>Ga0207044_1009_pt1 | contig 72279 bp, 75 predicted proteins | sample Alteio_BWMinCont_68_FD_153300 | JGI IMG/M metagenome (GOLD analysis project Ga0207044, IMG submission 153300) | Enriched cells from forest soil in Barre Woods Harvard Forest LTER site, Petersham, Massachusetts, United States -... | ecosystem: Environmental > Terrestrial > Soil > Temperate forest >... | reverse complement strand
TGCAGTCTTTTTGGCCGAAATCACCTTCTCGAATAGCGGAACATACCTCATACGCAATGCCAGGAGTTGCTCGTCAACGGCCTCCGCTCTCTTTATATAATCCTGCGCCTGCGCATCGGTCATGGTGGCGTAGTTCGCCGCATAGTCCTTGATTACCGCCCAACGTTCGTCATTGGCTTTGATCGCTGCCTGTCTGTACTGGTCGAAGATAGGCCAAAACTTGGTGGCCTCGTCGGCGGTGAGGGTCATGTTTTGCGCCATGATCTGCTTCCGCTGTGCGCGCAAGTCCGCCCGCAGCATCTCGATGTCTTTGTCCGAAATGTTGTTCGACGGTGTGCCAGCTGCCGAAACGCTCGGTGACGCAGGCGTCTGGGACAGAGCGAAGATCGATAGATTGCACACTAACAGTACGTAGACAACAACCAGGACAGGACTGAAACTCTTCTTCCGCATTATTGTTTCCTCCGAATTTTTAAAGGGCATTCTCAATTGTTGGCGGCCATTCCTGGCGCGAGAACAGGCTAGAGGAGATTCACTTGCCGTATCAACTGGTAAAAGTGACAGCTCAGTGACCATCAACTCCGCAGAAATTCGGCCTTGTAATGGGGGCGGGCTCGCTTGAACGGGCTAGCGGGATCACGTTGGATTTGGTCACAATGGCGCAGAATGATCCAGCAGGAATTAGTACGCAGCAAAGGAAATTGGACGCCCCTTACTCATTCCGTCGTATATTTCAAAATGCGACTTGTCCTTTTGAAAGGGGAACACAGGCGCGCTATGAGCAACCGCACGAGGCACCGCGATGCTTTGATGGGCCCGAATCACTGGCGGCGCATCGTCTTCATTGCGGCATTGTGCAGTTGCGTCCTCGCCATTCCGGCCAGGGCGCAGCAACAAAACGAGCCCGAAGATCCGGAAGATGAGAAGAAGATAGGACTCTGGCTGGATCAGGGAATTTCCACTGGCCTTGCGGCGAATAAGTCTCTGGATGTCGAATTTCACGAGCGGCTCGACGAAGGAATGTCCAATCTATTCGAGTACTTCGTTCAAGGCGGCGTTGCCTTCCGTCTGCGGCCGTGGTTCACGGTGATACCGGTTTATCGTTACCAGCGCTTTCCCGCGAATCCCGCCATTGCTTACGAAAGCCGGCTGCAGCTCAATCTCACTCTGAGCACGTCCCGCGGCCCGTGGCGGCCGATGTTGCGGACACTCGTCGAGGGACGCTTCCCTGATAACCGGCCTGCTTCTGCGCGTCTTCGATTTCGCCCGGGAATCGAATACACTTTACCGTTCCGCATGACGCGCCGGCCAGTGCTGGTCGCGAGCGACGAGTTCTTTGTTGTCCCTGGAAACAATCCCTTCGCCAACGGCGGCAGCAGCTTCACTCAGAACCGCTTCCAGGTGGGAGTACGGTTGCCTATCGGCGATTCGTTTTCGGTTCGGCCTTACTACTTATTACAGTCGGTTAACCTGCCCGGCGGCTGGGATACGAACGAAATTCTTGGTATCTCGCTGGCTTTCAGGATCCCGCGCAAAACCAAGACGGTCCGCTCGTCACGGGCGAGCGGCGGCGCATCCGGCGAAGTCCCGAATCCAGAAGAGCCGTAGGATGGGCGCGCTTATTTCGCTGCCGCAACCCAGACATTGTCGGCAGCGGCTAACTCGGAATTCGGCGCCTCCGTGGTTAGGTTGACGCGCTGCAAGCCATCTTTCTTTCCCGGCGTGGCTTGGAAAACTACGTAGTATTGGTTGTCGAACATCCGCTGCAGGCGGTCGAGATAAGGTTTGAAGCTGACCAGGTTAGAAGTGCCCAGAGAAAAACAGTCGCCGCCGGTTTCATCGGCGAGCTTGGTCAGGCCTGAAAGGCCAATTTGCAGATCCCAGGAACTTCGGGCCGCTCGTCCGACGCTGACAGCGTACAACGTGTAGACAATCACGTTGTAGCGCTGGCTGATTTCACTGGCGGAGTTCACGTCGGGACTCATGGTGGGCATGCTGTGATACACCGTTCCATAGTCAGGGCCGAGGAGCGGAGATCCTACTGGGACCCGTCCGGAACGCGGGGTCATGGGCTGGCCTACCGGGCGCGCGGGCTGCGCTCCGCGAAGCCGATCAATGCCGTCAGCAACCATCAGAACTTCACGGCGGACATTCTGCTGAGGCCATCCTTTCACCAAACTGATCAGAGACAGGTAAGGGCTGTCCATCGTCGACAACCTCGCGAAAGGCAGGCGAATCGCTTTGACGGCGAGGTCGTGATCGGCCGTGAAGTTTTGGCTGACTTGGACGGCGGCATTCGACATGTAGCCGACGGCAATCACGGTGGTTGCAGGCTGAGCCTTGATGAAATCCCGAATGTCGTTGAGATTGTTTCCTATCCCTGTGTCGAGCGTATCGTCGATCAGGATAAATAGCTGGAGAGCGGCATTGTCGCCCTTGGCGGGGATCAACTGGTTGACTTTGAGAAAATTCTTCCCTTGTTTTACTTTTACGTCGCCCTGCTGCAGCTTGGGAATTTCGTCACCCTGCTGGGCCTCGTTGGTGGCAACCAGGTGAGCTTGAACGGCGGCTTGAGCACTCTTGTCTTGCGAGTGCATGGTTGGCGCGGTGAACATCAGGAGGCATAAACTGCTCAACAATCCGAGAACAGGCTTGTAGTTTTTCATCGATCCTCTGGCATTATTTTGCAACGCTTTCTTAATCAGCGCTGCTTTTATAATTTCCCCACACCAATATAAGCCCAGTTAGCGGCGGAAAAACTGGCAAAACTGCCAGTCCGCGCAAGTCGCATTGGTCGCGCGCCTCGGACGAGACCGATGCCCACGCTAACGGCGGCGACAAAATCACTAGCAGGGCGGAAGTCTGGGTTCCGGCTTCGACTAACCGTCACAGTAGATCCAGATCGTGCGCTCGCCTAAGCGGACGAGGCCGGTGACCGCTCGCAGCGAGCGTCCAATGAGGCGCTGGCTTTCCTGGTTCCATGTCATCACTAGTTCTTCTGACAGTGGCGTACCTAAGGATGAGCGGCGAGGCTTACAGCTACTGAACTACACAATCTCATTCCCGGCGGCGTTGCTGTCGGAGATCCGGTCACCACGAAGCATGAAAATAGTTACACGTATTTTCAAGAGAGGCATGGGAGGCCAAACAACATAAGCAATCCATGTATGTGAAAGGATCGCAGTTCGGCCAATTCGCTGATTCAGCGATATTTTTGAAAGATAGTTGCGCTTAGGAAGCAGGCTTTGAATGCGGACTCTATGCTTGGTCACGCAGGTGTTGCGCCGCGAAATTATTCCGGTGGTTCGAAGCTCCGTGATTCCCAGTTTCACACGACCCGGCAAAGCGAATAGCTATGTGATCGGAGTTTTCCTTGCAGTACTCGCTGTGAGTTCCTTCGCACAAGAAAAAACTCAGACTTCAGTTCAACCGGAACCACCCTCCGTAAACACCCAACTTCCGGTTAATTGGCTATATGGCGCGTACATCCCCAAAGACGCCCCTATGGTTGCGCTGACCGGTCGAGAACGCTTCAAGCTTTACGTTCGTCAAACATATACGACGCCTGGCATTTATATAAAGACAGCATTTTTTGTTTTACACGACCAAGTGAAAGACACGCCGTCGGCGTGGGGAGATGGCTTCTCTGGCTTCGGCAAACGATTCGTTTCCGATCATGCCACGAATATCATCCAAAATTCACTCACCTCACTTGGTCAAGGAATTGTCGGATGGGAACCGCGCTACGATCGGTGCCGGTGCACTGGGGCGGGACCACGCTTTCGTCACGCCTTCATCAGAAACTTCATTACTTATGACAACAATGAACAATCTATTCGACCAAATATCATGCCTTTTGCGGCCGCATTCGGAGCGGGAGCAATTGGTGCGACGTGGAATCCGAATAATCCCACGATCGTGGTCAAGGGCTACCAGAGCGTATTCACGCAAGCCTGGGTGGGGATCCTTATAAATAGTATCGGGGAGTTTGCACCTGACATAAAGAAAAAATTCAGCAGGCACAAGGATTGATCTTCTGAAGCCGCGTAACGACTCGTTTATATCCCAAGGCTTTCCAATCGGAATGGCAATTTTGACAGTATCGCATCGGCCCCGTGCCTTCCAGACTACCCTCGGAGAGGGTGCGAATGACGCAAACACCACCGCGAACCGCCAGCAAGGTTGTACCGAACACTCCCACGGTACAAAGCAAGAAACCGAATGTCGTCTACTTCCTGGTTGACAATCTCGGCATGGGCGAACTGAGTTCTTACACGGGCAGTGCTCTGCGCGGGGCTACAACGACACGCATCGACGCCTTCGCCCAAGAAGGCATGATGCTTTTTAACTTCGCCCCGGAGACACAGTGCACGCCGTCTCGCTCCGCGTTGATGACCGGACGGTATTCCATCCGCTCCGGTAATCAGACGGTCGCGCTCGCCGGATCGCACGGCGGGCTTGTGCAGTGGGAACGGACGCTAGGAGACATTTTCTCCGAGGCGGGCTACGCCACTTCAATCGTTGGCAAGTGGCACATTGGCGACTCCGAGGGACGCTGGCCCACTGATCACGGCTTCGACGAGTGGTATGGCATCCCGCGCTCCTATGACGAGTGTCTATGGGCAGACGATCCCTGGTATGACCCGAAGCGCGATCCGGTCACGCACGTACTCGAAAGCCGCAAGGGACAACCCGTTCAGGAGCTTGAACAGCTGACGGTTGAGGTACGGCGCGATATCGACATCGAGTACATGAAACGGGCAAAGGACTTTCTCAAGCGCAGCACCGAAGCGGGCAAGCCCTTTTTTCTCTATTTCAACTACTCTATGCTGCATCTGCCGACAATACCTCGCGCAGAGTTCAAGGGCAAAACAGGTCACGGTGACTGGGCTGACTCGCTGCTGGAAATGGACACCGATTTTGGAACCCTGCTCGACTATCTCAAGTCACTCGGCGTCGACGGCAACACCATCGTCGTCTTTTCGGGTGACAACGGCCCGGAAGAAATGGCTCCGTGGCGCGGCACGGGTGGCTGCTTTGATGGGTCTTATTTTACTGGCATGGAGGGTTCACTGAGGACGCCCGCAATCGTGCGTTACCCCGGCCACGTGCCAGCGGGGCAGAAGAGCAATGAGATTGTTCACATCACTGACCTCTTCACCACGCTCGTCCTTTGGGCAGGACTGGAAGTTCCGAAAGACCGTGTGATTGACGGTGTGGACCAGCGTGCCTTTTTCGAGGGAAAACAACCAAACTCAAACCGTGACGGGTTCCTATATTGGATGGGCGACACATTGTTCGGAGTCAAGTGGCGAAACTTTAAAATGGTTCTTGTGATGCAGAGGACACTCACTGACCCAGCCCTTCATCTCACAACCCCACATTTGATAAACCTCGATACCGATCCCAAGGAACGCGAGCCTTACGACTACCCTCACATTCACACATGGGTTGGCGCTCATACGGCGAGACTCCTGATGGAATATCAGAAAAGCCTGGGTCGCGAGCCCCTGATTCCTGTCGGCGCGCCGTTAGATTACGTGCCGAAACAGAAGCCGTCGTTGTCTGCTGCCTAGTAAGGCGATTAATCGTAAGGCCACTCAAAAGAAATCGTCCTTTGGCGACGGCAGCCAGTTCGATTCCTTGGCTTTGCCCGGTGAATCGGCTTGGATATAAATGTCCGTTGAGCCGGCCGCCATGCGCCCTCGCCCGCACGAAGAATTGACGGCGGTGTCTTTTTCGGCGAGTGCAAGCGCGTTCGAACCGCTGGCCATCAGCGGGAGAATTTCCTAACTTCGTTAACAGGCGTTCCTAGCCTTGGTCCTGAGATTTGACCCTTCGGGCGCTGGGCTACCCCCTGTCACTGTTGACAGTGTCCTCCAACGCGTACCGCTCGTAGGCTGATGTAGAAGCCGGAGACTGCGAAACTCTCGCGGCAGAGACTGCTTTCTTCGATTAAGCGAGCAGGGGAGGCTGTATGTCTCAATGGGTGAGAACGATTGTGTTCTGTGCAGCGATTCTTCCAGCTTATGGTCAGACGTCGTCATCCAAGTTTCAGCCAGGGACGATCACTGCCGTAACAGCTCATCAAAATGCGGCGGGAGAATCCGCCGCTGCCGGCGCTCGATATGACGTTTCAGTCAAAGTTGGTAATACGATCTACACGGTGTTGTATACGCCGCCCAACGGCGCAAACGGCGTCGAATATTCTGTGGGCTTCGACCTGTTGGTTTCAGTCACAAGCGACACCTTGACTTTCAATAGCAAGCTTTCAGGAACGACCGTTGTACCGATTCTTAGCCGGAAAACTCTCCCGGAACAAAGCATCCTCGATCCGTCAAAGGCGCCCAGTCAATACTTCAGCATGAAGCAACAGCATCTCTCGGAGACGCTCGATCTTAGTGAAGATCAACAGGCCAAAATCAAGCCGTTTCTGGAACAGGAAACCGGTGATGTCGGACAGATTCTCGGCAACCCCGTTCTTTCCCGGAAGGATAAGCTATACCGGTGGGAGAAGATCGTGCAGTCATCCGACGAGAAGATAAAGCAGTTCCTGTCTCAAACGCAGTTGGCGAAGCTTCAGGACCTGCGCAAAGAACAGAAGCAGGAATTGAAGAAGCTCATCGCGGAAGCGAAGGCCGGCAACCAGACCTGAAATCGGCGCACTCTCACCTTTCCATCTATTAGCTGACGAAATTAGTGCGATCACACTCAAACTCCCGGCTGAGTCTCGATGAGCGTCGCGATGTTACAACAGGCACTTATTTGTTAAGTCTTCCGAGGGAAGATAGTGCCGTGCGCGAACCATGGACTTTCTTCAGCCAGCGGAATCACTTGCCACTACCCGCGGCTCCAGATTGGATGGCTTCCAGGAACCGGGTCACGCTCAGCGAACCCGATACCTGGCTGGGCGGATACTGCTTAAACGTCGCGAGGAACTGTCCCACGATTTGTACGGCCGGAACCATCGTCCACAGCTTGTCGCCCCACCAGCGGGCATACATCATCGATTCGTCCTGGTAGCGCTCCCACGGATCTTGTCGCAGGTTGGTCACCAGCGGAACGTTCGTCGAATCTTCTTTGCCGGTGAAGAGGTTTCCCTCAATGGTTTTGAAGCTGAGCTTCCAGGCGTTGTACCGGACCGCCATCAGATCGGCGTTATCACTGAAATAGAAGAACTCGTGGCGCGGCCCTTCGGCGGCTTCACCCTTGAAGAACGGCATGAAATTGTAGCCGTCGAGATGGTTCTTGAAGGTCTTATCGCCCGCTTTGTATCCGGCGAGGAGTTTCTCTTTGACAGCGGGTTCTCCCGCAGCTGCCAGCAGCGTCGGCAGCCAATCCTCGGCCGACATAATCTCGTTGACGACGGCGCCCGGCTTGATTACGCCTGGCCACTTCACAAGCATCGGCACCCGGAATCCACCTTCAAAGACGGTGCCTTTCTCGCCCCGAAACGGGTGGTTCCCGCCGTCCGGCCAACTGAAGATCTCCGCACCATTGTCGCTGGTGAACAGCACAATGGTGTTGTCGGCGATCCCGAGGTCGTCCAATTTTTTGAGAATCTCGCCGACCTCCCAATCCAGTTCCATCATCGCGTCCGCAAACAGGCCGAAGCCGGTTTTATCCGCCCATTTGGGAGAGAGGTGAGTCCAGACGTGACAGCGAGTGGAGTTGTGCCAGAGGAAGAAGGGTTTGTTAGCCTTCGCCGAACGGTCGATGAAGTCGAGAGAGCGGCGCACGAGTTCCTGGTCGACATCCTCCATGCTGACTTTTGCTGTCGGGTCCATGTTCGGGTGCGGAGGAAGTGGCCCGGCATCGGCAATGGTCTGCTTGCCGACCCTACCCCAGCGCGGATCCGTAGTCGGGTCGTCGACGTTGGTGGCTTTGGTATCCACGATGTTGCGTGGGCCGAAACGTTGGTGGAACTCAGCGCCCTTTGGATAATCGCCCTGGTAGGGCTCTTCCATGGCGTTGAGATGGTAGAGGATGCCATAGAATTCATCGAAGCCGTGAAGCGTCGGCAAGTATTCATTGCGGTCGCCCAGATGGTTCTTGCCGATTTGCGCCGTGGCATAGCCGAAGGGTTTAAGTAGTTCGGCAATGGTTGGATCTTTGTCCTGCAAGCCCTGTTTGGCAGCCGGCATACCGACCTTCAACAGACCCGTGCGGAATGGCGTTTGCCCGGTGATGAACGCGGCCCGCCCCGCCGTGCAGGACTGCTGGCCGTAGTAATCGGTGAACAGTGCGCCTTCGTTGGCAATCCGGTCGAGATTGGGCGTGCGCCCACCCATCATTCCGCGATGATACGCACTGATGTTCCAAGTTCCGACATCGTCGCTCATGATCATGATGATGTTGGGTTTCTTGCTCGTCGCTTGAGCTGCCGGCATTGGCTTTTTCCTTTCGTTCCGCTTCTCGATCAACCCGGTTGGCCGCCTTCGGGGGCAAACTATCGCAGTGCCCTGCCCGTGAGAACTGCCAATAGTGACAGTCGGAAGAAAATGTTTCTGGTCGGGCGGGTCGACGCCAGGAATGGCAGCACAAAGGGAAAGTTCCGGTTCATGGACTGTTATGGTTGGATTGGTCGCTGTTGTAAGCAAGCGACCACACGTTTTGACCGCAGCACGAAGATTTTGAGCGTAACGGCGATTTCTACAATTACAGCCGGGGAGCGCCTGTCCCTTCCCTGTCAAAAGTGACAGGTCCAAAAGAGCTACCGTAGTGTTGAACTGGCTTGCGACCGTGAACTCCTATTCGCCGTGTGATTTCGTTTTCCCAACTCGACCACCTCGGAAATGACAGCACGCGTAAGCTTCCGCCTGGAAGGTAGCCCTGCGAAGCGGCCGGCGACGCCAGCGGCTGACTTGAAGCTGCTCCTCAATCAAATCCGTGGACCGCAGGAATCTATTTCCCGCCCGGGGAGCGTATCAACCCCAACTGGTAATCGCCTGCCTACCGGGCAACGTTCAGGACAGGCTCGGTCGCGGCTGGGAGGCGGCAGCGACCGAACGCGATCTTTTCTCGGAGAGCTTGAGCGTTGCTGTCCGCTCTCTCCAAACTCGGTCCTTCACGATGCAGGCCGAAACAACCGCGACGTGACTTTGAGCAAACCTGAGAGACGGGGAGATGGCGATCAGCGATGATCTTCCCTGCCGCCGACCCCCTTGACCGCATTATCAGGAAATCGTGAGAATGCAGCCTTTCGTCAAACTCGTCTTGTCGGTCGCGATGGTGGCAGCCTCTTTGGAATCGCTTTGCGCTCAGGACCTGTCTCCGCGGGCGTATGTCATCACTCCCCTGCACTCAAATGCGATTACCTTGACCTATTCGTTCTACGACGGCAGCATTATCTTAGCCGGTACGCCAATTACGGGCGCCACCGGGGCGTACCACGTAGCAATCTTCAGCTACTATCACTCGTTAAGTGTCTTTGGCCGCTCCGCCAACATCACCGCCGCGCTGCCCTACGCGTTGGGGAATTTCCAGGGAACAGTGCAGGGCGCGGAGGGAAAAATCTACCGCTCTGGCCTTCTGGATTCAGCCTTTCGGTTCTCGGTGAATCTTAAGGGTGGTCCGGCCATGCCGGTGGCAAAATACTTGAAGTGGAAGCAAAAGACACTGCTCGGCGTAAGTCTGAAGGTAGTGCCTCCCACAGGTCAATACGACCCGACGAAACTGATCAATTGGGGCACCAACCACTGGGCCTTCAAACCCGAATTTGGCTATTCCAAACGCTGGGGATCTTGGCTGCTCGATGCATATGCGGCTGCGTGGTTCTACGGAACGAACCCAGATTTCTTTTCACACAACAAATTCTTTCCCGGGACCCAGTCTCGCTCGCAAGAACCCATCGGCTCCTTCGAAGGGCACCTGAGTTACGACGTAAAGCCTCGGCTCTGGCTCTCGCTAGACGGCAATTTTTGGTTCGGCGGTCGCACCAGTTTGAACGGCATAGCGAACAATAAGACTTTTCAGACAAGCTCTCGCCTCGGAGTGACAGCCTCAATCCCGGTAAGCCAGCATCAGAGTCTGAAATTTTCCTACGGCAATGGCGCGTATGTCCGGTTTGGCGGGAACTATCAGAGTGTGTCGTTCGCTTGGCAGTATGGCTGGATGGGGAGACCGAACTAGATCGATAGGAAAATCAAAAAAATACTCGCTTGCTAGACGAGAATCAAGCACATGATTCCAGGGAGGGTCTCCATGGCAATAGATTTCAATGGCAGGTCTTTCAAGTCGGACCCATTTCATCGGTTCACCAGTGGGACCGACCAGCGGATTTACTCCAAAACATTGGCTGCTCAAAAACCGCTACACTTCAATGAGTGATACAGAGATATTTCGCCAGCCACCAGCATGTTTTCGACGCTGTGAGCATCGACACGATGTTTTACGCCCGATCAGGCACATACATCAGGAACTCCGGTATGTCCGGGAGCTCGTCTATAAACGTCCCCTTTTTCTTTCCCTTGGCGGAGAAGCGCCGGACCCTCTGATCGAACCGTTCGGCAACGTAGAGATCGCCGTCCGGGCCGATCGCAAAGCCGGACGGGGCCTTGAGCTTCCCGTCGATTACCACGCGCGCCTTGAGCTTGCCGCGCGGGGCCACTCTGGGGATGTCGTAGGCGAGGATGCTGCCGGTCCCCGCGGACCCGATGTACAGCGTCTCGCCGTGCAGAATGAGGTGCACGGGCTTCGTGAGCTTCTTCCCCTTGATGTGCGCCACGAGTCGCCCCGACTTTATCTCGAAGATCTTGAGGACGTCCCCCGCCTCGTCGGCCACGTAGAGTAGCTGGCGGTGCACAATGATCCCGCGCACCGAGTGGCGGGGTCTGCCGTGCTCGTCGAGCACTACCTCGAGGCCCCGCGGTGACGGCACGTCCAGCGGAGCGCGGTCGCCCACTTCCGGAAGCCGGCCCTGGCTGGAGGCGACCAGGGTGCCAGGAAGGAAGTTTCCGTTGGGAAAACTCTTGCGGAGGTCAAGCGCCACTGGCGCGGGCTTGCGTGTCTTCGGCAAAATGGCCAGGACGGTGTTGGTATCCTGGCACGATACGTACAGGCGGCCGTCGTCGCCGAGCTCTACGTCGAAAGGGTGGACCATCGCCGAAACGTGCTTGGTTGTCACCACTACGTTGGCGAAGTGGAAACTGTCGCCGTGGCGGCGATACCGGGCAATATGGCTGTCCTTGCGCCAGGCGTTGGCAATGTAGAGATCATCGCCAACCAGCGCGAAGCCGCGAGCAATGTGCAACGGGAAGGCATCGGACGACGTATCAAGCAATAGGGGATGCTTCTTGCGGGGAGAGCCGTCATCCTCGAACACGCCGATGTTTTCAACGCCCGCCTTGCCCTCACCTCGGTAGCTGATCCACCACACGGTTTCCTTCCTGCACTGCGGCGCTTCCCAAAATCCGTTTGTCGCGTGAGAACAAATCCTAGTGTAGGAGGGTCTTCGTTGAATTCGAAACTGTTAAAAGTTACAGGGCCAATCAGGCAAGACTACGCGGACCGGCGAAATCTCTAACCAGATTTTCCCAGTTCGTGGAGACGATGTTTTACAACAGTAAGGGCTGTCTCGTGTTCCATCTTAGCCCAGGCACTGTTACTCAATCGTGTTCTAAGATTAATATCTACTCCGGGTCGAAAGACTGGTTTCACGCAGGTTGTATGGCAAGCGTGCTAAAACACGGTGCTGCCTCTCGCACTGTCTGGATATGCGCCGTGCTGCTTGTGAGTTGCGCGCTGCATGGACAGGAAATATGCGCGGTTGAAGTCAAGCTGCTGCTTTTGCCGGCGGAGGCACCAGCAGCCATCGCATCGCTCAAGCTTGAGAAGGAAACGACCGGTCAGGTTTATTTCTTCGATACGGACGCCCTCGATCTGCTATCGAAGGGGTTGATCATTCGTGTTCGGCAGGGTGGCGATGACGATCTCACAGTCAAGGTGCGACCACCAGAAGCCAAGAAGTTTCGGGACCCCACCCACGGGCACGAGGACTTCAAGTGCGAGAACGAATTGACAGGCGGCGAAGAGACCACGTCCTACTCGATTCGGAAGAAGTACGACGCATCGCAGGTACCTGACGCGGGTCACGATATTTCCAACCTGCTCAGCGACGGACAAAAGAAATTGATAAGGGAAACTCAGATCTCGATTGATTGGAGCCGGGTGAGGAGAATCGCCAGCATCAGATCAACCGGATGGGACACCAGGGCTCAGCCTCCCTTCGACAAACTCACGCTGGAGTTTTGGGAATGGCCCGCGGGCACGATTCTGGAGCTTTCCACCAAGGTCGGTCCGGGCAAAGGCCCGGCGACATACGGGGAGTTGCGACGGCTCGTGAATACCAAAGGCCTGTCGGTAAGCGCCAGCCAAAGTTCGAAGACGAGTACAGTTCTCAAATCGGTTGTAGGTCGCACAGCACAGTAGTCTTGTTGGAACAGAGATGCGGTGTAACGCAGCCTTCGGCGCCAGCACATCGCGCTGTCGACTTGGCACTGCAAATCGTATCGACAGGAACGAAGCATGAAAATAGTTACAGGAATTGCTGCAAGGGCACCTAAGATCACTCCGCCTTGTGCCAGGTTTTGTCCGGCGCGTATTCCTTTATAGTGCTGGCCAGTTCGGCTGTCTTGGGACCGAGGTCTTTCTGGTAAATGACTCCATCCTGATTGACGATGAAAGTCATCACCCCTGAGGAACGGTAGTCAGCGGGATAGGCAAGGAGGGCGAAGCCGCCGGTCATGTCGCCGTTCACGATGTAACTCTTGGAACCGCCGGGCGCACTCTTTCCTTGTGCGGTCAGGATCCGATAGTAGTAGCCGTGGAAAGGAGAAGGTCCCTCGCCCTGGTTTTTGCTGTATCCTTCGCCAGCGGCATAAGCAACCAGCGGGCCGGCGGGACTCTCCTGTTCACCCTCGGATGTCTTCCAGTACAGTCCGTTATGCTGGCCTTCGTCGCTGGCAAACTTCGGCGCGTATTGCTGAGGTTTGCCATCACGCGACTGGCTGTAGTAATCGTTCTCGGCATCTATGAGAGCATCCAGGACCTCCATTGCGGCAAACTCGTTCTTGCCAATCCGGCGGAACAAAATTTCTTTCGATGCTTCTTCGGTGTCAAAGTACCAAACTCCACTTTTGTTAAGCAGTGGTAAGGGGACTGGCCAATTCTCAGCTCCAACATAAAGGGTTGTGGTCCCATCTGGTTCCTTTGCGAATCGATGCATCTGCTGGTACCTGGCGACGAACTCATCTCTACTATTCTTGTCTTGTACGTCGTCGCTGGAGGAGACGATCGAAGCTCCGGCCGGTCCGAGAATATCGAGCAACACCTCCTTGTCGCCGCTTTGAGCGGCAGCGAATAGAGCCTGGCTTGCGTCCTCAGCAGACGGAAAGGTTTTCTGACCGGCCTGCTGGGCGAACCCAAGGCCTGTCAAAATGAGAACTAACATGGGCACGACAAAGCCCGCATTTGCCATACGATTTGTCCTGCTTTCCGGGCTAGACGACAGCTGCGACATTGGCAACTCCTCCATTCGCGCGCGTCGGATCGTTGTATGCCTCAGGGATGGGCCATCCTTAGTTATCTGCTCCGACCGGTGCGCGCCGTCCCACCCCCGCCGGTATAACTCGATCGCCCTCGTGATTGCGTCGCAGCTGTGCTGCCCCCTGCGCCGTACCCGCTGAAAGCACCGGACTTCGTCCCAGCGTCGCGGTTCTCGCCATATCCTCGGGCGGCATTGTTCTGCGCCCGATTTTCGACCTGCGCCTGGTTGTTTTGCATGTTGCCGCGATTCGCAGGCAATTGAGTTGGCTTATTGGTGTTCGCGGGCAATTGGGTTGGCCTGTTCGTATTGGTGTTCCCGCCCGGATTGACATTTATGGTATTGCCCCCACGGTTAACTGTGTTCCCGCTCATGTTGCCGCCGCGATTCACCGTATTCCCACTGCGATTTACGTTGGAGTTTCCGCTGCGGTTAACGTTGGTGTTCCCGCCATACGGCGTCGGTCTCGGATAGTTGTTGGGGTTGCGATAGTAGGAATTCCGATTCACAAACACATTGCTCCTGGATACGTATACGTTGCGGTTGTAAATGACAGTCCCGCCGCGCCAGTTGCAGTTCCAGGAATTCCATCCCCACCCGCAGCATCCTCCACCGTTGATGGCAGCCCCGATCATCATTCCTACGCCAAACGAGATAACGGCTGCGGCCGCTACATCCGCCCCGCTGTAACCGGGATAGACAGGCACGGGTGCGCCATAGACGACGGTAGGGTTGTAAGTGGGAACGTAGACGACTTGGGGATTGGCAGGCTGGACGATAATAGTAGTTTGACTCCCCGCGCCCTGCGTGGTGACCGTCTGTTGCGGAGTAGTCTTCAAATTGCCCGCGTCTTTTGCCTTTCTGCGTAATTCCTGTACTGCCTTCATCACGTCCGCCTGCTGGTTGAAATATGCGTCGCCCAGAGCAGAAGTCCAGGATAGATTGTTGCTCATGTTGTCGAGCACGGCCGGAAATTGCGTCAGTGCTTTCACGCTCTCGTCCCACGGTTGCTGGTCGACTGCCTTGGCCAGGTCTTCGCCCTTCAGGTTGCCGTTTTTCTGCATCCAGCGGTCCGCTTCGACGATTTGCGTCGGATAAGTCGAGCCAGCCAGAATCTGGGCCACGAGAGCGTCCGGGTAAAGGGCAATGGGTGCAACCAGCTGCTCCAATTGCTCAGCCGACTGCCCGGCTTGAGCTTGGGCAGCTGGCGTCGTCTGGTAGGCATTGGCCTCTAGCGGACAGGTCGCGATGGCCAGAGTCCAGATCAGAAGGAACGCAGTCATTTGTTTCGAAGTCGTCATCGTTCTGCACGCTCCGTCCGCGCCGTAGATCCGATGTTGCTACTGCGAATTCTCTGCGCCGCTCCGAAATTTAAGAGCATGCAGAGTTGGTCATCCGCCTGTACGAACCGCGCGTGGTCCATAACGGCATTTCGCTCGAAGAAACTCCTGCGTCCGATTGCTCGTCAACAGAGCTTCGATGATTTATGGATGAGAATATTGGTCAGCAACAGGGTGCGGAACTAGTAAAAATAACAGTTCAATGGCGACGACTGAGGAACCGATCGGCAGATACTTCACCAGGACAACGAAATCCGCATCGTTGGCAAGCCTTTCCAAAATCTCCAAACCATGTCAGAGACCGCGTGTGACATGAATTTGTTTGCTCTCGGATAAAGCGGACGCGATGCGTCGGTTCCGCGTTTCCGAGTTGGCTGGCCACTCCCGTCCAGAATCGCCAGATCATACTCCTACGCGCAGCTTCAGGCTTGACGGTCGCGCACCACCGGCAATGAACCATAGGAAGCCAATGCCAGCGAACGGCAGCAGGTCTAAAGAGAAAGAGAGGATCTTCAAATGACTTATTACAGCAGTCGCCGGTCGCTTGGCCGGAATTGAAACCCTAGACGTAGAAATCGAAACGCCTCTCATCACGCCACTGTACATTTTGCCAGTTGTGTTGAAGTGAAGAGCCACGCACGATAATTGTGGTGTTCCTCAGAGTATGCAATCCCCTCTCCAGAACGCATTAGAAGCAGGGATATCCCCAGGTCGCTACATTTTCGGCTAACTCCGAGTGACGGTATCGGCCGAAGCGAAAAGGAAAATGCCATGAGTGCCCCCACACTGATAAAGCCAATAGAGCAGACCGCACCTGCACAGAGTCCAGTGGGCCTGACGGAAGAAGGCCGTCGACTTCTCGAAACGCAAGGCAAGCCTCTCCGATGGCGCCGGTGGGGCCCCTACGTCAGTGAACGCTCCTGGGGCACTGTTCGCGAGGACTACAGCCCGAATGGAGCGGCGTGGGATTTCCTTTCTCACGACATGGCTCGCAGCAAGGCTTACCGCTGGGGTGAAGACGGGTTGGCTGCGATTTGCGACCGGTATCAGCTCCTAGTGTTCAGTCTTGCTCTCTGGAACGGGCAGGATCCCATCTTGAAAGAGCGCGCCTTCGGCCTCACTCCCGGCGAGGGCAACCACGGCGAGGATGTGAAGGAGTACTACTTCTACGTCGACAGCACTCCCACCCACTCCTACATGAAGTACCTCTATAAATACCCACAGGCTACGTTCCCCTACGAGTGGCTTCTAGATGAGAATCGAAAACGGGGCGGCCGTGGATTTGAGTTTGAGCTTCTGGAAACAGGCGTGTTCGACGAGAACCGCTACTTCGACGTTTTTGTCGAGTATGCGAAGGCCTCGGGCGAGGACCTTTGTATCCGCATCGAAGCCTTTAATCGTGGTCCGGAGCCCGCACCGTTGCACATCCTTCCCCATCTATGGTTCCGGAATACGTGGGCTTGGACGGATCCTCCAGGTCCGGAGCCAACCATTTGCGAAGGCCCTGCCGCCGAAGGGGCGATCAGCCTGGTTGCGGACGACTCCGGCGACGAGGCACTCAAGAACCTGATGTTCGATTACCGGCTCGGGAAGCGCATCTTGTACGCGGAGCCAGACGGCCAGCCAATCTTCACGGACAACGAAACGAACACACAAAAGCTCTACGGGGTTCCGAACCGACATCCGCCATCGGCGTCCACGCATTTTCGGCGAAAATGGGCAGGGTCGCGGTATGGTCGAAGCGTGAATGCGTAAGGAAGACGTGCCGGATTGCGTTACCACGATGACGTCGTCCGAGAGTTACACGCCCTGGGACTTCCCCAGATGGAGATCGGCGACTGCGAGAAGGAATACGACTTATCGAAAGTGGTCACCGACCGCTCATTAACGGCCGTCTCCGAAGAGCCACGTGTCGCATGAGAGTTAGGAGATGAGGTACGAGCAAAATCCAGAAATCGTCAAAAAGAGACCGCTCAGACAAGGTTTCCAGTGAAGGTGGGGATACCCAAGCCACACGAACATTATCGCTTCCTATCGGAATGGCGGCAGAAATGAGTCCCCGGCTCCGATTACCGGACACGACTGACACTATTGCCAGTATGCATTGAAGTTCGAATCTTGATTTAATTGGCCGAAGGCGTTTTCCAGGAGGTCTATTCAATGCCCGAAGCTGGAGGTGCGAACATTGAAATCGCTCACCACCTAAGCGCGCATAAAGAATCGTCGCAGTCTTTGAGACACGAAATATTGGAGATCGTCGAGGCCTTGGTGCTCGCGGTAGTCGCTATCAGCACTGCCTGGAGCGGCTATCAGGCAGCGCTTTGGACGGGGCATCAGTCAGAACTGTACGGCCAAGCAAGCAAACTGCGAGTTCAAGCCGAGGGAGCTGCCACCTACGCGAATCAGGAGCGTTTGTATAACGCTTCGACGGTGGTTGAATGGCTGAAAGCCGAAGCTCACGGCGACAAGAAGCTCGCCGACCTTTTTGAACGGCGTTTCCTCCCCGAGTTTCGTCCCGCGTTTGAAGCCTGGAAGAAGACTGACCCACTCAACAACCCCAATGCTCCGCCGGGCCCCCAGTTGATGGAGGAATACCGAAGCTCCAAGACGGAAGAGGCGGCCAAGTTGAACGACCAAGCCACAGAAGTATTCGAGCAAGGCACGCGAGGCCGGCAACTCTCCGACCAATATGTGCGAATAACGGTGACGCTAGCAACCGTGCTGCTGCTGATGGCGATCAGCCAGCGTTTCAAGACTCATGCTGTCCGATTAGGGCTGCTAGTGATCGCTGCCTTCCTGCTGTGCTTTCCGGTTTACCACGTCCTCACGCTGCCCCGAGCATAGAGCGGTCTGCCAGCACGCGACAGCTATGGACCTGACGGCAGTATCTCCAGCAGACGCGCGCACTTGATTGCCGATCTCGGCGCGGGAGTCTTTTCTGGCGCTCCTGATCACAACTCCGAATTCAGTGGCGCAACCCGCTAATCCAGTGCTTCCCTTCTCTGCCATCACTTGGGCATGAATGAGAACACACCAAGCACCGCACCGCCGACCACCAGCAGCGCCGGATTGATTTTGTACTGTTGCAGAATCAACAGGACACCAACCGCAATCGCTGCTGTTTCCACGCCGGAGATTGCGCCTTTTGCCATGGTGAAACAGCCGGCCAGCAGCAGCCCAATCGATACTGGCGCAAGCCCCTGCTGAATCGACGTTCTCCACGGCCATCTCTCAAGCTTCTTCCATAACCGGGCGACCACAAATGCGAGCACAGCAGTCGGCCCGAAAAAAGCAGCCAGGACGGCGATCGCGCCGAGGATTCCGCCAGCCCATTGTCCGATGACCAAGATCATCATCATGTTGGGGCCTGGGGCCATCTGCCCCACGCTGTACAGATGGATCAACTGTGGGAAGGTAAGCCACTTGTGGACCTCGACAGTCAGAATCTTCATTTCGGGGAATGCCGCCATGCCCCCGCCGACGGTAAGGATCGACAGATACGCGAACACGCGAACGAGTGCCGGAATCTGGTTCATAAAGTCGCACTCTCTTTCTGTTTTTTGCGAGGCCGATGGAAGAGTATCGCCAACAGGCCAACGGCTACCAGTGTGCGTGGAACCGACAGGTGCAACCGGTTCACGGAAATCACAGTCAGTGCCATGAAAACGAAATCAAATTTTCCTGCGAGCGATTTCTTACTGAGCCCCACAACCGTGAACAGGATCAGCCCAACCGCCGCCGCCGCCACACCTTTCAACGCGGCCGTGACAAAGTCGTGGTCTCCGTGAATGCGGTAGAACATACCGACGACGTACATGAGCACACCGCCCGGCAGGCAGATGCCGATGATCGCCGCGATAGAGCCGAGCGCACCACGCAGCTTGTCGCCCACCAGGATCGCCATATTCGTGGCGTTCAGGCCGGGAAGACTCTGGCTGATGGACAGCATCTCCACGAATTCTTTGTCGTCGACCCAATGCCGTTTGGTCACGAGGCTGCCGCGAAGGTACGGCACGACACCGCCAAAGCTGGTGGCTCCGATGATCAGGAACTCGAGGAAGATTTGGCCAATTGAGACTTCAGCCGACGCTATGGCAGACTCGGCTCCCCGTTGCAAAACGAGTTTCGCGGCCGTCTCACTCATGGCTTTGGGGCTCATTCCCCTTGAGGCGGTAGACCATGCCCGTCTTGGTCACGCCGAGCGCAAGCCAATCCCGGACGTCCTCTTGCAGAGTCACGTAGAACTGCGCGGCCAGTTTCTTCTGCTTTTCAGCTACGTCCTCTTTGTGATCGAACTTTACCTGGAACGCAAACTCTCCTACCAGAGACTTATGCTCGCCGCGTGTGCGCCACAATCCGATGTCGCACTTGGCAAGGACGCCTTTTCCGAAATCCAGCTGACCCAGCGGCAGCAGCACCTCTTCCACAATGCCTTCGTTCACCAGGCTTATCTTCTCGCCATCGTCCCTCTTGATCGCGGCGAGAGCCGGGAACACTCTGCATAGAGTGGCCATCGAGGTCCGATCCGCGTCGTGCATCTGGCTCAATCCGAACTGGCAGTTGTGTGAGTACAGGATGCGATATCCCCCGACCTCATCCTTCAGAGGAAGCGCCTCGGCCTTGAACTTGATTCGGTACTTACCGGCGATCTTGGGCCGCACGTCCATGGCTGTCGCTTTTTGCTCATCTGGGTGGCGAAACTTGAAGACGATCTCTGGATCGCCCACGGGAAAACCATCCACGTAGCAGATGCGCCGTCGCAGGATGAACGCGTTGTTGTACAGCCGGAAATCAGGAGTGTCGCCGAACAGGATCTCCCGGACTTCTGGTCTTAGCCCAGCCTCACGGTCTTCGATGAAACCAACATCAAGCCTCTTCGCCGTACCTTTCACAATCTTTCCGAAGTCGCGGAAACTCTGCACCGAAGTGAAGCGATCGGGCTTCAATATGAGCTTGGCTTCCAGATACTGCACGCGGTCTAGAGGCGCGCCGTCGGCATAAGCTGATCCCGAGGCTGCCATTGGCGAATCTCGCTGCTTGGACTTCTTGTCGCCCTTGTCCTGTATGTCCTTCTTGTGTTTGTGGCCGTTCTTCTTCGACATTTGATTCCTTTAAGAGACGCATAGTCGCACTAGACAAGCTGACCCCGCCTGAGAGATTGCAGTGCACCGCCTTACGGCAATCGCGCTCGCCTCGTCGATCCATTTCCGCTACCGCTCCATTGCAGCGGGCTTGTCTACACCCATTTCTATGGCGGGCGAACTCGTGTTTGCCCCGCAATTCTTGACGATCACGTGGCTCTTCATGAGTACATTAATCTTGGGGTCGAACAAGCCCTTGTAGGCCTTGAGCGATGGCCGGTTGCGGACATCAATGATGTTTCGCTTGGGATTACTCATGCTCATTCCTCTCTTTGGACCTTCTTGCATCCCGTGGTGAAGAGGAGAGCGAACCTACGTCCTCAGTTAAATGGCGGACGACAAAGAAACGGCTATCCGCACACTAGGCGTGCTTCCTTGCGTTGGCTACTGGTAGAAGTGACAGTCAGAAAGTGAAAGAGGGGTTTTTCAATAGCCACGGGCGAGAGTACACTCTTTGAGAATTGGTCGATTCCTCCAGCCGGAGTGATCGCCGAGGAGGTGCTCTCCGCACACGACTGGTATAGGACATTCGCGACTCTTGCGGGAGCTTGGGATAAGCTACCCACCGACCGGCCAATGGACGGAGTCGATGCCTCATGCTGGCGAAGGCAAAGAAAGTGGTCGCGAGACTTTCTGTTTCTCGGGTCTGACGGATCGCTGATGTCTGTCAAGTGGCACAATATCAAGATATCGCTTCGTTATAGCGAGAGCATCGAAAAGCCGATCGTCGCGTCGCCCAAATGGACAACGGGTGGATGTTCGAACTTATCTTGCCCTACCTTGGACAGTGCGATGAAGAGTGTCGCCCAATACCCGAACGTCAAGCCAGGCGAGGAGTTCACTGGCTATAAGAAATTGGTTGCAAAATCGGCATGATTGCGGGTTGCTATGAACCAACTAGCTGAACATCTTTCGCCGTTACCTGATGTAGCCGAGGAAGTTCGTGACTTTTACGACCGTTATCCCTACCCTCCGCCGGTCGATAACCTGGAAAAATATAAGCAGCTTTGGCAAGACCCGCAGAGACGCCGCGCCGACTATCATCTGTTCTGGCCCAGTCAGTCTTATCGCGAAGACCAAACCATTCTCGTTGCTGGCTGCGGAACATCTCAGGCAGCTAAGCACGCACTGCGCTGGCCGGCGGCGAAAGTTACCGGCATCGACTGTAGCGCCACGAGTGTGCTCCGCACCGAGCAGCTTAAACAAAAATACGACCTGAAAAATCTCGAGGTCCACAGGTTCCCCCTTGAGCGAGTGAGCGATTTGGGGATGAGCTTCGATCAGATTGTGTGCACCGGGGTTCTTCACCATCTCGCCGACCCGGACGCAGGCCTCAAGGCTCTGCGCAACGTACTTGAACCAAACGGAGCGATGCACCTGATGGTGTACGCGCCTTACGGACGGGCCGGCATTTATATGCTGCAGGATTTCTGCAGACGAATCGGTATTCGTGCAACAGATGCAGACATTCGCGATCTGAAGAGCGCGCTGAGTGCATTGCCTCCCGGGCACCCCCTTGAAAGCCTGTTGAGCCAGGCACCGGATTTTCGGCATGAGGCGGCGCTCGCTGATGCACTATTGCATCCACAAGACCGCGCCTACTCCGTTCCGCAATTGTTCGACTTTATCGAGAAGGCTGGACTGAAATTCGGCCGTTGGGTGAGACAAGCGCCTTACTCCGTTTACTGCGGCGCCATCGCCAGGATCCCTCAGGCGAGCCAACTGGCGCGCCTTTCCGTGGCAGAGCAGTATGCCGCGATCGAACTGTTTCGGGGTACGATGGCTCGCCATAGCATAATTGTTCACCGAAGCGACAACTCCAGCAATGTACAGCAACTCAGTTTTTCTGGTGATGACTGGCTGCGCTTCGTACCCATTCGAATGTCCGACACAATCTGCGTTCAAGACCGACTGCCTCGCGGGGCCTCGGCCGTTCTCATCAACCAGACACACACCTACAGAGATCTGTTCTTGCCAATCACTCCCGCCGAAAAGCGTTTGTTCGACTCGATTGACGGGGTTCGCAGCATCAGCGACATCGTGAAAACGACGTTGCCCCCCGCAGATCGTAACGCCGACATGGCCCGCTCGTTCTTTGAACGACTCTGGTGGCATGACCAGCTAGTGTTCGACCGCTCAGTGCGTTCAGCGATTTAGAGAGAATGGGAAAGGCAAGAAACTGTTTTGCCTGTTAGGAGAAAGGCCGTTGAAATTACTTCGGGACCCATATGTGCCGGAATGTCCCCGAGATTATTCGTCCCGCTCACTGGGGTAAACAACCGAGTGTTCGGCACAGATTCTTTCGTAGACCTGGCTTTCCTGTTCGCGCTGAAAGGTGCTCAACACGTAACCGCAGAGAATATCGATGTTAGTTATCTTAGTTATTTCGTCCCAGAGGTGTTCGACCTGAACCGCGGCGTCCGCGTTACCCTGCGCCCATAAAGTGGGTGCACATTCGCCACAGGCTGCAATTCGAGGATTTTCTCCCTTGGCCGCCTTAGCCGCTGTTGCCAGCAGATCGCTCGCAACCTTGTGGAATCGGACTGGGTCGGGTAGATCGTCGACTATGAACGTCGAGAGGGTCTCGGCAACATTCAGCGGGATATAAGTCCCCTGTCCGATGGCAGCGCCGATATTCAAACCTCGTGCTTGCAAACGCTGCACAAGATGGTTGTGGTGTAACCCGGTCGCGACCACGACGACTGCATTCCCAACCTTCAGCGCGGCTTCGATGAAACGAGTGAATCCAACCAAGAGAGACTCATCGTCAGCATAGAATTGAACTGCGTGGCTGCCCGCGCCATTTCCGCGCGAAGGCGTCGGAATAGGCTCCCGGTCGAACAAGCGCTTGGGATTTTGCGCCGGAGTGACGCCCGTGCGATTGGGATCTGAGATTCCGCTACCGATGTATTGTCCGCCCTGACAAAGCGCCTCCACAGCGGCTACGAGTTCGCGTGCAGCATAGGCCTTAACAACGTAACCTAGCCCCCCGGAGCTGAGGGCCTCCTGCACCACGTCCCAGGAAGATTCTTGACTTACAAAGAGTATTTTGGATTCGGCGGAGAGCTTGCGGATTCGGCGAGCGGCTTCGATTCCATTCAGCGTCGGCAGTCCGATGTCGAGAATAATTAGGTCCGGTCGCAGTTCCTCCGACGCACGAACCGCTTCCAGCCCGTCTGACGCCTCTCGCACGATCTGTAACTCCGGTCTTTTCTCCAGAGTCGTACGTACGAATCGACGGAATGGTTCGTAATCATCGACCACTAATACGCGGACGGATGACATGCAGGTACCAGCCTTTCATTCGGTGGAACCGCACACGTTGCAACCGGCATCAACCGATCATCATCTCGTTCATCCGCGGCGTCAATAGCCCGAAAGTTGCAGTAAAGCTTTAGTTTTGTCATTACTCTCTCTAAATCGAGAGGGGTGCCAGACCAGCACAACACTACGTGCACCACGTCGCCAGACTCAGAAGCGCACGTCCCTCCGTGGTGCCATCAACCTCGCGCTCAACAACGTAAAACCCAAGCGACGCAAATTAGTCGCGCTGGATTTGTAATCGACAACCCGGGGGACACCTTTAGCAAAATTCTTCTCGGGAGTTCGTGGCGGGGGTTCAATGGCACGACCCATCATCTTGAAACTGGCCGCTGGAGGCCATGGAGCCCAGCGAGCGAGCACAGTTCAGGATTTGCTGGTACAGGGGATCATTCTTCAGGGCGTTTGGAGCGATGTAATTCATGTTCTCGCGGCTGGTGACAATCTTGTTGCTTAACTTTTGCATGTTGTCGAACTCGTTGCTGAGCAATTGAAAGGCTTGTTGATCGGAATCCGTCGACGCTGCCACGGATGCCAGTCTAAGGTTTGTAGCCGCCTGGCCGTGAAAACCGGCAACAACGGCGTCCGTTACCGGGTAGCCGTTCTGGACTGCATTGAGAAGTGTGCTGCGCCATTCTCTAATCACAGACATTTCTTCGATGCCGGCCTTCAAGAACTCTTTCGAAAATCCTGGATCTGCCGGTTGGCTGCTGGATGGCGTGGTTGCCGGCGTAACTGCAGCGGAAGCAGGCAGGGTCAACAGAATCTGAGGTCCGTTGAAGTGAAGCGTGCCGTTCGTCAGTCGCGCCAGCGCCTCGATGTCGACATAGGATCTGCCATTTATCTGAGTCACAGCCGCATCCCCGGGCTGACCGCTTATTGTGAGCTTTCCGTTCTGCTGCACAGTCTGAGGCGACGCCAAGCATGCAACGGCCAGAAAGGCAGACAAAATTAATGATGTCCTCGTCACTTGCCTGCTCATAGATCCACTCCTTATTTGTATTGCGTGACGCCAGCTGCGATTTTTAGATCGTCGGAACCAAAGGGTTCCGAAGACAACTACACTAGCCACGTTTCGTATTCACGCTATCGGGCAGAGGAGGATTGGACGACTGTCAATAATGCCAGTGCAGCGATGGTCGGCTATTGTGGAGTCAGGCCCTGAGCGAGGCTTATCAGGTTTTGCGGCTGGACTCGAATGATCCCACCGCGCGGGCTATCAATATCGGCTATGAGAAAAAATGAGACGGACACGGCGAGCGGCAACACCATAAACAACCGGCTCTTTCGGTGCGCGCCGTAGCCGATTAACAGGTTGCAGCCGACGGAGATCAATAGCAGCAGGACCCAGGCCTCAAGTGGAATGCGGTTCCACCAGGCGGCCTGGGTGTAACCCTGCGAATTTAATACGTCGTTCATCCCCGCGAGGGCCAGGGCCGTTAAGGGTGTTGGCTGAACTGGCGCGTCAACCTCCACGGCGGACCACAGCTGGTTCTGCAGTTGGGCGGTATCGGCATTGATCCGCTGAAGCTGTTGCCCGTTCGTGGCGGTGTAGAAAAGTACGCGCAGGTCAAGATATCGTCTAAGCAGGTCGCGCACCTTCACGGCATCCGCGGCAGGCAGCACATCGACGCGAACGTATTCTGTGCCAATCGCGTTGGCCTCTGCTTCTTCATAGTTTTTGCGCTGATCGTATCGGCCGATAGCCATCGAAAACGTGAATCCGATAAGCAGGCCCAGGAGTGTCAGAGCGCCGGCTTGGACAACGTTGAAGTCATCCCGCTGGTCTGTTTGCAACGGTCGCCTTTTAGCAAAGAAGAAACCGATTCGGGCCGAGAGCCACAGTGCCACGAAACACAAGACAGAGACGGTGAATGGAAAATCCATCGCGTTCTTCATACGGTGCCACTACCGTTATCTTTGAGACAACGCCACAATTGCCCGGCTTCGCTATGATGCAGCAGATCCGCTGATTGTGCCAGATCCGATAGAGGCTTGTACGTGTTACCGCCGGATTGTCAGTCTTGTTCGTGACAAGTAGATTCGTCGAGATCCCTCAGTCACTCCTGTACCACACTCCAACTGTCATCGGGATCGAACTCAGTCATGGCAGTGGCTGTTTCCGCCGTGGTCTTTCCCAAGTCCTTCTGTAGCAGCACGTCATCCTGATCGATGATGAATGTCATCACTCCAGAATTACGGTATTGCGCTGGATACGCCACGAATGCGAATCCACCGGTCATCTTCCCGTCGACCACGTAGTCCTTGGCGCCGCCATTGGCGTGACTGCCCTGCTTAGTCAGCATATGAAAGAAGTAGCCGTGGAAAGGCATGTGAGAATTTGGCTTTGCGCTATACCCCTCATCAGTCGCAAACGCTACCAGCGGACCGAGTGGGCTTTGAGGCTGATCGTCTGGCGCTGCCCAATATAAGCCGTTCTGCTGACCATTATCGCTGATGAATTTCAAGGCATATTGCTTGGTGCCCCCAAGGTCGCCACGCTCGACGAAGTATTTGGCTTGGGCGTCGGCGAGCGCTCCACAAACATTGATGGCTGCCAGTTCATTTCGGCCAATTCGTCGCGCCAGGATTTCATCTCTTCCCGCACCCGTGTCGAAGAACCACTGCCCGCCGTCATTTTTCCTCAGCGGAATCGGGAAGGCAAAATTGTCGGCTCCAACCAGTAGGATCTGGCTGGCATCGGGCATCTTGCGCCAGCGGTGCATTTGCGCATACCCCGCTATGAATGCAGCGACGGTGGCCTTGTCTTGCACGGCGTCCCCGGAAGAGATAAGGTCCTTCGATTCCGGACCAAAAATTGCCAGAAGCGCGTTTTGATCTCCCGCCTTTCCCGCCTCCAGCAGGGCGTTGCCCGCGTCCTCAGGGGAAGCAAACGTTTTCAACGAAGGCGTATCGGACTTGTTGCAGCCGGCAAGGAGAACGATTAGCCCCAAAGTAAGTACCCAGTTTGCAATTCTCCCGATGTCGCGTGACATACTCATCCTCCAGAACATCGAATGTGAAGCACCTCACCAGCGCCGAGTTTCGTCGCGCTCGGGACCGGCCCGGGCTCATCTCCGAAAACCACCGCCGCCGGAGCGGCCGCCCCAGCCACCACCACCGCCCAGGCTCTCCGAACCACGAGCGCTAGCGGTCTTGTTTTCCCACCCTCCGCCGCCACCGCCGAAAGCCGACGATCCGCCGCTTCTCTCCTGTTGTCCCCAGCCGCTCGGCGAGCTGGTAGGTTTCTGCACGTTGTTCCAGCTTCCACCCTTATCGCTCTGCCAGCCGCTGCCCGTATTCTTGTATTGGGTGCCGTTCGCGGACGCGTATTTGTTGCCGTTTGCGGTCTGACCAACCGCACCGCTGTTGTACTTACCCGACGCGCCGTAGGCGGAGCCTCCGTTCGAGGTTTGTATCGACCCAGTCGTTCCTTGAGACGTCGTTTGATGCTGGCTGTACGCCGTGTTGCCATTCTTCGAGACCGTCGAGCTCCCCCAACTTCCATTGGCATTGGAACCTTGCTGAGTCTGGCCGTATGCCCCGGTCCTTGGGTTGTAAGCTTGGGCAGCGCTCTGCGTGCCGTAAGCGTTGGAGGTTGACGCTCCGCGGGCATAGGTTCCGGTGGAGGGGTTGTATGCTTTACCAGCGCTCGCGCTCCCGTATCCGTTGGAGACTGTTCCGCCTCGGGCATAGGTCCCGGTAGACGGGTTGTAGCTGGTGCCGTAGCGCGCCACACCGGAGCCATAGTAGCCACCGTGCCACGCAGCATTTCCGTAGTACGCACCACCGCGATACACCACCGTCGTAGTGCCGTGCCAACCACAGTTCCAACTGCTATATCCCCACCCGCAACATCCCCCGCTCATCATCGCGCCCACAGCGATTCCGGCTCCAAACGCAAGGATGCCGGTGGCGGCCACAGTCGCGGCACTGTATCCAGGAGTTACATACGGGTAGCCGTAAACCACCGCGGGGTTGTACATAGGGACATACACGACCTGCGGATTCGCAGATTGAATCACGATGACTTGCGGCGACTGTTGCACGACCGTGAGTTGTGATCCTGACTTGAGGTTTCCGGCAGCCAACGCCTTGGCCCGCAAAACCTGGACCGCCGCCATGACGTCCCCGGCCTGTGTGTGATACGCCTCCCCTAATGCGGAGGTCCAACTGAGGTTCTGCGCCAAATTGCCGAGCACCGACGGGAATTGTGTAAGGGCCTTCACGCTTGGATCCCACTGCTGTGCGTCGACCGCCTGCATGAGATTCGTTCCCGTGAGATTACCGTTCTGCTGCAGCCAACTGGCGGCGAAAGCAACTTGATCGGGGAAGGTCGCGGCTGCCAGAACCTGTGCGACCAAAGCGTCAGGGTATAGCGCGATCGGCGCAACCAGTTGCTGCAATTCGTCCGGGGATAGCGGCGCGCCTTGTCCAGAGTAACCGGCGGACGCAGGGGGCGCCGATTGCTGAGCTCCCACTTCAAACGGCGTAATAAGGATCAGCGGCACCCATAACGTCGCGCACAGAACCTGTTTCACCAAATTCGTAATCATGCGTTTTCTCCCGCCCGGACAAACCACATTTTCGAGTGTGGCTGGAGCAATTGCCCGGGTACTATGCTCGGTCAAGGACCCGCGCCCAGCAACTGTCAGTTTTGACAAACTGACTAGAGAACTTACGCACTAAAACACCCATCCCAGGCTGGAAGTGGACCCGTAGTCACTCTTGGGCAGATTATTTGGCGGGCGGCTGTCGAAATTGAGATAGTAGCCAAGCCTCCAGTACAAATCTTTTGCCAGTCTCAATTTCAGTGAAGCATTAAGGTCAAAACGGACACGTCCAGGATCGGTCAGACTCGGATAAAGGCGAGCGTCCGCTAGAATGTTGGTAGTCTTGAAGCGGAAAAAATTCACCTGAGTTCCCAAGATTGCTTCGGCACTATTTCCTGTACGGCCGACCGTGGCCGCGGCGGAGTAGCGTTCCCCGTTCCAGTCCGCGCCGACAAAAGCGGCAATGAAACTATTGTTCGTGTAGTTGAACATATGCCCCACCGCGCCTCCAAGAGTCGTACGTAAGTCGAGTTGTTGCTCGTCACTCTGTAAGAAATCTGCGAGTCCCCCATAGAAGTTTCGCGGCGATAGCAACTGTCTAGTGATATTCAGTCGTACCTCGTTGCGAAGATCAGAGATATTCCCTCCGCCACTGAAACTGGATTCATAGTTTCCTGAAGCCAACCACTTTGCCCGCTCAAAGAGTGCATTCGTTTGAAAGTTGTATTGTGTACGGTTTTGTTGTTTGGAGTAATTGACTCCGGCGTCCATTCCGCCGTGCAGATTCGGCCAGAAGCCTGGGTCTGTGGTGTGAAGCTCAACAACATCTTTGGCCGGGATCACCTCGCTTGCGGAGGGTTCCGTCACCTGCAACTGCACTTCTTCTGGAGCCTTTCCTTCAGCCGTACTCTGCAGGCTGCCTGTGTAGCGCGCTCCTGTCTTATCCGCGACCACAAAAGTCTGAGGACTTTCTATGTGGCTAATCTTGGACCAATCCAGCGAAACTGTGCCTTCACCGACCGCCAGCTTGACATACAAGTAGCCCTTCTCGAGCCTGACGATCTCGCAAGTCATGCGGTCGCCGTTAACGAACTGGACAACGTCTTTCTTTTCTCGCGCAAAGCAAATCGAGCTCAATGTGAAGGCGAGCAACACCAGCAAAACGGGGCAATGTGAATACCAACTTTGATCGTGGACACTGATGTCTTGCATTTTGTTCCCTCATGGTTTCCGGCCGGAGCGCGACCGCCTCGATGGGAGCTTATGGCCTCAAGACGCACGAAATTCCTCTTCACGCACTCTCAAACAAATTAAGTGGCATCGTGCGGGACACACACCTGTCAGAACTGGCAGTTGGAAGACGATACAACGGCAACTAGTCTCGCATGACGAAAGCGATATCTATGAGAGAGCGGCGAAACTCTAAGCATTGGCTGAAAATCGCGTTGTTTCTTTTTTTTACCAGTGCGTCGTTGGGCGCCCAATCCGTTCAATTCCTGCCCGAGGTCGATAGCTACCTCACGCTCAACTCAATGGTTCGTACTTATTTCCAGGCAAAAGACGATCGAGAAGGCGGCGATCCAACCCAAGCCACGTTGGGACCGAGTATCCAGTTTTACCTCAAACCCCTGCTCAAACTTAAAAGAATCACTGCCTACGACCCGGACGACGCCAAGGCCAGACCACTTGTGTTTGAGACTGGATACCGATACATCACTGCTCCGAATGCCGCTCCCGAAAATCGGCTTTTGATGTCGGTAACCACTCACCTTCCCCTGACGGCCAAATTTCTGATTCTCGACCGAAACCGCGCAGATCTCGACTGGAAGGATGGCAAGTTCTCCTGGCGTTATCGCAACAAACTCACTCTCGAAAGGACGGTCGCCATTTACTCCTATCATCTAATACCGTATGCTGCCGTTGAACCCTTCTACGAGAGCCAGTACGAGAAATGGAGCACCACGTCCCTTTACTTCGGCACCCTGCTGCCGGTAGGAAAGCATGTAGAGTTCAATCCTTACTACGAGCATGACAACAACACCGGAAAGCGTCCGAATCAGCAAGTGAACTCAGTCGGTCTTGCAATGTATCTGTATTTTTCCGTGGAAAAGCAATGAACAAACATTACCAGCCCACTATTGAGGCGGGAGTTCCTGAGTTGGTTTCTGACTCTTCTTTTTGGAGAACTTTCGTTGGAGATCAGGTCCAAATTCCGAGAAAACGGCTCCCGCCGTTCCGAAGATGATGCCGATGCCTGCTCTGGAGAACACCAACCCTACGCTCCGATCCTCCGCTGGATAATACAGTGTGGAAACGCCGCCCGCAGCAATTCTCCCCAACGAATTGGACCAATTGAAGGTGGCGCGTCCTGAATCTGTGCGAGTCACGAATGCGCTTGCGAGCGAATGCCCCAGCCGCCTTTTGAAACTTCCCTCGCCCTCCCGGAAGTACCTGGGATCCTCATGCAACAGTGTCGGAAAAACAAACGTGCTCATAAACTCACCAGTAGCGAAATCGGCGACCGCCGCGCCATATCGCTTCGCGTACCCCGCCGCGCCTTGGCCGTAAGATGGGAAATCATTTGTCGCCTGTCCGATTCCAGCCTGAATTGCGGTCCCAACAAACGTGAACGGATCAGTCACGTTTTGCCGGAAGATGCGGAACTTACCTCGCGGCGTGAGGGGCTCGGCGTTCTTGTCGTTCGTGATACCGAAGGTTCGCACAACGCCAAAAACACGTTCGCTGTCAGGAGGGTTGGTTTTGTCTGCATCCTGCGCCCAGGCAAGCGAAGCAAGCGCAAACAGCAGAGGCAGAAGCGCGCGGGACTTGAGTCTCACCGAAGAATACTCTTTCCGACGATGGGCCATCGTGGTTGCTACAGCTCTCATTCCGCCTGCCGCGGCTCCAGGTCGAGATATTTGATGAGCACGACTTCATTGCCTTGCTCGCTGTAGACAAGCTGATCGACGAGCTTTTGCGCGAGCAGAACCCCGAACCCACCTGGGCGCATGCCCTGCGCGTTGCGAAACTCGACGTGCCTCACCGGATCGTCTGATGGATTGGCAATGGCCGCATGGGGAATCTCGTCCAACGTAAATCCTTCACCCGGATCGCTGATGCGGCAACTGACCATGTGGCGAGCGCGTATATAAGAAATTTCGACTTGCTGGTTGGGATCAAGCCGCCCGCCGTGCTCAATCGCGTTGACCAGCATTTCCCGAAAAGCCATACCCACGGCGGTTCTCTCCAGGGTCGGCAACTCCGCGATCTCATCGAAGAACTGCAGTACGCGATCCGCCGTCTTAAGGTCGCATCGAGCCAGGATACGAATCCATTCCGGAGTTGCCGAGAGTACGTCGATACCGTCGTCCCAGCAGGGCTCCTCCATTGCGTGCCGAATCATAACGGCCAAGGCGTCGGGGGAATATCCCTTGGAAAAATAACTAAAAGCATGTTCGCGCATCGATGTGATTACGTCCCCAGGAGTGCTTTCGTCGGCCAAAATGATCAAGCGGGTATGAGGACGGATACGCCGGATCTTGCGAAGCAATTCGATGTCCTCCCTCCCTGAGGTCTTCTCGCTGGTCAAGATCAGATCGAAGCCTTTCTTCTGTGCCGTGAGGAGCGCCGTCGCATTGTTCGGGACCCGCTGGATTGCCCAGGCATCAGGGTCGAGAATGTCCCGCAACTCTCTCTCAATTTCTGAGTCACCACCTACAACCAGTGCCGTCCGAACCGGGAAGGGACGCAATTCGATCGAGGAAACCGCGTTCATTTTGGACACCCTTTATTGGCGCAATCGCCAAACTCGAGGCTATGCTTTGAACCGAGCATCGAAACGACAGGGCGCATGAAATAATTGCCCATCGCGGTGCTCGAGCCGTTCAGCACAACCCCGAGCCTGTGGGAGTCGGACGAGTACTGCCCTTGACGGCCCGCATCGAAGCCTTATGGCAACGAGTTGTCTAAGCTCCGCCTGCCACTCCGCGATTCACCAACACCTTGACTTCCACGCGGCGATTCTGTGCCCGTCCGGCGGCTGTCTCATTAGGCGCTGAAGGATCAGCAATCCCCATCGCTCCCGGGGCCACAATGTGGCGCAAAGGAACGCTGCAGTTCTGCAACAGGTACGCCACCACCGCTTGCGCTCGATCCATGCTCAACTGTTGGTTCATGGCGGCGGTGCCGGTGGAGTCCGCAAAGCCCTTTACTTGGATGATGTAGCCCTTCTGGTTGATCGCGCTCTGCGCCAGCTGCGTCAAGGAGGTTTGGTCCTGCGTCGAGAGTTTGGCGCTTCCGGTATCGAAGAGAAGGTTTGCCGTCCCCTTTGTGTCGTATTCCGAAAGCTCGGAGAAGCGCTGGGTCGTGGCTGCAATGTCCTGCTGGTTGGCTCCGATCTGCTCCTGGTTTGCGCTGATCTGCTCTTTGTTAGAAGCCGTTTGTACTGCGTTCGCGGCAACCCCTTCTTTATTGGCCGAAACCCCCTGTGCATTGGCGGCAATGTTGGCCTTGTTGACTGCCTGCTGTGCCTGGGTCGGGCTTAAGCCGGCCTGGATGGTTTCCGCTAGAAGCAAATCGTTGTTGGAGAACGTGATGGTTTTCGCCACCACGTGGCTGTCGCTGCCCATCCCGTCGACTTGAATCTTCAATCCCGGAATCAGAGCGGTAACTGACTGCTCCGCTTTGCGCAAGCCCAAGCCTTTCGGTGTTTGAACCTTCGTCGAGTCGGTTAATTCCACAACGACACTTGATTGATCCTTAGTGTTCTTCAGCGTCAGATCTTCTCCGTCTCGACCGGTAATCAGTCCGCTGACTTTGACTTTCTTTCCGTTCGACTCGCCATATGCGAACCCGGCACACAGAACAAACAGAAGTGCCGTGCACGCTACGATCCCTTTACTGTTCCTCATGATCTTGTCCTCTCGCTTTTGAAATTGCGCGAGCAAATTCGCTCGGGTGGTTAGTCGCGTACCACCTATCGAGAAATGCTAAGCACCTTTCCTTGCCATGCCCACTGTCAATACTGACAGCCTGGAGTTAGCGCTCGCTTCGGAAGCAGATTTGTTCAGCAGCAAACAGAGCTCTACCACGCACAAGACATTGTTGACGTGCAACACTGTGCAACCCAGAAACACCCTAAAAGGATTCCCGGAAAATGACGGCAGGAAGGGACCTGTTAGCGGCTGTAAACACGTTTCTCGCAGGCAGGCGGTTTGTGAGTAGCGGTTTCTGATCACCGCTTGTGCACGCTGTTTTTACCACCACGCTAGCAATTTTGACAGGTTCGATGGCCGAGTTTGACAGGTACGCTGACTTACTTCATCAGGTTGCTCTTCGCCCTGAAGAAGGACGGAGAGCCTTCTCTACCCACGAAGCCGTGGAAGATCACGTCACTACCGCGGCTTCGCTTTTTTCGAGTTGTTTGGGGTATCGGATGTCGTGGTCTCGGCCCGCTAACGTCGCCTTTTCTTGCGACGTCACTGTGACCCTCGAGGTGAGCTTGTACTGCTGAGTCAAGAGCACATCCTATTTCGCCCCGGTAGCCACTCGATGCAGTTGCGATCGCTACCATCGCCAGCACAACCGCCTCAACAATCTCCACCCATCGCTCACGGATGTCGCTGCCTGGTGGGTGATGGTGGCTCTGCTTGTGAATTTTGTGAGCAAACTAGATGTTCGGTGTTATTTCAGACATTACTTGCGACCTCGGATTTCGCGCTCTGAGAGCGTGTCTCCATTAGAAAACACTGTTGAATCGCGCTGTACAAAAACGCTGTGGTCAGTCCGAACAACAGCCACCCGCTCAACGCCTCGATCGCTCCCATGAGTCGCCATCGGTCATCCAGACGCAGACCCGACCCATAGGTGGTCATTGCCCCTAGTGAATAGAGCATTGCGGACTTGAAATCAGGTTGAGCGCCGAGAAACTTGTAGCAACCCGCCCATAGGCCTGCTTCCACCCCGTGCAAAGCGGTGGCAAACAAGATCACGCCGCTTATGACCAACGCGAAAACAATCGTGGGATGGCGCTTGTCTCTCTCGCGGGTGTACAGGTTGACGCCTTTAACGTTCACCAAGCGGAGTCCCAAAACATGAATGACCACCGTTATTACGATCAACGGCAAGCCCCACTCCCAATCAGCGCGCCATACCGTCGGCATGAACAAGGAACTGAGAGCGTCCAGTTCAATTCTCATCAAGACCTCTTTACTGGTCCTCGGCCCATCCGGATTGCCCGGGCGAATCGGAAAACGTCAAGTCCGCCACGCTGTGAAATCAGTTTTCCAGTTCCTTTCGCGTGAGAGCATCCGCTACCGCGGCCCAATACCTGTCAATCTCAGAATCCGTTTTCCGCGCATTCATCAAGGCCAATGCAATTGCCGCCTGAAGATCATCGTCGGTTTCGTCCAAAAGAAACATCGCCTGCAGAGTCGGGTGGGGGAAGTAGTAGATGTTCATCGTCATTCTCCAATCTCGACGTCGCTCGACGTAGATCCTCCAGCCCAGCCCCGTCGGCTCTGCTCAATTCACTTCTGTGGTTGTTGTTCCAGCTGTTTCAGTTTTTGCTGCATCATCATCATCTGCTGCTCCTTGGAGAGCTTCGGAAACAGGAATGCAATTTGTAACCGCAGGCCCCAAGGTGAAGCTCCCGGAGGATGAACGGCGTTAGCATAAAATTGCGCTGTGAGATTTACAGGCTGGAATCCCAATCTCATGATTCTGCCCACGCCGCCTCCGACTGGAACAACCCATCGACCTCCATTGCTCGCTTCCCAGTTCGCCGTCAGCGTGGGCTGCCAGGTGATGTACCAGCCTTTGTTCAGGTTGTAGTTGATGAAGTATTGGAACAGCATCTGGTTTACGGCTGGCCGGCTGGATTGCCCGGCGAATGACCAAACGTTATTCACCAATCCACCCAGCGTCCATTTCCCCGGCTGTGCCAGCACTACAACCGAAGGCCCGATGCTCCACTTTCCCTGCCCCAACACAGAATTGGTCGCCGTCGGCAATAAGAATGTCGGTCCGACGCCCCAGATTACCTTTCCCGGTTTCGCTGGGGACAGGAAGAACGACGGGTTCAAATCTCCGAATCCGTACCCTCCCTGGTTGACGGGTTGGCTCGACGTCGGTTGAAAAATAATCGGAGTAATAATGCGGGTTATGAGATTCCAGTTCTCGCTCACACGCGCCGGAATAACGGGTTGAATGTTCAGTACATCCTGGGTGCGGTCATCCGGACCGATGCCGAAGTTGTTGTTATTTTGCACGGGCACGCTGATGAGGCTAGCGACAGGATTCTGTGCCGCTTTTCTCAAGGCATCAGTATTTACCGCTGCTGCTGGGGTTTCCTGAGTTGCAACCTCATTTCCCGGCACGCCGATCGGCGTATCTTGCGCAATAAGCGGAACAGTGGCCACGAGAACGACGACCAGCGCCAGGATGGAGCAGTTCTTATAGAAGCTCATATGGCGCATAGTTCGAATTCTGAATAGCAAATCTTGACTTCCATATACCGCGGCCAGTGCATCATGGCTGCGAACGAGTGCCCACTGTCACTTGTTACAGGGTGGCAATTGAACGAACCGTATCCTGTTTGGGCAGAGGGGTCAGAGGTCTTTGTTGTTTCATAAGCGCGAATAAGAAGTAGACGATTGTGTAGAGAACAACCGTGGCATCCATCGCGGCGCCCGCCCAGAAGCCCCGTGAATAGGGGCGCCGAACGTTCGCCATCACCAAGTAAACAATGAAAGCTTTCTCCAGGGCGCTGTAGATGAGAATCGGATCACGCCAAGCCGGGGAGTAGGCCGCGACGATCATGAAAATACCCATCAATCCGAGCAAGATTCCCCAGTGCTGCAAAATAATAATGTAGTCCTGCCTGAACGGAATGAGTTCGACCTTCTCTACCGTCCACCGCGGCCAAAACGCATTGAGAGCGCCCAATGCCGTGATTGCGCCAGTGAGAACAAAAAAAGGACGGAATGTCAGATCAAACCAGCGTTTCATACTCATCATCCGTAACTGATCTAGCGTCGACTTCCCACTGTCAGAACAAACAGTCGATGCCGTTCTCAGCTCAGACCACGATCACGTAGGCCAGGATCTGCAATCCGATGCTTTTACCCTGTCATCTTTGACAGTTCTCAGACCAGAAGCGCCCCCATACCATTCCGTGTTAGCGATCATGAACGCAGTCAAGGCTGGGAACTGCACTGAGTCTTAGGAGGACAAACACATGCGCTACAAAGGATATCGTTACTTTCTGACAATGGCCGCGCTTCTTCTATTCGCGGCAACCGGATCATTTGGCCAGAACGCGAAGGTACGAGTCGTTGTGAAGCCTCATCAGGCCTACATCTTTGTGGATGGGACGCCGTTCGGCGACAGCAGTCGAACTATTAAGGTCCCGCCTGGCGATCACACCATCAGCGTCTATAACTATGGTTATAAGCCTGAGACCCGCCAGGTTTCGCTTACCGCAGGGAAAAATGCGGACCTGACCTTTGAATTAGCCGCTGTTTCCGGTCCGGTTTCGGGTCCTTGGGGACGTATTCAGATTGAGGGTGCTCCACGCGCTGCCATCTACCTGAATGGCAAGGCGCCAGAGTATTTTGTCGGGCATGGAGACGAATTCGACAATTCGGGTGCCCTATTCGCCTGTTGCACGCAGGAACTGATTGTTCCTGCCGGAACTCACGAAGTCACGGTAGTGAATCAAGGCTCGCAAGAGTTATGGTCCGGTTCGGTCAACGTTCCCGCCGATCAGCGGGTTATTTTGTACGTACCGAGCGGCAAGCAGAAAACCAAACCCTGGCACGGAGGCGCGACCATTGATTCCCTTGCTCGATTCAAAGCCGGTGTGGCCAGCGCAACCATCGCAATCCCTCCGGTCAGCGGAAATATCAGTGCTTCGCCTGCAAAGATCAATTGCGGAGACTCAACCAGCGTCTCCTGGCAGACGTCTGAAACTGTGCAGCGAACCATTACCGCCGACTCGGAAACTTTGAAACAAGTTGATCCGAGCGGAAACCTTTCGGTACAACCGAAGAACGCAACTACCTACCATCTTGTAGCGTCTGGTCCCGGCGGAAGCGTAACCTCATCCGCGCCGGTCGATGTCAATTCAACGATCCAGAGCTCGATCGATGCATCCCCAGCTCAACTTCACTACCGCCGAATCGGCGACAAGGTGATCGAGCAGGGCTCTGCAAATTTGGGTTGGACGGCGACCAACGCCAGCTCGGTCAGTATTGATCCCTTGGGATCGGTAGCCACCAACGGTACGCAATCTGTTGCCGCTACGCCTAAGCAGGAAACCAACGGCCCGGTCGACGAGGTTAAGACGTTCACTCTCACTGCCAAGAACGATTGCGGCGGCACGGATACTCACACCGCGTCAATCCATGTGACCGGTTCGATCGAGCCGATACCCGACGTTCCGCTGGTGAGCGTATTTTTTCCTACCGGCTACCCTGAGGCACGCCATCCTGAGGAGGGTTTGGTTCAGAGTCAGAAGCAGTCGCTGGATCGCACTGCAGAGGGATTCAAGAAGTATCTGGAATACAACCCGGATGCGCACCTCACGGTCGCGGGCAATGCTGACGAGCGCGATTCGAATGCCAGGAACAAACCCCTCAGCGAACGACGCGCAAATCTGGTCAAGCAATACCTTGTGTCGCAAGGGATTCCGGACAGCAAGATCGAGACCGAGGCATATGGAGACACGAAGCAGCTAGACGCAAGCACAGTCGCGTCATTGCACGATCAAAACCCAAACAAGCTCCCGAATGTCGGTCCACAAGCGCTCGGTTGGGCCTACAACCGCCGCGTCGACATAGTGCTGCTACCTAAGGATGTGCGCTCAACCCAATATTTTCCGGGTGATGCACCGGAGGCTAAAGTCCTGGCAGACAGCAATTGGCTCGGACAGAAAGAAGTCGTGACGCTCGCGGCGGAAAAGAGCAAGCTTCCTGACGACCCGGCGTCGGCACACTAGATTTAAGGTTGCGGAAAACTTCGATGTTGGGTGACGCAGCGCTTTCGAGCTTGCGGAAAAACAAAAGTCAGCGACTCGAAGCCTTCAAAACTCCAACGCTGGGCGTTTTTCCGCAAGCCGTGCGGCGCTGCGACAGTTCAATTGTGAGTCCTCGATTGATTTTGGTTTCAGCGGGGATTGTAAGTGGTGCGGGCGGGCCCTTGTGAACTCAAAGATCAGCAAAAGGGGCAACGATGAAAACAAAACTGAAAAGCCTCCTCGTCGCCGCGCTGGTTTGCGCACTTGGGGTAGCGGCATACGCTGCCGATTCCAAGATCGCACAGAAGCAGAAAGACATCCGCAACATGGCGGATGCCACACTTCAACGCCTCTACAAAGCACAGCCCAACGCCAAATTGGCAGTCGAAGGCAGAGCCGGATATGCAGTCTTTAGCAACCTGGGAGTGAAAATCTTAATCGCCGGCTCCGGCAATGGAAAAGGCATGGCCGTCGACAATAAGACCAAGAAAGAAACTTTCATGAAGATGCTCGAACTCCAAGCGGGTCTCGGTATGGGCGTGAAGAAGTTCAGCGTAATTTTCGTTTTCGACACAGAAAAGGCGTTCGATAGCTTCGTGAACTCCGGGTGGCAATTCGGCGGACAAGCTACAGCCGCAGCGACCACCGGGACTCAGGGCGGAGCGATGGCGGGGGCGGCGTCGGTCTCCGACGGCGTTTGGATGTATCAACTCACCGACAAGGGCCTCGCCCTCGAACTCACAGCCAAGAGCACCAAGTACTATAAAGATGGTGATCTGAATTAACGGGCATTGCTTTCGCCAACCTCTAGAAGCGGCACTGCAAGGAGCCGCGGCTGTTTTCCTCAAAAAGCCTCGCCGACGCCCATGCTCCAAGTCCAACTATCCCTGCCCTTGGCGAAGTCAGTGCGAAGATTGACGTGATATTTCTTACTCAACTCATATCTCGGCCCTCCACCTACATCGGGCAGGAAGTGGTCATTCTTAAACAGCACTTGACTTGATCCGGCGATCACTCCGCCAAGACCCCCGAATACCGCCAGACCAAACCCCTTCGGCAATGTCAGGCGATACTCTACTTGTGTAGTCGCCAGGTACCGGTCGAGGTACTTCAAAGGCGTATATCCTCGCAATTGGTTTTGTATCCCATAAATGCAGTTTCCATAAAAGGGTGGCTGGCCGCCGGTCCCGCAGCCAAACAGATTGTAGGCAAGAACTTGATTCTTACCCAGACTTTTGTATTTGCTGAAGGTGAATCGATACGCCTGGAAGGAATATTTACTGCCCAGCGATTGCATGAAAAAATCACCGGTGAATTCGATCTTTTCTCCCGCTGTAGGAAAGAACTGATTGGGTCGAGTGTCGCGGATCATCCGCAAGCCCAAAGCCCTCATGACCGTGTGGAGCCCGACGCCCGACGGAAGGTTAGGAAGTTCGCCATTTGTTGGCGCTATCGTAACAAACGAGTTCCCAGTCCAAAATCTCGGTCCAACAAAGACTTTCCACCACGTCCGGCGCAAAACTTCTGCGCGGAAAACCTCGCCTGTTTGAATCAGCGGCAGCTTACGTCCCTCGAAAATTCCACTGCCGTACAGATCGTAGTTCACATTGCCGCGAGCATAGACGGAGGTGACCTCATAAGTGTCCTCTTTCATATATAGGTCCGCACCCACGCCGAAACCGCGGCTACCGTTATTCGTGAACATGCCAGCCGCTCCTAAGACGGAGGGGGGAGAAATCTTGTCGTTCCTGCTAAACGGGAAGATGTAGCCCAGCGCGGGGATAATTCCGACACCGATCGCTGGACTGGAAATCGGGAGAGGAGCAGGAACAAAAGCCCCACGAGGCTCTTTTTTCTTGGCCTTTTCAGTCGCCGGTTTGCTTTCGGCAGGTGCGAGTGACTGGCCCGTCGCTCCGCTGTCCTGACGGCTGGACAATTTGGCCTGAGGTTTCGCCGGAACATCCGGCGATTCTGGTTGTGAAGTTTGCCGGGGATCTTCGGGCTGGGACTGGGCATGCAACTTAACAGGTCCTAAAGAAGAAAATAATATCCCGCAGACTAGACCAAGCCATACCACCCTATAAAAGGACCTTCTCCCGTTATCTGGCAACGGGCTATCCTGTTCATCGTGCAATCGTCGTTCCTCGGTCTTCACAGGCCGGAGCTGCGAACTCGCCAACAACCATTGCGCGATGCGCATGGGCAATGCCTGCCGGGAACACAGATTGCCCAAGCTGTCGGCCAATTGGTTCAACGCGATCTGTTTTTGATCCGAGAAGAACCGATGACACGCGACGCTAACCGTCTTCACAGCGTGCCTGCCTTCTAACACGGAAATAGAGACAATTCCCACAACATTTGCCTCCCGAGCCTCTGGGATCCCGCTATGCACATCCGGAATCGGAATCGCCAACGGGAGCACTCCTGATCCCACATCGCATCGCCTCGGACCTGGTGTTCTTAATCTGCTACAGAAGTCCGGAATGGATGAGCGTTTCCATTTGCATGTTGTACGGGGCGACCTCTACAGCGAGGGATCAAGTAAATCGTAAGGAACTCTTGACTGTGTGAGTACTGGCAAAACTGACAGCTGTTTCCCCGCAGATTGACAGGAAGCCAGACGCTTGCCACGGCGTGAGTTCGCCGCAGAGTAACTATCGGAAGCTCGACGGCAAGGCCACGGTGAGATCGGATAATCAGCGGCAAGGGGAGCTGACCGAGTGCGCAAATCTCCCGTCGCATCCAACCTTAGTTTATTGTTCAGCTCGGATTCGCATCGCACTCACAAATCCTTTTTCACCTCAGCCAGTTCGGATACGACTAACTCTTCGGAGGCGGCGTCTTTGGGATCTTGAGCGTCCAGGAAAAGCCGAACACGAACGTACGTCCTTCTGGACGAGCCTTCGCCGAATACTCGTTGTAATACTTGAAGAAGGCCACCAGATTCTTCGTCGGGAGAATGTAATTGGCCTGAACGCCAATGGCCTGCACGGAATAGTATGGAACTCTGCTCGCGGCGACGGGAATCCCTGCTATCAAGTAATTGCCGCCATTACTCGTGACCTGCCATTGGTCGTATCCGACCAATCCGAGTTGCGCCAGTTGGCTCATATTCTTCTTTAATGGTAGAACCTGCCCAATTCCCCATTCCATGGTGAAGGCTTCGCCGGGCGTTATTTTGCTCAACTGACCAGTCACCGGGCTGGCGACCGTTTTTTGCCCGTGGATTTCCCAATCCGTGGCGAGGTTTGCGGTGGTCCCCTTGTTCTTGGTGATGTAGAGAGTTGTTCCCGAGGTTATATTGTTTCCCCAATATCCCGAGCCCACGTTATTGCTGGCTCCTGCTGTGTACCGGCCGACTGGTGCCGTAAAGGCGTACCCCGCGACGAAGTCGACTCGTTTGCCAAAATGCCAACCCATATTAAACGGCTGGACGTACATGTCGGCAAAACCGGACCCTCCTGCTCCAAGGTTAATCCCGGATGTGGCCCCGGGTAAGAGAGGAGGTAGAGCCGCCACTACCGAACCGCTTGCATAGGAGAGCACGACATAGGGCATGAAATACCCTCCCAGGAATTTGTGGTTCGGGACGTAGTAAAAAATATTCTCGTCCACCCAGAACGAATAGTTCCCGGTAACATTTTGAAGAATGCGATCTCCGTTGGAGTTGTTCAATTGGCCAGCGGAGTAATTGAGCGCCAGGTTAGCGTAGGTGACGCCGGGATCAGGAATCACTCCGGCGTTGAGACCAAACTGTCCGGGCACCCATTGTCCCTTTTGTTGAGCAAGTAAGGGCGAGGCAAATCCGATCGCCATGAGTGCGAGTGCCCAGATTACGGACTTCATTCGTGATGACATTCGTTCTTCCCTTTCCTGAGGTGCGGGCAATAACATTGCGGCCCGCATCTCTTAGCACCCGGTATTTGTGAAGAGTTTCGTTTACGGCATTTTTTCTGCTTTTATTGACCTCGACAGCTGTTCCAGGTAAGGGAAACACAAGTTGAAATTCACGGTAACTGTCACTTTTGCCAATTTCTAAAAAGACGAGAATCGTCAGATTCACTTGTCACGATCGTCTACGCAGGTTGGTAGCGAGATTACGAATAGCAGCTAAAAAGCGGCGGCATGGAATCGATCATTTCGAGGTAGATGTCGAGCTGCAGCTGCTGATATGCGGCATTTCCAGCGAAGATAGCCGTTAATTCTTGTATCCGCAGAGACGAGTCAGTGAATCGACGAAAGTTCGACGTATCTGCACCAAGGCAGCCAGTATGCGGAACAAGATCCGCTTTCAGGTGAGTCGCGGAAAGCGCACTTTTGCCGTATCGGCATGCTCCGTGCCAAACCTTTGTCCCATGCTGTATTATTCCGGGGGCTAGGGCTTTGTCACCTTCCGAACTTCCTGATAAGCCACTCTCCGGCTTAGGCCTGTTTTGCTGAGTGACTGGCGAACGTAACATTGTGAGTGTGAATGAGGGAAGAGCAAAGTTCCGCGTGCCAATGATCTGTCGGCTGGAAATCGTTGCACATAATCGAAGGTGTGTATGAGTTTCATTCGGGGTCGCCTGCCGTGGGGCAAAACGAATCTTGATTCCCTATTGCACTCCGCGATCCTGGCTTGCCTCGTCGCTTCCCTGTCCTATCTCACTGCGCGGCTAGGCGGTTTACTTGTGCTTCGGCCTCAGATGCTCTGGGCACTTTGGCCTGGCTGCGCACTTCTGGTTGCGGTTTTGCTGTTAACGCCGCACAGACTGTGGTCGATTGTGCTCGCCGCAGGCCTGGCAGGATTTGTTCTCTACGATGCACAAGCCGGCTTGACGCTTCGTCCAACAGTTATATTGATTGTTTCCGACACAGTCGAAGTTCTGATCGCAGCTTTCGGAGTGAGTTACTTCTTCAGCGGTCCAGTCCGGTTGAATAGCGTAAGGTCTCTCACACGGTATTCACTGTTTGCGGTTCTCCTCGCCCCACTGGCGGCAGCATTTATCGCCACGGCCGCTTTCAGCGGGGACTACTGGATCCGTTGGAGGATTGGTTTCTTTACAGAGGCGCTGGCCCTCCTCACTGTAACGCCGGCCATTTTGAGCTGGGCCAGTATAGGGCTGACATGGTCCCGGAAGTCACGCGCCTTTTACCTGGAAGCCACCGCTTTGATCGCCGGGTTGAGCATTTTGGGTTACGTGGCTTTCGCGGCTCCAAAGCAAATCAGTTCGCCGGTTCTACTGTATTCCCTTCTTCCAATTCTGCTATGGTCCGCGTTGCGTTTTGGTTTGGCGGGAATCAGTACCTCGATGGTCCTGGTCGCTCTGCTGTCGATTTGGGGCGCGGTCCACGGTCGCGGCCCCTTTACCACATCCGAGCCGCTCACTAATGTGATGTCCCTGCAGCTCTTCTTATTTTTCACCGCAGCAACTTTCATGCTTCTTGCTGTTCTGATGGAAGAACAAAAAAGGACTGAACGCGCCTTCCGCGAAAGCGAAAAACGCTTCCGATTAATGGCCGATACTGCACCTGCGCTGATCTGGATGGCGGGCCCCGATAAGCTTTGCACCTATTTCAATAAGCCCTGGCTTGACTTCACTGGCCGATCCATAGACTCCGAACTTGGTAACGGTTGGACGGAAGGAGTTCACTCTGAGGATTTGCAAAGATGCATGGACACCTATAGCCGGAGCTTCGATGTTCGTGAGGAATTCAGGATGGAGTATCGGCTTCGACGGTACGATGGAGAATATCGCTGGGTGGTCGACATTGGCGTGCCGCGCTTCGATCAGGATCGCTCCTTTATCGGTTACATCGGGATCGGGATCGACATGACCGAGCGCAAGCGGGCGGAAGAAGCGCTCACAAACGTCAACCGAAGGTTGCTCGAAGCGCAAGAGAAAGAACGTACACGGATCGGCAGAGATCTTCACGACGATATCGGTCAGCGTCTCGCACTATTGGCCGTCGAGCTGGAACAACTGCATCAGGACCCTCCCAATTTGCCCCGGATCCGCTACCGAATCGGCGAACTTCACAAGCAGACTTCGGAGATAGCCACGGATATCCAATCCTTGTCGCACGAGTTACATTCGGCAAAACTGCAGTATCTGGGGATTGCTGCAGCTATGAGGGGTTTCTGCCGGGAATTCGCCCAGCAGCAAAAAGTGGGAGTTGACTTCAAAACTCACGACTTGGCCGATCATTTGTCGCCCGACATTTCTCTTTGCCTGTTCCGAGTCTTGCAAGAGGCCCTGCACAATTCGGTGAAACACAGTGGCGCACGGCATTTCGAGGTGCGATTGTGGGGAACTTCGGAGGAGATTCGCCTGACCGTTAGCGATCCAGGTGTTGGCTTCGATCGCGAAGCGGCGAAGCAGGGCCCGGGACTCGGGCTCGTCAGCATGGAGGAACGTCTGAAATTGTTGAACGGAACTCTCGCCATCGTGACGCAACCCGAAAAAGGTACTGCGGTCCACGTTAGCGTGCCGCTTAGTCCGGGAAGCGATTCGATCCGCGCGGTCGGATAGCAGAACAGCTTACGCGGCTATCACGTGGTTCCTGACCGCGTACTTGACCAATTCCGCGTTGCTTTTAACGCCAAGTACCTCCATCATTCGATACTTGTGATAGGCAACTGTGCGGGTCGTCATATTAAGGATATCGGCGACTTCCTTCATTACCTTTCCCTCGGCCAGCAATTGCAGCACTTCTCGCTGCCTTTCGGTGAGACGCTCGTCTTCCTGAATCAGTTGTTTGTCTTGCCGTCGGAGGAAATTGATCGTCTCGTAAGGCAGAGCCTTAGACATATACGATTTACCCCGCAACACGTCGCGAACCGCGAGCACGATGTCAGCCGCGGCACAAGTCTTGAGAAGGTATCCCGAGGCACCGAGGCGGAACGCTTCCGCAGCTACCTCCACGTCAGGATTCATCGTCAGATACACCAACTTGACGGCTGGCAGCAGTAGTTTCAATTGCCGCCCTGCGTCCAGACCATTCAGAACCGGCATGGCGATATCGAGCACGACCACGTCTGGCTTCGATTCTCGGGCCGAGCGCACCAAGGCGCGGCCGTCACTGACCACTCCGATTACGTTAAATTCGGCTTCGAGAAGTCGCTTGCACAACTCGGCCACAAGAGTATGGTCGTCGGCGATTAAGATGCGGGAACGGTTAATCATTGCCCTACCCTCAAGCTGGAAATTTAGGTGGTTGCGGGGTGTAGTTCCGTGTGGTTCCTAACACTACTCCCACATCCCACTTCCGTCAAGATTCAATCGCTGGCGAATTCTAGCGCGGCTCTGGAGCTGAGGCGGAACGGGCGGCCTTTAAAGACGACTTCAACCCACTCCTGCTTACTGCGCACGGCCAGAGTTCCGAGCTGCCCACGTGATTTTGCTGTTGAGACTAAGAGCAGCAAAACGACGGCACAACTGTCATTAGTGACAGTCAACTCCGAGCTGATCCAGGGGATGTGCCGCTTTCACACCTGTGTGCTAGGTTCATTCAACAAGCTGGCCGACACAAATACCTTGCCGGCAAGCACTGCATTGATGGCGGAAAACAGGTCCAGGCTCAGGCGTGATTTCACCACGTATGCCGAGCCGCCGGCGCCGATTGCGGCGTTCATATAATCGGTATCATCATGCACGGTGAGAAAGACGATCTTGGCCGTGCTCCCCGAATCTCGCAGTTGTCGCGCGACATCAATCCCGCTCAGTTCCCCCATCGAGATGTCCAGGACGATGATATTGGGTCTGAGCTGTAGGCATTCTCGGACGATAGCTGTCGGGTCCGATATTGCAGCGACAACCTGGTAAATATTATCTCTTTCGAGCATATGGCCGACATGAGCAAGGACGGAACAGTTGTCGTCGGCCAGGACTACAGTTGTTCTCGGCACAAGGCCCTCCCTTCGAAAAGTGGCGGCCGCGAAATTCGTACCCGGCCAACCCACGTTGACGCCAGCAGGGTTGCCAGAGGGTGCGGATCCGGAGAGCAACCTTCACAGATGCTATCGGGCCTCAGTAGGTTCGACCACTGTCAAAATTGACTGTCGACGACCGTTGACCCTGAAGCCTTCGGTCACTCGCGGGATCGTCTACCTTGTTCGCGGCGTTCTTGGGAACCGGAACCCGCCCTTCCACCTGGGTACCCAGGAATGGCCTTGACCAGATAGAAAGCTCGCCGCCCACGGAACGCATACGCTCCCGCATGCTTACCAGTCCGAGACCGTGAGCACCCGATACCTGCTCGGAATTGAATCCAACTCCATCATCGGAAACGCGCAACTGAAGCATATTTCCTTGGCAATTCAATGCCACTTTCACGTAATGGGCTTGGCTGTGTTTAACTACATTTCGCAATGATTCTTGCACCGTCCGGAACAAATTGAGGGATATGTTTTCATCGAGGTCCACAGGCAGATCCTTAACCGTACACTCGACCTGAATCTTGTGCTGATGAGCAACTTCCCTGCAGAGGTCACGAACGGTTGCGGCGAATCCGAGATAATGCAGCTTGGAGGGATGCAACTGATGAGAAATGTGTTGAATGTCAGTCGCAATCTCATTGGTCAGTCGCCAAATCTCCCGCAGTTCCTTCTTCTGCAACAAATCGGTATGCGCCGACGCAGCCTGATCAGATTCCTGAATTCTGTTGGCCAACAACGCCAGCCTTTGATTGATGTCGTCGTGCAACTCGCGCGCCAGGTGCTCTCGCTCCTCCTCTTGCGCATGTATCAGCCGGCTACTTAGGTCGGTAAGGACGGCTTTTGCCTCCTTCTGATCGCTTATATCAATGCAGCAGCCCACGTATCCGGCAAAGGAACCATCGCCATTGAACCTGGGTGCACATATGTTGAGAACCCAGCGGTACTCTCCATCGTGGCGGCGAAGCCTGTACTCCATCCTGAATTCCTTGTGGCTATCAAACCCTCGAGCATATGTATCCAGGTACGTCTGCAAGTCTTCTGGATGTACCCCCTCAGCCCAGCCATTGCCGAGCTCCTTTTCCAGACTCCGGCCGGTGAATGCCAGCCAGGACTCATTGAAATAGTTGCACGTCTTGTCTGAACCGGCCATCCAGATCAGCACAGGAGCGGTATTCGCAATCAAACGAAAGCGTTTCTCGCTTTCCGCCACAGCTTCTTCCGCGTTGCGACGCTCGGTGACGTCCCTGATGATTACCGTGAACAGTTTCTTGCCCGCGTCCTCAGCGTGTGAGATTGAGGCCTCAATAGGAAATTCATCGCCGTTTGAGCGCAAGGCCCAGAGTGCACCGGGAGTGCCCATAGTCCGGCTGGTGGCGCCAGTCTCCCCGAAGCGGCGAAGATGCGCGCCGTGTTCGACTCGGAAACGCTGCGGGATAAAACGCTCGATCGAACTCCCAATGGCATCGGGCGCGGCGCAACCGAAAATCTTCTCGGCGGCTGGGTTGAACAACAAGACCACTTGTTTGTCATCGACTGCGATAATTCCGTCCATCGCAGAATCAACAATACTTGCCAGGCGCCGCTGGCTGTCACGCAGTTCAGCTTCGAACTTCTTACGACCGGTGATGTCTTGAGCCGTGCCGCGAAAATGAGTAATACGGCCGCTGGCATCGCGTATTGCTTCACCGCAAGCGCTGACACATCTTTTGCTGCCGTCCGGACGTATGACCTCCACCTCGATCTCTGGAATTGAGCCAGTCGTCTTAGCTTCTTTGATCGCAGCATTGAACCGGCTTATACTTTCCGGACTGAAGAACCGCTCGATTTCATTGATGCCGGGTTTCGGCAATCCGGGATCAATTCCGAGGATGCGGTAAAGCTCCTCCGACCAGGTAACCTCGTTACTCGCAGGATCCCACAGCCAGTTGCCGACTCGTGCCAGCCGCTGTGCTTCTGCGAGTTCTTTCTCTTTTCGGATCAGAGCAACTTGAGCCGACTTACGCGTGGCCACATTACGAAGCAACAAAACGATCAGCAGTGTTTCGATAAGCAGGGCTGCCAAAAGGCCGAGGATCCTCCGGCGGTAAAGCTCCCAGGGAGAGTATTGCCAATAGCGGACTTCGGTTCCTTTCGGAATCTGATTGTCCGGAATTCCCCAGCGGCGCAGCTGACGCCAATCGACTACGTAGTGCTGGAAGTCGCCGTTTGCAACCGCGATATCCTCTGGCTTAGCTCCCTTCAGAATCCGCACCCCATCATTGCCCAGGATTTGCCCCACTTCGCCCAGAACAGCGACGCTGCCTCCCACTACCCCACTGCCTACGACGGAGGAGAACGTTCCGTAGATCGGTCGATTCGCTTCCTTGGCAATGTCGGGGAGAATGCGCGCCGGAATAAATTGCTCACCGCGGGAGTCTGTTATGAAATCGAGGAACACGATGACGCTGTCGGGCGGGACATGCGCCAGCCGTGGCCCCAATTCTGAGAACGGGAGATCGACCAAATATTGAAAGTCCAGATTCGATCCATAGGCGAGGAATTGCTGGCGCGCTAACTCCATCTCGGATTTTTCGGCGTCGGACGAACCGGAAACCACAATCACGTGGGAAGCGCCCGGGTTCTGCCGCAACGCCAACTGAAGGGTAAGTGAGGAATTCGTCTGCCGGACGACGCCCGTTCTTGCCGCATGGGGCTTCAGCCAGATTGAAGGATCTTTCGGATCCGCCACGAAGAACAAGAGGGCCGCACCCGGGAACAGTTTTTGTCGAATCTGTTCCGCAAGACCTACCGTTTCCTCGTTGATGGCAACCACCAGATCGAAGGTCTGCCCCCCGTACTTTTCGAGGAGGTAGGAAGCCGTTGCCTGTTTCCGGGACGGGTCCGAGAACGATGAAGGAGACTCAAGGTATTCAAAGGTAAAGTGGACCGGTCTTGTGGAACCACCAAGAATGTGGGCCTCGGCCTGTTCCACCATGGCGGTGACATCGGGCAGGTCCGGATCTAACGAGGAAAGAAAGAGGACGTCAATTTGCTGTCGCGCTGGCAACAGCCCGGCTTTGGCATTCGCCGATGCGCTCGCGGGCATTATCGCGAAACACAGGACACAAATCAGCGCGCACCGGGAGGTTCCAGAGTTTGGGATTACGTCGTCGCGAATTTTGCGCAATAAACAGACCAAAATGTGCTTTCTGTTTCATCAAGATCAAGAAAACACCGACTCACGAGTGGGATTACTCCCAATAAGCCCTGACTCTCGAGACTCCTTCGATTTGCTTGCACCGATGTCGTTCCCGAATCTCCCGGTCCTCAGGCTGAAGACGCCGCCGAAAAATGTACGAGCAGCCTGCGGGGCTTTCTTCCACTTTGTCTTGTGCGTCCCTGCCCACGCGACGTAGACCAGGCTGCTGAAGGATGCAATCACGATCAGCGAAGCCTTCCCGATGGCCCACGCAAAAACAACTTCGTCGGAGTTAACCATCTTTCACCCCCTGCAAAGACAAACCAGATCTGTCCAGAATTCGCAGACACTTTCAGAAACCGACGCACTCAGTTCGAGGCCGGACCGAGAAAGAATTTGGCGCATTCCTGCGCGCCGCCACTGAATACATTCCCTGAGGTTGTACTCAGAAACGGCGCGCACTGCAGACCTGGGCTGTTCGGGCTTCACCGTAGGCCCGTTCTCTACGCTCCTCCTGCTACTCCCTTATTCACCAGTACCATGACCTCCACGCGACGGTTCTCTGCTCGCCCGCTCGCTGATTCATTGGGTGCCGCGGGGTCAGCGATGCCCATCGCTCCCGGCGCCACAATGTGCCGCAAAGGGACATTGCACTTCTGCAACAGGTACGCGACCACCGCTTGCGCTCGATCCATGCTCAACTGCTGGTTCATGGCGGCAGTACCGGAGGAATCGGCAAAACCCTTTACCTGGATGATGTAGCCCGTCAGGCTGGTCGCGCTCTGGGCTAGTTGTGACAAAGAGGCTTGATCCTCTGCCGAAAGTTTTGCGCTTCCGGTTGCGAAGTGAAGGGTTGAGGTCCCCTTCGTGTCATATTCCGACAGTTGGGAGAAGCGCTGGGTGGTCGCCTGAATATCCTGTTGATTGGCTGCGATCTGGCCCTGATTTGCGCTTATCTGCTCTTTGTTCGACGCATTCTGAACCGCGTTCGCGGCGACGCCTTCTTTGTTAGCCGCAACCCCCTGCGCGTTGGTTGCAATGTTGGCGGTATTGGTCGCCTGCTGCGCCTGCGTCGGAGATAAACCAGCCTGAATGGTCTCGGCCAAACGCAAATCGTCTTTCGAGAACCTGATGGTGTCGGCCACGATCCGCTTCTCGTCGCCGATCCCTTCAGCTGTGACCTGTAATCCCGGAATGAGGGCAGTGACAGCCTGTTCCGAATGTCGGAGTTTGAAAATGCCCTTGGGAATCTGGACCTTGGTACTGTCGGTCAAGGCCACCACAACGGTTTCTGATGTCTTGGGATTTCTAACCGTCAGATTTTCTCCATCTCGGCCGGTAATCAGTCCGCTGATCTTGACTTTCTTGCCGTTCGTCTCTCCATATGCCACTGCGACACAAAGCATGCACAGAACTGCGGTGCAGACTACCGTCCATCGACTGTTCTTCATGATTTTGTCCTTTCGAATGTGCTTCATCAGCTTGTCCTTTCGTGAACCTTGCTCCTGAACTTGTGCGAACCGATTCACCCAGTTGCTGCTCGGAACCAGGTGATGAGGGGATGCTAGGGAAGTTTTTCTGCCCTGCCCACTGTCAATAATGACAGCGCGATCCAGCGCGAAAGTGTGTGCGTGAGCACCACAATTTCGCCCACGCCGTGGAATTAAGGCTGTCCGGTTTTAGCCGCAGAGCGGAGTAAGAATGCAGCCCACGGCATAAGAGTCTGCTACGAAACTCGATCAAACGCCGTGATGGGACAAACTTCGTTCCAGCCGAGTAACGGCGGACTCCGAAAGCCCGGCACGGCAGCGCCGGGGAAGGCAGAGTCGGAAAAAGCCAAGTCCGCCTTTGCGGACGGCACGATTTTTCGCAACAACCTCACAAGCCGTGGGTAAGAGTGCGAAACGGCCAAACCTCAAACGCGGCGAGAGATTACTTCTCACGCACAACGAAAGCCCAGCGAAGGCGACCTCGGCGACCTCGCGAGGGTAGACAGCAATGGAAATATACCGACGACAACGGGAATCCGCATTTGTGCATCGAATCCACCGCAAATGGCGAAAGGGCCGGCGCTGTAAAAGTTACACGGATTGCCCCAGGAGCAGCACTTTTGGGTAATTGACAATTTCCAATCGTGGGAGATGATGGCTATAATATGATCAAGTTTGAGCCCCTCTCTGGCATGGAGAACGTTCAAGTTCGACCGAAAAAACGTGGTTCCTCCGTGTCGCTAGTCCGCGTCCTCGTGGTTGAGGATTTTCCCCCGTTTCGCCAATTTATCGGTTCGGCGCTAGCAAGAAGATCTGACTTGCAGATCGTCGGCGAGGCAGCCGACGGAGAAGAAGCGGTTCAGAAGGCCAAAGAGCTGCAACCGGATCTGATTCTTCTTGATATTGGCCTTCCCACTCTGAATGGAATTGAGGCAGCTCAACAAATTCGACAAGTCGCGCCGGAATCCAAAATAATTTTCGTGACCCAGGAATCTTCCACCGACGTGGTGCAGAAGGCTTTCAACTCTGGTGCCCATGGCTACGTGGTAAAAACCAAGGCCGCGAGCGAGTTGCTGGCCGCGGCGGAAGCGGTTCTTGACGGCAAGCAGTTTCTCAGTAGCGGCTTGTAGTCGCGATCACGAATGACCAGCCCGCGGGCCAATTTCCTTTGTGCGTTAAGCTGAGTGCTGCATTCGACCATCTCCATTCGTCAGACGTGCTGGTAGTTCGAGTTCTGAATGGCAATGTTCAATTGTTTGCTGACTCCGTCGATCACCATATTGGAGATGTGATTCGGCCCACCCGGCAGGCGGCTGAACTGCACCGTCAAATTCATCGCGTCTTTCGGATCATCCATATAGGAAGCAATCTGAATCTGAAGTAACTGCTTCTGCTCTTTGTCGAAGACCAAGGTCATCGAATCCTGCGGTTTCAGGTAGTTATGGATCACGAGTTGAATTACATTAGGAGCACCTGCGGCTGGACCCAGCGTGATATTCCCGTTCGCAAACGCCTGCTGCAGCAAATCCTTGTCCGGCGGCACATACTGCTGTGCCAAGGCCTTCATCTGCTGTGCGTAGTCCTGGTATTCTTCCTTCTTCTTCGCTACGACATGCTGTCTCAGCCGTCCCCCCTGGGGAGCCGCTTCGGCAGGGGGATCAAGCGACGTCTTCACTGGCTTCAAGTCTGGTCCCAGCCGCACCTGGAAGTGCTCCTGTTTTTTCTGTTCGCCCTTCAGGCTGATCGTGACCTGTTCCATCCAGCTATACGACGCGAGGGCCTGCTTGTTTTGCATGGCTGACTCTTTGACCTCTGCGACGCGCTGCTGCAATTCCGGACTTTGTGCGTTGACTGGAACGACGAATCTTGCGACAGCAAATAGAATGATCGAGGTTAGTGTGCTGCTGAAAACGTGCCGTGCCCTCTGTCTCATAAGCGATCTCCTGTGTCTCTGAAAATCCACTGCGTCGGCATCTTATGGGTTGGCGCCGCGGCTCAAACAGTAGTGACTGGCTTGCCCTTGGATAGAACCACGACGGAAATTACAACTCACCACGACAAGTTAGTCACTGAACCCACCGTCTGCCACTGTCAGAACAAACAGTACTTGGTTTTGTCACAACCCGGCGTGCTTACGCAGACAATTCGGCCCTGCTTGAGATGGCCTCCAATAAGCAATGCAGTGCTGATCGTACGCGAGAGAATTCGGGGCAACCGTTCCGCCGGGACGACCCACGTCATAGCAATTGTTTATGCGGCATCCCGTTCTGGAAAGCAGAGCGACGGCTGCAGGTCGAGTTTGGTTACTGCCGGCTCCACATCGATGTGGAACGACGCCCGGTCCAATGCGAGCTTCGGGCCAATCACACTGGTCAACCTCTCCACAACAGTGGTCAAGCTCTTGGCATGCATCTGCGGCAATTCAATTGTAATCGTGATGTCGAACGATCCACCCCCCTGCTGTGCCTTATGCGCGAGCAAACTCCCCTCGAGCATTCGAGCCAGGCTCACAAGTGCGCGGCTTTTGCACGCGGCGCACTCGTCACCTCGACCGTTGCTGATGACCTCGCAATCCAGGCAGAAGACTGCATTCCAGAAAGGAAGAACTACTGCTTCCGAATGGTTTCTTGTTCCGGCGAACATATCTACCAACCCCCGTTCGCTGAGATGTGGGCAGCTAGATTGAATAAGAATACACCTTCATTCTCATCGGCCGACCTGGGTCGCTGACAATCCACTTATTTTAGCTGCGTCCCGGAATGTTGCTCCCCTGTCACTTTTGCCAGTTCTCGGCACGTGCCCTGTGCCCATAACATCCGTATCGAGCGGTAAACATCTAGCACTTGCGCATAGCGCATGAGAATGGAGGAAGGACTTATGATCGGTAGAAGAATCGGTATTGCGATGAGTCTTTTGGCAATGTGCCTCTTGAGTTTGGGATCGGCACAGGCCGGCGACAAGATAAAAGGCAAAGGAGTGATCACCCTGCGCTCAGGGAACACCCTGACCGTGGAAACTGACGATGATGCAGCTGTAACCGTGACTCTCACGGCTGATACGAAAGTGCAACACCCGGTAGGGCTGGGCGCCCGGAAAAAGCAAGTTGGTCAAGAGGTCCTGATCCCCGGACTCAAACTAAGGTACGAAGGAACGGGTGATCAGACGCAGGTGACGGCGGACACCATCACGTTCGATCGAGACGATCTCAGCCTGGCTAAAGTGATTCAGGCCGGCTTGAACCCGACCGCTCAACAGCAATCAAGGAATATGGAAGCCTACCAAGCCAATAAGGAGGCGACCGATGCTGAAATTGCGGCCAACAAGGCAGCCGCCGACGCAGCCATCGCAGCGGCGAATCGAGACATCGCAGCCAACCAGGCGAGCATTGACACAGTTGCGCAAGACACCAAGAAGCGCTTTTCTGAGCTGGGTGACTTTGTCGTGAAGGGCGAGCATACCGTGTACTTTGCCACCGGAGATTACAGCATTTCGGGGCAGGACCGAAATGCACTGGCGGATTTAGCAAAGCAGGCCACCGCCTACGGAAAGGGCTACGTGATCCAGGTTGCAGCCTTTGCCGACTCCGTGGGTACCGCTTCCAGCAATCAGGTGCTAAGCAAGGAACGCGCTCAGGCAGTCGTCGCCTATCTCCTTCAGGAGTGCAGCGTTCCAGTTGGTCGCATTGTCGCGCCTGGCGCAATGGGTGAGACCAACCCCGTAGCCTCCAACGAGACGGCTTCCGGGCGAGGCGAAAATCGCAGGGCCGAGGTCAAACTGCTGGTGAATAAGGGCATCGTTGTCGCCAGCGCCGGCGGGAACTAACAGCCCGTTCTTTTCCTTCAAAAACGGAGGCGCCGAGTGTGCGCCTCCGCTCTCTTTTGGACTCGCCGCGCGGTTGGGGCCTTGGTGGCATCTTCGTGGCCTTTGGCCAGCCGTGTCTCGAACGAACAACTGCCCAAGCCGCCAAATCCACCCGAGTGCCCTTCCATTCCGCTGAAGGCATTCGATCTTCCTGGAGGCGCCCTGGCCCGAGAACTTGAGCTGGATCTCTGGACCTTGTTTCAATTCCCTGCCTTACTCGCGTGCGTATAACCTTTGTGAGCTGCTATATCGTTCGGAGGGCTGCACACCTTCCGAGAGACTGCCACGCAACGCTGTTAGGGTTCAGCTGTGCGGTGAACTGCCGGAAAGCGCAATTGTGATTACCAAACGGGGAGAGTAATAAATTTCCGGTATGCTTCCGAGCGATTGGTCGGAAACGCTGAGCATTAGCCGAAGGGTGCTGATGAGTTCTAGTAAAGGCCGACTGCCGCAGAAACTCGCGAATCTTACGCCCCGGTTCGCACTGGGATGCTGGTTTGTAACTTGCCGCCGGATGCGGGGGATCAAAGTTGTAGCGCTCGCTCTCAAGGGATGGAAAAGAACGAAGGGTGACCCATGTCGAACGGGTCGAGTTCAGCAAGCGTCCAGCTAATGTTCGTCAGCTCTGTAAAAACCTAATCATCTTGCTGCAACCACGGTTCAATCCGTTTTGGGCCCCAAACGCAATTCTGTCCCACTACACTTTCAATTCGTGTAGAGCTGGGTTCTCTGTTGGGGATGTACTCACGGTAATCCGTTGGAGAGTCGAGATAATAGATCTCTGACCACACAAAACAATCACCAATTCGAATCGTTTCGCCGCCGATTTCTTCAGGGTCCAACATCTCGCGCATACATCAACCTACAAACTAAGGAGTAGCGTAATCTGTATCGCGTCCGAAAGGAATACCTGGGTAGCCAAACCACAGTTTCTGCAAGTAGATTTCCTTATCGTAACGCGTTATGCGTGGAACCGCAGGGGGAACTGCGAACAGTTCCCCCTGACTTGAGTTGTGCAGCGCCTATCTGCCGAAGTTGAAAACTACGCCGGCTTGATACCGGAAATTGCTTTGAGCGCCGGTCTGCGAATTGTTGAACCGTGTGTAGAAGTAATCGACCTCGGCCGGCCGTATTGCGATCGTACCCGAGTGGTTCACCGGAATATCGAAGCCACCGCCAAAAATCATCGCAAAGGTGTTGCCTGCCGGCGCAACGGCGGCGCCCCCCGTGAGGCTGTGCACGTTCGCATAGAAGTTGGAATGCGCTCCCCCAAACAGGAGATTGGCAAAGGGCCGGAATTTTCCGGTGCGAATTCCGATCTGCGGTCCAAAGAGATATGTAAACATGTTTGCCTGGACGCTCCCAGCGCAACCGGTGGGACAAAGGACCGATCCTGGAGGGGCTGAGAAGTTTTGAGTATTGCTACCGTACCCTTCGAATTCCGCCTTGACACCAATGTACCGGGTAAAGTTGTAGTCGAAAGACCCACCGGCTCCGTTCAGGCTGTAGCTGTTCTTCACATAAGCATGGCTTGGGCTATAGCGGACGTAACTATAGTCCACAGTAACTTCGAACTTGGAGTAGTCCTGAGCGAACGCTGTCAGTCCAAGCAACACAACAGCGCCTATCAGAAACACGCTACGTACTTTCATTGCATTCCTCCGACCTTCGCTGATCAAGATTGTGACAGCTCGACTCTACTCAAGACTTCGCACGTCAGAGAACTGTCATTTATTACAGGGTGGACGAACCGCAACCGGCAAAAGCACAATGAAGTTATTAATATGTCCTATTCCACTCGGGTTGGCAGGAATTCTCGTTCCATCCACTAAAGAAGACAAGCAAAGTAGGAAACACCGCGGCTCACATAGAGGCTCGTTGGGCAGAAAATCACGAGTGGCGTCGGCTAAATGGCCACCACGTGGTTTCTGACTGCGTACTTAAATAATTCCGCGTCGCGTTCAACGCCGAGCACCCTTATGATTTGGTAGTCCAAGTCGAAGGGGATGAGCGATTCGACAGGCCGTCCGACTAACTGCTCACGGCAAGGCGCGATCAGCTTTCCGAAGTCCTAAGATTGGTCATTGACAAGGTTTTTAAGCCGCAAGCATTTTCGTGAAGAGCAGGCTGGCTTCGCTGCGTTCCGGGCACGTCCCTGGAACTTGTGTGGTTAGAATATTCAGTTGCCATTTGTCACGATAAACTCAGCATTCGCTGTTCCGCACATTCCGTAAAGTCGCCCCAGATTGACAAGCTCCCGCGGAATACTTAAAGCATCCCGGCCGCTTCGCTACAACTGAGACAGAGCGATCGGAGCCGCCGATGATGGCGCCAGCCGGCTCAAACGGAGACGCTGGGCCAACATCGACAACAAAGCCGTTATCCTTCCCCGTGCTGTTCCATGTAACCGTTGTTCCGACCTTTACGCAGAAAAGTGAATTACCCTTTGCGTTCGGAATGCTGGGAGTGGCAGATGCGGAATCCTCGGTCCGTTTCACATCCACGGTGCAGGGATTGGTAGCGGATCCGCATGTGTTAGCGCCGGTGCATAGTTGCGCGGGATTTACCTCCACGCAAACGTACTTGCTGCTCTTCGACTGAGCAGTTGCGTTGCTCGGCAACCACAGAAGCGCCAGACATAGCCAACCACAACTGATTTTGAAATACGGATGAGATTTCATATTGCGCCTCAAGATTCTCCGTCTAAGCCAACGGAGGAGATCCGAATTACGTCAACCAGGAACGTTTTACGAACAGCGTCGTGATCGCGCTGACCCACTAGTTGACCCCGGGCGTTCCCTTCCAATCAAGAACGTCAGCCAGTCTCCATGGGTTCTGATTAAGATCCCATTGCAGTTGGCCTTCTTTGTCGAGGATGAGCTGGGCCGCGGGATACAAGACGCCAGTGCTCTTGCTCTTATCCTGATCGTTGATTTCGACGATTCCGGCAGTGAGGTTGAAAGATTGAGACTGAGTGTCGAAGAACGCTTCACCGAATCTGATCTGGCGATTGGTCACAAAAACAATCTTTCGTCCCGTCGGCGTCGGAATCATTTTGATATAGGAACAATCATTGCCGAGCGTGCCAGTAATCTCGACGTGGCCGACTGCCTTCATTCTCTGCAGGGCGTTTACCAACCCCTGATTCTGGCCTTTCTCATACGCCTGAATCAGTATCTGCTTGTCTGCCGGAGTCGAGAATTCGTAGATGTTTAATGTCACCCCAATATTTGCCCCTAGTTGCGTGCCCGTGCCGAATGCCGTCGCCTCGATCGTTTCGTTCTTTTCTCCGGCAATGCCGAGAGTGCTTCCAACGACGAGTAATCCCAACAGAAGCACGGTACGACTCAGTACTTCTGCCACCTTTACTTGTCCGTGCATAAAGTCCTCCGGTTTGAAGAATTTGAGCTGCGTTACTGCGCTATGGTTATTTCGCGGAACGCCGCGATTGCAAACGATCTGTTCTTCAGGAACGTCCCAGCGATTTTTACACCGGCAGCATCACCGACAATCAAGCATTCTTCAACTGTCAATTGTGACAGCACCACGACAAACTTTATGGAATCTGAACTGATCATTGTGCTACGGTTTCTGGGGTTGCTTCAGTAATGACCGCTGCGCCGGGTCGCACCGGGGATACGACATAGCATGGCAACGGGCTCTGCCAAGGCAGCGTGAGAGAAGGATAATTCTTGGCGTAGGTTAGTGCGTACTTCATTTCCACGAAGCGACCGTGCGAATCAAATACAAAACGCCTTGAAATGTTTTCCAGCGTGTCATCGCATTTCTCATTCCTTGCCGCCGTGAGTTTGTAGGACTTTGAATAATCGAGACCAATGCTCGGCAGGTGGGGCTGATATATGAGGAATGTGTCGGATACGGTCACAAATTGCGTCCCGAAAGGCGAGAACTGCTGGAAAATATAAGTCTGCTGATTCAAACCAAAACCAGTGATGGGAGGGCCGTCCACTTGGGCTACAAACCTGCCGGTCAATGACGGCGGTAGCTGTTTGCGCGAGCTAGCGCCAGAATCAATCGCGGTGATCGCGCAAAGAATCAGAAGAAGCGTCGATACCGTCACCATCCAAGGAGTTAGATTTTTATTCGCCATCGTTGTCTCCCGCATCCTCGCCAGCTCGCGCCGATTCGACATAGGGTCGATCAGCTTGAGCAGGAATGACATTTCAAGCAGCCTTCGCGGCCATCTGATGGCCCTTCGGCGGACACTTCTCGTCGTAAGTCATCTGCATCTGCCTTAGTTTGAGCACGCCATAGAACACGGTAACCGCCATGGCAACCACCAGAGTCGAAGCAAATCTCTTTTCCAGACCATAAGCACCCTCACGGTTGGCGATATAACTGGCGATGATCAGGAAGAGAATTCCGATGTTGATAGCCCAGTTCACCCGCTTCGGCACGACGAAGGAGAGGGTGCCGAAGCCCGCGAGTTGGTAGAGGATGAATGGCAGGATTGCCACCATTGGCAGCAACTCCGAGGCACCAAGCGCCACGTCGAGGGCGCCAGGAGTTGCTGCGTGTAGCAGCCGACTGTGCGCCAGTTCGTGGAAAAGCGATGGAAGGGCACACAATAATGGCACGACTGCGAGCAACTCGATTACCAGCGAACCGCTCCAGGTGCTGATCTGGGACGAGCCATCGGCGCCCCCGCCCGATGATTGCGTTCCGATGTACAGTCCGCCGACGATGGCTGCCGCACTGGATAACATCAGCAACTCCACGGTGATGCCAAAGGCCTCCGGCTCGCCCGCCTTGAGCAGAAGCAGCGCCAAAAAACCTGGAGTGTAGAACATCACACGCACCAGTCGTGCCCAAACGCGCGCGTCCCGTTCCGGGGGCAAGATTGGCAGCGCGAGCCCGTCGGTTCCAACTGTCGGTCTACCTTTATCCTTCGACATTCGGGTCTCCTCAATGTGCTAGCCAGCCGTCACAGTAGCGAGGGTTTGGCACATCAGAAACTGTCAAAAGTTACAGGAGCAGAGTATGTGCGAAACGCTTATCGACTCTTAATCCGCACATCCCGAAGGGAAAGGCCAGTAGTTGTTCGGACAGCATCGACATCGTGGCTCGGTGGTAAGCGCGGAGGAAATCATGTGGCGTTGCTGCGAGGTCCCGCATACTCTGCCATCCTAATGCTTTAAGCGCAGATCGCGGACTTCAGTACGGGAAGACCGACACGCCGCAATAGGTCTTGGAACCGCGGGTCGTCACGCAGGGCGTCCATGCTCGGATCTATGTGAAGATAGATGAGCCAGTGAGAATGCTCTTCGTAGGACCGCTCCAAGTATTCGATCGCGCGATCGTTTTCCCCCAAACCGACGTAGATTCCAGCGAAGAAGTACGCTGCGACATATTTTTGCTTTCCTAGTTCGGTTAGTTCATCGAGGATCTGCAGCGCTTCCTTTGTCCTACCGGCCGTGCCGAAGGTGTGCGCCAGTGCAGCGCGCATCAGAGGGCTTCCGCCTGACAGCTTTACCCCCTTCTCTCCCTCGGCAATAGCTAGTTCGTAGCGGCCCGTCTTCCTGAGCAACAAGCCGAGAATCCAATACGTGACCGGATAGTTTGGGTCCAGTTCGACGGTCTGGCGGAGTTGTTCTATGGCTTCGTCGTATTGGCGGGCAAAGTACAAGGCCCAGCCGACTGCGACGTTGATAATTAACGACAACGGATCGAGTTCCTGGCCTTTCTTCATTCTGGCCATAACTTCTGTATGTCGTCCCATGGTCATTACATATTCGGCATACCAATGGTTTGCGGTCGGGTAGGTGGGATCCCGTTCGAGGCTGCGCTTGAATTCTGTCTGAGCCTCTTCCCATTGCCAATCGTAGAGCCACAACAGGGCCGCCACGGGGGTGTGGGCTTGCGCAAGATCCGGGTCGAGCTGCAGGGCGATCTTTGCCGCCGCTTTACCTTTGGGAAACGCTGCCTTCGGTGGCAGATAGCTATTCCATCCCAGGAGTACATAAGAATCGGCCAAACCGGCGTAGGCTAGCGCGTAGCCGGGATCTATCGCGATTGCCTGTTGAAACTGCTCGATCGCCTTGTAGAACCCATCTTCAGTCCACTTGTTCCAGTAGTGACGACCTTTCAGGTAAAGCCGGTACGCTTCGTCGTTCTCGGTGTGACGTTTTCTTAATCGCTTCTTCTCTGCCCGGGTCAACTGCAATCGTAATTTCTCGGATATTTCGTTGGAAATTTCATCTTGCACGGCAAAGATGTCACCGGGCTTGCGATCGTATTGTGCACCCCACAGCAAAGAGCCCGTGGCCACATCGACCAATTCAGTCCCAATGCGCAAAGAGCTCCCGCTTTGCATCATTCTTCCGGTGAGCACGGCGCGCACATTGAGCTCACGACCGATAGCTTGCGGATCAATTTCTCGGGCCTTGTAACGAAATACGGTGCTCTGCGCGATCACTCGCAGTTTCGGTATCGTCGCCAGGATATTGATCAGACTCGCCGTGATCCCGTCACTGAGGTATTCGTGGTCCGGTTCGGCGCCGGCATTTTCGAAGGGCAAAACTGCGAGCGAGTCAATGATCTTGGAGACTCGTTGTGGGCGGAGGGCAGCGCTGTGCGCAGAGGAAGCTCGTGTCCTCTTGCTGCTGTCCGAGGACAAACGGCCCGCGCTCGGTACCAGGCCAGATTCTGTGTCTTCTTGCGCAGCCCTCCTGCTCGAATCTGTATCTCGCTTTAACCGCTGCAGCTCGGCTCGTATATCAGCAGCGTGCTGATAACGCAGATCTCTGTCCTTCTCTAAGGCTCTGTGGATCACCTCTTGAAGCGCGACCGGGATGTCGGGATTTAGGCGGATGGGGGCCACCGGATCGCGGTGGAGGATGGCTTCCGTGATAAGACCCGAACTGGCTCCTTGAAAAGGCAGTCTCCCCGTGGCCATTTCGTACAGAACGATACCGAAAGAGAATAAATCGGTGCGACCGTCCAGTGCTCTGGCCCGTACCTGTTCGGGGGACATGTAGGCGACCGTTCCCAACGCAATCCCCGGACTGGTGAGATGTTCTTCGGGGACGTAAGAGAGAGCTTGTGTCGCTTGCGCCGCAATCTCGCTTGCACGATCCTCCGGCAGAACACTTTTCGCCAGGCCAAAGTCGAGAATCTTGGTGCGTCCCCGCTTGGTGATGAAGATGTTGGCGGGTTTGATGTCACGATGAAGGATGCCTTCGCTATGCGCAGCATCGAGCGCATCGGCAACCTCAATCGCAATCGCGACCACGCGCTCTATATCCAACGTGCCTGCGGCGATCAGATATTTCAGCGTCACGCCGTCCAGGTACTCCATGGCGATGAACGCCTGGCCTTCGTGTTTGCCGATTTCGTAGATAGTGCAGATGTTCGGATGATTGAGTGCGGAAGCACCGCGCGCTTCACGGCGAAAACGTTCCAGGGCAATGGGATCTTGGGCCGCACTCTCAGGCAGAAACTTCAAAGCGACCAAGCGTCCGAGCTCATTGTCCCGGGCTTTGTAGACTACGCCCATGCCACCGCTTCCTAGCTCCTCGAGGACGTGATAACGCGAGATGGTTTGCCCGGTAGTGGAGTGCGCTTGAGGCATAGTTGATGATAGGGTGCGGGTATTTGCGCGCATACTGGTAATAATGTCAGTCGCGTCGGGTAATTCGTGCCTCAGTGGCAGACCCAACCGGCGCTGTGATTGTCGCCGTCGAGTGAATGGACCCTACAACTGTAAGAAGTGACAGGTGCTAAACGGCCGTAATCGTAGTGAACTGTTTATCCGACGGAAACAGAATGAAATCGCAAATAACAGCTGAACCGCAGACAACCGATGCGACGGCCAACCCACAACGCTCAGGTATGGCTTGGATACCCGGCGGAACGTTTCGCATGGGTTCCGAAGACTTTTATCCTGAGGAGCGGCCAGTTCATGAAGTGAGCGTGGACGGCTTCTGGATGGATTGCTATGAGGTTACGAACGAACAGTTCGCGCGCTTCGTGGAGGCGACCGGCTATATCACGCTCTGTGAACGCCCGCTGAATCCCGCGGATTTTCCAGGTGCCCCTGCCGAGAATCTCGTGCCCGGCTCCATGCTCTTTCAGAAAAGTGCCGGCCCTGTCGATTTACGAGATTACTTCAACTGGTGGGCTTGGGTGCCGGGAACGAGTTGGCGCCATCCGCTGGGACCACAATCCTCGGTCGAAGGCCTTGCAAAACATCCCGTGGTTCATGTCGCCTATGAAGACGCCGAAGCTTACGCACACTGGGCAGGAAAAGACCTGCCAAGCGAAGCGGAGTGGGAGTTTGCCGCTCGCGGCGGGCTCGATGGAAAAAAGTTTACCTGGGGCAATGACCCTTCGCCGGGCGGCAAAGCGATGGCCAACAGTTGGCAAGGAGAGTTCCCCTGGCAAAACCTGCTCGAAGATGGTTATGAAGGAACCTCTCCGGTCGGATCTTTTCCGCCGAACGGCTATGGTTTGTGTGACATGGCGGGCAACGTTTGGGAATGGACCAGCGATTGGTTTGTCCCGCACCACGCGGACGAGGTGGTTAAGCCTTGTTGCGGTCCGGCGCTGAATCCCCGGATTCTGTCGTCAGCCAAGAGCTTCGATGCAGCGCAGGCGCAGTTCCGGATTCCGCGCAAGGTTGTCAAGGGCGGCTCACATCTGTGCGCGCCCAACTACTGTTTGCGTTATCGTCCGGCGGCACGCCAGCCGCAGATGGTCGACACGAGTATGAACCACATCGGGTTCCGCTGCATTTCACGGCAGGCGGCCACAGACTGAGATGGAAATTGGGGCAAACCGCGCCCCTGTCAGATGTGACAGTTGTAGCCTCCATTCCTGCGCCTTACCCTCCGCATGATGAAACGTATCTAGTGTCTCGCGCGGAGTTCCCGCGATCAGGATAAGCAACGTGCGCGAATGGATTGAATTAGCATCCCAGGGAATCCAGGATCTGGCGGTGTCTATCATCGTCGTCTCGATCATCTATGGTTCCGTTCGTTTTCTTCTTCAATTCTTGAGGCGAGTCGCGGATCCATACCCTGCATATAAGAAACTGCTGGGTCGTTCACTCTTGTTATCGCTCGAGTTCCTGATCGCTGCAGATGTGATTCGCACGATTTTGCTGGACGAGACTGCCAAAAGCGTCGGGATCCTCGGCGGGTTGGTGTTGGTCCGAACATTTCTTAGCTGGTCCGTGGTCGTCGAAATCGAAGGCCATTGGCCGTGGCAATCGGCGGCAGTGGCCGCCGAGCGGGAAGACGCAGGAGTGGTTGAGGCTCGAAAGCCTGTATACGCATCTGCGGGGAGGACTTGATATGTCCGCCTGACAATCGGAAGCGTCGAGCCGTTTTGAGGAGAAACTGAAATGACCTTACCGAACTTTCCACAAGTCGACATGTTCTCCGCCGGCATTAACTCGCTGTACGGAGTGCTCCTTGCGGGACAGCCATCGCACAATCGCGGCTATACGGTTATGGGACTGCTGATCATGGCCTTCTTCGGCGGGATCGGCGGCGGTGTGACGCGCGACATTTTGCTCAATGACGTCCCCGCGCCGCTCCAGGATCCTAAGTATCTTCTCGTGTGTCTCCTGATGGGTTTGCTGGGGCTCGCGATCTATCGCTACTCCGCAACCAGAGAGGAGCGATTCCGCACGCGGACGCTGGCGTTTTTCAAGTCTTTCTCATTGCCATGGTTTGCGATCCTGGGCGCGCATAAGGCGCTCGATCATCATTTGGGGATCTGGACGGCGATCCTGGTGGGGCTGATCGCTACCACCGCCGGCGGGGTTTTGATCGACCTCTTCTCCGGAGTCACGCCGGAGATTGTGAGGCCATCGGAGCAACTCGTTACAGCAGCGCTGTTGGCAAGCACGGTGTACACGCTGCTCGCGGTGTGGGAAAAGGGGCGCGACTCGTTCTTTCCCGTGACGCTCACAGCCGTTGCGGTTGCGTTCGTCTTCCGCATTTTAGCCGTCCGGGAGCACTGGCCGTCAATTGTGCCGATCCCCTGCCCTGACGAAAACTCGGAGGTCGTGCCCATTGTCGCGCCCGCAGCCGGCAAGGTCGCGCACAGGTGAACGGTTTCTGGAAACTGGGCGACTCGAACTGATCCGTCGCTGTCGCCTGGTTAAAAAAGGAGGAGACCTTATGGATGGCATGTGGGAACGCGTCGGAACTCAATTGCTGGCTCGTGTTACCGGGCCCATGAAGTTCAGACTGGTGCTCCAGCCGTGCACGGCGGCGTTCTTCGCGATTCGCTCGGGCATCGCAGATGCCAAGGCCGGCAGACCACCATACTTCTGGGAACTGATCTCAAATCCCCCTGAACGTGCGGACATGGTCAAGGAAGCGTGGAAGCGTATTGGCAAGCTGTTCATTTTCGCGCTTGTGCTGGACGCCGTGTATCAGCTCATCGAGTTGCAAGCCCTATATTTCGGAGAGATGGTAATCGTCGCCTTCGTTCTGGCGATCGTACCTTACGTAATGCTGCGCGGGCCGGCCATGCGAGTGGCTCGGCTGATAATCATGCGCCGTCAACACGATGGGCAGCCGCCCGCCACCCTGAGGAAAGTCTCATGAGCTCCGTCGAAACTCCACCAAAAGATAGGGGAACGCTTCTCGCTGAACAGCGAACCGATCTGGCTCTGCTGCGCACGGTGAACGCGTCGGAAAGAACGCTGATGGCATGGATCCGAACTGCCCTTTCGATGATCGGATTCGGTTTCAGCATTTACAAATTCTTCCAATATTTGCCCGAAGAAATTGCCGCCGGTAATATCCGCCGTCCGCAGGCGCCGCGCAATCTGGGATTAACCCTGATCGCTCTTGGTACCGTGGCGCTAGCGGCCGCAGCCTGGCAGCACCGGCGCTTTCTGAACGAGGTTGGGGCATCGCAGGCGCGGCATGTGTGGTCTATCTCGTTCATGGTAGCAATGGCTGTCATCCTGATCGGAATCCTCACGTTTTACGGGGTTCTGCTGCGGCACGGACCGTTTTAGGCAGGAACGAGATTCGCTGAACGACCAGTCCCGGGGCAACGTTAATGCCGGTGCAATGTCTTGGCGACGCGGGCCAGCCGGTCAATCAGCATTTTCAAATCCTGGGCGAGCAAAACGATCCCGGGTTTTCGCGGATACATCGTGGGCGGCGGGCAAAAAGCAGTCGAGGCAATTCGCATTTCATGACCTCATTGCAGCGTCGGGTGTTTCTTGCAGCCCTAGGTAGTCGAGCCGGGTCCGGCAGACAAGACGCTTATACCCCCAAACCGGGTGCGACGCAACTGTCAGAATTTACAGGTCTATCGATTTCAGTCCTGCCCTTACGAAGACTGCGAGGATCCGCTTTCGCTGTCAGATTTGCCAGTAGCGGCACCGAGGACTAAGTCGTAAAGTAGGGGCCGGATTTTTATGGTGGACGGCGAAGTCGTTCAAAGCAAGAACTCGACTCTGTGGCTGGCTCCCAACATGGCTCAATCCGAATCTGCATTGGCAGCGAATTGGAGACGTCGGGCGCAGCAACTCCAGAAAGAGGCGCATGTTTTCTATTTTGTGCTGAAACATCGCCGCTCGCGCTGGTATGCAAGGATGGTGGCAGCCTGCGCCGCAGGGTATGTGCTGAGCCCCATTCAGCTCATCCCAAACTTCATCCCGGTAATCGGAACTTTGGACGATTTCGTGATTCTGTTCGTGGCAGTAAAGCTGCTTCGGAGGATCACCCCAGCGGACGTCCTGGCGGAATGCCGCCAGCTCGCGGATGTCGCCGAGACGCGTAGGAAAGAAGAGATTGGATGGAAAGCTTCGGTCCTTTCTCCCATCGTAGTCGCAACGGTGTGGATCCTCGCCGCCATCACTGCCAGCGCGATGATGGCGGCCTACATCTACCATTAGCGGAGGGGTCACATCCTGTATTGGCTGCGTCTTCGGCTTTACTGTTTACTTACCGCAATAAACCATGGCTCGACCCGGCCAAATAAACACGAAATCAGTGCTGTTGACCGTAACCGAGAAGCGTATCGTTCCTTTCGGAAAGCAACCTTCCGCCGAGCACAGAACGGAGTAGTAGCGCGGGTCTTTAGCGACGAATGAAACGGTCAGAGCTTTTTTTTGAGTTACGGTAAAGACTTTCGATGAGGCGTCCGGAGACAAAAAAGTTTCGTGGGGAAGAAAGCCGCTGGAGAAGCAATTCATGCTGGCGAGTTCCCGCACCTGATTGCGCTGTTTTTTGCTGAGACCTTTTTTGGTGTGTACGACCGCTAGCGGCAGAGCGATACGCCCATCAACGCTGGCTCCGCCTTGTCGCACGGACAGGTCAGACTCCGTGTTGTTGACAATCGTGGTCGTAAAACTCAGCAGCTCGCCAGTTCCCCCGGAGCCCACGGTCTCGAATCCAGCCTTCGAACTCACTTCAACTCCTCCGTGGTTCAGCCTGTGGATTGCATTGCCGGTTACCGGGTCCAGGACGCTCGAGGACACCGCCCCTCGAAGGCTATCCTCTCCCCACACAAATGCGCTTGTGGCTTCTGTCTTGAAAACGGACAAGTCGTCTTGCGCATGGGTGACGATCGTCAAGGCAATAACGGCAAGCGAGACTGCAATTGAGTGTTGCACAGTAGTTTGTAAAACGTGATGCTGAATTGCTGTTGCCGAGTTCACGCCGTGCAGCACCAGACGCCGTACCTCCCTTTCTAATCCAACGCAGAAAGGCACGCGACTGGCAGAAATACCGTTCATGCGATTCCTCGAGCGGGTTACTGTAAGTTTTGCCAGTTCACCCGCCTCATCCGCGGATATAGCCTCCGCCCAAGCTCTGATCCCTAACAATTAAAGGTAGAAGGAAATTATGAAAAAGAATTTCACCCCAGCCGTTCTTTTGGGAGTGGTGCTGCTGGCAGGGGCGATCGGAGTTGCACAGACTCTGGTTCGGATTGCGCCACCTCCGCCGGTTCGAGTTGGGGTGGTTGGAGTCGCACCCGCACCTGGTTATGTCTGGGTTGGCGGGTACCAGCGTTGGAATGGTAACGGTTATGTGTGGGTGGCTGGGCGTTGGGTGCGTCCACCACGCGCGAATGTTATTTGGGTATCTCCACGCTGGGTCCAAAGCGGAGGCGGTTGGGTATTTTACAAAGGATACTGGCGCTAGCCAGAAAACAAGATAAGAAGTTTTCGGTGTTTCCAGTACATATTTCCCAATTACGAATGCGCACTCAAACCCCTGCTTCGCCGGTAGGCAAGCCCTGCGCATCAACTTCCGAAGCCACATCATCTGGGACACAAGAAACCACTTGCGCAAAAACTCCTCTGCCCGTCAGATTATAAGAAGTTCGCTAAGGGGATTTGCCATTCCTCAGATAACGATTAAGACCGGCCTCACAACTGCGGACGGAAGCGAAGAGCTGCTAACAGAATATTTGTGCGACCACCCCGGCTGTCCCAATATTGCCACCCATGTGCTTGGTTGCGTGAAAGAGGTCGGCGCTATGGCAGCTGTTTGCGACGAGCATGCGCCGAAATCTCCGTCCTAAATTGCGGGCGGATCTTTTTGGTAGTCCCTTTAGCCAGGATTCCTGCAGGCACAGAGCAAACCGCAGGGGAGGAGATCGCTGCACTTTCGCGAAGTAGCCGCGACTCGTTCGGCGTGACCGTAAAGATCCCTTTGCCGCCATTTGGAAGGAGTCCTGTCGACGGCTGTAACTTCTGACAGTTACCTCGCTGGCGTGGAAACCGTAGCTTTGAGATCGAGACGAGTACGCCCGCCTCCTCGTCGCGGCATGAATATCCCATTTCAAAGGAAGGAAGCTTCTCTATGAGTGACCAAGAAAAAGTTGAACGAACAGTTCTTCCTATCCCAGATCCACCACGTTCCGGCCTGATGTTGTACGACGCTAAGGATCCGGAGAACAAATACCCTACAATCACCCAACTGCGTCCGCCCAAGGGCGCGCCAAATGTTCTCGTGATCCTGATTGACGATGCTGGCTTTGGCTCCTCCAGCGCCTTCGGTGGGCCGTGTTACACGCCGACTGCGGAACTCTTGGCTTCTGGTGGCCTGAAATTCAACCGCTTTCACACTACAGCCTTATGCTCGCCAACTCGACAGGCAATGTTGACGGGACGCAATCACCACACAGTTGGCATGGGTGGCATCACCGAAATCGCCAGTGGCTCACCAGGGTATAACTCGCTTCTGCCAAACACCTGCGCGCCTCTCGCACGGACTCTCAAGCTCAACGGGTATGCAACAGCGCAGTTCGGCAAGTGTCACGAAGTGCCTGTCTGGGAGACCAGTCCCGCTGGCCCGTTTGATTCCTGGCCTACGGGCGGAGGGGGATTCGAATATTTCTACGGTTTCATAGGCGGCGAGGCGCACCAGTGGTATCCATCTCTTTATGAAGGCACGATACCGGTCGAACCCAAGAAGACGCCCGAAGAGGGTTACCACTTCATGGCAGACATGACGGACAAGGCGATCAACTGGATTGGGCAGCAGAAGGCGCTCATTCCCGACAAACCGTTCTTTGTGTACTTCGCCCCAGGCGCGACTCACGCCCCGCATCACGTCCCGAAAGAATGGGCAGATAAGTACAAAGGCAAATTCGACCAGGGTTGGGACAAGCTGCGCGAAGAGACCTTCGCTCGCCAGAAAAAACTAGGCGTCATTCCTCAAGATTGCCAACTCACCAAGCGGCACAAAGAAATTCCAGCATGGGATGAGATGCCTGCTGCGCTTAAACCCGTGCTCATCCGGCAGATGGAGGTTTACGCCGGGTTCATGGAATATTGCGACCACCACGTCGGCCGCGTGATCGATGGGATCAAGAGACTCGGCCTGCTCGATGACACGCTCATCTACTACATCATCGGCGACAACGGTGGATCCGGCGAAGGTACTCTGCACGGCACCTACAACGAGATGATCAACTTCAACGGTGCGTCAGCACTGGAGACTCCTGAGTTCTTGATGGCTCACCTCGACAAACTGGGCGGGCCGGAATCTTACAACCACTTTGCCGTGGGCTGGGCGCACGCCATGGATACGCCGTACCAGTGGACCAAGCAGGTCGCTTCCCACTGGGGCGGCACGCGCAACGGTACGATCGTCCACTGGCCCAAGGGAATCCAGGGGAAAGGTGAACTTCGCACCCAGTTCTGTCATTGCATTGACGTAGCGCCGACCATTCTGGAAGTGGCCGGACTGCCCCAACCGCTTTTCGTCAATGGAGTGCAGCAGCATCCGATCGAGGGCGTCAGCATGGCGTATGCGTTCAACGATGCCAAGGCAGCCGAGCAACATGAAACACAGTACTTCGAGATGTTCGGCAACCGTGGCATCTACCACAAGGGCTGGACTGCAGTCACACGCCACAAGACGCCTTGGATCCTCATCGGCGAGAAAACTCCCGCATTTGACGATGATGTCTGGGAACTCTACGACACCAATAAAGACTGGACCCAGGCAAACGATCTGTCCAAGCAGATGCCGGAAAAATTGCACGATCTGCAGCGCCTGTGGCTGATCGAGGCGACACGGTATAACGTACTACCTCTCGATGACAATCTAGGCGCACGGCTTAACTCAGATACCGCAGGGCGACCGCAGTTAATCAAGGGCAAATCCCAAATCCTGTTTGGCAGCATGGGCCGTTTGTCTGAAAACTCGGTGCTTAATCTGAAAAACAAGTCGCACTCGGTGACCGCTGAGATCGTTGTACCCGCAACCGGAGCTGAGGGCGTCATCGTCGCCCAAGGCGGCAACATCGGTGGCTGGAGCCTCTATGCGAAGGGCGGCAAACTTAAATACTGTTACAACTTCCTTGGCATTCACCAATTTTATGCCGAATCGAACAGCTTGCTACCTCCGGGTGAGCACCAGGTGCGAATGGAGTTTGCCTACGCCGGTGGTGGCCTTGGCAAGGGTGGTATCGCGACACTCTACGTGGATGGCAAGAAAGTCGGGGAGGGCCAGGTCGCAGTAACGGCAGCCATGGTCTTCTCCGCCGATGATGGCTGCGACGTGGGAGTGGACAACGGATCCCCCGTCTCGCCGGACTACGGGGCGCGCGGGAACGAGTTTACGGGTCACGTCAAGGGCGTGCAGCTCGCCATTGCCGAGGACGCCGTGAGCCTCGATCACCTCGTCTCGCCGGAGGAAGCCGTCAACATCGCCATGGCTCGACAGTAACCCCGCTCGTGACCGGCAGTCCCACGCGGGACTGCCGGTCCGAGTCACAACTAAGTAAGAGACAGTAACCTTCCCCACTCCAGGGCGTCTTCTTTTTCACCCATGACGTTACTCCGCTTTCGTTCTGCTGTTGCCGAGAGCGCATAGCGGCGACGCCTACCCGTTCCAGATCCCGACCCCGCACCCTGTACGTTTTGACAGTTACACAACTGCTTCATCCGAACCTAGTCTATTGCAACGCGGACAATCAGGACCCGCAGTGGACTGGTTGCCGTCACGCAATGGGATACTCAAATGGACCTAATCACTGATGACGTTTGGCCGGCGCATGCACCCCCGGCTTTTCACCTGCTTGCGAAGCCGAGCGGTTCCACGTGCAACATCGATTGCACATATTGCTTCTTCCTGTCTAAGGAATCGTTGTACCCGAACGAGAAAAATCGGATGTCGGATGCCACGCTTGAGGCCTACATTCGCCAACTGCTGGAATCGCACCGGACGCCCACAGTGACCGTGGCATGGCAGGGGGGTGAGCCGACGCTGATGAAACTAGATTTTTTCAGGCGCTCAGTTGAGCTCGTCGAAAAGTACCGCCAGCCCGGGCAGACTGTGGAACACACCTTTCAGACCAACGGCATTCTTCTGGATGACGAATGGTGCCTCTTTTTCAAGGAACACAATTTTCTGGTCGGCTTGAGCGTTGACGGTCCACGTGAACTGCACGACGCCTACCGGCTGGACCGCAGCAAGAAAGGTACATTCGACCGCGTCATGCAAGGGTGGGCATACCTGCAGAAGCACAGCGTCGAGTTCAACATCTTGTGCACGGTAAATGCCGCTAACGAGAAGCATGGTCGCGCGGTCTACCGCTTTTTTCGTGATGAGATGGGAGCGAAGTGGATGCAGTTCATTCCGATCGTTGAGCGCGCATCGGAGGAGACCATCGACATCGCGAACCAGGGCTGGAGCGAACAGCCGGGCCGCAAACGTTTGTTCTACACGCAGTCCGGTAACCTTGTAACGAAACGCTCGGTCGGAGGCGAACAATACGGCCGCTTCCTCGTCGATATCTTCGAAGAATGGGTGCGGCACGACGTTGGCGAGGTCTTCGTCCAGATGTTCGACGTCACGCTAGAAGCTTATTTCGGCCGCCATTTGCTGTGCATCCACGCCCCGACGTGCGGATATGGCCCTGCGCTCGAGTACAACGGCGATGTTTATTCCTGCGACCATTTCGTCGAACCGCGCTACAAGCTCGGCAATATTCACGAAACGCATCTCGTGAAACTGGTGGCCTCGGCCGAGCAGCGCAAGTTCGGCGATGACAAACGCGATTCGCTGACGGCACAATGCCAGCGTTGTGAAGTCAGAAGCCTTTGTAACGGGGGTTGTCCGAAGGATCGATTTTTACTATCGTCCGACGGCGATCCCGGCCAGAACTACCTCTGTGCCGGCTTATATCTGTTCTTCACCCACACCGGCCCCGCGATGCAGACGATGGCCAACCTGCTAAAGCGGGGCCGCCCACCCTCCGACGTGATGTCACTGACCGCTGCTGAGGACGCGAGGCGCGGTCCTTATGAACCCTGTCCCTGCGGAAGTGGCCGCAAGTTCCGCTTCTGTCATGGCAAACACGAACCGGACTCACCTTTCAGCAAGCTAAGCCGGGCATCGGCTCCGCTGGTGAAGGGAGCGGTCATCCCACTCCAGACTGTAGTTCCACCATCAGCATCGCACGGCG
>Ga0207044_1008_pt1 | contig 72515 bp, 68 predicted proteins | sample Alteio_BWMinCont_68_FD_153300 | JGI IMG/M metagenome (GOLD analysis project Ga0207044, IMG submission 153300) | Enriched cells from forest soil in Barre Woods Harvard Forest LTER site, Petersham, Massachusetts, United States -... | ecosystem: Environmental > Terrestrial > Soil > Temperate forest >... | reverse complement strand
ATCGCCAGCGAGATTAGGCGAAATCCTGGATCAGAGATGCCGGGCATGCCCGCGTCCGTGACCACAGCAATCCGCGCGCCCTGCTCGAGGTCAACCACAAGCTCAGCAGCCCGCGTCATCTCATTATGTTCGTGGTAGCTGGTGGTGCGTGTCGTGATGCCGTAGTGGTTGAGCAACTTCTGAGTCTGCCGCGTGTCTTCGCAGGCGATCAAGTCGGCTTGCTTCAGCACCCGCAACGCCCGCAGCGTAATGTCTTCCAGGTTGCCGATCGGGGTGGCAACCAGATAGAGTCCGGGCGCTAAAGCGGCTTCGTCCTCCCGATGCTTGATGTCTCCCAGCATCATCGACGCGAGTCTATCACCGATGCAGAACAGTGAAGATGTTCAGTTCTGCCTTGTGGCAGCCGACCTTCCGCCGCTCCAAGCACGACCGAGAAAGCTCGCGCCTACATTGACGCCGGGCGGGGACGATACCTAAAATCAAAGCCAGAGTCTGCGACTGAGTGCAAGAGAGTAATTTCAGGAGTCCATGCCACTTTACGAATACGAGTGCAAGAAGTGCCATCACCGCTTTGAGCGGATCGTAAAATATTCCGATCGCCCTATGAAGAAGTGCCCCGACTGCGGCGGTTCGGTCGAGCAAACGATCACCGCGCCCGCGGTGCAGTTCAAGGGCTCGGGATGGTACGTCACCGACTACGCCAAAAAATCCTCAGCAACCGCATCTTCCTCAAATGGAGATTCCAAGTCGAAGGATGAGGCCGCATCCAAGAAGGAATCGGCTTCGAAAGAGGAGTCGACTTCTAAGAAGGAAGAAAAGTCTTCGAAGTCGAGCGAGAAGTCGAAGTCGGAGAGTTCTAGCAAGAAAACCGAAAAGAAGTAATGCGCGAAGGCTGAGGAGCGGTTCACCGCCCGCGCGATCGTCTCGGATCTGGTGGCTGCAGATTTATCGCCACTTCATGTCGTACCCCAACACATTCAGGATGTGGTTTTCAAACTCATATTCCAGGATCACGTCGAAGTTGTTCCCGGAAACCTCCCACGACGATGCATACTTCGTGAGCTCAGGCTGGTAGAACGAATACGCTGTGGAATAGCGTACATTGCAGGGCTGTGGACAAGCGATCATGCCGGTCGGGCTGGCCCGCTGCTCTCCGGTCGCGGCGAACAAAACTTCCGGCGAAACGTCCGCCTCAGCCGCTACCAGGAGTTGATGAGGCTCCACAGTCAGGGCGCGTGGATCGCCAGGGCGCATGTCTGCGGACACGCTCTTTGAGAGTTGCTGCAGTGGGTTGAGGTCAATCTGCTGCGCAAGGCTCTGCTGTGCTCCTTTCCAGATCGCTTGCAGATCTGCGTCGGAATGTCGCGTCTGATTGATAAATCCGGCCACAGCCGGGCTCTGTGAACTCCCGCTGCACCCGAGGAGAACCATCGTCAGCGCGACCGTGACAACAATTTGCCCCATCGTGATCCCACAAGGCGCTACTAACATCATCGGCACAGCGTAATTCTTCTGAACCGTCGTGCCCGGACCGAACGTCATACGCCTTTCGCGTCATTTTCAGGCAGGTGCAACATGACGCGTGCAACATGACGGGGAAACATGAAATGAGCGGCTACCGACTGGCGCGGATACTTTGGCTTCAAAGTTGAATCAACAAATCGGTGAAATCTGTGGCGGTTCTCTGTCTGTGATTGAATAAAAGACTTGAGGTGATTTCCGTGGCCGATACCTCGGAGCCGGCTTCTTCCATTCCAACCGGCGTCACCGTGATTGCAATCCTTTTCTTCGCCGCCGCGGCCTACCTCGGTTTGCTTGCCGTAGTCACGCTGGCGTCTCCCGGTAGCCTATCCATGGAGTTGGCAGCCCCGCTGCTTAACGGGTTAGAACTGGCCGGGCCTTATATGTACTTGCTGATGGGCGGAGCCGGAGCGCTGATTGGATGGGGATTGTTGCGATTGAACACATGGGCTCGTCGAGCTGCCCTGGTAGTGGCACTCATCGGGGTCGTGATGCTGGTCCCTTCCGTTTCGGCGGCGGCTGTTGATTTAGGTACCCCGCTGCTATGGGGCGGACTCGGCATCATAGTCCGAGTGATCATCGTCTGGTACCTCTACCAGGAGCCAGTAAAAACACTTTTTGACGATTCGACGATCATGTAGACTTTTTGTGTTGCAAATTCGTCTTTTATTCGCCTATCATGGCAAACCATGTCGTCAGAGCTAGAAATTCGTGATCCCGTCCACGGGTTTATTTTCCGTGAGCCCACGGAACAAGGGATTATCGATACCAGTATTTTCCAGAGGCTGCGAAGGCTAAGACAGCTAGCGCTTGCCTACTTGGTTTATCCCGGCGCCGTGCATACGCGCTTCGAACACTCACTAGGAGCATTTCACGTTGCGTGTCGCGTTGCAAAGCAGCTGCACCTCCCGGCGGAGGAGGAACGGCTTGTCAGATTAGCTGCACTTCTGCACGACATTGGTCACGGTCCCTTCTCTCATGTCTCGGAAGACGTCCTGAAGAAACATTCGAACAAGGAAAAAATCAAACTCGGCCAGAAACAACAAGTGCACGAGCTGATCACCGCACAGATTCTTAGAAGCAACGATGAACTCGGCCAGTGGATATTGGAAAAGGATCGCGCCAAGATCATTGGGATTATCGAGGGTCAATCCGGATACAGCATTCTTCACGATATCGTTTCTGGACCGCTCGACGCCGATAAGCAGGACTATTTGCTTCGTGACAGTCACTTTTGCGGAGTGAGATATGGCATTTATGACATCGATTTTCTGATCGGAAGCCTTCGACTCCACGCGGACGCGGACGATAAGTACCTAGCGATTTCCAGAAACGGTATCTACGCCTTGGAGCAGTTCGTTTTGGCTAAATACTATATGAAAACGCAGGTGTATCATCACCGCATCAGGCTAATCACCGACCAAATGATTGAAAGAGCGATATTCCTAGGAATCGAGAAGGACGGGATCGGGTGGCTGCGCGACCTCTACGCTTACGATGGCACAGAGGAGTACCTGAAGAACTATGTGAGCTGGACTGACGACAGATTGATTACCAAAATTCTGGAGGAGCCCGCTGGAACCCGCGTCAACTCCATTTTCCGGCGCCTCGTCGAACGAAGGCTCTTAAAGTGCATACTGAATGTTAATCAGAATGATTTTGCGGACCCTGCCGCCAGAATGATGGTTTTTGCTGAATCGGACAAATTCCACACGGCCCTAGAGGGTATGATTGCGGATCATTTTAAGATTGACGAAAAGGACCTGGTCATTTGCAAGCTGGTGACGTTTCCGTCAGCGGTGAAGACGGAGAGTCAAGTCCTTGTCGTCGAACCGGGGAGGAATCCCTCTCACTTTCTCCAGGAGTCCGTTTTATTTGGCGCAGTTAACCAAGCGATCCTTGAGCAAAGATTTCAAGTGTATGCACCTGTCACGTACAGAGACGAGAGAGATAAGAACAAGCGTAGCCGTGAATTCCGCGAGGAAATACTGGGGATGATCGGAAAACTTTCGGAGCAACAGGGTTCTGAGAGCCAATCGGGGCCTGGGCAAGAATTGAGGATTGTATGAACGCAATACAGTTTGTTTTAGCGCTGTTCGACGCCTCCGGAGGGCGGCTCCAAGGCAGAACGCTGCTTCAAAAGAAGGCATATTTTGTTTCATTGCTCTCGGGCGTAGACCCTGGCTTGGACTTTAATGCTCATTATTACGGCCCTTATTCCGCGGTGGTGGACAGCACAGTCGCCCAATTAAAGAACCTGGGTTTTCTCGGGGAGGGCTGCATGGGCTATGGCGTGTCCAGCGACGGTTTCGAGCTTCAGCGCTACGACTACACGCTGACCGCGGACGGCCAGAAGCTGCTGGCGGCACTTCGTGCCAGTCCGGAATATAGGAGCGTGGCATCTGCCGTCAGCAAGATAAAAAAGGCCGGTGACCCCGGATACGTCGAACTTTCGATTGCCGCTAAGACCTACTTCATCCTCGACAAGAGAGGCAAGCCAATGTCACCCTCCGAAATTCGGCGAGAGGCTGAAAAATCCTTCAACTGGACCATCCAGCCAGGATCCCTTGAGCGCGCCGTCAAATTCTTGCAGCAAGTCGATCTCACCGAGGATGCTGGGCAAGAGCAGGCCGTCTAATTTGCTCGGTATTGATCGTCCGGCTACTGCTTTGCTATTACTTTTTCTTTCTCGCCCACACGTTTGCTGACTTCGAATTTCATCTTTCCGGCTTTCTTGTCGGCGTCCACGATCACGTGATCGCCATGCAAAACCTCGCCGTCGAGAATCTTCAGCGCCAGCGGATCCTGCACCATCTTCTGGATCGCCCGCTTCAGCGGCCGCGCTCCGAAATTCGGATCGAAGCCCTCGGAGAACAACAGATCTTTCGCCGCGTCAGTCAGCTCGAGTGAAATCTTGCGATCGGCCAGCAGATGCCGCACATCTTCCAGGCGCAACTCGATGATCTTCACCAACTGCTCCTTCCCCAGCGGCCGGAAGATGATGATGTCGTCCACGCGATTCAGGAACTCGGGCTTGAAATGCCCGTGCAGCGCATTGATCACATGCTTCGAAGCCTCCTCGAAATCCCTTTCGGACCGCAAGCCTTCGGCTTGCAAGAAAGAAGATCCGAGATTCGAAGTCATAATGATCACGGTATTGCGGAAATCGACGGTGCGGCCTTTTCCATCGGTGAGCCGGCCATCGTCCATTATTTGCAGGAGCACATTGAATACGTCGGGATGTGCCTTCTCGATCTCATCGAAAAGAATGACCGCGTACGGATGCCGCCGTACTTGCTCGGTGAGTTGCCCACCTTCCTCATATCCAACATATCCCGGCGGCGCTCCGATGAGCCGCGATACCGCGTGCTTCTCCATGTATTCGGACATGTCTATCCTCACCATGGCCTTGTCATCGTCGAAGAGAAATTCAGCCAGTGCCCGCGCCAGTTCCGTCTTGCCCACGCCTGTTGGGCCCAGGAAGATAAATGATCCGATCGGACGCTTGGGATCGCTCAAGCCGGCGCGAGAACGTCGGATCGCATTTGAAACCCGCTCTAAAGCCTCGTCCTGGCCAACCACGCGTTCCCGCAGCCGATCCTCCATGCTGATCAGCTTTTTTACTTCGCCTTCGAGCATCTTCGAAACCGGAATGCCCGTCCACTTGGAAACGATGCGGGCAACATCTTCTTCATCGACTTCCTCTTTCAGCATCCGCGATTTGCCCTTGCCGTCCATCTGTGTGGTGAGCTTGTTCAGTTCGTCTTCGGTTTGGCGCAGCAAGCCGTAGCGAATCTCGGCCACGCGCTGCAAGTTCCCCTTGCGCTCTTCGGCTTGCTCTTCGGTCTTTAACTGCTCCATCTTTTCTTTGAGAGCGCGGGAGCGGGCGATAAGATCCTTTTCCCGTTTCCAGTTGGCCTTCAGGGTGTTGGCTTTCTCGCGAATCTCGGCGAGTTCCTTGTCAATCACCAGAAGCCGGTCTCGCGAGTTCGCATCGTCCTCTTTTTTCAGCGCCTGACGCTCGATTTCGAGCTGCGTCGCTTTGCGCTCAAGCTGGTCGATGTCCGTGGGCAGAGAATCAATCTGAATTCGCAGCGAAGCCGCCGCCTCATCAATCAGATCGATCGCTTTGTCGGGCAGGAATCGATCGGAAATATACCGATGCGACAGAGTGGCGGCCGCGACAATCGCCGAGTCTTTGATGCGCACGCCGTGATGCACTTCGTAGCGCTCTTTCAAGCCGCGCAAGATGGCGATCGTGTCCTCGACATTGGGTTCGCCGACGAAAACAATCTGGAAGCGGCGTTCCAGAGCCGCGTCTTTCTCAATGTGCTTTCGGTATTCATTGAGCGTAGTGGCGCCAATCGCACGCAACTCTCCGCGAGCCAGCGCCGGTTTCAGCATGTTGGAGGCATCCATCGCACCCTCAGCCGCGCCCGCGCCGATCAGAGTATGCAATTCGTCGATGAACAGGATGATCTGCCCCGAAGAATCTTCAATCTCTTTGAGCACCGCTTTCAGACGATCTTCAAACTCGCCGCGGTACTTCGCGCCCGCCAGCATGGCGCCCAGATCCAAAGCAACCACACGCTTGTTTTTCAACCCTTCGGGCACATCGCCAGAAATGATGCGCTGCGCCAAGCCTTCCACAATGGCGGTCTTCCCCACTCCCGGCTCTCCAATCAGCACTGGATTGTTCTTCGTGCGCCGGGAAAGAACCTGCACCACGCGGCGAATCTCTTCGTCGCGCCCAATAACCGGATCGAGCTTGCCGCGACGGGCCTGCTCGGTCAGATCGCGGGTATAACGCGACAGAGATTGATACTTGTCCTCGGGGTTCTGGTCGGTCACCTTCTGCGAGCCACGCACCGAAGTCAGCGCTTTCAGGATCGCATCGTAGGTAGCGCCATGGCGCGCCAGGATTTCCTGCGCCGGATCGCGCTTGAGTTGCGCTGCCGCCAGCAGCAGGTGCTCGGTCGAAACGTACTCGTCCTTGAAATTGCTGGCTTCCTTGAAAGCCTTATCCAGCAACTGATTCAGGGCATTGGAGGTCGTCGCCTGCGCCGAGCTGCCCGAAACTTTCGGCAGACTGTCAATGACGCCATAGGCATCGTGCAAAACTGCCTGTGGACCGATCCCAATCTTCTCGAGCACCGGCGGGACGATACCTTCCTTGTCCTCGACCAGCGCGGCCAGAAGATGCACCGGCATCAGTTCCGGATTGCCGTGCTCAGACGCCAGATTATTGGCGCGCTGGACCGCCTCCTGCGCCTTGACTGTAAATTTGTCCCATCGAATTGCCATAACTTTTTCCTTTTATGTATTGTCACCCTGAGCCAAGCGAAGGGTCTATGAATTTGTTTGAGTTAAAGAAAGATTCTTCGCTTCGCTGAGAATGACAGGCGAACAGAAAACGGGAGACGTTGCCGTCTCCCGCCAAAACTGTCGAGCAGAACTGCCGAGCTTACCCGACCGGACAGCCGAAGGCTATCCCCACGTGTTTCATGCCAACTTACGCGGCTTTGCTCGGAGCCTTAGCTTCGAGAGTCTTCTCGCCGCCGACGTTGACTTTGATCTGCTTGGGCTTGGATTCCGCCTTCTTCGCCAAAGTGACCTTGAGGATCCCTTTGTCGTAGTTGGCCGACACCTTCTCCGCATCCACGGTAGTGGGCAGAGTGAAGGACCGGGTGAAGCTTCCGTACTGCCGCTCCACGCGACGGAAATTCTCTTCTTTCTCTTCCTTCTCGAACTTACGTTCGCCGTGCACGGTGAGCGTGTTGTTCTCGATGCGAACATCGATGTCTTTCTCGTCAATGCCCGGGACTTCGATTTTCAGCGTGATGTTGTGCTCGTCCTCGTAGACATCCACGGCCGGCGCAAAAGCGCTGGTGGCCAAAGACTGGTCTTGCGCTTCGGCTACCGAATCACGGAACAAACAGTTCATACGATCCTGCAAAGTGTTGAGTTCACGAAATGGTTCCCAACGAGTCAATACGGTCATAGCTAAAATCCTCCTTCAAAATTTTGTGTTGTTTTATGGCTTCCTACACTGACTTGGATGCCTTATTAGTGCAAAGGAAGCATAAAATTTGAGCGTCTCATTATCAACATACATATTGGCTTGTTTTTCATCAGCTTACAGCCAATATAAGACACTTCAAATAGGCAGTTTCCGGGACCGCCAACAATACAGGATGGTCCTTCGCCTGGGTTCGGTTCTCCACGATACGAAGATTTCTGTGCATATCGCGGGCGGCTTGGGAAACGACTTCAAGAAAATCAGCCGGACTGACGTGGTACGAGCAGGAACACGTGACCAGGATCCCGCCCGGGCGGAGCATCTTCAGCGCCCGCAGATTGAGCTCTTTGTAGCCGCGCAGCGCGGTTTCCAGATTGCTCTTGCTCTTGGCGAAGGCTGGCGGATCGAGAACGATGGTGTCGTATCGTTGACCGGCGCCGGCGTAGTCTCGCAACAGATCAAAAGCGTTGGCCTCGATCCATTCGATCTCGCGCCCGTTCAAGGCAGCATTGCGGTCGGCGACCTCAAGCGCGGGACGTGAGCTATCGACTCCTGTTACTTTGGCGCAGTGCGAGGCCAGGTGCAGTGCGAAGCCTCCGTGATAGCAAAAGACATCCAGCGCTTCGCCGCGCGCATACTCAGCAGCGGCGGCGTAGTTTTCGCGCTGATCCAGGAACGCGCCGGTCTTCTGGCCTTCAAAAGCTTCATAGTGAAAGCGAACCCCGTTCATCGAAAACACCGCGCTCGTCTTCTCGCCTTGCAGCAAGCCGGAGGAACGCGCCGGAAGCTGTTCCAACTCCCGCACTCGCGGATCCACCCGCTCCGAAATTGCTGCAGGTCTCAAACGCTCCGTCAGTTCAGAAACAATCACTTCCCGTACCGCTTCGACATCCATCGCCTGCGTGAGCACCTGGAGCGAAAGCAAATCGTTGTAGCGATCCACAATCAGGCCGGGCAGGAAATCCGCTTCGCTAAAGACGATCCGATAGGCATCGGTGCCCCGCACGACGCGCTCGCGATAGGCAATCGCTTCCTGCAGTCGCTTCCGCAGCAAGCCATCGAGGTCTTTCACAGCGTCCTTCGCGATCATGCGAATCGCAATCTGCGAAGCAGTGCTATAAAGCGCTGCGCCCAGAAACTTCTCACGATCGTCAATTACTCCAACCAAAGCGCCGGGGGGAACGCCGTCCGCGGCGAGAATGTCAGAACGATAGACCCACACATGACCGTCCGTGAGCCGGTTCGCTCCACGTCGCGAGACTTTCACCACGGGAAGTCCGTGAGAGTCCATTGATTTTTTGGGCATGAAAGAATCTTACTTCAAGGCTCGCGGAGCCAAGCTCCGCAAATTGCGCGTGTCGTGAGAAAATCCGAGGCTGAGTTTTCTGACCGGTATAGATCCAACTGAGAACCAGGAGCCAGGAACCGACAACTGCCTTTCTGCATTTCCTGTGCACGGTCTGTGGAAATTATCTTGACCGCGCCCACCAGATTCCACTTCCCATTTTGAATCAGGCAGAAAAACCGCACGCAACATAGACAAAGTCACTCGCGCCGGAAATTCTTTGATCGCTGCCTATCCCGGAAAATCCCCGCCAACTTTTTCCTCGACTGCACCAAACATTGGTAATTGACCTCAGCCATTCTCGCGCGTAGATTCGTGCTCGTCCTCGACAACATTCAGCCAACAAAATTAATTACGCCTCCGGCATCGAGGCTGAGCTGGAGAGAGCGGTAGAAAATCGGCAGTCGCAAAGCGAAAAGGCCTTTTCATTCTCCCTCCCCCCGAAGGGTAAATGAACGTGAGAAAAAATTCTGCAACATGGAAAATCTATCGCACCCGTTTCTTGATCAAAGCTCGACAACTCACCCAACCGCTCCTCTTTGTCGACGCGCTCGGCCGGGAACATCGTGGCCAGCCTGGCGATTATCTGGTCGAATCCTCCGACGGTGCGCGACGCATCGCCCCGCGGCTGATTTTTGAAGACGTTTACGTGGCCATGGGTCTGGCAGACGATCGATGGACGCCCAGCCTGGGAGCCGAGATCGCGCATCAGGTTCCCAAACGTCGCGTCTCCGCGCGCCCCGCGGCCACGGCCTAATGAAGGACACGCGTCCGCGCCCGTCCAGTCGTCCGATGCGCGCGTAGCCCCGGAACGCTCTTGTCCCGGCTGCCGGAGGCAACGCCGGATTCGTCGAAGACGCACTGTAGTCACCGGAAAGCTTTCGCAGCAAATAATCGCGTAGTCGGACAGAGCCAGCATGACGAGGCACCAGCCCCGGAGGGGCGACAGACAATAGCCCAGGACGTAAGTCCTGGGTAAGCGTCAGAAAGGAGATTCAGGCCACGCAAGAATATCGGCATCAACCTTCCTGTACATCGGCTCGAAAAACGCGCTCAAACACACGAATGCACCTGAATCCACGCCACTTGTGGAAAACTCGTCCGCGAACCCGCATCTGCGCAGTAATTGCATTAGGATACAATATGTAGTGTTACCTCTTGACAGCCACAACCGGCGGGAGTACTGTTGCCATCCCATAGGGCAGTAAACGCCTCCGAAAACGGAGGCGGAGCGATGCAAAAAGTGAGAACGAGTAAGTGCAAGAAAACAGGGGCGGACGCCGTGGCCGAGGTGACCCCGCGCCGCCCCGCCAACGTCAACCAGAGCGTCAAGGCTTCCTGAAGCCCGACGCCTGAAGCCTGAAACGAGCGGTGGCCGTCTTCCGGTCCGGTCTTCCGGACATCCCCACGGGAGCGACAACAGTTTGACAACCAGCTTGTGGAAAATGCCTCGAAAGGAGGGCTCGCAGCCCTCTTCTTTCGAAATGATTGCGAGGGTCTCCAATGGAAGGTCTAGCGCATCTGGTCGCGGAATCCTTGGTTCGCCACGGCTTTGAACCGGCCTTCGACCATCGGCGGCTGCAGTGGTCAAGTTGGTTTCGCTGCCAGGACGGTTTCAGTCTCGTGCTGGCTCCCTGCAAGCCCGGCCTTTTCGCTTTGGCCGAAGAGGTCATTGCTCCCGGCGAGTTGGCCGTCGGCGACGGCAAAAGAATGTTGGCGCTGTTCCAGATTTCGGAAGCTGACGACTTAGGGATGGCGCTAGGCCGTCTGTTCTTGTCCGGAAGTCCCGAACGTGAACGCTTTGCCAGCGGCCGCTGCTTCGCCCGCTACGTTGTGATTGAGGATTCAACCCAGCGCCAGATCGCGCTGACAGCATTGCAGCGTTGGATGGCCTCATCAGCCGAAGCCGTCACCGGAGTTCAGCAATCAATTTTAGATGAAACCCACGTACCTGATGAAACCCACGCAGCCCCGGACACAGGATCCGTATCAGGGCACGACTTCAGTCGTGCCGCAACCAACGCAAAATCAACTGCGGCTTTAGCCGCTGCGGCAGATGCTTTGCCGCGCTCAGAATCATCAAATAAACAGGCCCAAATCGGTCCACCATCGCCGATTCCCTCCGGTTTCTAAGCCCTCCGGACCCGAGATTGGAGTAGAAGTGTTTTCAGGAAGAAACATCACGATGGAGCGACGGGCATCTCGCCCGTCCAGCCGCGAAGCGGCGTAAAAGGACCGAGCCGCGAAGCGGCGAAAGAATACAGCCCACGGCGTAAGCCGTGGGAATGAGATTAAGGAAACGGAATAAGCCCCGAAGGGGCGAAAGACAGCTAATAGCCCAGGACGTAAATCCTGGGTTGGGCATGAAAACAAGACCGAGGCCTCGCCCGGCCCAGCAATTTGTCGGTAACGGATATTCAAAACAGGCGGAGCAAAGACTCCGCAGGAGAAAAAAGAAATGTCGGAAGTCACTGTAAAGGGAGCCCACACTACCACTGAGACCGTCTCCACCAAGAAAGCCCCAGGTCTAACTTTCCGCCGCTTCTTTACCAAGCCCGGCGTCTCGCCCTACGATGAGATCGAATGGGAGCGCCGCATCGCTCAGATCACCGACGCGCAAGGCAACACCATCTTCGAGCAAAAGGACGTCGAAGTTCCCAAAGACTGGTCGATGACCGCGACCAACATCGTGGCCTCGAAATACCTGCATGGGACTATCGGCACGCCCGACCGCGAATCCGGAGTTCGCGCCCTGGTAACTCGCGTCGCTGAAACCATCCGCGACTGGGGTTTGGCGCAAGGCTATTTCAAAACTCCTGAAGATGGCGCCACGTTTCACGACGAACTCGCCCACATCCTGCTTCGCCAATACGCGGCATTCAATTCTCCGGTCTGGTTCAACGTAGGCTGTGATCGCATTGAGCCCGATTCCGACGCCCGCAACTGGCACTGGAATCCAGTAGCCGGTCGCGTCGAATTCGGAGTAACCGGCTACAGCAGCCCGCAGTGTTCCGCCTGCTTCATCAACTCAGTGCAGGATTCGCTCGACTCCATCCTGACTCTCGCCAAGACCGAAGGCATGCTCTTCAAATGGGGATCGGGCACCGGCACCAATCTTTCCCCGCTGCGTTCCTCGACCGAAGGTCTAAGCGGCGGAGGCACAGCCAGCGGCCCACTCAGCTTCATGAAGGGCTTCGACGCCTTCGCCGGTGTCATCAAATCCGGAGGCAAGACTCGCCGCGCCGCCAAGATGGTCATCCTCAACATCGACCATCCCGACATCATCGACTTCATCGAGTGCAAGTCGAAAGAAGAAGCTAAGGCTCACGCCCTGATCGCGACCGGCTACGACGGATCATCGCCCGATTCTGACGCTTACTCTTCCATCTTTTTCCAGAACGCCAACAACTCCGTCCGTGTGACCGATGACTTCATGTACGCCGTCCTCCGCGACACTGACTTCAGTACCAAGGCGGTAAAAGACGGACGGCCCCTGCACACCTTCAAAGCCAAAGATCTGCTCTACAAGATCTCCGACGCCACCTGGCGCTGCGGCGATCCTGGCATGCAATTCGATAGCACCGTCAACCGCTGGCACACTTCGAAGAACACGAATCGGATCAACGCAAGCAATCCGTGCAGCGAATACATGTTCCTCGATGACTCAGCTTGCAACCTCGCCAGCCTGAACCTGCTGAAGTTCGCGCCCAACGGAACCTTCGACGTAGAAGCCTATCGTCACGCGGTAGATGTGTTAATCACGGCGCAAGAAATTCTGGTCGACAACGCGGGCTACCCGACAGAAATGATCGGCAAGAATTCCCACGATTACCGGCCATTGGGATTAGGCTACGCAAACCTAGGCGCACTCCTGATGGCCGCAGGCCTGCCCTACGACTCCGACGCCGGACGCGACTACGCCGCCTGCGTCACCGCAATCATGTGCGGCCAAGCCTATCTGCAATCCTCAAGAATTGCAGAGCTCTGCCCGCCGTTGGTTCCAGCAACCGAGCCAACAAAAAAGGGCCTGGCCGAAACCAATCTAGGCTCCAACGTAATGCCCGGAGGAGCCTGCCCCGGCTGGTACATAAACCGCGAGCCATTCCTCGACGTAATCCGAATGCACCGCGCCTCAGTCAACAACATAAATAAAAACAACATCCCAACTCCGTTATACGAAGCCAGCAAACAAGCCTGGGACGAAGCCCTGGCCCAAGGCGAAAAACACGGCTACAGAAACTCCCAGGTAACAGTCCTGGCCCCCACAGGCACAATAGGCTTCATGATGGACTGCGACACAACTGGTGTAGAGCCCGATCTAGCGCTGGTGAAGTACAAAAAGCTGGTAGGCGGGGGGATGATTAAGATTGTCAACAACACTGTGCCTACGGCTTTGTTCAAGCTGGGGTACTCGCATGATGAGGCCGACAAGATTGTCAGCTACATCGATGCGACGGGAACCATCGAGGGCGCGCCTCATATCCAAGACGCGCATCTCGCGGTGTTTGATTGTTCGTTCAAGCCGGCCAAGGGGACTCGGTCGATCGCATACATGGGCCACCTGCGGATGATGGCGGCTACGCAGCCGTTTATCTCCGGAGCAATTTCTAAGACTGTGAACTTGCCTGAGAGCGCTTCCGTCGAAGACATCATGGAAGCTTATCTGCAGGCGTGGAAGCTGGGGCTCAAAGCCGTCGCCGTCTATCGCGACGGATGCAAGAAGTCGCAGCCACTCAGCGCGGCCGGCAGTTCGACTGCGCTTTCGAAAAAGGGTGATGCGGCTGCTGCGGCAGCTCCACGCGAAGAAGAAAATCTCAACGGGCCTCCGCGCGCCGTGCGCCACAAACTGCAGGCTGAAAGAAGATCGATCACCCACAAATTCAACGTGGGCGGACACGAGGGCTACATCACCGTCGGACTTTACCCCGATGACAGCGTGGGCGAAATCTTCATCACCATGGCCAAAGAGGGATCGACGGTCAGCGGCCTCATGGACAGCTTCTCCTGCGCCGTCTCCATCGCTCTGCAACACGGCGTGCCGCTGAAACTGCTGTGCGAGAAGTTTGCCCACACCCGCTTCGAGCCCAGCGGCTGGAGCGGCAATCCCGACATCGGCTTCGCCAAGTCGATCATGGATTACATCTTCCGCTGGCTCGATCTGCGCTTCTCCACCGGCCAGCAGCAAATGCTGTTCGAGAACCTGCGCCTGCGGCCAAGCGCGCCGCCAACAGCCGAAGCAGTAGGAGACATAAACGGCTCGACGGAAGTAAGTGGAAGCCGGGCGTCCTCGCCCGTCCCCGCCGCCGGAAGCCACCACGCCGCCGACGCCCTCGCCGGAATCATCGACCTCGGCGACGCCCCAACCTGCTCCTTCTGCGGATCGATCATGACCCGCAACGGAAGCTGCTACAGATGCGGAAGCTGCGGCAGCACGAGCGGGTGTAGCTAGTGTCAATAAAATTGACTTGTTGTCATTTTTATTGACATCGACATAGTTTTCAATTAGGGTGTGGTTGGATCGCCGTTACGGCGATTCGGCAAGTTCTTTGACAATTCGTTCTCTAGCAGTCGGGTTGCTTCCATGGTCGAGTCCCTCGTCAACGGACGGGGGACGTAATGCGGTGGGTGATTAGCCATTCACTGCGATGGGGAGGTTAAACCATCAATCTGACGCTGCTACCTGTGTACTCTCGGTTACCGGGGGATATATATGTGGGGTGTCGGACGTGTACGTAGCGAGTTGTGCGGCACACGTTGGGTGAGTTTTTCGGTTCGGTCCATTCTCCTTCGGACAGCTGCCTTCTGCGGCACCGGCAACTGCCGGTAAGGAGAATGCAATGAAAAAAGACAAGAACTTGCAATTCTGCAGGGATGAACTTCAATCCATGCAGAGGCGAGATGGACTCGAACCGGAACAGAGAAGTGCACTAGAAAAGGCGGAGGGCGAACTGAGAGGCCTTTGGCGAAGGCCGAATCCTAGCAGAAGAGAAATCTTCAGGGCCGTTCGGACAGTAGCTGAGGCGATCATTAAGACCTTCGTTCGCTGATTAGCGTGAGCTATTTGGCTTTCTATTGCTCGAGTTCCGGGGAAAACTCACATCCAAGAATTCTTTGGGCCAAATGAACTACTCAAAAGCCATTCGTGTTGCGCGAGCTCTCGCCGATATGCCACAGCGCGAGCTCGCGAAGCGGATTTCCGTGGACTCCAGCCTCGTCTGCATGCTGGAGAGTGGAAAGCGGAAGCCGAGTCTGGAAATTCTTGAGAGAATCTCTGAGGCTCTTGGAATCCCACTTCACCTGTTCACACTTCTTGCATCCGAGCGGAAGGATGTGAAGAACGCCGATTCCGAGACGATTAATCGTTTGGCTATCGGCCTCAGTAGATTGTTGTTGGGCGGAGGCGAAGATGGAACCGCCAGGAATAGCACCCGTGGTCGAAAAGCTCCGCGTTCTGAGCATAAATCGGCTGGCCGACATGCTCAAGGTCCCAAGAGAAACGCTGGTTAGGCTCTCGGTCGAGCCGGAACTGAACTACGACCCGTTCGAGACAGTTGCGCGGTCTCGGCCATTTCAGAGACAGCCTCCCTCCAAGCTGCGCCCAATCGACAACCCCATGAAAGAACTCAGTTGGGTCCAAAAGCGGATCTACCGTCGATTGCTCAAGCCCATTTGCTTCCCGGAGCATATTTTCGGGGCGATCCCGAAGCGCAGCGTGCGGGATAACGCAGGGCGGCATTTGAATGCCGCTCTACTGGTGACGCTCGACATAAGACAGTGCTTCCCGAGCATAACGAATGTCCAGGTTTACCAGGTTTGGAGGAAATTACTGGGCTGCTCCACACCTGTAGCGGCGCTTCTGACGCAGCTCACGACTTTTCAGCGACGCCTGCCGCAGGGGGCCGCGACGAGTCCACTTCTTGCTAATTTGTTTATCTGGATGATCGACGAACCGATCAGAAGGGCCTGCACAAATCTGAATGTTGCGTATTCAACTTGGATAGACGACCTCGCGTTCTCCGGCGAGCACGCACGCGAATTGATCCAAGTGGCGGCCTCGGTGCTCGCGGCTCACGGACTTCGGCTATCGCGGAAAAAGATAAGAATTATGGGGCCGAGAGCGATCAAGCTCCTCACTGGGACAAGGCTCGGGGCACGACAGGTACGCGCCCCGAAGGAGAAGCTCTCAAGAATTCGGTCGGGCATCCACAAGTTGCGAACTGGCTTGGTGAGGGAAGAGGACGAGGAGAAGTACATCAACGGTCTGGTTGCGCAGCTTCGCTACATCCATCAGCTCTGTCCCGAGGACGTTTGCTATTATGCGAACGACCTAGCGGCGGTGAGTAAAGGGCGACCCCTGACGGAATCCGACAAGCGGTTTCTCGATGCGTCAGCTTAGTCGCACGAACTGTGTGGAGCCCATCCTTCTTAATCGCCGGTCAGCGCGAGCACATTATCTACCCTCAGCGCGTTAAGAGCACTTTCGATCTCCCCATTGATCTCTGATTCTTGGACTTTGCTCTCGAGGATCACTGGAACGTCTGCGGGCACGAGGTGGGACACTTTGTGGAAGGCGAGAATCGATTCGAAGCTCAAGGGGTCGTGCTTGCTTTGGGTATTTACTTCGCTTACGTGGAGCTGTCGAATTCTGTCACGGAAGCGGTGAAGAATTGCAGATGCTTCGCTCATTGTAGGATCGACCTGGCGAGCATGGCCGATGTCGAAGCAGAAGGAGGCATCCGGCACGGTTTCGAAGATTTCTGCCAGATCTTTTGCCGTCTGCCCGATCGGCTTTCGCTTGTCCATGTTCTCGATACAAAGGCAATTGCCGAGACGACGCCACTCCGACGGGTTGTACATCGCATTCGGATGGACAATTATTGGCCATTTGCGAACTGCAACCTGCAAAAGAAGTTCCAGGGCTAGCGGCTCAAACGATTGCTCCATTGCACTTGGGGCGTGAAATGAAACGTATTTGAACGGACTCAAGTCCAATTGGTCCAGTTGCTCAACTAGTGGGATCAGTTCGTCTTGACGTAAAGCCGAAAGCTCCACCGCAGACACGTTCTTGCCGGTCAGCATCTGCAGGGCTCTGCGGAAGTCGTTCCTCGCCAATGCGCCCGTCGAAAATCCGATACGCCTCATCAAAAGACCCCGTACTTCCTGGTTAGTGGCTCTATCAGCTTATTCTTGAAAAAAATGTGGTCAAGAGCACCCTCGAACACTGTACTGATCTCTCTAATCTGCCGGAATGTGGGATCGGTTCGCGAGTCGCTCGATCGAAGATTCTCGAGTGCTGTGCGGCTCTTGTCATCACTAAGTAACTTCAGGAATTCTGTGTAAGCATCAAACAAAGTTTTTGCAATCGACTGAGACACTCCGTACCGCTCCATTGACTTCGCAAGAATTTCGAGGGGAGTCAGCCTCACGCAATCTCTAATGTGCTGGAGCAGTGTGAGCTTTATACCATCTTTCTGGTCGGTGGAAATCTTGGTTTGTAAATCTGGATCCAGATACGCACTGAAACAAACCAGCAGACCGGACGCAAAGATCAACTTTCGCGACATGCGCAATTTGGCATTGCGTAACCCCCAACCCTTGCCAGCCCGGTCTCGTTGTTTACTGGCAAAATCGACTGCCATGGTTCTCCAAAATCGCACGATGTCGTTCAGAAGAAAGCGGGGGACGCGATATCTCTTCGAATCATGAGTTAACAGGTGGTTGTCTTCCTCGAGATAGCGGTTTATGACGCCACGGATCACGCGTTCGTAGGCATCAGTTCTCTTACCAATCGCTCGCGATTCCAGTAGGAGCAAGATTCTTTGGGTCGTGTTCTTATTGGTATCGTTCTGGCCACCGATCTGATGAACGAGGTCGTGGCTAAAGGCCATATTGCCAAAGGTCTCGGTCGGCCCAGGGCGTTGAAACCCTGCCTTTTCGAGAACCTCGTTGATGTTCTGCGCAATCACCAAATGATCCGAGTTCGCCCCGCCGTCTATCAGATAAGTCCAATCGAGGTCGCTGCCGGAAGTCCACTCTCCTCTGGCCAGCGAGCCAAATACGACAAGACTCGTGTCCTCAGAGGTATACCCTGGAATCTCCTTTGAGAGCAGTTGGTCTAGCTTTTCGCGAGTCTTCAGAGCGGCTTCGCGACACGTCCGCAACAGGCCTGAATGAGCGAGGTCCGCTGAGGTGGCGCCTGTGGATTCAGTGCCCGGCATCGAGCATCATTCTAGCAATCTTTGCGCGCTGCGATTCGATGTGGACCAAGTCAGGGCCCCGGATTCGCCGATAGAGATGGCGAGAACGATACGGATTACGCCGGAGGAGGGAATCCCATGTCTCGAAAGGCGCGAGACATGGGGCACCCGCGGCGCAGCTTTGCCTACGGCAACGTCAAGATTGAGAATCATTCCATCCCATGGGAGATGATTCACAGGGCGGCGGAGGTCCTTTGCGTGCGGAATGAGGGCTATCCTGCTGGGCTGGAGTTGCGGAAAGTCTATCGGGTGCTGGCCGATGAGCAGGCTTCCAAACGGCATCAAGTGCGAGTGATCGACGAGTCGGGTGAAGACTATTTGTATCCGGAGGAGTTTTTCGTCTTGGTTGGTTAGGGGAGCGCTTCGTGCGAGTGTTCGTGTTTCCCTGCGGGGCGTGAGTCTTTTTCTGGCCTTACCCAGGACTTACGTCCTGGGCTATTATCTGCCGCCCCTCCGGGGCTGGGAGTTTTTGGGTCAAATGCACCTAAATTGGTGCACAATCGGGTTTTTGCCGAAATCTTGTCAAGCCCCCTGACGGGGTCGAATCTTCGTAAGTTGTTGCTGGCAGGGCGAATATATTTATTGAAAACATGGCATAGTTACCCTATTCATCCAGCTATCATAGAAGTAGTGGGTAGTTTGCGGCGGGTCTTGCGGTAATTCCACAACAGACAAAGGCAATTTGGAGGCGTGCTAAACGCGCGTTTATTGCGCCTCGGCGGCGCAGCGCGCAGCGCGCTCAGATCCTTCGCTCGGCAAAAAGCGCCGGCTCAGGATGACGGCATTGGGTGAAGGGCAATTTGGAAGCGTGCTAAACGCGCGTTTGTTGCGCCTCGGCGGCGCGGTGCGCAGCACGCTCAGATCCTTCGCTCGGCAAAAAGCGCCGGCTCAGGATGACAACATTCTTTTCTGACGCGCCGGGCTTAGGGTGACGGCGTTTTTTCGGGTCAGGATCAACGGTCGCGGGCGAGGGCGCCCGCTCTACACAATTTCGACGAGACACGGCGCGGCCTTTTGGCTGCGCTTTTTTTTGGCGAATCTTTTTGGCGGATTAAAGGGGAGATATGACTACGAACTGGGGAATGGGGATCGCGGGATGCAAGGAACGCGGGGAGTGGGCGGAACTTTGTTTTATGGCGCGGGCGGCGGGGCAGGGACTGCGAGTGTCGAAGCCTTATGGGGACTCGGCTAGTTACGATGTGGGGGTGGAGTGCGTGGCTCCGAAGCGCGAGGGGCGGATTCTGCGGGTGCAGGTGAAGTCTACCGTGTATAAGCGGCGCGGGGAGTGTTACAGCTTGAATGTGATGGGGGCGCATCGGGAGCGGTATCCGAGTGGGGTGGTGGACTTTTTTGCGATTTATCTGATTCCGATTGATACCTGGTACATCATTCCGTATGAAGTGATGGGGCGGACGAATTGCACGTTGCACTTCACGCCGGGGAGCAAACGGCATAAGTATGCTCGGTATCGGGAGGCTTGGGGTTTGCTGCGCGGGGAGGGAGTTTAGGCTTCCACCCTTTTTCGCACAGAGCGCGACCAAAGGGTCGGGCACCCCGCTTGGAGGTGAACGCCAGGTCCCTCGACTCCGGGTTTCAAATCATGCGGCGCGCTTGCTTCGGCTGTCCTTGGCGATCTTCTCTACCTGTCCCAGATGATTCAGGTCGTGGCCGGCGAACATGCGGACGATGTGCGTGATCGTCTCCTTGCCGCGCTCCTGATGCATGCCGTAGTTTTCCCACAGATTCGTTGGCAGCGCCTTCAGCATGGTCAGATTGTTCTCGCGCAGCACGCGGAAGGATTCGAGAGAAGCCGCGGGATCGCGTTTCGCATAGGCAAATGTTTCCGCCCAGACGTCCTGGTCGAAGGGCTGCACGGACACGCCATTGCTGCCCAGGATCAGACGCATGCGCCATCCGCCGACCAGTTCTGCGTCGGCGAGATGAGCGAGAATTTCGGCGATCGACCACTTTCCCGGCTCCGGCCTTTGGGTCAGTTGCTTTTTGCTTAGCGGTTTGAGCAGCTTTTGCAGCTTCTTCGGGGTGTCGCGCTGGACCTGCAAGGGGTCTTTGCCATCGATGAAGCCGAGAATGCGTTGGATGTACTGCTGCGGAGTTTCCTGCATGAAATCCTCCAGTCAAAAGATTGGACGTTCGATTTTGACTTTCAGACGCAGAAAAAGAAAGCGGAAAAGTTAAGGTATTCCGGCACAGTTCTGGAAGCGATACTAGATGGTTCCGTCGTGATGCAACTGCGGCATGGCCATTCTCAGATTCTGCCGCGGGCAGACGAGGGTGCCTCGCAGTTGCTGCAAGTCCGTCAGTTGCTGGCTCTGGGCTCGAACTCTTGCGAGGGCGGCTTCGTGGATCGCGAGCATTGTCTGCATCGAGGCCAGCCGGGTCTGCGCACACGCCATCGCGCTCTGGGCGCGAACGAAGCGGGTCTCGCCACGGCCGAACATCATTTCCGCCGCTGCCATAAAGCGGGTTGCATGAGCGGAGACCTGTTCGACGGCAGCCAAGGAGTGGCCGGCCAGCCGGCGAGCGTCGTTCTCATAGCGAGCCGCGAGATGATTGCTGACGAACAAGGCCAATAAGCCGACCGCTATCCAGTAGCTTGCTTTTGCCGAAATCATATGCCTACTCCCGTTCGCTAATATGAATCAGTTACCAGTTAGACGAGCCACCGTAAAGTTCGTTATCCGCGGCTGAACAAATGTTATGTACGGCCCGGAGCCTCGAGAGGTTCCCAGGAAAGCAGCCCCACGGACAACCAACGTGGACTGGCTGGCGTTTGTCTGGACAGTCGTGTCCACGTGAAGCCAACCTGCGGATCGTGCATCTATAAACCATCGCGTTTGTGACTTCAATGGTTGGACAGGTTTGCCAAGGGGAAGAGCATGGAAAAAGTAAATATTGCTGAAAAGTTTGCACACATTAAGGAATCCTGGAAACCGCACATCGCCGCCGAGCTGAACGGCCAAATGGTGAAACTCGGCAAATTCACCGGCGAGTTCGTCTGGCACCATCACGAGCATGAAGACGAAATGTTTCTGGTGGCCAAAGGCCGTTTTCGGATGGAATTCCGCGATCGGCATGTCTGGCTGGAAGAAGGAGAGTTCCTCGTGGTCCCGAGGGGAGTCGAGCATCGTCCCGTGGCTGAACAGGAATGTTGGGTCGTACTCTTTGAGCCGGCTTCTACGCTGAACACCGGAAATGTGGTGAACGAGCGCACGCTGCATGAACTGCAGAGGGTGTGAGGGGAATTTCGCGTCCGGTGAAGTGTAAGCACTATGCGCGAGATCCTTCACCGGCTGCTGCCGGCTCAGGATGACGTCTTTATTCTAAGAGTTTGATCTATTTTGCTGACGTCATCCTGCGTGGCCACTGGGCCGCGAAGGATCTCGCGCGGGATGACAGGGTCTCCGAGTGGCACGCTTGCTTATTATGCGAGAATAGCCTTCTCCACAACTCTAAGGAATTCTTCATGAGCCTATCTCGCATTTACCTGTCCCTCGTCATTGCATCGCTGTTGATCGCTCCCCTGGCTGCCCAATCGAAACCGCAATACGAGATCTATGCCATCCGCTACGCCACGCTGCCTGGGTTCCCGGTTTCGGAACTGGTACCCGGCGTGGGCCCAGACCGCAAACTCGATATCGCCATGATGATCTGGCTCATCCGTGGCAACGGCCGCAATATTCTTCTCGACTCCGGTTTCTATCACGATCGCTTCTTCAAGGATTGGCATGTCAACGATTTCATAAAACCTTCCGACACGCTGAAACCGCTTGGCCTTAAGCCTGAAGACATAACCGACGTGATCATCAGCCACATGCATTGGGACCACGCCGACGGCATGGACCTGTTCCCCAACGCCCGCATCTGGATTCAGAAAGATGAACTCCAGTACTACGCGGGCGAGGCTTGGCAGTCGAAGGACACGCATGGAGGAATCGATGCCGACGACGTGCTCACACTGGTGAAGCTAAATACGCAAGGCCGCGTGGGCATGGTCGACGGCGACGCCAAGGAAATCCTTCCCGGAATCACTTGCTACACGGGCGGCCGTCATACTTACGCTTCGCAGTACCTCGGCGTCAGCACCGCCGCAGGAACGGTGGTGCTGGCCAGCGACAACATGTATCTCTACGAGAATCTTGAAAAGCACGTGCCCATCGCAGAAACGCTCGATGCCGCTTCCAACTTGCGCGCACAGGATCGGATGAAACAAATCGCCTCGAGTCCCGGCCTGATTATTCCCGGACACGATCCCGCAGTGATTGCGAAGTTCCCGAATGTCGCACCGGGGATTGCGAAGATCGAGTAGATCGATCAACTCGTACCGCGAAGCCTCGTCCGGGCAGCAGAGACGCCTGCGACTTTCCGTCAAATGCCAGCATCTAGATGTGACCATGCAAGTAACCGTCTACTCCGCCTTCTGGTGCCCGGACTGCCGCGAAGCCAAGCGCTTTCTCAAGGAGCACAATGTCGCGTTTCAGGACATCGATATCGAAAACACGCCCGGAGCGGCCGAGGAAGTGGTCAAAAGCACCGGCAAGCGTGCCATCCCGCAATTCGTGATCGACGGCGAATGGGTTCAACCTTACCGGCAAGGCGAAGGCTTCCTCTACGACGAAATGGCCAAGCGGCTGGGTATCAAAGAATCCTAACGATCGCGGCAATTCAGAGAAAACCGGTTACTTCGGTTTCGCGAAATGGGGTACTTTCCGGACATTGGCGAGGTGTGCCAGCCCCTATACCATCGAGTCCATAGATGTCCCAGCAAAAAACACCACACAAATCCCTTGCCCTCGGCGCTGATCGTCGTCGCACCCCGCGGTATTCCTGCAGTGGTCACGCCCAAATCGCAAGCTTTCCGTTGAACGGAAGGTTACTTAGCGGCAGGATCTGCGATCTAGGTTTGGGTGGGTGTTGCATCGAAAACATCGAAACAACGTCTGCATTCGACCTTGGCGCCCCGACCGAGATCCTGGTGAAAATGAACTCCTGGTTTTTCCGCGCCATGGCTCACGTAAAGGCAGTTCGTGAGCGGTCTGGAATCTCACTGGAGTTCATGCGCATGAGCGCTGGCGGATATGGCATGCTGACTGACCTCATCGCCGACCTCGAGCGACCGCGACCTGGGTCGATCCGTGTGAAGGCGACCGCCACGGCGTCGACTTTGGAGCTCCGAAGCGGACCGAAGCCCAGCCCTGCAATCGTCGGAACCATTGTGCACGCCGAATCCGCCGAGGCTGTCCTGGCCACGAGTCGTTTAGATTGGGATCGGCACCTGGATCCCGAAGCGACGACCGTGGATATTTTCGTCTAATTTGCCTCTGTGTCCTTAATAGCAAACATTCACGCATTTGTGATTACCACAAGGTAATCTGCGCAAGAAAAAACCAACCGGGCCGCTCCCCAGTTGTACATCGCCCTCCGTACCGTAGGAACCGTACAACGCTGAGCGCACAATAGACCTCACACATCCGGCAAAACTGGCTGCAAGATTCTCCCCTCCAACTCGCCGCTGTAACCGTGCAAAAAGGGGCTCATGGCCGAAAGTGATTCACAAATTCGCGAAGAGCGCGTCTGTACCGTCTGGCAACGAATGCTCGAAGGCGTGCTGGGAGTCTGCCTGCTGGTTGGCCTGATTCTGATGCTCCGCTACTCCTCGGGCGCGCGTCCGCATGATCTTGAGAAGACTGATCGTCAGAAGAGCGAACTCCAGAAAGACGACCTGCAACGCCAGGTTCTGCAACTGGGACACGAAGTGCAACAGCTCGAGCAAGAGCAGGCCATGCCGGCGCTGGTCCTGCACCGTTATCGCAATTCTATTTGTTTTATCTACGGTGTGTATCGTGTCGGATTCCCAGGCCGCCAGCCGGAGTTTCGCGCGCGCATTTCCGGCACCGGCTTCGTGGTTTCCGATGGCCTGCTGGCGACGAACCGCCACGTGGCTGAGCCCTGGTACGAAGACTCCGAGTCGGCGTCGTTGATTCGCAAAGGCGCTACGCCGCGCCTCGAAAAACTTCTGGCTTTCTTTCCCGGATTGCCCACGCCGGTCAACATCACTCCCGCTATTCTGTCTGCGCAAGGAGACTTGGCCGTTCTTCGCATCTCCCCTCTTCATATCGAGGATGCGAAGGCTGTGCATGAGATTCGACCGCTGCCGCTCGCCGCGGATATTCCGAACCCAGGAGAACTGGTTGCCGTAGTCGGATATCCCATGGGCGTGCTGGGCATGGTGGCGAAATCGCCGCCCGCCGTGTACGAGCGCCTGGCTTATCGTCGTGACGATCAGGGAGCCGCTAATGAACTGGCAGCGCTATCGTTAATCCGGCCGTCCTCGACCTGCGGACATCTAGGAGACGTGGTCGGCGACAAACTCATCTATGACGCGCCCACCGCGCACGGTGGCAGCGGCGGTCCGGTCTTCAACGCGCAAGGCGAAGTGATCGGCGTCAACGCCGCCTATATCGACGGCTTCTCCGGCGGTACGCTGGGTGTTTCCGTCCGCGCTCTGAAACCGCTGATCGAGGCAGCCAAGACAGATTCTGCGGAACAGAAATCACAAGTGATCAACGCATCAGGGTCCACCGATCACTGACGTAAAAGCCTTCCAACCAACAAGCTGTTTACTGACGTCATCGTGAACCGGCGTTGCCGGTGAAGGATCTCGCGCGCAGTGGCCAAACTCTATGCGAACTGTTTAGAACCTCTTGATCCAGCCCGGCTCCCTAACATGCTCTTCGTCCAGACGGCGCAAACGCGCAGCCATAATCCCGGGCCGACCCAGATAACCCAACACCTTTCGAGGATCCTTGCGGTCGACGACGGGCAAACGGCCGATGTTGTTGCGCAGCATCTTGGACGAAGCGTCGTGCAACATCTCATCGGGATAAGTGACGATAACCGTGCGCGTGCCGGCATCGAGCACGGTTAAAGCTCCGCTCGGGTCCGCATCGAGAGCGCGCATGACATCGCCACGAGTGATCACGCCGGCCAGCTTGCCGTCGGCGTCAAGGACGAACATTCCCTGGTGTCGACCTACCGAAGGATCACGCCGCGCGATCAGATCCGATAATTCACTGACTTTCATGTTGGCAGGAAGCGTGGGCACATCTCGATCCATGGTCTCGGAGACTCGGACCTGCTGCATCACGTCGGCTTCGTAGTCTTGATGGATGTGCAGCCCGCGCCGCGCCAACTTCTCCGTCATGATTGAGGCCCGCGGCATGAGCCACATCGCGATGCCGTCCGCAATCACGCTCACCAGCATCAACGGCAGCACCGAGTTGTAATCTCGCGTGATTTCGAAGGCGAAAATAATGAATGAGAATGTAGCCCGGGATGCCGCTCCGAACACCGCGCCCATCGCGACCAGCGCAAAGGCTCCCGCGGACAGGTTCGCGGCGGGCAAGATCCGGTCGACACCCATGGCGAACACTCCGCCCATGGCCGCACTCGACATAAACATGGGCGCCAGCAGCCCACCCGATGTGCCCGATCCCAGCGAGATGACCAGCGCCACGGCTTTCGCCACCATCACCACCAGCAACAGTTTCCACGCCAGGTTGGCATTCAGAATGTCACCGATCGTGTCATAGCCCACGCCCAGAACACGGGGCACGAAGTAGCCAATGATTCCCAAACCCAGAGCCCCGATCGCCGGCCACCAAAGTTCATCCACCGGAAGTTTTTCGAACTGATCCTCGGTCCAGTAGAGCAACTTGCTGAAACCGACGGCAGCCAATCCGCAGACCGCACCAAGCACCAGATAAAAGGGCAGGGCGTGAGGGATACCGAAATCCATGGGCGTGACTTTGAACATCGGACCCGCTCCCAACAACTGCATGTGGACAGCGGTAGCCAGCGTGCTCGCAATCACCAGAGGAATAAACGATCGCGCCTTAAATTCAAACAAGAGCAACTCGATGGCCAGGATCACTCCCGCGATGGGAGTGTTGAAAGTTGCGGACATACCCGCGGCCGCGCCGCACGCCAGCAGTACTTTGCGTTCTGAGGCCGTAGTATGAAACGCTTGCCCGACCAGCGAACCGACCGCGCCCCCGGTTTGAATAATCGGTCCCTCGGCTCCAAAAGGGCCGCCGGTACCGATCGCAATGGCAGCCGAAATAGGTTTCAGGATCGCAACCCGCGGCTCGATACGGCTACGATTTACCATCACCGCTTCCATCGCCTCGGGAATACCATGCCCTTTAATCTTCGAGCTTCCATACTTCGCCATGAAGCCGACGATGATTCCGCCAATCACCGGGATCGGAATCACCCACAAGCCAAGCTGGTTATGTCGCGCGCTCAGGAATTCCGCGGCGAAGCGGTGGTAAAAGAAAATATTGGTGAACAGGCCAATCAACTGGTACAGGACAAACGCGATTAAACCCGCTAGCAGCCCAATCCCCCCCGCCAGAAATGACATCAGCACCATGCGGAACTGCGCCGGTTCGGCGATTCTTACGTCCCCGACTTGGCCCCCGGTGGCCGCAATCGTGGCCGGACGGGAACCTGCGTTGCTTTTGTTTTCTGACACTTTATTTATTTCTCCTGCCGGTTAATGAAGTTTTGGCTGGAATTCCATCAAGGCGTTTGCCCACTTGCATGGCTTGCTTAAGGGCCGCCACTAAAGCCGGCCCTTGCATGCGCAGCTCATCCTTGTGGTGGAGTGAGAGAGTGCGCAAGATTTTCTCGCCCTTCGGAGTCAAAGAAAGCAGCACCTCGCGCCGATCCTCGCCGGCGCGACGACGCTTCACATAACCGCCCGCAGCCAGCCGGTTCACCAGTTCGACCGCGCTGTGATGCTGGATCTGCAGCCGCTCCGCCAGTTCGCCGATCCTGGGCCGCGTTCCCGTGGGCAGACCCTTCAAGGTGAGCATCAACTGGTGCTGCCGAGGCTCCAGCCCTGCATCCCGGGCAGCCTGCTCGCTGAAGTGCAGAAAACGGCGGATTTGGTAACGCAATTCCGACAGCGATTGATAATCAGCCAACGTCAGTAATCTTTCCATGGGCGTGAATTATATCGTGTCAAGATAAACATTGTATTACATCGTAACACGATATATAGGATGCTAGAAAACCGCGCGACGATCTTTTGTTCTGGTTTGGTGTTTTGGTGTAGGGCTGGCCATCGAGGTTCACCAACGTTTAGAATCCCTAGTCCTTCTGTTTTGCTGAGAAACGAGCAAGGGAGGCCGGACGACCCACCCGTCCTCCATTTAGAATTTATGAGGTGACGCAGCCGTGATCCCACGCTATACCCGCCCTGACATGGGCCGCATCTGGAGCGATGAAAATCGCTTTCGCACCTGGCTGACTGTCGAAGTCGCTGCCACCGAAACCCTCGCCGAGGCGGGCATGGTTCCAAAAGATGCTGCCAAGGCCATCCGCAAACGAGCCGATTTCGACTTACAGCGCATCCACGAAATCGAAGCCGAGGTGCGTCACGACGTGATTGCATTCACCACTGCGGTCGCCGAGATCGTCGGCCCCGAGGCTCGCTGGTTTCACTATGGCCTCACTTCGAACGATGTGGTCGACACCGCACAAGCTCTGCTGATCGGCCAGGCATCTTCCATCATCGCTGCCGATCTCGAGCGGCTTTCCGATATTCTTAAGCGCCGCGCATGGGAGTTCAAGGACACGCCCATGGTCGGCCGCACCCATGGCATTCACGCCGAGCCCATTACGTTCGGCTTCAAGTTGGCCAATTGGTATTCCGAGACGCAACGGAACATCGAGCGCTTTCAACGCGCATCCGAAGACATGCGCGTGGGTAAATTCTCTGGCGCCGTCGGAACCTTGGCCCACCTCAGTCCCGAGCTCGAAGAAAAGATTTGCGCACGCCTGGGATTGAAAGCCGCAGCCGTCTCCTCACAGGTCATCCAGCGCGATCGCCACGCCTATTACCTCGCCACCCTGGCGGTGATCGCCAGCACGCTGGATAAGATCGCGACCGAAATTCGCCATCTGCAGCGCACCGAAGTCCGTGAAGCCGAGGAGTTTTTCAGCGAGAAACAAAAGGGCTCTTCGGCGATGCCTCACAAACGCAATCCGGTGACCTTCGAGCAGATCAGCGGCCTGGCGCGCGTCGTGCGGTCGAACGCGCAGGCTGGATTCGAAAACATCGCGCTCTGGCACGAGCGCGACATTTCCCACTCCTCAGTCGAGCGCGTCATTATTCCTGACTCCACGACGCTGGTCGATTACCTGCTGCAAAAGACCTCGAACCTCATCGACACAATGTTCGTCTACCCTGAGCGCATGAAGCGCAACCTCGAAAGCACCGGAGGCCTGGTGTTCAGCGGACAGCTGCTGCTCGACCTCGTGGAGCACGGAGTCTCGCGCGAAGACGCGTATCGGATGGTCCAACAGCACGCCATGCGGGCATGGAAAGAGGATCTGAATTTCCATGATCTGGTGCTGAAAGACACAGAGATGACGCGCCGTGTGCCACGCCAGCAAATCGAGTATGCCTTCGACCTGAAGCGGCAACTGCGCAACATCGACAAGATTTTTGCGCGTGTCTTCAATCACGATGGCACCCGTCCGAGACCGAGCCGCAAACGAAAACACTAGCAGTCGCATTCCAATCTCTTTTCGCTCAAAGGGGACTTCAGCCGCTCCGCAACACCGGCGGGTACAATACGGGAGTGAGCGTAACCACCACATCGCCCGTGTCGAACGAGACCTCGACCCGGCCTCGGCCGTACACCTTGTGGCAGAGATTCCTGCTGTGGCTGATCACGTGGACTGGAGTCCTGTTGGTCCGGCTGATCGGTCCGACGCTGCGTTTTTCGGCGTCTTATGAAGATGACGCGCCACCGACGCTAGGCACACGGCCGATCGTTTATGCGTTCTGGCATAGCTGCATCCTCCCAGCGATGTATCTCTGGCGAAACCTGCAAATCAGAGTCATGAGCAGCGACAGTTTCGATGGGGAGTGGATGGGACGCATTATGCGGAAATTCGGTTTTGTGAAGGTACGCGGATCGCAGAGCCGAGGAGCGGTACGCGCATTACTGGGCATGCGCCGCGAACTCGAGCAAGGCTGGACGGTCGCTTTTACCATCGACGGCCCGCGCGGTCCGCGATATGTAGCCAAGCCGGGGCCGGTCGTGCTGGCGCGCGCGACGGGGATACCGATGGCGGTATTTCATATCGCAGTCGAGAGAGCCTGGATTCTGAATACGTGGGACCGATCAATGATTCCGAAGCCGTTTTCGCGAGCGTTGATGCGGGTGAGTTCCAAGATTCCGGTACCGGCGAATGCGGATGATTCCGAGAAAGAAAGACTTCATGCGGAACTGCAGGCCGCGCTCGAGCGTGTGCGTGAGTTTGCGGAGGCGAATGTGGGGAAGGTGGGAACGGCGGAGTTTCCGGTGATAAGAAGTTAGATCGCCCTGAGTTTTGTGGTAGGGCAAGGCTTCACTGCAGAAATGAGGGTTGATGGCTGCGACTATTCTGGACGGTAACAAAATCGCCAGCGAGATTCGGGCGGAAGTCGCGTCTGAAGCAAAAGCGATGACGGCTGCGGGGATGCGTCCGGGGCTGGCGGTAGTTCTGGTTGGGCACAACCCCGCGTCAGAGGTTTACGTTCGCGGCAAAGTGAAGAGCAGCGCCGAAGTTGGAATTTACAGCGAGCAACACACGCCGCCAGAAACAGCTTCGACCGAGGAGTTACTCGAATTGATTGCTGAGCTGAACGCGCGCGATGAGATCGACGGAATTCTGGTGCAGCTTCCGTTGCCGGCGCAGGTGGATGCCAAGAAAGTCTTAATGGCGGTCGATCCGGCGAAAGATGTGGACGGGTTTCATCCAATGAACGTGGGATTGCTCTCTACGCAGCGACCCGGGCTGGTGCCGTGTACGCCGGCGGGAATCATCGAGATCCTGAAGCGCAGCAAGATTCCAATCGCCGGACAGGATGCCGTCGTGGTCGGGCGGAGCGACATTGTGGGAAAGCCGACAGCGATGCTCCTGCTCAATGGAAATGCGACAGTGACGGTTTGCCATTCGAAGACGCGCGATCTTCCTGGGGTTTGCCGGCGCGCGGATATTCTGGTTGCGGCCATCGGACGGGCCGGAATGATTACCCGCGAATTCGTGAAACCGGGCGCGACCGTGATCGATGTAGGTATGAATCAGGTCACAGACCGCGCGGAGTTCGATCGACTGTTCACGGGGAATGCGAAGCGGGAGGAAACGTTTCGCACCAGAGGATCAACCCTGGTTGGGGACGTGCACCCTCAGGTGGCGGAGGTTGCGGGAGCGATCACGCCGGTGCCAGGAGGCGTAGGGCCGCTGACCATCGCAATGTTGATGGCAAACACGGTGCGGGCTGCGAAGCTGCGTCGTGGAGGCCGGATCGTGGAGCTTTCGCGGGTTTGATCGTTTCACCACAGAGTCACAGAGAAAGCCTTTACGTGTTCGGTGTTTCTGTCTCTATGGTGATTGGGTTTTTGATGAGGCAGCATTGCTGAAAGTCGGACTGACTGGCGGAATTGCTTCGGGCAAATCCGTGGTGGGCGAAATGTTTGTAGTGCTCGGCGCTCACCTGATTCAGGCCGATGCGATCTCCCACGAACTGATGCAGCCGGGTGAAGCGGTTTACCGGGAAGTTGTGCGGCATTTCGGAGCCGGAATCCTCAATCCTGATGGCAAGGTCAATCGCGCGCGCCTGGCGGAGGCGGCATTTGGCGATCCTGGGACAAATCAACCTTCCCGGATTCAGGATCTGAACCGGATCGTGCATCCCGCCGTGCTTCGAAGGCAAGAAGAGTGGATGGCTGAGATTGGCCGGGAGAATCGGGGAGCTGTCGCCATCGTAGAAGCGGCGCTGATTTTGGAAGCGGGTGCGGCGGAGGATTTCGATCGTCTCGTTGTGGTAACCTGCCGTCCCGAACAGCGGATTGAACGCTGGGCGAACCGTGCGGGTGTCGACAAGGAGACCGCGCGTCGCGAGGTAATGCGTCGGATGGCGGCTCAGTTTCCGGATGAAAAAAAGATCAAGGCTTCTGACTACGTGATCGACAACTCGGGATCGTTGGATGAAACGCGGAAGCGAGTGGAACAGGTATATGCCGAGTTGAAACGCGGGACTTAAAGCGGCTTAAAAAACGATAAGACTTTAGATCGCAGAGTTCGTGGAGGAAGGCCGCTGAGTGTGCTGGGGCCCGCGCTGCAGTGGAACAGGGCCTGTCGATAATTTATTACAATAATTTGGAAGGTTTTCTGAACTATGAAGCTGCTTCGGCCTGTTTTGTTTGGTGTGATGATCGCGGGCGCATTCTTCTACTTCACCACTTATCGTGCGAGCCGCGGCGCGCTGGCGGATTGGATCAGACGTCCAAATAAACTTGAAATCAGCGAAGCTTCCAGCAATGATTCACTCGATGCTGAAGAGCAGAACAACATTTCGGTCTATCGCAAAAATATCAGTTCGGTAGTGAACATCACTTCGAAGGCAGTTACGTTCGACTTTTTTTACGGGCTGGTACCGGAGGAGGGACAGGGCTCGGGATTCATCATCGACAAAGAGGGACACATCCTGACCAACTACCACGTGATCGCGGATGCGCGCCAGATCGAAGTTACACTGCACAACCGCAAGAAATATAAAGCCACAATTGTGGGCACTGATCGTTCGCACGATTTGGCCGTAGTGCAGATCAAGGCTCCCGATCTCACGCCGATGGTGTTGGGCGACTCGGGAAACTTGCAGGTGGGTCAGAAGGTGTATGCGATCGGAAATCCTTTTGGTCTGGCAGGCACCTTAACGCGAGGCATTGTGAGTTCGATCCGCCAGGTGCAGGAGCCCGACGGCATGACAATTGACGAAGCCATCCAGACGGATGCTTCGATCAATCCAGGGAATTCTGGCGGTCCGCTGCTGAATATGCATGGCGAAGTGATCGGCATCAATACAATGATTGCGTCGAATGTTGGCCAGAGCGCGGGCATTGGCTTTGCGATTCCCATCAATACGGCGAAAGCGGTGATCAACGATCTGCTAACCCTGGGCCGGGTTCGGCGGCCGGCGCTGGGCGTGCGCACGATTCCCATCGATTCTGAGTTGGCGAGTCAGATGGGCCTTGCTTCGGATTATGGACTGTTGATTGTGCAGGTGGTGCCGGGAGGAGCGGCGGACAACGCGGGTTTGCGCGGCGGGAGTGAGCGCGCATTTCTGGGTAACATTCCGATTATGGTGGGCGGAGACCTGATCGTAGCCATTGATGGGAAACAAATGGAAGATCAGCAGGAGCTGGCGCAGATTATGAACAATCATAGGGCTGGCGATACCGTCCGCGTTACCGTCTACCGGGGAAAGAAAAAAATGGATGTGAACGTGGTGCTAGGTGAGGCCAGGCAGGAAGTGTAGAAGGTTCTGTCGCACCACGTCCACGCGGCCAAGGGCGCCCGCAGCACGCCCAAACGCGATCACACTGGTTTTGGGTTTCTGGTGAATTGGCGTTGGTGCCAGTACGGATAGGCGGGAGTTACGTCGCTGGCGGCGTCCAGTTTTGCCACTTGGTCTGGGGTTAAGTTCCATCCTGCCGCGGCTAGATTTTGGCGGAGTTGCTCTTCGTTGCGGGCGCCAATGATTACGTTGGCTACTGTCGGTCTTTGCAGGAGCCAGTTCAGGGCGATTTCAGGGATGGTTTTTTCGGTTTCTTTGGCGACTTCGTCGAGCGCGTCCACGACTTTAAAAAGATATTCGTTGGGAACCGGCGGGCCTTGTTCGGCGGTGCTGTGCAGACGGCTTACTTCGGGGAGCGGCTTGTCTCGGCGAATTTTTCCGGTAAGCCTGCCCCACCCTAATGGACTCCAAACTATCGTCGCCACTTTTTGGTCCAGGCCTAGCGGCATAAGTTCCCATTCGAAATCACGGCCTACTAACGAATAGTAGGCTTGGTGGGCAACGTAGCGGGCCCATCCGTATTTCTCGGAAATGGCGAGGGACTTCATGAGGTGCCATCCGGAAAAATTGGAGCAGGCGATGTAGCGGACTTTACCGCTTTGGACTAGCGTGTCGAGAGTCTCGATGGTTTCTTCGATGGGGGTCTGCGCGTCGAATCCGTGCATGTGGTAAACGTCGATATAGTCGGTGTTGAGGCGTCGCAGGCTGGCTTCGCAGGCCTCGATCAAATGGTGGCGGGAGGAGCCTAGATCGTTGGGGCCGTCGCCCATGTCGAACGTGGCCTTGGTGGAAATCAGAACCGCGTTGCGGCGTCCGGCGATAGCCTTGCCGAGGATTTCTTCGGACACGCCCTTCGAATAAACGTCGGCGGTGTCAAAGAAGTTGACTCCAGCTTCGAGGCAAATGTCGATGAGGCGCGTGGCTTCTTTTACGTCGCTGTTGCCCCAGGCGTTGAAGAAGTCGCCGCGACCGCCGAAGGTGCCGGTGCCGAAGCTGAGAACGGGAACTTTTAACCCGCAGTAGCCGAGTTGTCGGAATTCCATGGGGCAGTAGATGCTAGCGGCGGGTTCGAGGATGCGGGGGATGCAGGAGTGAAGCACTGCGCGCGAGATCCCCTCGGATTCGCTCGGGGCAGGCTCTTCGGCCTGCTGGAGAGAACTCGGGCCTTCAGGATGACGAACTTCAAGATACGCCAAGCTGACTGGTTATTCGGCGGACGGGAGTGCCCCGCACCCTACATGGTTTTAGGATTGTGAAGCGTAAGAACCATGAGCTCTTCGTCGGCGTAGACTTCGCCTACTTTTAGAGCTCTCGGCTCGCGACCGTAGATTTCGAAACCCAGTTGCAGATAGAGCTTTCTAGCGGGAGCTTGGCCGTCTGCGACTGCTAGATTTATCTGTTCCAGGGCCGGTTGCAGCCGGGCGCGGCGCACGAGTTCCTCCATCAGTGCTTTTCCGACGCCTTTTCCGCGTTGCTCGCGTTTAACGAATACGCCCCAGACGCGTCCGGTGTGCCTGGTCTTCTCGTCTGGAGAGCGAAAGAATCCCACCATTCCGACGAGCTGTTCGTCGACAAATGCTCCCAGCACGAAGTTGTCACCAAGACCGGGGCCTAGACGAGAGGCCATGGAGGCGGGCGTAGTCATTCGGTGCGCGGCAGCGGATGACGAAAAGGCCAGCGGTTCAGTCTTGAGGGCTTCAAGTCGAAGGTGCCAGAATATTTCCGCGTCTTGCTCAGTCAAGATTCGAATCTGCATGCCTGAGTTTATCTGGGGAGGGATAGGTCTCTCCAGGCTCAAGTGTGTCCCGTTATCGAAGCTCAGGAATCAGAGACAGCGATCAAGAAACAACACCAAGATCAACGGCGTAGACGGGAGTGTCCCCCTAAACGGTTCTGCGAGAACCGGTTACCGCATTGCTACTGATTGGGTACAGGCGGCGACGAGGATCAGGAGCAGGGGTATAAAGAGGATGAGGCCGCTTGCCACTAGCACAATCTCGCTGAGCAAGTCAGGTTTCATCAGGTCTTCGCGGTGCATTGGCGGTTGTGGGTGAATCATGGGCGCTGCCTCCTTCGAGCGGAATACTAGATGCTCGAAACAATGAGACGTGCGCATCCTACCACAAAACGCGCCGATATCTACCAGCGGAAAGCAGGATTCCTACAGGGATTTCCCGACATGGCTAGCTCGGCTCCTGCCCCGTTTAGGGGTTCAATCGCCTATCAGGCTACCTTCGGATGAATTCTGGCAACTAAGGTGTGCGCCGAAAGTCGGCGTGGGCAATGGAGGAAGCTTATGAAGCAAACTGGCCAGAAGAAGTGCGCACATGTTCTATGTAGCTGCAATGCGAGCGACACATACTGCAGCCAGGCATGTAAAGACGCAGGGAACAGGGAGAATGACATTGCCTGTCTGTGTGGCCATCAGGGCTGTGCTGCTCACATAAATTTCTCCGCACCGGGTTTCAGCATGCTTGCAGATTCGCCACAAGGTTCGCTGTCCAAGTTTCGAACCTAGGACATCCGTGAACAAAACGAAATGGAGGCAACAACAAATGAAGTTGATGACAATTTTGAGCACGACCGCATTGGCTGTACTGCTGGGAATTTCCGTACCCGTCTTTGCACAGGAGGATTCGCATCCGCAGGATGAGAAGAGGGCAGAGCCGGATGCCAAACAAGATAAGCAAGAAGACAAGCAGGTCGACAAAGATAAGCAGATCGACAAAGATAAAGATAAGGCGGAAAAGCAAGAAGACAAGGACAGGCACGAACAGGAAGAGAAATCCATCGCTCATCAGGATGCGAAACAGGATCAGCGGGCAGACGCCAAGCAAGGCGGACGCATTCCTGAGGACCGTTTCCGGGCAAATTTTGGCCGGGCGCACACATTTAGTATTGGGCATCCGGTGATCGTGGCGGGAACGCCGCGTTTCCAGTACGGCGGCTATTGGTTCGTGATCGCGCAACCGTGGCCAGTGGGTTGGGCCTACACCGATGTGGTCTACGTCGATTTCATCGACGGCGGATATTACCTGCTTAGCCCGGTGCATCCTGGGATACAGATTTCGATCAATGTAATTTTGTAGCAATTGTCGGAGGGGGAAAGGCCACGTTCATCATCGAGCGTGGCCCTTTTGTTCTTAGTGTGCTTCGGTCATGGTAGCAGTCGTCGGGGCGGATGGCGTTTCAGCAGCTACCTCGGGTGTGGCTTTTACTGGCGTAACGATAGGTTGGATCTTCACTGTCGAGAGCATCCAGCTCAATTGACGAAGGACTTCGTTAGTGTCGACCGGCTTGGTGGCAGGTTTGGGATCATCCGAGTTGAGTTCCGCGGCGGTCTCGAGACCGAGAGTGAATTCGTAGCAGCTTCCGTTCTGGAAGACGTGGTAGAACCTGACGTCAGCTTCGTTGCTCTCGGTTTCTGCGAAAGCTTCCACTGCATGGAATTCGGTAGGGCCAATTTTTGTATTCGAGATCGTGACCGGACCAGTTTTTGAGTCCTCCGTTTGCGGAAACGCGAATTGTCCGCATTCGTCGGCAGTTATCTTCGGATTCACGCTGACATTGAAGAACGCGGTGTTGAAATTTGTGCCGCCGTAAAGTCCGCGGGGCAGTTCTACGGCGCTGATGGTGGTTCCACCAGGCTGGACGAAGTTCATTTCAACCGGGCCGAGACCCTCCAATTCCAAGTTGGCATCGTCGCCTTCTTTCAGATTGTCATACTTCGGATAGCGGAACGAGACTCCGTAGGTCGGATTGGTGTATGTCGAAGCCGTGAGTTTTCGCTGACGAGACTTCTTTTTTGCAAGCGGTTGACTGGTTGCCGGGGTGATGGTTGTAGATACGGTCGCGATGGGTGCAGTGGGCTGACTGGCTGCGGTTTGATTTGGCGGAGCGATGGCCGACGTCTTGGCTGATTCTTTTGAGCAGCCGCTTTCGAAGACGAAGACGCCGAGCAGTGCTGTCGCAATAAGTGAACCGGCGAGCGCCGCAGTTTTTTGTTTCTTGGTAGGTTGCTTTTCGTTCGAGTGCGAGCCGGGTCCTTTCGGCGATGGTGTTTGGTTTTTTGTTTCTGGTTTCTTGTCTGGACTTCCGGATAATCCGAGTTGCGTGAAGTGCGTCATATTGGTCTCCTGTGCTGGTTTCCCCCAGTCGAGAACAGTAGGAGCAAGATGGCGGCCTTTGGGAAATAGGCTGATTTCAAAAGGGTTGGAGCAAGCGTGGTTCAAGAGGAGTGTGGTTCGCGGGAGACGCTGTGGCGGGCGGGACACGGTGTTTCGCGAGGAAGGGAGCAAGTTTTTAGGTGGTCTCCCACGTCTCGAAACGCGAGACGTGGGGCACCCGGTTTTTGTCGCCTTACGGCAACTAGAAAAGCGCGGTTGGACGGCGCTTCCAGGGCTTGCCTTTTTCTGTGGATGTTTTTTCCACGTCGTTCACATAGGCGCCGGTTTGGGTCAGAACGTGGTGAAGGTCGTTGCCGAGGCTGATGAAGGTGAATCCCTTTTCGAGGAACTCACCCACGCGAGCTGTGCCGAAGAGGAAGAGTCCGAGAATGACTTTGTTCTTGCGGGCCTGCTCGACGAGCTTTTGCGTGGCCGCGCCCAGTTCAGGCGATGTGTACATGTGGGGGAACTCATATTTTTCGAAGAGGCCCATCGACATGCACAGATCGTTCTGCCCCAAGAACAAAATGTCGACGCCTGGCACGGCGGCGATCTCAGCCATGTTTTCAATGCAGGAAGCGGTTTCTACCTGCAACGCGACGATGAGGTTCTTGTTGGCATTTCCAGCGTATCCGAGCAAGCCAGCTTTGTTCATGCTGCGCTGTGGAAAATATACTGAGCGCGTGCCGGTTGTCGGATATTTGTTGCAACTCACGGCTTGCCGCGCTTCTTCCGCGTTGTTGATATAGGGAATGAGAACGCCGTCGGCGCCGAGATCGAGGGCCTGCTGGATTCCGGGGCGGTCGTCGTATCCGCCGACCCGCACGATGGATTTGGCTCCGCCGCTGGCAATGGCCGCCAGCATGTAAGAAAGTTTCTCGTGATCCATAGGGCCGTGCTGGGTGTCGACCAGCAGCCAGTCGTAGCCGCTGTGAGCCAGCTGTTCGGCGACGGTGGGGCTATGTGAATTCAAGAACAGGCCGACTTTCGGCTTGCCATCGCGCAGTTGCTGCTTAAACTCGGCGCCACTGAGGGCGGCTTCGGACATAGGAAAATTCCTCCTGAAGAAAGTTCTTTAGTTTAACCTAATTGGATTATCCACGCGTGCAGCCGGAGACGGGTGCACACAAGTGACTATTCAAATTGTTTTCGGAAAGCGGCCAACTGCTGCTTCAGGTCGGAGACTTCATTTTTAAGGCCGGATACTTCGTCTTCCAATCTGGCTATGCGGTCGGCTTCAGCCGATTGGCTGAATGCAGACACGGGCGAGGGCGCCCGCGCCACACTTACGTCAGCTGCGTCTTCCGCATCTCCCGCCAGCAAATGTTTGTAACGCGATTCTTTTGTTCCGGGTTGTCTGGCAAGAACTCTAGCCAGGGGAGGGTCGCGCTGCATCAGGTGCTGCAATGTGGATTGCACTTCGGTGAGATCTTCGAAACGGTGCATGCGCTCGGTGCGACCGCGAAGTTCGCCGGGCGTTTGGGGGCCTCGCAATAAGAGCACGCAGAGGATGGCAGTCTCGCCCCGGGTGAAGTTGAAGACTTCCTGGAGTCGATGTTCGTACTTAGTTACGCGGCTATCCGCGCTGCTTGTGGGGCCTGCGAGGCGTTTTTCCTGGAGGGTGCTCAGGGCTTGATGGACTGCCTGTTCGTCCAGGTTCATGATGGGATCGCGATTGTTTTTCTGATTGCAGGCATGGACCAGGGCATTCAGCGAAAGAGGATAATAATCGGGCGTAGTGACGTCTTTCTCCACGAGTGAACCGAGCACTCGGGTTTCAACGTCGTTGAGGATTATGTCCATCGGATGATCCGCTCGAGACTGCTTGAGTCTTAGAGATTGTACAGAAGCTCTGCATTGCAGGTTGGGTGAGTCGAGCCTTGCTCGACCGGGAGCACGGGGGCGTCTGTCCCCACACAAGCTCCTGAATAGATTCCTTTAATGTGGCTCATAAGCTTTTTTGATTGGCAGGTCGTGCTAGTCCGCGATACCCTACCAAGTTCCGATCATCCCCCGAAATACATCTGAGTTTTGTTGCAGAACTTATCAAAAAGGAGATCCATGCCGAGCGAACTGCGAAATTTCCTGGCAATCCCGTACGACGAACTGGAAGAGATGAATTTGAATGCGAAAGAGCAGCGCAAGAATCGCGTTGCCATGCACAAGATCCAAGAGGAGCGCATCGAATACCTAACTGAGGAGAAACGGATTAAAGCCGTGACCGTGCTGTTCAGCGACCTGGAAGGCCGCTTGCACATGCTGGATTACGACAAGAAGTTTCTGATCAAGAGCTGGGACAATCTTACTTTTGATGGTTCGTCGATTCGCGGATTCACAGCGCAGCGGGAGAGCGATCTTCGTCTCGGCATTGACTGGAGTGCGTTTTACTGGGGACCGGCGGATATCTTCGGGCCGGGCAAAGTACTGGTTTTCGGCGATGTGATCGATAAAGGTGGGACACCCTATAGTGCCGACATTCGCGGCATCCTCAAGACCTATGCTGAGGGCTTGTACAAGAAAAACGGCTACACGCTGAACGCCGCCAACGAAATCGAAGGCTTCCTGTTTCTGGGATCGGACGCAGAGCGGCGCTATCACGAAACCGGCAAGTTCGAGTATGTGAATACCGGCGGCTATTACCATTCGCTCCCAGGGGACGTGTTGCGCACCTTCATCGACACCACGGCGGAAGTACAGCGCGCGATGGGTTTCCAGAACGAAAAAGATCACCCTGAAGTGGCACCCTCGCAGTTCGAGATCAACTACGGCTACGGGGAAGTCGTGGCAGCGGCCGACCAGATTCAAATCTACAAACTGATCTGCCGCCAGGTGGCCACGAAGATGGGCTGCACTGCATCGTTCCTGCCCAAACCGGTGGTGGGTGTGAACGGCAGCGGAATGCACACCAATGTCTCCATCAGCAAAGGCGGGAAGAATCTGTTCTGGGATGCAAAGGGCGAGGAGAAGCTCAGCAAAATGGGGTGGGAGTTTATCGATCGCATTCTTACCCACGGCAATGATCTGTGCCTGCTGCTCAACGCCAGCGTCAATGCCTACCGGCGTCTGGACCCGCACTTTGAGGCGCCGAACCAGATCAAGGCTTCGCCAACAGATCGGGGATCGATGATTCGTATTCCCATCGGCAACGAAAAGAGTATGCGCGTGGAAGTGCGTTCGGTCGCGCCGGACGCGAATCCTTACCTGGTCATGCACTCGATCTTCAAGACGGGCCTCGACGGCGACACCTCGAAGATCAAGAACCTGCGCCAGGCGCAGCGCTACCTGCCGGATAACATCTACGACGCGCTGGAGAACTTCCGCAAGGCGAATTGGACCACGAAGCTGCTGGGCGAGGATGTGAAGGCGCGCTATGCGGATTTGAAGCAGGCTTCAGCCGATCGCTGTCCGCGACTGTTGGGGACATTCGTAAAGGCTCCTGAAGTGCAGTACCACCACGATGTGTACAACCAGTTTTTGTGGAATTTGTTCTAGGGCGCGGCCAAGGCGATTTGACATCTCGGCGCGCTCTGCGGATCCTCTCCGCGATCTCTTACTTAAGCTGCTGCCTTAAGCTGCTGCAGTTTGCCGGGTAAGATCAATTCTTAAAACGCGAGACCGCGGGGAACTGCTGCGGAGTACGCGGCGCTTGTTCGTCCTAGTACTTCCGTGCTTCATCATCCATTGAATGCCGAAAGAACCGCCTGTCATAATCAACGGTTGATGGAGCGTGCTTCCTGGCAACAACCTCATTGAGCGCGAACTTAGAAGATCGCTGGCTACCAGCGTCGATTCTTAGCCTGCGCGATTACAGTCTGAACAAGTTCTTGCATGACCTGATCGCAGGGGTGACGGTCGGACTGGTCGCGCTGCCGCTGGCTATGGCATTTGCCATTGCGTCGGGGCTGACACCGCAGGCGGGAATCTATTGTGCGGTGGTAACTGGGTTTCTGATTTCGGCATTGGGCGGTTCAAGGACCCAGATCGGCGGCCCGACCGGCGCCTTTGTAGTGGTCATCGCTGGAATTATCGCCGTGCACGGCGTGGACGGTCTGTTCATGTGCACGATGATGGCTGGCGTCGTGCTCATCATTCTTGGAGTTACAGGCATGGGCACGGCGGTGAAGTTCATCCCGCGGCCTATTGTCATCGGTTTCACCAATGGAATCGCGGTTCTGATTGCGAGTACTCAGATCAAGGATTTCTTTGGATTAACCATCAGCATAGTTCCAGGAGTTTTCTGGCTGCGCATGGAAAGCATCGCAGCTAATTTTCATACTTTGTCGTACGCGGCGACGGTTCTTGGTGTAGTGACACTGGCGGCTCTGCTGCTATGCCGCGCGCTTTCGAACCGCATCCCCGGTCCAATCGTGGCCATGGTCGCAGGTACTATTGCGGTCGCCGCGCTCAAACTGCCAGTCGAAACCATTGGAACACGTTTTGGCGGGATTCCGAGCGGGTTACCTCATTTTGTGATCCCGCACTTCCGAGCCGATCTCATTCACGGGTTGCTGGGCCCGGCGCTCACAGTCGCGATGTTGGGCGCGATTGAGTCTTTGATGTCGGCGGTGGTGGCGGACCGCATGAGCAACGACCATCACAATCCAAACGTCGAGTTGGTGGCGCAAGGCGTGGCCAATATTGTTTCACCTATGTTTGGCGGGTTACCCGCAACTGGCGCGATTGCGCGCACCGCGACCAATATCCGCGCCGGCGCTCAAACGCCGGTCGCCGGAATGATGCACGCGTTGACTCTTGTCTGCGTATTGCTCTTTGCGGCAACTTTGACCAGTTTTATTCCGATGGCGTCGCTGGCGGCGATTCTGCTAGTGGTCGCTTACAACATGGGTGAGTGGCGGGAGATTCCACAACTGCTGAAACTGACCAAGACCGACATTAGCATCTGGCTGGTCACGTTCGCACTTACGGTGTTTGCGGACCTTACGGTGGCAGTCGAGGCCGGCATGATTCTGGCGGCGTTGTTGTTTATTGGGCGCGTAGCGAAGACTACGACCGTGTCGCAGGTCACGGACGACTACGTCGAAGATGGACGAGTGCACATCCTGCAGGACAAGGACATCCCGTACTATGCGACCATTTTTCGCATTCACGGGCCGTTCCTGTTCGGGTCGACGGATAAAGTCTCGGTGATCCTGGAGAAAGTCCATGAGTTGCCGCCAGTTGTGATTCTGCGCCTGCGGAACATGACTGCGATTGATGCGACCGGCTTATTCGCTCTGGAGGAAGTAGCGCGAGAACTGCATGCGTCGAAGAGAACTTTAATCCTTTGTGGCGCCCGCGAGCAGCCGGCTCAACTCATTCGGCAGGCGGAGTTTGAGGACGTGATCGGGCGTGAAAACATTTGCGACAACGTGCAGGCGGCGCTACGGCGGGCGGAAGATGTTTTCGAAGGGATGGAAAACAAGGCCGTAGCGGGCGCGAAGTGAGATCGGTCCTCCCCCGAAGTCCGAACTCGTTGGTTCGACGCCCGCCAAAGCCTCTTGCCAGATCTTCAAACTATTTATTGCTTGCGGCTGCCGGTGCCGGTGCCTGCGTTCTTCCCAGGTAGCTATTCACCGCTTGAGTCGATAGGGCTGTGTTGATGACGATCTCTGCGACCGTCTCGCCCTGGGACCTCATAAGCCGGACTTGCGCACCTTGCGAAAGTTTTACAGTGTCGCCGCCGGTCGCCTCAAGTTTGGCTGGTTGCCTGGCGGGTGCGGTGGCGGTTGTGGTCTGCGGTTGCACAGGTGCTGCTTGCGCCGCTCCGCCAAAGTCGAAAGCGTTTCCCCCAGAAATCGGAGTTACCATAATTTTTCCTCCTTCAACCTACCGTTATCAGTGAGTATCGGCGGTACTGACAATAACTTTAGGGCACATCGAATCTCCGCTAACGAAGCCGTCGATTCGACTGCTTCTTAAACAACTTGGAGTGATTCCATCCCAATGGAGTTTCGCTTCCGCACGGCTCTATTTCTTGATGTGGGCGAACGCTGCTAGTCTGGCCTTGGTTGCTCTCAGATAGTCGTCGGGGGCGATCAGGATTTGCAATCCGCGGACGCCAGCAGAGATCGAAATCGTGTCGAAACGTTCGATGGTCTCGTCCGCGTAGACCGGGTAATCCTTCTTGGCCGCCAAGGCGGTAACTCCTCCGCGAATATAGCCAGTTAGACCCTGCAATTCCTTGACCTGAACCATTTGAATCTTGCGGTCTCCGGATGCCATGGCCAAAGCCTTGAGATCGAGTTCAGTATTACCGGGAATCACGGCCAGGCAGATTCCGTTGCGATCACCGCGGGCCACCAGGGTCTTGAAAATCTGCTCGGGAGGTAATCCGATCTTGGCGGCGACGGATTCGGCGGCAAGGTCTTCGGGGTCGACTTCATATTCCGCAATTCGTAGGGAATGGCAAGCTGATCGAGCAGGCGCGCCGCATTGGTCTTGTGGGCCACGCTTTAAGTTTATGACCCTGCTCGCCAGGTTGCTAGGTGGGGCATGGCCGCTTTATAGTCTGTTTGCAGTCGGGAGGATCGACTTATGCTCCGCATGCTCTTGCACTGGTTCGTCAGCGCCCTGGCGGTTTGGATCACCTCGCGTGTGGTGCCGGGATTCTATGTCGATGGTGCGGCGGCCGCGCTCATTGCAGCCATCGTGATCGGACTGGTCAATGCCACGCTGGGCCTCTTTTTAAAGATCATTACCTTCCCGCTCACGATCCTCACGCTGGGATTGTTCTGGTTCGTGATCAATGCCATCATGCTGGAACTGGCCTCGGCGTTTGTACCGGGCTTTCATATACGAACTTTCGGGGCGGCGTTCGTGGGTGGAATCGTGCTGACGCTAGTGAACATGCTCCTGAAGTGGCTGGTGATGCCGTCGCCGCATGGATGATGAAGCGCAACTCACTGTCTACCCTTCGGTGCCTTGCGCGGCTTCATGGACTTCCAATCGTCTTCCGTCAGTAATCTGCCTAATGCGCTAAACTCGCCTGCGCCTTGTAGTTGTTCGCCGCCATCCATCACAACGACCTCGCCGTTGATGTAGCCGGAACCATCGCTCACCAGGAATGCGGCGAGATTCGCTAACTCTTCTGTGGTGCCGAAGCGGCGCAGCGGATTTCGATCGCGTGCGAATTGTTCAAGCTCGGGCCGCGGAAGCAAGCGGGAGAATGCGCCCTCGGTGGGAATCGGACCGGGAGCGATCGCGTTCATGCGGATACCACGGTTTCCCCATTCCACGGCTAGACTCCGAGTGAGAGCGACCACTCCAGCCTTGGCCATAGCCGAAGGCACAACATACGCGGAACCTGTCGACGAGTAGGTCGCAGCAATGTTCAAGACAACGCCGGGATGCAAGGCTTGCAACCAACGGCGTCCGCAAGCCATGGTTGCGTTAATCGTGCCCATCAGCACGATTCCGAGAACGGCTTCAAATGCGCCCGGGGACAGTTCTTCGGTGCGGGCCAGGAAATTTCCGGCTGCATTGTTGACCAGAATGTCGAGTGGTCCATCTTTCCAGATGGACTCGATCATTTGTTCCACGCGGAGCAGATCGCGAATGTCGCAAGGGAGAGATCGAATCTTGCCTGAAGCTACGCGGCTGAGTTCAGTTTCTGTTTCAGATAGAACATGCTGGCGGCGTCCGCAGATGTAAACCGTGGCGCCCAGCTCCAGAAAACGGTGGGCCATGCCTTTGCCCAAGCCGGTGCCGCCGCCGGTGATAAGAATCCGCTTCTGGCGCAGCAGGTCAGGCTGAAACATGCGACTTCTCCGTTTTAGCTCAGGCCAGCGATTGTAATCCAGAAGGGCCCAGTATCCGCATCAGTTGGCGGGAGAGGTCTTGTTTTTCTTACTCAGCTTGCGGCGTATGTCGGGCCAGAACTCTTTTACCACGTAAGTGAGGGTGTCATAACCAACCTGCGTTCCCCAAACGCTCGCCGTGTTGGACAAAGTGCGATCTGCACTGGGGTGGTAGCTGTAGGTGGAAATAGCGGCTGAGGCTGCGCTGCCGAAAATCTCAGAGAAATTAAATTGCTGGTGCCCGGAATCGGTCCGCGTGACGAAGATGCGGCTGATCGCGTAGCCCGTGCGATGTACAAATCCGCCATTGCTCTGCTGAAAAAAACGGGGGTCCTGGTGGAGCACGGACGGGAGAATCGCTCCAGTCAGAAAGTTCTCGATGGTGCCGTCGGCGAAGGCTGCACCGAAACGCTTTCCATAGCCCTGCGCGCCCTGCCCGTAGCCTGGTTCGCTGTTTTCAGCCTGGCTGATACCAGCTAGAGCGGCGTACCACGGAATCAGGATGTAGTCGAACGAGCCCCGAGTCACGACTTTGAATTTTTGTCCGGCTGTGAGCGGAGGAACCTGTCCAGCATTCTCCAGAGTCAGAAAGTTCGGTAGGGCATAGAAAAGGCGGTCCTTCGAGGTGCCTTGATTGGTATCGGAGGCCTTCTTGTCTTGAGCGTCTTTGGTCGGGTCGGCTGGTTGCGCCGGTGAGGTCTGGGCAGGCTGTGAAGCGGATGGATTGGAAGACGGCGTTTGCTGGGCAACGGAGACGAGCAAAAGCAAGTTCAAAAGAGTAAGGGAAAAAAGAGAGCGGAACAGAAAAGTCTTCAAAAGAATACGTCTCCTATAGTTCAGACTTCGGCATAGCGAAGCCTGAATTCCATTCGGCCAAACGATGGCTCCAGGTCTTGCTTCGCAACCGGATAAAACGGATAGGCTTTAGAGTAACAAAGGACTATCAAGAACGGAAAAAACGCGTGTGAAGGCCGTCAGGAAATCCGTTCGGAATATGGGCTTATCCACATAAAAGGGTAAACCCACGAGAGCGGAATCCACTCGTGTTTTACATTACTTTACAGAAAAGAATGGTCGGGACGGGCAGATTTGAACTGCCGACCCCTCGCACCCCAAGCGAGTGCTCTACCAGGCTGAGCCACGTCCCGACGAGTAGGAAATCCGCTGCTTTCAAGCCAGCCGCAGCGGATGAGGTTGACTTGAAGATTTTACACCACCCGGGAGCATTTTCGTTTGGTTGACAAATTTTATCCACCAACAATGCTCCGGAGCTGCGCTCCGCTAGACGGGCGGACGCCCGTCCTCCAGTTGAGTTACGGTCTCCGTTTTCGCTTCGCGGGCCGTTGCGGTTTTTCCTCGAATACGGCGAACTGAATTTTCTTTTCGACCGGGTCGATGCGATCGACTAGCACGCGAATCTTTTGTCCCAGGCCATAAATCTTGCGATTGCGCTGGCCGATGATTTCGCGTGTGTTCTCGTGAAAGGTATAGCGGTCGTCGATTAGCGAATCCAGCGGGACCAGGCCTTCGATAAACAGGTCGGTGAGTTCGACGAAGAATCCGAACTTGGTGACGCTGATGATCAAGCCGTCGAAGTCTTCGCCGACCCGGTCCTGCATGAATTTGACCTTCTTCCACTCCATGAGATCGCGTTCGGCTTCGTCGGCGCGACGTTCTGCTCGGCTCGATTCCTCGGCGATCTCCCGAAGCTCTTCCAAGGAGATTGGACCTCCGAGTGGTTCAAGCGCGTCGCGATGCGCGGCATGGTCACGGCGCTTCGACCACGGGGAAGGTGCGTCCGTTGCCTCGTGTTTCGCTTGCGTAGACGCCCGAGTCACGTGATTGCTCGCGCCGTCTCGCAATACTTCTTTGAGAATGCGGTGGACGATCAGGTCGGGGTAGCGGCGGATGGGCGAGGTGAAGTGCGTGTAGGTTGGCGCCGCCAATGCGAAGTGTCCCAGGTTCTCTTCTGAATAGCGGGCTTGTTTCAACGAACGCAGCATCAGGTAAGAAAGAATTCGCTCTTCCGGCTTGCCTGCGATTTTCTCGGTCAACTTCTGGTACATGCGGGGCGTGATGTGAACCTCTTTGGGGATTTCGATTTCCCATGGGCGTTTGCCGGTGCCGTGGTTGGCGCGACGCTCAGACTTGAACTGCACCCGCTGAATGGGTAGAGCACCCACGCCGAGAGAATATCCGAAGGCCGCGGCGATGACTTCGAAGTCGTAAACCCGCTTGGCATCAGGTTTCTCGTGGATGCGATAGAGCGAAGCCACGCGCTTGTTCTCGAGATATCCGGCGACACATTCGTTGGCCGAGAGCATGAACTCTTCAATCAGGCGATGCGCGATATTGCGCTCGGAGCGAGTGATGCTCTTCATCAATCCGAATTCGTCGAATTCGATTACCGGCTCAGGCAGATCGAAATCGATAGAACCGCGCCGCTCGCGCTTGCGTTTCAGAATCAAGGCGAGGTCACGCATCATCTCGAAAGTACTAACCAGGTCTGCGTAACGCTTTCGCATGCCGGCATCGCCTTCGAGGACCGCGTTCACGTCGGTATAGGTCATACGTTCGGCGGAACGAATGACGCCTTCGCACAGCTGATAGCCTAGGATTTCGCCACGGTGGTCAATTTGCATAACGCAGGAAAGCACGAGCCGGTCGACGTGAGGGCGCAGGCTGCAGATGTCGGTCGAAAGCTCAAGCGGCAGCATAGGCACGGCGCGGTCGGGGAAATAAACGCTGGTGCCGCGCAGCCGCGCTTCCTGATCGAGCGCCGAATCGGGCGTGACGTAGTGGGCGACGTCGGCGATATGTACCTGGAGTTCGTAGTTTCCGCCCTCAATTTGACCGACAGTGACGGCATCGTCGAAGTCGCGGGCGGTCTCTCCGTCGATGGTGACGATCGGGAGATCGCGGAAATCCCGCCGCTTCTGGACCTCAGGGGCTGGAATGATCGGCTCAATACTTTGTGCTTGGGCGAGAACCTCCGCTGGGAAACGGTGCGGCAGGTGAAACTTTCGGATAACAACTTCGACATCGACGCCGAAATCGTCTTCGTAGCCAAGAATCTCAACTACTCTTCCCCGCGGATTCTGCGTGGCAGACGGCCAGTCGGTAATTTCCACATCCACAACTACCCCTTCGAGATCGTTCCATTCGCGGCGGGCGGCTTCGTCGCCGAGAACGCGATCGACGGATTTCGTTCTCTTTGAAACCGTATCGCCTCCCCGGCTCGGATTGGACGGCTTCGGGACAGTCGGTGGGGTGGCGGCGCTACTTTGTTCCTCTGGATATTCCATCCCCGGCGGAATTACGATGTCCTGAGAAATCTTCTGGTCAGTCGGGGTCACATAGTTGCCACGATTGCCATGATGAAAGATTCCGACGACCGTGCTATGAGCACGCACGACGGGGCGCACAATGCGGCCTTCGGCGCGACCGTCGGGGCGGATCGTGCCAACCTCTACCAGCACGCGGTCCCCATGCATCGCCGAACCGACTGCGGGTGGCGGAATGAAAATATCTCCGGAGAGTTGAGCCTTCAGGCGTGGGTCGAGGGTAGCAGGATCGGGAGTGACAAACCCGTAGCCGTCACGATGCATGCTCAGCCTTCCGACCAAAGCATTTTTGCTTGCGGAAGCCTTTGGAATTGCATAACGGTCCGAGTCGACCTCAACCAGTTGACCGCTGCCTACAAGAGTCTGCAGGCGATTGGAGAGTTCATGGCGTGCGTCGCCGTGAAGCCCCAGTTCGCGCACCAGTTGCTTGAAGCCAGCCATGCTCTTAGGCTGGCGTTCGATCTTCTTGAGGATGACGGAATCGGAGAGTCTGTCCAAGATCGTGGATGGTTTGCGGCTCAAACCATAATACTCCGGTGTGGTTGCCGCGATGGTTTTGCCAAGTATCGCCGGTCTATTACCCGAGACTGTATAGAAACCGGATATTACGCGGCAGGAATTACATTGGGTTCGTTTCCTCGCCCGTGCACAAGTAGGTTACGAAAGGGTCGAAAACCGTAGAAAGCACAGAATTTCCACAAGACTTGGGCTGGAAGCGGGAGTAGAATTTGTTTGGTCACCAAAGTGCGGGCTTGACCGTTTAACCTACTTGTGAGGAAAGGAATTTTTCGACATGTGGAAACCCACTAATCAGCCTTCTACGACACCTTCGCGGCCAGGTGAGCCAGAGCGTCCCGCCATGCCAAGTCCGGTGTCGTCTGCGCCGAGCGAACCCGCCAGCGCACCTCGTCCGGCAGTTGCGGCCAGCACAGCGGACCAGGCGACGATCGGGAAATCGCTGGTGATCAAGGGCGAAGTAACAGGCTCGGAGTCGCTTTATATTGACGGTCGCGTGGAAGGTTCCATCAACCTCGCCGGCAACCGGGTTACGGTTGGCCGCAATGGCGTGGTGGCCGCGAATATCAATGCGCGTGAGATCGTGGTCCTGGGGAAGGTGCGCGGCAATCTGACGGCCAGCGATCGGGTGGACATTCGTAGCGACGGTTCGCTTACCGGCGACGTGGTTGCGGCCCGCATCTCGATTGAAGATGGCGCGTTCTTCAAGGGCGGCATCGATATTCGCAAGGGCGGCCAGAAACCGAATGGCGAAGAAGTGAAAGCGCCGGCAGCGGTTGAAGCGGTCGCAGCCCGAGCCTAGTTAGGCCTTATTTTCAGGTCTCGATCACCTAGAGTAGTGGTTGGGACCTGGGAGCTTGTCTACGGCACAATTCCCTTGGTCAAATCTTCGGCTTGTCTTTCCGCCACGCGGGGGAGGACTGGCCCTTTGCGTCGGCGCAGATCGCCCGGCAACTGAGACCGCGTCAGCCACAATCCCGCCGCAACCGCCCCTGCCCAAGTGATGCCGATCAGTCCAAGCGCTTCGATATCGGCAATGCGGCTGCCATTAACCATGATTGCGCGCGCCACACGGTAACTCAAGAATCCCGCCGCGGCTGCGGTGATGGTGGCTTTTCCCAACTCTCCCCATTGCAATTCGTTCCATCGAACCAGCTTGCGAAAGTGCAGCAGAATCGCCATGGCCAGGCAGTTGGCTGCGATGCCGAGATCGGAAGCAAGAGCAAGTCCGACAGATGAGAAGGCGTGGTAGAGCGCGCGGTACATGGGCAGCGATGCGATCGTAATCAGGCTGCTGGCGACCATTGGTGTGAGTGTGTTTCCGGCCGCGTAGAAAGCACGCGCATAAAGTCCCTGTGCCGACCAGAACACCAGGGACACGGAAAACCAGAAGAAGTAAGCTGCCGTGGCCTGCGAGTCAGAGAAAACGAAGTGTCCGTGTGGCAGCCGGTATACCAGATCAATCAGAGGGAGCGCGGCTGCCATCATCAGACTCGTCGCGAGGAGCGCAGCGGCAGCGGTCCGATAGACCGACCCATTTACCGTGTCGGCAAACTCCTGCATTCGTTTTTCTCCAAACAAGCGGGCAAAGAATGGCAGCGAGGCTTGGCCAACGGCTTGTCCCAGAATCGCGATCGGCACAGCGAGCAGACGCTTGGCATAGTTGATGTGACTGATTGCCCCAGCGGCATCGGATGCGAAGTAACGCAGAATCCAGTCGTCGGCGCTGACCAGCGAGACTCCGATCATTAAAGGAATCGACATTCGGACCCATTCGCGAAAGGCTGAATTGCGCACGTCGAACGAAACGCGGTAACCGGCACCTACGCGTGCGGCTCCGATTGCGTTGATGAGGAACGGTCCGACGAAAGTACCTGCGAGCGCCCCGTATGCCAGCGATGCGATTCCGAACGAATGGGAAAGCGTGATGCCGCCCAGAATGATGAAACCGTTATAAATTAATGGCCCCAAGGCCGGGAAAAGAAAAAGCCGGCGCGAAGACAAAACTGCGGAAACAACGCCACCAACGTAGAACAAGATTTGGGCCGGCAGCAGAATGCGGGTCAGATGCACGCAAAGATCAATCTGTTCGGGCTTGAAGTTGTGGAACATGAGCCGCGTGATTTGCGGCGCGAAGATCTCCGCGAGAATGACACCGATCCCCAGCACCAGGGTCATGACTGTAATAATCACGGAGAAGGTTTTCTGTGCGTCGTCCTCCCTTTTTTCCGCCAGGAATCGCGTGTAGATGGAGACGAACGTGATGGAAATCGTGCCTCCCGCGACCAGGTACGCCAGGAAATCGGGAATTTGGAAGGCAGCAATGTAAGCATCCGTTGTTGGGCCCGCTCCGAATGCCCAGGCGGTGTAGGCCTCGCGAAGATAGCCGACAATCCGCGAGAGGATCATCGCCGTCATCAACAACACTGTGGCGGAAAAGGCAGTGTGCTGGTGAGACGGCTGAAAAAGGCGCAGCCAACGTGCGGAGACGCTCATCGGGCTGCGGGGACCATTTGCCGGAGTTGCCATCAAAGGCCGATTCTACACGGCCACTGCTCATCGTTTAGATAGGACACATGGTTCACTCGTGATGCTCACTTGAGTATTCCCTAGCTCAACGTTTTGACACCTATATGCAAGCCGCCGGATAATCCGAAGGCGTGCCGGAATCCCCTGTGATTGATCCGTCTTCCTATTCCGCCGTTCTCCGGCGTTCGTTCCGTAGGACTTTTCCTCCAGCCACGCGCGGTGAAGGTGTCTATCTCTGGGATGCGCGCGATAAGCGATATCTTGATTTCTCCGGATCTGCGGCCGTAAATTTCATCGGGCATGGAGTGGTCGAGATCGCGGCGGCGATGGCGGCTCAGGCAGCACAACTGGAGTTTGTTCACAGCAGCCAATTCACGACTCCGGTGGCGGAAGAGTATGCGCTGGAGTTGCTCGATTTTGCGGGCAAGAATTTTCAGGGCGGCTGCGTTTACTTTACCTGTGGCGGCTCGGAGTCAGTCGAGACCGCGCTGAAGCTTGCGCGTCAGTATCAGGTGGAGATCGGTCAGACAGGTCGCTATCAAGTGGTCAGCCGCGGCCAAAGCTATCACGGGTCAACGCTGGGTGCATCGTCAGTCTCGGGAAATAAACGACGGCGCGAGATGTATCGTCCGATGGTGCGGGAGTTCGCTCACGTCGGATTTCCGTATTGCTACCGCTGTGCCTTTGATTGCACGGATAGCTGCCGCGCTTGCGGGCAGGAGTATGCCGCAGAATTGGAGCAAGCGATCGAGGCCGCAAAGGGCGAGGTGGCCGCCTTCATTGTTGAACCAGTCAGCGGAGCGACCCTGGGCGCGGTCGTGCCGCCGTCCGGCTATCTGCAGAAAGTTGCGGAGATCTGCCGCCGTCACGGCGTTCTTCTAATCGCCGATGAAGTGATGACCGGCATGGGCCGCACCGGGCGGAATTTTGCCGTCGACCACTGGGACGTTGCTCCTGACCTTCTCGTCACCGCCAAGGGGTTATCGAGTGGTTACGCGCCGCTGGGTGCGGTTCTGGTTTCGAAGAAAGTAGCAAGCGCGATCGCTGACGGATCCGGAGCTTTTCTGCACGGGTTCACCTACAACTCGCATCCGATCTCGCTGGCCGCAGGCAGGGCTGTGCTGAGATTTCTGCAGGAGCGAAAGCTGGTAGAGGCTGCGGATTCCGATCGGCAAGGCTCGACGGCCGCGACCCTGGGCCAAGCGCTCGATGGGTTGCACGATGCAAAGCCAGTTGGCGATGTGCGCGGAATTGGACTGCTGTGGGCAGTTGAGTTCGTGGCTGACAAAGCTACGAAGCAGCCATTCGCGTCGGAACTAAATTTTGCCGGTCGCGTGGCGCAAGCGGCGGTGAAAAGAGGACTGCTGGTTTATCCCATGCAGGGATGCGTGGACGGAGTCTCGGGCGATCATGTGCTGATCGCGCCGCCCGCGGTCATCACCTCTGAGCAAATTGATTGGGCGGTGATGCAATTGCAAGAGGCGATCGACGAAGCTTGCGCAGCGTGAGTTCCATCGAGGTTTGGGAAGAAGACGTGCCTTAGGAGGCGACCCGCTGCGAGGTGCCCTCTGACAATCCAATCGCGAGCAAAGCTTTGATCGCCGCCTCGCTTCCTGATCGGACACAATCGGGCACTCCAATTCCGCGGTATCCATTGCCTGCGAGCGCCACCCCGTGAAGCGACTGTAGCAGGCTGTCGATGCGCTGCAACCGCTCCAAATGACCGACTCCGTATTGCGCCATTGAGCGCCTCCAGCGGTAGACGCGCGTGAAAAGCGGATCAGCCCTCAGCTTGATGATCTGGCCAAGCTCTTCATGAACCATGCGGACGATTTCTTCATCGGGAGCCTCGAGAACCCGCTCGTTGCGCGCTCCGCCAACGAAGCAGCGAAGCAGGGCGCGATCGTTTGGAGCGCGGTGTGGAAACTTGTTGTGCACGAACGTGGCCGCGAGCATGCGTTTGCCTTCGCTGCGAGGCACAAGAAAACCAAATCCCGGCGGCAGAGACGCCCGCACAGTGCGGTCGTAGCCGAGATTGACTGTGACGGACGACGTGTACTGGATGCCGCGGAGCTCGGCGGCGAGACCATCATTGGTCGTGCTTAGCAGTTCCGCCGCCGAATACGCAGGTATGGCCATAATTACTGCGTCGAATTCATCGGAAGCGTAGCCGGCGGAAATCACCCATCCCCCATTCGGCCGCTCGACCCGTTGCACCGGAGTATTGGCGTTGAGTGCAGATGCAGGGAGACGAGACACTATCGCATCCACCAACTGTTGCATCCCATCTTTCAGCGATGTGAACAGCGGCCTTGCCGAAACCTTCGAAGCATGCCCCATCTTTTTACGAGCGGCCAGCATGGCTCGGCCCAGGCTGCCATATGTAGCTTCCATCTCGGCAAAACGCGGTAGAACGGCGCGCACGCTGAGTTGTGCAGCCTCGCCACCATACACGCCAGAAAGTAGCGGATCCGCGAGACGGTCCACCATTTCAGGACCGTAATGGCGCTCGACAAAGGAAGCGACAGTCTCATCCGCATTGGCCTTTCGCGGAGGATGGAACCATTCGCGAGCCATCTGCAGTTTGGTGCGCGTAGAAAACAACGGCGACAACATAGTGGGCGTGATCTTGGTGGGCACCATGAACATCAGGCCGTTGGGGATCACTACCAATTTTCCCTTCGTCAAAATGTAGGTTATACGGTCGGCATCATTCGACCCGACGAGTTGATCACCCAATCCAACTTCGCGGCTGAGGTCGCTCGCCCAGGGCTTTTCGGTAAGAAACGAATCAGGCCCGGCCTCGACCAGGCAGCCGTCCACGCGTTCTGTAACCAGCACTCCCCCGAACCGCGGGTTGGACTCAAACAGAGCGTATTCCAGCGAAGCTCCAGCCTGGCGCCGCTTTTCGAGCGCGAAGGCAGCCGACAATCCTGAGATTCCGCCACCGATGATGGCTATGCGCTTCATTTGCTGGCGAGAAGTGCTGGCAAGAACCGTGATCTAGCGACATCGGCCAAGGCTGCAGCCAGCAACGGCGAATCATTCAGCGACTCCGCGCGCCACAGGCGCATGCTTTGGTTGTCCGCGAATTCCTTGAACGCAATGTCGATGTCGTAGAGCACTTCCACATGGTCACAGAGAAATCCTATGGGTTGCACAAATACACCACGATGTCCTTTTTCTTTCAGGCCGAGAATCGTATCCTCAACTCGCGGACCCAACCATGCTCCACCGGACATGCCCTGGCTTTGAAATGCAAAGGTCCAACTTTCAGGCGCGAGGGCGGCCTCGCGCGCCACGAGTAACGCGGTTTCTTTTGCCTGGCTCTCATAGGGATCGCCGTCCGCGATAGTGCGTTCGGGGACGCTGTGCGCGGTAAAAATGATTGGAATTGTTTGCGTCTTCGCCTCGCGATGGGCGCGGTCCAATCCTGCACGCAGCCTTTCGGCAAAGGCTCTTATCAATGATGGTTGATCATGCCAGGACTCGACGAAATCGACGGTAAAGGGAGTTCCAGTGTCAGCGAGAGCGGAGCGATAAAGGCCGACGCTGGTCCGTGAATTCTGCGGCGCCAGGCAGATCGCGACTGCGTACTCGATGCCATCCGTGACCATATTCTTTACCGCATCGGCGATGAAGGGGTTCCAGTTGCGCATGCCAACATACACCGGCATGCCGATTTCACGTGTCAGACAGTCCGCTTGCTTCAACGTCAGTTCGGTGAGCGGGGAGCGGCCAATCAGGCCGTAACGATGCTTTACTTCATCCACGACGGGTTGCGGAAGCGGCCGCCCGCCGGTTACTCGCAGCAGAAAGTCTGGCACTTGATCGACGGAGTCGGGGCTGCCATGAGCCAGCAGCAGGACAGCAGTTTTCTTTGAATTAGCCAATCGCTACTCCAATGCTGGAACGTTTCTTGCCGAGTGTTCCTGCACAAATTGGGCCAGCGCTTTCACATTCTCAACCGGAGTTTCCGGCAAAATGCCGTGCCCGAGATTGAAGATGTGTCCGGGTCGTCCGGCTGCACGATACAAAATATCCCGGGCACGCGATTTCAGTTCCTTCCATTCCGCGAACAGCAGAACCGGATCAAGATTCCCCTGCACGGCACATTCGAAACCGAGATTCCGCCAGCCATCATCGAGTGGAATGCGCCAATCTAGCCCAATCACTTCGGCGCCAGTTTCTCGCATTGAGGGCAGAAGAGTAGAGCTATCGGTTCCGAAATAAATTATAGGCACGCCGGTCCTTTGCAGCGCCTTCGCCAGTTCAGTCGTGCGCGGAAGCACGTAACGCCGATAGTCTTCGACGCTGAGGCAGCCGACCCAACTATCGAAAATCTGGATAACGTCGGCGCCAGCGTTGACTTGCTCAGCTGCATATTCCGAAACCACGGCGACCAGCTTCCGCATCAATTCATCCCACATCGAGGGCGAGGAATACATCATTTTCTTGGCATAAACATAATTGCGCGAACCGCCGCCTTCAATCATGTAACTGGCAAGGGTGAACGGTGCGCCACAAAAGCCAATGACCGGCAGACGCTCTCCAAAATGCTTGCAGACGAGGCGCACCGCGTCGGAAACGTAGCCCAGATCGGCCGCGCGGTCGGTGCGCAAGTGGTTGATGTCTTCTTTTGTCCTTACCGGCTTTTCGATTACCGGACCTTCCCCAGCTGAAAAATGGAAAGGTAATCCCATAACCTCCAGCGGCAACAGTAGGTCGGCGAAGATAATCGCCGCATCCACCCCAAGGGCTTCAGCAGCGGTGATGGTCACGTCGGCCGCGACTTCAGGCTTTTTACAAATCTCGATCAGCGAATATTGTTTGCGGACGGCACGGTATTCCGGCATGTAACGACCAGCCTGCCGCATAAACCAGACGGGTGTGCGATCCACGGGCTGCAGCTTGCAAGCCTTGACGAATCGGGATTTAGGCGCGGACATAGGACCTCCCAATGTAGCATTTTCGAGCCCTGCTCTGTCCTGCAGGCCCACCGCGTTTCATTAGGAGCGTTCACTGTCCCGCGAAGGTGTCCAAACGCTGGACAACCTGCCCTTCCGATTAGGGCGCACCAAAAGAGATAACGTGTCTCCCCTGGGGAATCGGCCTATCATTCATAAGAAGAATCTGTGGAGGTGTGGACATGGCAGCGAATCAGGTGGTTCTCTACTTCGACAAACAGGAGGACGCTCTGCTTTTCACCCTGGCTGCCAGTTCGGTCATGTCGGCGGATGGGCCGGTCCACAGCAGTGACGCTGTGGTCAAGGTTGCAGAGGAAATTTGCAAGGCCAGTCGGATTACTACTGAGGGCGTTCTGAATAATAGCGAATTAGTGTGACCACGCTAGTCTGACCAGGGCTGCGGCGTGCGATCCCAGCGGTGCTTTTTCAAGGTTTGAAGCAGCGCCGCGTCGAGCGGCCCGGCCTCACTCATCGCAATATTTTGCCGGACGTGATCCGGCTTTCTCATTCCCACAATCGTCGTGCTCACCGTTGGGTCCGATAAAATAAATCGCAATGCCGCGTCCGGCAGACTCATGTTCTTGGGAATCACCGGCTTCAGTTTCTCGACGCGCGCTAGCGTTTGCCTGAGGTTCTTGGGGCTGAAGTATTTCGACCGCCAGTCGTCGCTGGGAAACTTGGTTTGTGCCGTCATTTTGCCGCCGAGGCTGCCTTCATCGAGCGGGACTCTCGCAATCACGCCAACGTTTAATTCCCGGCAGGCGGGAAACAGTTTATCTTCCGGAGCCTGATCGAAGATGTTGTAAATCACTTGCACGACGTCTACCAGTCCGGTCCGCATGGCTTTGATGCCGTTCTCTGGCTGCCAGCGATTGAGGCTCAGTCCGAAGAAGCGGATTAGTCCATCGCTCTTCAGCTTATCGACTGTCTCGCGAAATTCTGCTTCGCCAGTCCAGCTATCGTCCCAAACGTGAAATTGCAAAAGGTCGATCGAGTCGGTTCCGAGCTTCTCCCGGATCAGGTTGGCGTATTTGAAAACGTGCGCGGCTGGGAAGACGTCGTGGTACTTGTCTTCCAAAGAAGCCGGCCACTTGTCGTTCAACGGCGGAATTTTGGACGCGGCATACAATCGCTCGCCGCGATTGCCGGATAGAATCTTGCCCAGCAAGGCGTCGCTCTTGCCCTCGCCGTACGCCCACGCGGTATCGAAGAAATTGCAGCCGAGATCGACGGCCAACTGCAGAGCATCGAGCGATTGCTGGTCGTCAGACCCGCTCCAGCCGCTCATTCCCCAGAGCCCATGCGCAATTTCGCTGACCTCGAAACCGGTGCGGCCAAGCCTTCGATACTTCATGAATCCTCCTTCGCGAGATGAAAATATCCCGCTGCCGGGATTTGACATTACCGCTCAGAGCTTCTTAACATATATGTTCAGCCTTGAACTGTTCAATAGTTGTACGGTTCGGGCGGTGCAAACCGCAATTCCTTGTGACAAACCTCTTATGATTACAGTTAAAGAGCTTACCAAGAGATACGCTCGGAATACTGCTGTCGACCACATCTCGTTTGAGGTTGGAAAAGGCCAGATTGTCGGTTTTCTCGGGCCAAACGGAGCCGGGAAGACGACAACCATGCGCATGCTTACGTGTTTTCTGTCGCCCACGTCAGGCACCGCGACTGTCGCCGGATTCGATGTGTTGGAGCAGCCGCTCGAGGTCAAGAAACGCATCGGCTATCTTCCCGAGACGCCGCCGCTTTATCCCGAGATGGAAACTGGAGAATACCTGACTTTTGTCGGCAAGCTCAAAGGGCTTTCGGGTACGGATTTGCGCAAACGAGTCGACTATGTTTGTGACCGCTGCGCTGTTGCGGACGTAAAGAACAAGCTTCTGGGCAGACTTTCTAAAGGCTATCGTCAACGCGTAGGCTTGGCGCAGGCGATCGTTCACAATCCCGAGGTGCTGATTCTTGATGAGCCGACCTCCGGTCTCGATCCCAAACAGATCAACGAAACACGCGATCTTATCAAGAGCCTGGGTGGCGACCACACCATCATTCTGAGCACGCATATTCTGCCCGAAGTAGAACAGACGTGTGAGCAGGTGCTCATCATCAACAAAGGCAAGCTGGTCGCGACGGATTCTGTGCACAACCTGCAAAATCGCGCGCGCGGCGCGGAATCTGTGTTGGTCGAAGTCAGCGGACGCAACGGCATGCTCGATTTCGCAGCCGTGCAACGGCGGCTGGAACAAATCGCTGGCGTCAGTCGTGTCGTGGCGAAGCAGAACCAGCAGAACCGCAGCAGCTTCGAGGTCGAAAGCGGCAAGGGCTTTGTCCGCGGCGATCTGGCCCGGGCTGTGGTCGAGGCCGGTTGGGACTTAAACGAGCTTCGTCCTACCGCTATGAGTCTCGAAGAAATATTCCTGCAACTCACGGGCGGGGAAACAGCTGCGAAAGAAGAAGTCGCAGTCAAGGGGGGCACAGTAATGCGAAACATTTTGATCATCTGCTGCAAAGAGCTTCGCAGCTATTTCACGTCACCCATTGCATACCTGCTCCTGACCATGTTTGCTTTTATCTTCGGCTTTTTCTTCTGGAACTCATTGGGTGTTTTCGTCTTGATGGGCATGGAATCGCAGATGCGGGGTCAGATGACGCCCATGAATCTCAACGAAATCATCGTAAGGCCGCTGCTGTCGAATGTTGGCGTGATCGGGCTGTTCTTCATTCCAATGATTACGATGCGTCTGTTCGCGGAAGAAAAACGCAGCGGCACGATTGAACTGCTCGCGACTTCACCGATTCGGGACGTCGAAATCATCATCGGAAAATGGCTTGCGGCCCTCAGCCTTTACGCCTGTATGCTGCTGGTTGCGGCAGTGAATTTCGCGTTCCTTTTCAAATACGGTAAACCCGATTGGAAGCCGTTAGCGATTGGCTATCTGGGATTGCTGCTGCAAGCGGGAGCGTTGCTGGCCATCGGCACATTCATCTCGACTCTGACCAAGAATCAGATTATCGCCGGAGCTGCGACCTTCGGAGTGTGCCTGCTTTTGTGGGTTCTGGAGTGGGTGAGCGGATACGAAACCGCAACCTGGGCCCAAGTTCTCGCTTATATGTCAATCATTACGCACTTCGAGTCGTTCGCCAAAGGCGTGCTCGACTCGAAGGATGCCATCTTTTATGTGACGGTGATTTTCCTTGGGCTGTTTTTCACGGCGCGTTCCATGGAATCTCTCCGCTGGAGGTCGTAGGTGAATACACCATTGCTGAAAGCGAGACAGACGAAATATGCGGCATACGCGGTCGTCTACGTCCTTGTCGTCATAACCGCGGTTGTGATCGTGAACATCCTTGCCAATCGCTACACGAAGTCCTACGACGGAACGTCGAACAAGCGCTATAGCCTGTCCGAGCAGACCGCGAAGATCGTCAAGGGACTGAAAGAGAATGCGACCATCCTCTACTTTGATCAGGGGACGCGATTTCAGCACGCCAAAGATCTGCTTGACGAATATGCGTCGCTTTCCCCGAAAGTCCACGTTGACTACATCGATCCCGACAAGAATCCGCAACAAGCTCGCGAGGAAGGTATAAAGAATTACGGAACGGCGCTCGTGCAAGTCGGCGACAGAAAAGAAGAAGCCAAAAGCATGACGGAGGAGGGTATCACTGGAGCGCTGATTCGTGTGCTGAAGAACAAGACGCGCACGGTGTGCTTCGCAGCCGGCAGCGGCGAACATCAGATCGACGACTCCGACCGGAACGGGTATTCCGATTTCAAGCAACTCGTTGGCAAAGACAACTATGAAGCGAAGTCCATCGACCTGCTGCAAAAGGCCGAAGTCCCGAGCGATTGCACTGCCCTGGTAATTGGCGGACCGACTCGCGACTATCAGCAGCCTGAAGTCGATGCCATCAAGAAATATGTCGAAGATGGCGGGCGGGCCCTGTTCATGCTGGATCCGCCGCTAAAGATCGGGCGCTCTGACATCGCGGAAAACGACGCCCTCACGAGCCTGCTGCAGACTTGGGGCGTAACCATGGATAAAAATCTGATCCTGGACCTCAACCCGATCGGCCAGTTGGCCGGACTCGGCCCGCAGGTGGCCCTTGTCACCAGTTACGATTCGCAACCCATTGTGAATGGCATGAAGGGCACAGCGACTGGCTTCCCGTTGTCGCGTTCGATCCAGATCAAAAACGGCGACAAGACCACGGTCCAGAAATTGTTCGATTCTTCGACCACGAGCCTGGCGACGACCAACTTGAACTCTCCGGCTGTCGACCCGAATGACCCGAAGAACAAGAAAGGACCAATGACGATTGCTGCCGCTGGAACATACAACACCGGAAAGCAGGATTCGCAGGGCCGGTTCGTAATTGTAGGTAGTTCGTCGTGGGCAGCCAACTCGTTCATCAAATTCAATGGCAACAGCGATCTGGCTCTGAACACCATCGATTGGCTGGCGTCCGACGAAGATCTGATTTCGATCCGTCCCAAACAAGAAGAAGATCGCCGTATCACCATGACCAATGCTCAATTGAGTTTGGTTCGGCTCACCAGCCAGTTCCTGCTGCCCCTGGTTGTCGTCTTCGCGGGTGTGTCGGTGTGGTGGCGGAGGCGGTAGATGAAACTAGGTGGTCTTATCGTCGCCGTCGTCGTCCTGGGCGGGCTCACTGGAACACTGTATTGGTCGAATCATCACAAGCCGGCGGAAAGCACCGAAGTTTCCGCCGATGCGCCGCCGAAGATTCTTGCAGTCAAAGAAGCGGACATTTCCCGGTTCGACCTCAAGAAAAATGGCGCTGACCAGGTCGCGGGCGAGCGCACTAGTTCGGGCCAGTGGCGCATTACTTCTCCAGAATCCCTCGCCGCCGATCAGGGTGCAGTTTCCAGCCTGCTCGGTACTTTTTCATCTCTTAACTCGCAACGTCTGGTGGAAGAGAAGGCCGCCAATCTTGCTTCCTACGGTTTGGACGCGCCGAAGCTTGAATTTGATCTGTCTGAAAAAGACAACAAGACCCAGAAGCTCTTGCTCGGCGATGACACTCCGACGGGCAATGGAATCTACGCCAAGCTCGACAGCGATCCGCGCATCTTCATCATGCCCAGCTTCGATAAAACCAGCATCGACAAGACTGCGAACGATCTGCGGGACAAGCGCCTGCTAACGCTAGATCCCGACAAAATCAGGCAAGTCGATCTGGTCGCCAAGAAGCAGGAAATAGCATTCGGCCGCAACAAGGAAGAATGGCAAATTGTGAAGCCCCGACCGTTGCGAGCGGATGGCTCGCAAGTCGATGAACTGGTCCGCGCTCTCACCGATGCCAAGATGGAGCTCAATGTATTGGATGATCCGAAGAAAATAGCTTCAGTGTTCGCCTCCGCGACTCCCGTCGCAACGGTGAAGCTGACGGCTGAGTCCGGAACGCAGGAACTACAAGTCCGAAAGAATAAAGACGATTACTATGCCAAGTCGAGCGCGGTCGGTGGTACTTACAAAGTTGCAAGTACGCTTGGTCAGGCGCTCGATAAGAACCTGGACGATTTCCGCAACAAGAAGTTGTTCGACCTCGGCTCCGATGATCCCAACAAGATCGAAATTCGCGATGGCACCAAATCCTCTTTTTTGACGCGGAGCGGTGAAGATTGGTGGTCAGGCAGCGCGAAAAAGATGGATCCAGGCGCTGTTCAGGGCCTGATCGACAAGATCCGCGATCTTTCCGCCACCAAGTTTGTCGACACTGGACTCACCTTTGCACCCTCGATCGACCTGACCGTCACATCGAACGACGGCAAGCGGGTCGAGAAGATCAGAATGGCCAAGCTTGGCGACAACTACGTCGCGATGCGGGAAAACGATTCCACCCTATACCAGATCGATTCCAAAGCAATCGACGACCTCCAAAAATCAGCTGAAGATGTGAAGCCCGCCACCCCGCCCGCCAAATAGTCAAAACTTGCGCTACAGCCGTTCTGTGCGGACAACAACGCTTCATTAGCTCCGTTCGCGAACCAACGTGTGCCCTTGCGTGATTTCTTTTGTGCCTACCCTGATGGTAGTCTTCTTGAACGATGAAAAATCTCACGCGTCGCCGATTTGGTAAGACCTTGGCAGGCACTGCCGCAGGCGCCTTTGCAAGTGCATCCTTGCCGCGGATTGCATTGGCGCAAATGGCCACGCCGGAATTACTGCGATTTCCTTCCAACTTTATCTGGGGCTGTTCTACCGCGTCCTACCAGATCGAGGGTGCAGTGAACGAAGATGGACGCAAGCCATCCGTGTGGGACGCTTTTTCGCACACGCCGGGCAAAACTTTTCAGGGGGACACCGGCGATGTCGCCGACGACTCCTACCATCGTTACCGGGAAGACGTGCAGCTGCTTAAGAACCTGGGCGTACGCGGCTATCGTTTTTCCATCGCGTGGTCACGTATCTTTCCCGACGGGACCGGCCAGCCGAACCAGAAAGGTCTAACGTATTACCAGCGCGTGCTGGACGAACTGCTCAAGAACAATATTGCCCCGTACGTCACGCTCTTTCACTGGGACCTGCCGCAGGCTTTGTCCGGCGGCTGGCAGTCACGCGACACTTCCAAAGCGTTCGCTGATTATGCGGGCTATGTTTCCAAACAGCTTTCGGATCGGGTGGGCCACTTTTTCACGATTAACGAATTTACCTGCTTCACTGATGAGGGTTACAAAACCGGAAAGTTCGCCCCGGGCTTGAAATTGCCGGATGCAGAGGTGAATCAGATTCGCCACAACGCTGTACTCGCGCACGGCATGGCGGTACAGGCGATTCGCGCTAACGCCAGGCCCGGAACCCAGATCGGCCTGGCCGAAAATGCCAAGGTCTACGTGCCGGTGATTGAGACGCACGAGCAGATCACAGCTGCGCGGGCCGCGACTCGCGAAGAAAACGCACCCTTTTTGACGGCGGTCATGGAAGGCAAGTACACGGACGGTTACTTGCAGCGCCAGGGCGCGAACGCTCCCAAGGTTGAACCCGGCGACATGAAAATCATTGGCAGCCCGCTCGACTTTGTCGGGCTCAACGTTTACGCGCCAGAATATGCGCGAGCAGACGCGTCACCGGCCGGTTACGTCGTGGAAAAGCGTCCGTCCTCGTTTCCGCGCATGGCCTCGGATTGGTTGTACATTGGCCCGGAAGTGATCTACTGGGCGGTCCGCAACGTCAGCGAAGTTTGGAAACCACGGGCGCTCTACATCACCGAAAACGGCTGCTCGTCGGACGATGTTATAACCGCTGAAGGCCGGATCGAAGACACCGACCGGGTAATGTATCTGCGCAATCATCTTACGCAGCTGCATCGCGCGGCGTCGGAAGGCTACCCGATCAAGGGGTATTTCCTCTGGAGCCTGCTTGATAACTTCGAGTGGGCTGACGGCTATAGCAAGCGCTTCGGCCTTCACTACGTCGACTACAAAACGCAGGTGCGTACTCCGAAGCTCAGTGCCGAGTGGTATCGCGATGTAATTTCACGCAATGCGGTCGAATGATGCAGTGATGCGCGTCAATTATCCAGAGTAGGCTGGTTGTCACACACCGATACGCCTCTGATTCCAGTTCCTTCTGTTTTCGTAAAACCGATCAAAGTGAAACGCGGATTGATCGCTGACGCTCACGCTAACAGCACCTCTACTGCACAGTGACCGTTACCGTTGCCTGGGTGCGGCCATATTGGTTAGTCGCGTAAAGAGTGTAGGTGGTCGTCTGCGTCGGAGTGACGGTTGCGCTGCTGCCGCGTACCGCGCCAATTTGCGGCGAGATGATGCTGTAAGATGCGCCACTGGCCTGCCAGCTAAGAGTCACTTGCGTTCCTGAACTCACACTGGAAGAACTCGCGGCAAAACTGGCGATGGTCGGAGCCGCTCCCTGCGGCACGTTTGAGGCTGTGTAGATTGGATTCATCTGAACCACTTCGAACGCGGACGCCGGCACTTGAGAAAGGTTGTGCAGGTCATCGTTATTCCAGCGGTTGTCCGGAGCGCCGCTCAGATACATGGGACTGCCATTGTCGGCCATGATCATGCCATAGGTCTTCAGCGCGGTCAGAATGACTTGAACATTCGTCGAGAATTGGGAGATGTCGTAGCCGGCCTTAAGCCGCAGCTTCATTCCCATGGGTGGAGCGATCGGGTTCGAGGAAGTCGCTGCCCAGTGCGACGCTGGCGGCACCATTGCGGCCTGACTCTGCGGCAAGGTGAAGCGGATCGCGTGCTGAATCTTTCCGGCAGCAACTTCGTCGTAGCGAACCAATCCGGGGAAGATGGGCAGTCCTGCGGCATCGGCTGAAGTCCATGTCCACGGACGCTGCTCACCATTCAGCAAATCCCACACTGCCGCCGAGCCCGCATTCCAACTGCCGTCGCTATTAGCCGACGCGCTGTAGAGTTCGTACAGAAAGCAATTACTGTTATCAATCACCAGCACATGCCGGTCGCCATTGCCGGAATTGGGATAGCCTTCGATCTGCGCATTCGCTGGAATCGGCATCGGTCCGGGATCGCTTTCGTCACCATAGGCCGTGAAATCGATGTTCGCCATGCTCTGCGACGCGCCCACTACGCTGTAAGGAATGCCCATGCTCGATCCGTCGTAGAGACCAGCGCCGAAGTCGGGATGCAGGCCCACAGTCGGGCCGATGAAATTGATGATCGCGTCTGAGTTCGGGTCGACAGCGGCGCTCGAGACATTTTGGTTCCAGGCACTGCCGGCGGGGAACGGTACGAAGCCGTTCAAGCTCGCTCCCTGGCCGGTGGAAATGACACTGCAGGCATTGTTCTGAGATCCGCCTCCACCATTTCCACCGCCGCCACTTCCACCGCCGGATTGCGATCCTCCGGATGAGACGCCATTGCAACCCGCCAGCACCAGCGAGAGCAGCACGGTTAGAAGGAATATGTTTAGTGCGGAAAGTTTGGTGCCCAAGCGAAAGATTCCCACGAACCATTGTCGTCGGATATGGCATCGCCACAACGGGCAAACAGTTCAATTGCCATACGAATTTGGGACATGTACACACGATTGCCGGCCGCGAACGTCATATGAGATTTACAGAATTCGTCGAACTTTCGAATTCCGTCAGGCTGAGGTGAATCAGTAAATATAAGCGGCAAAAGAGTATAAATAGAAACAGGAAACGCCGGTGAATCGATGGTTCTTTCAACAAGCCTCACCATCGCTTCCGAGGAGGTTGTATGGATCGCACGAAGACTTCAATTGTCGTGATCGGATTTCTGCTCGCCAGTCTGGGAGTGTTCGCGCAACAATCGTCGGCCCCGCCTGGAAGCGCCAGCGCGGCAGCATCCAACCTCAGCAGGGTTCGCGGCTGTCTTGACGGCCAGCGCGGAAACTACATCGTGGTCGAGGACAAGACTGGCCTGGTGTACGTCCTGAAGGGAGTGGGAAACAAGCTCGACGCTCAACTGCACCATGAAGTCGAAGTGAAGGGCCGGCTGCGGTCTGGGACCATCAAGACCGGCGTAAATCCGATGAAGTCGGGCAGCAATCCCAGCGATACAGAGCACGGGGTGGATGGCGTGCCGCTCGAGGTGACAAATGTGCAGACGGATGTCCGCACCATTTCGAAGCACTGCAAAGCCGCAGATGAGGACTAACGCGGCGGCGCGGTTCATGCCAGCCGTCTCATCCCGCCTCAGGAGTAACCGCGCTCGCATTAGTCCAAACTGTCCAGTTTCGTAAAGTTATGCAAAGATTATGAGAATCCCGCTTTTTCCCGCAACTTCCGGTTCATAATCCCATTCATAGGTGTAGAAAGATCGTTTTGAAAGGAAGGTTTTCCATGCTCAAACAATACCTGCTAGTTCTCCTCGCGGCGGGAGTGATCTTGATCAGCGCGCCGTTCGTGGCGGCCCAGGATAGCTCGTCCAACGACCAGCAATCTCCGCCCGCACAGGGTGGTCGCGGGCATCACGGCATGTCCGATCCCGCTCAGCGCACCCAGGAATTGACCAAACAATTGAATCTCACGGCTGACCAGCAAACCAAAGTGCAGGGCATACTTACATCCGAACATTCTCAGATGCAGAGCCTGCGCCAGGACACCTCGCAATCGCAACAGGATCGCCGCAGCAAAATGATGGACATCCACAAGACCAGTGACACGCAGATCCGTGCGCTCCTCGACTCCACGCAGCAAAAGAAGTGGGACGAAATGCAAGCCAAGCGCGAACAGTGGATGCAAGGTGGCCACCACGGACCGCCGGGCGGCGGCGCCGAGCAGCAAGGTGCGCCACCTCAGTAATCGTTAGTCCTGACCGACCCCAAGGCCGAAGGCCCTCTCGCGGGTAACACCGCGAGAGGCGTCGGGGAACGACGCTCGGAAACGCAGCACTGATCTTTCCTGCTTCCTCGCTTCGCGCCACGTATAATCCAAACCATGCAAAAGCTGTATGCGCGGAACACGGGGTTGGGCAATGCCCGAGTCCATTGACTGGCCGCGGGCGTATCCGCCGCGCCGCCGTCGTAGTTTCCTTCTTATTCTCGCCGTACTTATCGGCATCGCCTTCGTCGGACGAACTGCGCTCTCATATTACGTTGATGTGCTCTGGTTCGAATCGCTCGGCTACGGCGCCGTGTACTGGAAAACACTGAGCCTGCAGTGGGGAATCTTCGCGGTCTTTGCAGCCGCAACATTTTTCATTCTGTTCGGATCGTTCATGGCCCTGAAGCGGGCGCATCTCCCGGATTTGCCGAGCGGCCACACAATATTCATCGGCCAGCAGCCAGTGAGATTGCCGGTCGAGCCCGTCCTGCGGCTCATCGCGATGGGTATTTCGGCGGCTATTGCCCTTGCAACCGGCGCCGGGATGATGGCGGAATGGCCGACGCTCGCGCTTTTTTTGTACGTGCCGCCTGCCACGGGTGGCGTGATGGACCCGATTTTCGGCAAGCCCCTGAATTTCTTTCTGTTCACTTTGCCGGCATGGCAGCTCATCGCCGGCTGGCTGCTTACGTTGGCCGTAATTACTTGCGCGCTCGCGGTTTTCTTTCTCCTTGTCACAGGTGGAAGCAGTGTGCTCGCGCGCCGCAGCTCCGTTACTTTGCCCTGGCGTGGATTTTCCATCAGCTTTGCGTTCCTGTTGCTAGTCCTGGCGATTCTGTCCTACCTCGGGCGCTTCGAGCGTTTATTCGAGGATCACACGATCTTCGGAGGTGTGACCTACACGGATGCGCACGTCACGCTGACCGGGACGCTTGTTGTGTGTGCGGCGCTCCTTGTCGGCGCGGTGATCGCAGCCGCCAACGCTCTGTCGATGCAGCGCGGACGCTGGCTTATCGTCGCAATCGTTCCTTCCATAGTGTGTTATTTCGGGGTTCAAATCGTCGGCTGGTACGTCAGCAGTTTTATCGTCAAACCAAACGAGCTAGTTCGCGAGCAACCCTACATCGCCCACAACATCGAATTTACTCGGCAGGCGTACGGGTTGGACCGCGTCTTGCAGCGCGAGTTTCCCGCGGAGACGACCGTCGAGGCCGCCGACCCGGCGAACAATCAGGCTACGCTGCAGAACATCCGGCTTTGGGACTGGCGCGCGCTGCAGGACACGCTTCGTCAGATCCAGGAAATCCGCACCTATTACGATTTTCCTGACATCGACATTGATCGCTATGCAATCGACGGCACCACTCGCGAGGTTATGCTGGCCACGCGCGAGTTGAACGTTGACAAGCTCCCGGAGAGCAGCCGCAACTGGATCAACGAAAAGCTGATCTACACCCACGGTTACGGCATCACTATGAACCCAGTCAATGGATTCACTCCGGAAGGGTTGCCCACTCTTATTCTGAGCAACATGCCGGTGCAGAGCACGGTGCATAGTTTGAACGTGACCCGGCCAGAAGTTTATTTCGGCGAGTTGACGAACACCGACGTCTACGTGAAAACACGGCAGAAGGAATTCAACTATCCGCAAGGCCAGACCAACAATCTAAACTCCTACGAGGGCAATGGTGGCATCCTGCTCGGCGGTTTTCTCCGGCGCATCATTATCGCTCTCGACCGCGGCGACCTTGCGAAGCTTCCCTTCAGCGACGACGTGACCCCGGACAGCCGCTTGCTGATGCGTCGCAACCTCCGCGATCGCGTCTCCGAACTAGCGCCGTTTCTGACCTTCGATCCCGATCCATACATCGTTCTCGGCGACGATGGCCGGCTGTCATGGATTATGGATGGATTTACAGTTTCAGATAGCTATCCATATTCGACCCATTATCGTCTCGACAGCAGCGCCCTTAACTACATGCGGAACAGTGTCAAGGTCGTCATCGACGCTTACGATGGCACGACCACGTTTTATGTATTTGATCCGGAAGACCCGATCATTGCAGCTTACCGACGCATCTTTCCTGGTTTGTTCAAAGATGCGGCGGCAATGCCTCCGGACCTGCGCAAACACGTACGCTATCCGGAATTGTTGCTCAAGCTGCAGGCCGAAGTTTACGGCCTCTATCACATGACGGATACAGAAGCGTTCTACAACCGTGAGGATTTATGGACGGTCGCGACTGAAGTTGGAATGAGTGAGGGCGGCGAGCAGACGACACGGACGATGGAACCGAATTTCGTACTGATGAAACTGCCAGACGAAAGCGGCATGGAGTTTGTGGAGATTCTGCCATTCACGCCCGCGAATCGGAACAATCTGATTGGCTGGATCGCCGGGCGCAGCGATGGCGCACACTACGGCACGTCGGTCGTCTACAACTTTCCCAAGACCAAGCTGGTCGACGGACCTCTGCAGATCGAAGCGCGAATCGATCAAAACGCGCAGCTCTCCGGACAACTGACGCTGTGGAATCAGCAAGGTTCGCACGTGCGCCGCGGCGCTCTGCTCGTCATTCCGACTGGGAAGGCGCTGTTGTATGCGGAGCCGATTTATCTGCAGGCTGAGCGAAGCCCGATGCCTGAGTTGCGTCTGGTGGTGCTCGCTGTACAGGATCGGCTTGCGTATGGGCCAACCTTTGAGTCGGCAATGGCGGCATTGTTTGGAGGGGCGTCGTCTTCGCTGACTGCTTCGTCGAATGCTGCCGCAACTCCCGAGGCAACACGAAATGCGCCGCCATCTGTTACGTCACCACCGAACGGGGAGGATCTCAACGCGCTCATCGCGCACGCCGCCAAAGACCTCGCGGACTACCAGCGCCTCACGGCCGAAGGCAAGCTGGGTGAGGCTGGACAGAAGCTTGAAGAGCTGAAGCGCACTCTCGACGAATTGAACAACCGCAAAAAGTGATGGGCCGCCAACTACCGGTCATTTTTCTTCTGACAGTCGCCCTCGGAACTGGATGATTCTGCGCCGATCGCGCTTGTCGGGCCTTCCTGCAGGTAATTGTTCGAATTGCTTCATCGCCCTGCGCTCGGCTGCGACCTTCAGTCGTAGTTCGCGACTCGCCTCCGTCTCGCGATAAAGTGTCTGTGCCACCGACGCGGGACCGCGAACTTCGCTCAGGCCCAAAACTTCCACTTGAAAGTCGCCGCCTTCGTTGGTCACCTGCAACATGTCGCCGATCCGCACCTCGCGCGCAGGCTTGGCGGGTTGCCCGTTGGATTGAATCCTGCCAAGTTCACACGCGCGCCCCGCCAGGCTGCGCGTCTTAAAAAATCTGGCAGCCCACAACCATTTATCGATTCGAACGCTGGCCATGATCTATCTTAGTAGTCGCCCAGTGTAGTTCGCCCAGTAGCTCGCTTGCAAAAGCGCAGTCGCGCACTGCAAGCTACGGAACATGCCAGAATTGCCAGATATTACCGCTTACATCAGTGCGCTCGAAGCACGGATCGTCGGCCGGCCAATTGAGCATATCCGATTAGCGAGCCCGTTTCTGCTTCGTACCGTTCAACCAGCGCTTACGGATGTCGAAGGCCGCATCGTGCGTGAGTTGCGGCGCATAGGCAAGCGCATTGCAATCGGAGTCGAAGGCCATCTCTGGCTGGTGCTGCACCTGATGATCGCCGGCCGCTTGCACTGGCGTCCGCAGGGAGCAAAGCTGGCGGGACGCAAGAGCCTGGCAGCTTTCGATTTTCCCAACGGCTCCCTCGTGCTTACAGAAGCTGGCACAAAGCATCGCGCGTCGCTATACCTTTTCGCCAGCGAGGAAGCTTTGCAGGCCGTGGACCCCGGAGGAATCGACGTGTTCAGCAGCAATCTCGCCTCGTTTCGCGAAGCGCTGACAGCAGAAAACCGTACGCTCAAAAGGGCGCTCACAGATCCGCGCATCCTCAGCGGTATCGGCAACGCGTATTCGGACGAGATCTTGCACGCTGCTCAACTGTCCCCGATCACGCTGACGCAAAAGCTAAAGCCGGACGAATGGGAGCGCCTGTTCGCAGCGACCCAAAACACTCTCAAGCTTTGGATCGACCGGCTGCGCGCCGAAGCGGAGACTGGCTTTCCAGAAAAAGTGACTGCGTTTCGCAAAGAGATGGCGGTTCACGGACGCTATGGAGAACCGTGCCCGAGGTGTGGCGAGAAGATTCAGCGAATTCGCTACGCGGACAATGAAACCAATTATTGTGCTCGCTGCCAAACCGGAGGAAAAGTTCTTGCGGATCGAAGTCTGTCCCGGCTCTTGCGATCAGATTGGCCGCGTACGCTGGATGAACTGGAAGCTCTTAAGCGCCGCTAAAATTGATCGGTGCCTTCTCAGCTACACCAACTTCACCCCGGTCACGAATAGAAGCGCGGCCACGGCGGGGCGCAAAGTTCCCTCGGGTATGCGGCTGGCGATGAAGCTGCCCAGCCAAACTCCGGGAACGGATCCTAGGAGAAGGCCCAGCACCAGCGGAAGGTTCACATCTCCGAGGCGCCAGTGTCCCAGCGCGGCCACACCAACAATGAGTACTCCGTGAAATACGTCGCTGCCTACCAACCGGTTCAACTTCTCGCCCGGAAACATAAGCAAGAGAGTAGTTACGATGAGGCTGCCGCTTCCGACCGAGGTCAAGGAAACCAGCACGCCCACAACGAACCCCAGCAGTGGCACTTGCCAGCCTTGCAGGTTCTCGTCTGTTGCGGATCGAGTGGCTGTCGCCGGAAGCCAACGATGGATGTACGCCTTGAAGATAATTCCCACCGCCACCAGAATCAGAGTTCCGCCCAGCAGACGAACGATCAGATGGTCGACAAACTCCAGCCCGGCAGACTTTTTCAACGAACCCAACAAATAGAGGCCAACCAACGCTCCCGGAACGCTTCCGCTCGCCAGCCGCCAAACCAGCTTCAAATTCACATTCCTATGGCGATAGTGAACCGCCGCGCCCACGACTTTCGTCAGAGCGTTCCAGACCAGATCAGTCCCAACCGCGACGGTGGGCGCAGCCCACCCCGTCCAAAGCAACAGCGGAGTCATCATGGCTCCGCCGCCCATCCCGGTCAGGCCAATTAAGAAGCCAACCAATAATCCTATTGCTGCTGCACCCCACGGCATACATCTACCCCCCCCAGAAACTTCTTCAGGCCGCTTTGCCTGCGTCCTGAGCTCCTTCTACCTCGATCAGCTTTCCGGACTGCACGTCATAAATAAATCCGTAAATCGGAATCGACTTCGGGATCAGCGGATGAGTACGAATGCGTTCGACATCATCGAGCACGGCTTGCTTTTGATCTTTGATAGTTAACCAATCGACCTGCTCGCCGGCGGTGGATCCGGGACCGCGGCCGACGTCACGAAATCCACTCGGCGTCAATTCGGCCGTCTCCAAACTCGACGCCAGCAACCCGCGCATAACTTCATTCGAGAAAAACTCCATCCCACAATTCGTATGATGGATGACAAAGAATTCCCGCGTCCCCAGCAGCTTGTAGCTGATCACCAGAGAGCGGATGGCGTCATCGCTGGCGCGGCCGCCCGCGTTGCGAATCACATGTGCGTCTCCTTCGGCGAGACCGGCATATTTAGCGGGATCAAGCCGGGCATCCATGCAGGTAAGAATCGCGAAGCGACGCGCAGGTGGCAGAGCTAACGTTCCTTTGTCTCCAAAACTCGCACTGTACTTTTGGTTTGCGTCCAGCACTTCGGACAGAATCTGCTCATGCGAATCTCCTTTTGGCGAATGAGGACGCCGGTACTATTCAACGCTCAGGATTCAACCTGGCCGTCACTTCTTAAGGCCGATGCCAGAAGACTGGCTAGGCTCGAGAGGCCAACGGACCGGGAATGCTGTGCTCATGCTTGTCGCGTTTCGGCGGATACTGGGTATCCCCTGGATCAACTACGGCGACGGCGTAAAACCAGCGCAGAATGACCACGCTTGCAAGCAACCACCACAGGAACCAGGTCTTCGCGAAGAGTGCAATCATAAAGTCTCGTTTCCTCCCCCGACCGCGTGCCCCATCCAACATATCGGGGAGAAGCATACCATATAGTCTATCAAGATACTATGGATTATTTATGAAAAGATGGAGTGGTCCGGCTATACCGGAATCGGTTTCGGTATGAGGAAAATCAGGTAAACCAGAACTCACTGGGTGTTGAGCAGGACGGAGATGTAGTCTGCCCCGTTAGGGGCAATCGCTAAATCGGGAGCATGGTCATTGTTGAAATCGCCCGCCGTTAGAGAATAC
>Ga0207044_1007_pt1 | contig 79859 bp, 67 predicted proteins | sample Alteio_BWMinCont_68_FD_153300 | JGI IMG/M metagenome (GOLD analysis project Ga0207044, IMG submission 153300) | Enriched cells from forest soil in Barre Woods Harvard Forest LTER site, Petersham, Massachusetts, United States -... | ecosystem: Environmental > Terrestrial > Soil > Temperate forest >... | reverse complement strand
CGTGGGAACTGTGGGCACGATCCTGCACGAAAACGGCGAGGTTACGGTAAATAATGTCGCAAGTTATCGGATGGCAGCGAACGTGGAAGTTGAGGTGCCAGGCTATGGCAAGGTAAAAGGCGATGTGGCCTGGGGCGGAAACTGGTTTTACCTGGTTCGAGATCACGACGTTCACAATCGCGATCTCGAATTAACCCTCAACAACATTGACGCGCTGACCGATGTTACTTGGGCGATTCGGCAGGCTCTCCGCGCGAATGGCGTTACTGGTGCCGGGGGCCAGGAGATCGATCACATTGAGTTGTTCGCGCCACCCCAAACTGCAGGGGCCGACAGCAGGAATTTCGTGCTTTGTCCCGGCAAAGCCTATGATCGTTCTCCTTGCGGTACTGGGACCAGCGCCAAATTGGCTTGTCTATATGCCGACGGAAAAATTCGCGAAGGTCAAACCTGGAGACAGGAAAGCATTACCGGAAGCGTGTTTGAAGGCACGGTGAAAGTGCGAGATGGCAAAGTTTATCCAAGCATCACGGGATCTGCATTCGTGAACGCCGAAGCCGAACTGGTGCTTGATCCTCACGATCCATTATGCATGGGTATTCGGGCATGAGCCATGCCACTTATGACGTGGTCGTGGTGGGTGCGGGCATTGTGGGCGCGGCTTGCGCGGACGAATTTTCGCGACGGGGTATGCGGGTTGCCGTCGTCGATTGCGAGATGGTCGGCAGTGGTGCGACGGCAACCGGCATGGGCCACATCGTCGCCATGGATGACTCCAATGCCCAGTTTGCGCTGACGCGCTACTCGCAGCAACTGTGGCAGACATTGCGTCCCGAGTTGCCGGAGGATGTTGAGTACGATCAGTGCGGCACGATTTGGGTTGCGGCTGATGAAGAAGAGATGATCGAAGTTCTGCGCAAGCGGGATTACTACGGCCAGCGAGAAGTTCCAACCGAAGTGTTGGACTCGCGAACTCTGTTGCGTCTTGAGCCAAACCTGCGGCCCGGGCTAGCCGGAGGATTGCTCGTGATGGAGGACGCTGTGCTGTATCCGCCCTGCGCCGCGCACTTTTTGATGGAACGCGCGCAGAAACGGGGAGCCACGTTTCACCTTGGTCAACCGGTAGCAGATGCGGGACAGGGGCGAGTGCGGATGAGGGATGGTTCTGAGATTTCCGCAGGAATCATTGTGAACGCTGCGGGAGCTGGCGCCGGCCATCTCACGCCGGGCGTTGAAATCAAGAAAAGAAAAGGACACTTGGTCATCACTGATCGCTATGCCGGATTCCTGCGGCATCAACTGGTAGAACTCGGATACTTGAAGAGTGCGCATTCGATCAGCAGCGATTCCGTTGCCTTCAACGTTCAACCACGTCGAACAGGTCAGATTTTGATTGGATCCTCGCGGCAATATGGAGCGGACCATCACGAAGTGGATAGCGGAATACTTGCGCGGATGTTGCAACGTGCCTGTGAATACCTGCCGGGCCTGGCGCAAATGTCAGCGATCCGTACCTGGACTGGATTCCGCGCTGCGACGCCCGACAAGCTTCCCTTCATTGGTCCGTGGCCAGTGGATAAGTCATTGTTCCTCGCGACGGGGCACGAGGGACTGGGGATTACGACGTCGCTTGCAACCGCTCGAATCCTGGTCGATCAGATTACCGGGACGAAACCGGAAATTCCCATTGAGCCGTACTTGCCGTCGCGAGTCGCTAAGGAACACGCACATGTCTAGTCCGCTCACCGTAACGGTAAACGGGGCACCGATCGTTGTGCCATCAGGTGCGACCGTCGCGGTTGCGATGGTCATTGCGGGAAAAGCCTGCCGAGTTTCTGTAGGCGGGGAACCACGCGGCCCGCTCTGTGGGATGGGTATTTGCTTTGAGTGTCGCGTAGCCATTAATGGGCAACCGCATCGTCCGGGCTGCCAGATCCTGTGCGAACAGGGCATGGATGTGAGAACCGATGAGTAGGAGGATGCGACAGCGGTTCGAAGTTCTTGTGGTCGGCGGGGGACCTGCGGGCATCGCCGCAGCGGTTCGTGCGGCAGAGGCTGGTCGGCGCGTTGGCATCGTCGATGACAATGCCACGCTTGGCGGGCAGATCTGGCGGGGAGAGTCGGAAGCAGGATCCGAGGCTTCAAGATGGACTGAGCGGTTGCGATCCTCTGGCGCCAGTTTGCTTCGCGGCAGGATTTTTTACCAACCCGAGCCGTGCGTCTTGCTGGCTGAGGCTGACGACCTTGTCCAGGAATTGAGTTACGAGAAGCTGATTCTGGCGACCGGAGCACGCGAAAGATTTCTGCCTTTTCCTGGATGGACTTTGCCCAATGTCATGGGTGCAGGTGGCTTGCAGGCAATGGTAAAGTGCGGCCTGCCGATGCAGGGCAAGCGCGTCGTTGTTGCCGGCACGGGCCCGCTGTTGCTCGCTGTCGCCGCATATTTAAGCCAGCACGGCGCCGAGATTGAGATGATTTGCGAGCAAGCATCGTGGACAAGTTTGGCTTGGTTCAGTGTGGCGCTGCTTGCACAGCCGAGTAAGATTTTTCAGGGATTCCAACTGAAGAAAGAGCTTGTAGGGATCAAGTTCAGCCCGAACAGTTGGCCGGTTGCTGCTAGTGGCAGAACGACAGTTGAGTCTGTAACTATTTCGCGAAGGGGGAAGTTGGAAACCATTCCCTGCGATTATCTGGCTTGTGGTTTTCATCTCGTTCCTAATATCGAAGTGCCGGTAGTGCTCGGTTGTGAGATTCAAGATGGGTGCGCGCGCGTTGATGATCTTCAAAGAACATCGGTTGCGGAAGTTTTCTGTGCAGGCGAGCCGACGGGCATTGGAGGTGTCGAGTTATCGCTCATCGAGGGCGAGATCGCAGGGCTTGCTGCCGCGGGGCGCATAGCGGAGGCGAGCAGTTTATTCGGCAAACGGGAAAAGTTGCGACTCTTCGCCAAGAGGCTCGATCGGACGTTCCGGCTGCGCTCGGAACTCACGAACCTTCCCCAGCCGGAAACCATCGTTTGCCGCTGCGAGGACGTTCGCTACTCCCATCTTCGCGATCACATCAGTTGGCGCGCTGCCAAGCTTCAAACCCGGTGCGGCATGGGCGCTTGTCAGGGGCGGGTTTGTGGACCGGCAACGCAATTTCTCTTTAAGTGGAATCCGGATTCGGTGCGGCCGCCCATCTTTCCCGCTCGCATCGAAAGCTTGGCCGGGTTGACCGGTGACTCAAAGCAGGAACTCTGCGAAACCACAGGAGGACGCTGATGAATTGGAAGGGCGTGATGCCCGCCATCACAACCAGTTTTAGTAAGGATCTCCAAATCGACCATGGCTTCATGGCAGAGCACTGCGGGTGGCTGTTGGAGAATGGCTGCGCAGGCATTGTCGCGCTGGGCTCACTCGGAGAAGGCGCAACTTTGTCTCTCGATGAAAAGTTGCAAGTGCTGCGCACCATTGTCGGCGCTGTGAACAGACGTGGCCCGGTGGTGGCGTCGGTCTCAGCGCTGACGACGTCCGAGGCTGTGGCTGTCGCGAAGTCTGCCGCAGATTTGGGCTGCGACGCTCTTATGGTCTTGCCGCCATACGTTTATCAGGGCAACTGGCGCGAAATGAAAACGCACGTTGCAGCCGTGTTCGAGGCCACCCCGCTGTCCTGCATGCTTTACAACAACCCGGTTGCGTATGGCACGGACTTTCTTCCTGTGCAGATTCAAGAGCTCGCGGCGGAGTATGAAAACTTCGAAGCGGTGAAGGAATCGAGCACGGACGTCAGACGAGTTTCCGCTATTCGTGCATTACTGGATCGCCGGTTGGAAATATTCGTCGGTGTGGATGACGCGGTGCTCGAAGCGATCGGGGTTGGCGCGACCGGTTGGATTGCGGGCTTGGCCAATGCATTGCCGCGGGAATCCGTCGATCTTTTCAACTTTGGCATGAATGAGGAAGGTGACAAGGCATTTGAACTGTATCGCTGGTTCTTGCCCTTGCTACGCATGGACACCACGCCCAACTTCGTCCAACTCATCAAGCTGGTGCAGGCGGAGGCCGGGATCGGGAACGCGCGCGTTCGTCCGCCGCGTCTGGAGCTGGTGGGCGATGAACTCGAGCAGACGAGAACAATTATCCGCGATGCTCTCCGTTCCCGGCCGCGAAATGCGATCAGCTACGTATCACTGAATGGAAAATGAGTTGCGAGAACGATGAGATCCAGTTCGCGCGAGAACGAGGCATCGCTGCTACTTCGGCGGCGCGCTTAGCAGATCACGGAGCACAGCCACTTCCGCGGCAATGCCAGTATGGAGCGCCGGATCCACGTCGGGAGCGAACAGGGGAGAGTGATTGGAGGGAAGCTTGGAGTCGCTGATTTTGGCTTCGGCATATTTTTGGGGGTCTGCTCCGCCGAGCGCAAAGTAAAACGATGGGATGCCCTGTTCGATAAAGAAGGCGTAGTCCTCGGAGACCATCAGCGGTTCAGCGCTTACAACACTGTCTTTGCCGAGAGATTTTTCCAACGTCCTCCTGAGCCTCTCAGCAAGTCCGGGATCGTTGTACACCGCGTCGGTGGACTCGTAAAGCTCGATTGAAGGTTCACGCGGCGCGCCACCAGCCTCAGCTTCCGCCTTGGCGATGCGTGCGATGGCTGCGAGAATCTGTTTACGAACCTCCGGCTTGTAAGTGCGAATAGTCAGTCCGAGCTCAACTTGGTCGGGGATGATATTGTTCTTCGTGCCGGCCTGAATGTATCCCACCGTGACCACGGCCGCTTCTCCCGGCTTGACCTCACGGGAAACGATGGTCTGCAATGAGAGAACCGTTCGGGCGGCAATCACGATTGGGTCGATCGTGTTTTGCGGGGTAGCGCCATGTCCGCCTTTTCCGTAAATCGTAATGCGTACGGAGTCCGCGCTGGCAAACGAAAATCCCGCAGTGATGCCGACTGTTCCGGCGGGAAGTTGATTGCCGACGTGCATGGCGACACCTACGTCTGGCTTAGGGAATCGCCGCAGCATTCCATCGTCGATCATCTTCTTTGCGCCTGAGCTGGTTTCCTCTGCAGGCTGGCCAATGAGTATCAACGTCCCGTGCCACGTGTTCTTGCTGTGCGCCATCACCGCCGCAGTTGCGACGAGTGCTGCCATGTGCAAGTCATGTCCGCAGGCGTGCATGACGGGAACGTCACGTCCCGCGTCGTCTTTGGCGCGAACTTTGCTGGCGTAAGGGAGACCGGTTTTTTCTTCGACGGGAAGTGCGTCAAGTTCGGTCCGCAGCATAACGGTCGCGCCGGGGCCGTTCTTGAGGATGGCGACAATCCCCGTACCGCCTACGTGTTCGGTGACTTCGTACCCGAGGTCGCGAAGCTGGCTTGCCAATTTGGCTGCCGTCTGCGTCTCATGGGAAGAAAGTTCCGGGTGCTGGTGCAGATCCAGATACAGAGCGTACGCCTCAGGATAGACGGCATCGACTTCCTTGGACCCCGGAGAAACTTGCGCGAAACTAGCGGCACTGGCTGCCATTAAAAGAAGAATTTTGGCCCATGTCATGTGGAGGGATGATATCTGCAACCTTGGACTCGCAGCAAATTGGAGGAATACCAATCGCGAAATCCAATGCCCGGTGGTTTACCCTACTGTCATCCACTCTTATCAAGAGGCAGAGTTGGCAAGCAAACTAATTCCGGAGTATTGAAAGATGAAACTGTCTGGTAGATCGCTCATCGGATTCGGATCAAGCACCGCTACGAACGAAGTATTCTATGCCATGAACCCCAAGAGCGGCGAACGTCTGGAACCAGCTTTTTTTGCAGCTTTGCCAGATGAAGTTGATCGCGCTGTGAGACTGGCACATCAAGCCTTTGCAACTTACGACCGGGTCTCAGCTCGAGATCGAGGCGCGTTTCTGCGCACGATTGCGGCCAATATTGAATCCATTGCGGAAGATCTGGCCGAACGTGCCGAACGAGAAACCGCATTGCCAAAGGCGCGTTTGCAGGCTGAGACCGCACGTACGTGTGGGCAGTTACAACTGTTCGCGCAAGTTGTGGAGGAGGGCTCGTGGGTACAAGCACGAATCGATCGCGCGCATCCGAACCGCAAGCCCGCTCCAAAACCGGACATTCGCTCCATGCTGCGTCCCCTAGGACCAGTCGTCGTCTTCGGTGCCAGTAACTTCCCCTTGGCATTTTCGGTCGCCGGTGGGGACACAGCTTCCGCGCTTGCGGCGGGGAATCCGGTCATCTTCAAAGGCCATCCGGCGCATCCAGGCACCAGCGAATTGGTGGGCCTTGCTGTTCAGCACGCCGTCCGCCAATGCAACTTGCCCGAGGGAGTTTTTTCGCTTTTGTTCGACAGCGGAAATCGGGTTGGCGCTGCTTTGATCAAGCATCCTCTGGTGAAGGCAGCAGGCTTCACCGGATCGCGGACCGCGGGAAGAATTTTGATGGATTTCGCAGCCGCTCGTCCCGAGCCGATCCCATTTTTTGCCGAGATGAGCAGCACGAATCCCGTATTCATTCTGCCCGGTGCGCTGCGGGAACGCGCGGATAGTATCGCTGCAGGACTATACGCTTCGTTCACACTGGGAGCAGGCCAGTTTTGTACCAAGCCGGGGCTGGTCTTCTTGCCCGCGCTTGCGGAGGCTTCCGGGTTCGTCAATCGGCTGCAGTTGTCGATCAATGAATCCGCGCCATTCCACTTGCTTACTCCCGGGATACGATCTTCCTACGGCGCCGCGATCAGCGCCCGCAAGGCGAAAGCGAGTGTCAGACTTGTTGCTGAAAAGCCGCCGAAGGGAACTGCTGAAGAATCCAGCGTAGGCGGGGCGCTTTTCGAAACCGACGCTCGCTCTTTCCTGGCAGACGAAAAGCTGGCCGCGCAGATCTTCGGACCCGTGACCTTGCTAATTCGTCATTCGAACCGGGAGGAAGTGCTGGAGGCTGCACGCAATCTCGAGGGTCATCTGACTGCAACCATCCACGGCACAGAACAGGACTTACAAGAGTTCAACGACTTGATAGCAATTCTGGAGCGAAAAGTCGGGCGGTTGGTCTTCAATGGCTTTCCGACTGGGGTTGAAGTTTCGCACGCTATGGTGCACGGCGGACCTTATCCCGCAACCTCCGACGGGCGCTCGACGTCTGTGGGCAGTCAAGCAATCTTTCGGTTTTGCCGCCCTGTCTGCTATCAGGCATTTCCGCAAGCAGCTCTCCCCGATGCGTTAAAAGACGCCAATCCTCTGCACATCTGGCGAATGATCGACGGAGAAATGACGAGAGAACCAGTTCGTTCCGCAGTTACCTCGATCGGATAAGAATGCCCGAGCAGGACCCGTCCGCGACGAATATGCTGGACACACTCTTCCCAACCCTGTCGATTCTCTTCAACGGACGTAGAGCAACTACCGTCCACCGAAGCTATAACCGAGAGAAACGCCATACCGAACTGCATACGACGAGCTGAATTCAACGTTGTTGTTAATCAGGAATAAGCGCACTTCCGGACGAATGAAGGCGCTACGCCAGACGTATGCGCGGATGCCGCCTCCGAAGTCTCCCATGAAATGATTGCTGGTAACGTAGTTCGTACACCCGGTTACGTAACTGCAACTCAGATACGGAGTGTAGAACCGCAGATTCTCGCCCCCAATACCAGCCAGCAGCTCGGCCGTAATGTGCGTGGCAATTTTTGGAGCCCAGATCGCGTTGAACGAATAAAAAATCGGACGATAGGGCTGGTAGCCACCGTACAGATTCTGGCTCGCCCTCCAGGATACGTCTCCTTCAATTCCTAAATGATGGGTTAGCAAGACGTCCGCACTGAACATGGGGTATGCGCCGCCTCCCACGGAGGGAAAGAACACTCCATTTGTCGTCTTACCCGAACCAGAGGTGAGTGTGCTGACGCCAAAAGCCGCGTCGATCTGTTGCGCGTGCGCGGTACTTTCCAAAAGAGCGAATACAAAGAGCAGGGCAATCAAAGTTAGCTTTTTCAAGTTTTTCTCCAAAGAATTGCTAGAAACTTGGATGTGGCTTCGGCCAGCAGAGTTGGATTTGTGCAGTACGCTCCGATTCCGAATCATTCCTTGCCTGTTAGTCACAACGACTTCTCAAGTCCAGTATATTCAATCATCGGTTGGCATGGCCCCACGTAAAGAAGGGTCAAGAATTGTAACGAACAAAGTCGTGACCTCTGTTACTAACCCCGTAAATGTTACAAACCCGCAAACCGCCACCAAAGTTGCGCAGGATGTTGCCAGTGCAAGCTTGTATGACGTGATTACTTTGGTAACCCGAAACCGCTTGGCTGCGTCGCGAAATTGACATACTGTGGATCAAGCTTTTCCTTAACAGCAATATCTATATTATGACGCTCCTTGAGAAAATTCCTACCGTCGTGACCGTGGCCGTGCTGGTTGGCATTTTCCTGGCCTTGAAGCGGCATAGCCACTCTGCGCGTTTGCAACTATGGATGGTGGCGTGGTTCCTGATTTTTACGCACTTCGTGGCGCAGTTGCTGGAGCCCGCAACTGGAGACGTTAGCTCATATCTTCTGGCGATTGATCTGGGCTCCCTGCAAGCCGCCGCGGTTGCCTTTGTCGTCTCTGTCTCTGCGGTTGCGGAGGATAAGCGCAAGCGCACGCTAATGCTCTTGATCACCGGCCTGCCTTCGGTAGCCTATGCGATTCTTGCCAGCTACGATGTGCATCCGCGATGGCCTTACGTCCTCTGTCTGATAACCTGTTTTGTGGGTGGGATTCTCCTTCTCTTCTGGTTACGGAGATTCTCTTTATATGCCGTTTCGCTTGCGTTGCTGGGGTCGGCAACGGCTCTTTGGGCGATCCGCGCGGCCATGCGCGGTTCCTTCGATGAGGGCTTGACCGCTCTGCTGGGGCTGGGCTTCGCCCTGCCAGGAGTTTTCCTCTGCCGGAATTACTGGCGCGCTTCCCCTGGGATTCTCACCGCGGCCGGAGGATTTTTCTGTTGGGGCGCCGTGTTTCCGGTAGGCATGCTGCTGGATCACATCGCGCCGCACGCAAATGTTCCGGCTGAGCTTTGGAATACTCCGAAGCTGTTTGTGGCGTTCGGCATGATCCTGGCAGTCGTTGAGGATAAATCTGAATCGATCGAAACCATGCAGCGTAAGGAGCGCGGCCTCAATCATCAACTCGAACGCTTTTCGACGATTACCTCACAATTGCTGAGCGGCGCGACTGTGGATTTGTTATGCAATGAAATCGCTTCTGCGATCACCGACGTGAGCAATTTCCGTCTTGCCGTCATCCAACTCGATAGCGGAGGATACGGTTTGCGGGTGGCAGGTGCCAGCGGACTTTCTCCGGCTGCCTTGGCACAGTTGGAGCAGAAAGCGCGCCGTTGGACTGCCGATGACATAAAAGATTTCTGCAGCCGCGGTCGTCAGATCGGTCAAAATTCGTTTTTACTCTCCGAGGCAGAGGCGGCGAAATACGATCCTCTAAAAAGTTCCCTTTGCTACGATCGCAACCCTTATTGGAATACCGGCGATGAACTTCTGATTCCTTTATGTTCCGCGCGCGGGGGGTACCTGGGATGTATCGCGCTGGACGATCCGCGGAACGTGGAAGCGGTCAATGCTCCCGAGTTGGCGCGAATTGAGCTGCTGGCAGCTGATCTTGCGGTCGCTCTTGAGCTGAAGTCGCTGCAGAACCAGTTGATCCGCTCGGAAAAACTCGCGGCGTTGGGGCAGTTGGTGGCGGGTGTTGCTCACGAGCTCAATAACCCTCTTACCGCGGTGATGGGCTACGGCGATCTGCTCGGGGACGATGTTCCAACCGGGCCCGCACGTGACAAGCTGGATAAACTGGTCAACGAGAGCCGGCGGATGAAGAAGATCGTAGAAAACCTCCTTCGGTTCTCCCGGCAAAGCACGATGGATCGTCAGACAGTGGATTTAGCGCCGGTTATCAAAGACGTCCTTGCCTTGCGAGATTATTACGCGCATACGAGAGGATTGGAGATTCTGTCCGACGTTCGATCCAATCTTCCACGAGTGGCGGTGGATGAAGACCAGTTCAAACAGATTCTGCTCAATCTGCTGAACAACTCGATCGACGCGGTCGAAAATATAGAAGGGCCGAAACGCATCACCGTGCGCGCCTTTGCTCGTGGGAATCGCGCGATCATCGAGGTGGAAGATACGGGCCCCGGATTCAAGGATCTGAACCGTGCGCTCGATCCGTTCTACACAACCAAACCTGTGGGCAAAGGCACTGGGCTTGGATTGAGCATTTGTTACGGAATTATCAAAGAGCACGATGGCGAGATCAGGCTCGCGAACCTGCAGCCACGTGGCTCGCTGGTGACGGTGGAGTTGCCACTAGGCGTATCAAAAGCAATGAGCAATGCCGCCAAAGCCGCTGAGATGGGTTAACCAGGAAGCCCTCGCTTCGGCTGTGGTATATGCCGAAGGGCGCAAAATTCTCCTCTACAGTCTCGGCAACTCTGCACAGAATCCGTCCAACGTTGCTATTTTCCCGCCCGTCAGTGACAACCGAAACTCCTCAACATTTTTCCCCGAGAATTGATCCCGGGCATGGTTGAACAAAGCCAATTAAATAGCCACGAAAAACAGAAGAATAGCCGACCACGGGGAAATCGTCCACACCCGCATTTGGCAAACGTAGAACCACACGTTGACCAAAATTGGTTGGGCGCGCGTCGTGGGCGGCCTACGAAAAAAGGACGGTGATCTTAGAAGGACGGGATGATGCGAGGCAGCCGATCTTAGTCCTGTCCGGCGCCAGCGGCAAATGCTCGCTCGATATGCATCACTGGAGGGAAAGTATTCTCGGCGGGTGCGTTCTGCACGCTTGGAAGTACAGTTTGGTAGGAATACTCGGGGATGATTTCTTTCACCTTCGCACGAATCGACATCTCTGTTCCAGAGTTTGCTAATGTGATCAGGTCTTCCAAATGTGAACACAGTGCCGGCCACGCAATAATCTCAGACTTGGTTCGCTTAACTTTGCGGTTCGTGGTCCCGAATCTTCTTTCGGTCGGGTAGAAGAGATCCTCGTACATCTTTTCTCCTGGGCGCAGGCCGATGAATTCGATTTTTACCTCGCTTGAGGATTTTCCGCATTGCCGGATCAAAGAATGGGCCAGATCGAGTATGCGTACAGGATTGCCCATGTCCAGGACTAGAATGTCGCCGTGGTCGCCGAGAGTGAACGCTTGCAAAACCAGGGATACAGCTTCAGGAATCGTCATGAAAAATCTGGTGATTTCCGGATGCGTGATCGTGATGCGGCCTTCCTTTTCGATCTGCTCTTTGAATACTGGGATCACGCTGCCCTGAGAACCCAGCACATTGCCAAACCGCACCGAGACGCAGCGCATGTGCTTTTTAGGTCTGGCTGCAAGGATGAGTTCTCCCAGCCTTTTTGTGGCACCCATGAAACTCGTCGGTTGCACCGCTTTGTCAGATGAAATCAGGACGAAGGCTTCGCACCCGCATTCCTCGGCGACGTCAAGCAAGGGAGCCAATGCGAGCACATTGTTGTTCAGCGCACCGCGAATGTTGAGTTCAACCAGTGGAACGTGCTTGTAGGCCGCGGCGTGGAAAATTATCTCTACGCCTCCGTCGGCGAGGATTCGGCGCATGCGCATGGTATTGGCGACGTCTGCAACCGCGTATACCACGCGATCACCACCCGGCTGTTTCGTGAGCTGCAATTGCAAATAGAACATCGGCGTTTCCGCCTGATCCACCACGATCAACTTGGCGGGAGAGTACGCCAGAATCTGACGGCAAAGCTCCGAGCCGATCGATCCAGCAGCCCCCGTCACCAATACCGTTTTGTTGGCCACCTGTTCACGCACGAGCGCGAGATCCAGTTCGACCGGCGCGCGCCCCAAGAGGTCCTCGATGTTTACTTCCCGCAGTTGGGAAACCGACACCCGTCCGGTTAGCAAGTCTTGCAGCCCGGGAACGGTCCGGTAGCGGAGTCCGGTTTGCTCACAGACGCGGCTGATGCGTTGCATTTGGGCGCCACTGGCCGAGGGAATGGCGATGAACACCTCTTCCACGCGGTGCGCCGAGGCAACGGAAACCAGGTCGTTGATCGTACCGGCTACCGGGACGCCATGAATTTTCGCGTGGTGCTTGTAAGCGTCGTCATCCACGCAAGCCACAGGCACAAACTCGGTCCTTTGCATCTCCCGTATCAACAGGCTGGCCGCCTCGCCCGCGCCGACCAAAACCACGCGACGCTTCAGGCCGTCTGAAGGACGCGCGTGGTTGTCCTTGAGCGCTAAAGCGAGCAACCGCACCCCGGACAGGGCGGCAGTGGTGGTGATTGCTTCCAAAGCGTAGAGAGTGAGCGGGAACGCGAGCACGCCAAGCACATACCGGACCGTCAGAAAAAAACAAATGCTCCCCAGGGTGACCGCTTTCAGAATGTCAATGACATCCGTGACGTCGCTGTGGTGCCAATATCCGTGCAGCAGGTTAAAGCGAGCGAGTGCAACCACGCGGAACAAGAGCAAAAGCGGCAGACAGCCAAGCAATAGCTTGGGAAACGGGATGATCCAAGAATCGAATCTCAGGCACCAGGCCGCGAAGGCCGATGCCGTGATCAACAGGATCTGAAATGCCGCAATGACCCAGGACCGCTGCCTGATTAGCATGGAAAGTACTCCACAATCGATTTGGAGATTAAGTGACGTCGGCGCCAGATGCCCTGTGGATTGGCCAGCGCCGTGGTAGATTCAGTCTTTGAATTAGCCAGACCGCGCACTTTCCCTCGCAAATCCAAAATAGACCGCTGCTCCCGCGCTCCCCAAGGCAGCTCGAAATCCAACGAAGTTACGCAGACAGCGTGTTACGCATTGAGGCAAGATGTTGCAGACAGTGACGAACGCAAATTTCGCTGCAGAAGCGACTCGTAGATCTGCTCCCATTGATCCACTACCGCTGACAAACTGTAGTGCTGGCGCACGTGCTGTCGTCCCGCCAAGCCCATGGAGAGACGCGAATCCACCGATCGTTCTTCGATTCGAAGCATTGCTTCCGCCAGCGCCCTGGGGTTTTTCGCTGGCACCAGCGTCCCGCTTATTCCGTCCCTGACGACTTCGTGATTTCCCCCGACATCCGTCGCCACGATTGGCAACGCGGACGCGCTGGCTTCAAGCAGCCCCATCGGCAAGCCTTCCCATTCGGAGGCCATCACGTAGGCATCGGCGGCGGCCATCAGCCTAGGCACATCGGTTCGGGTGCCTAGGAACCGCACTTCGCTAGAAATCCCGAGAGTAGCGGCGAATTGTTCCATTGATGCGCGCAATGGACCGTCTCCGGCCATGAGCAAAATGTTACGGGGTGTCGAAAGGCGGGACATCGCGTGCAATAGGTTCGGGTAGTCTTTTGGCGCTTCGAATCGCCCCACGGCCAGCCAAAGGAATTTGTCCTCAACCCCGAGTTGGGTGCGAACCCGCTGACGTATTTCGCCGCCGAGTTGAAATTGATCGACCGGTATGCCGTTTGGAACTACCGTCAGCCTGCGCGCTGGAACTGCTCCCACCTGGATGTACCGCTCCGCCGCGGCGTCGCTGATGATGGTCGTTAGATCTGTGAGCGGGTCGGTTAGCCGGTAGAAAATGTCGGCCCATCGACTGCCGGCGGGCGAAGTGTGAATCGTAGAGATCACCACCGGCACCGAGGCGAGTAATCGGCAAAGTCTTCCGAGCAAATTGGCGTGAACCATGTGCATGTGCAGAATTGCGGGACGATCCTCTCGCAGAATTTTGAGAAGCCTGGTAAGGCCTCTGGGGTCGGGAATGCCTCGGCGCATCTCTAAAGAGGAGACCTTGATGCCAAGTTTCAAGAGGTCTGCCTGCAACGCGCCGCCGGGCAACATGGTAACAACTCGCACATTCCAGCCCCTGGCAGTGAGAGCCTCCATTAACAAAACCAGTTGCGTCTCCGCCCCCCCACGATTGAGGCCTGTGATCAGGCATAACATGGATTTCGGGTCAGGCGGCGGTTGCCGGGACTCACCCCTGCTTGGAGAGCGGGATTCGAAATACTTTGTCGCAATTTCGTTTAGTGAAACCTGCTTAGTAATGTTCATTGAAGATTTCAGCTTCTAACGCTCTTGATCCGGTCTGTTTCATCATGGGAGCCGGGGTCCGTTCCATCACGTTCTCCACCTGCTCGACGTTGGAAGTGCCGCGCATATCCGAAGAACAGGGAAACTCGTCAAGCGCGCGACGTTCATATTCACGATAGCTCCCAATGATGTGGGCCGGAACCCCGCCAACGATGGATCCCGATGGCACCGATTTTGTGACCACACTCCCGGCGGCGACGATGCAACGGTTCTGAATTTCGACTCCGGGCATCACGATCGAGTTCACGCCGATAAAAACATCATCGCCCACTTTGATGGGGGCATAGCGGAAACGACGACCTTTGTCATCGCGCATCAACCAAGCAGTGCCATCGTGAGTGATGAATTTCACGCCAGAAGTTACCGTGACACGATTGCCAATGCTGACAAGCCAGGGCTCGCTCCCGAAATTAGCGGTGTAGATGCGGCATCCCTCGCCCACTTTGACCCCCAGCTTTCGTGAAGCGAAGACTCCGCCCTTGAAAAATGCGTAGAGGTGCCAGTTCAATTTGCGGTTCATAATCCAGCCCATTTCGCCCTTAATGCATGGACACTCAAAATGCAGCCGCCTTTGATTGCTCAAGAATGACACCACGCTCGCTGAGGAGCCGAAAATAAAGTTGCTCGTGGTTTTTCACCATGAAGTCGAGGGAGAAGGTGGTCACTGCGCGTTCGCGCGCTGCGGCGGACATCCGGCCGCGCAGGTCAGCATTTTTCACCAGCAACGCACCCGCTGCGGCAATGGCTTCAGGATCATGCGAAGGAACGAGATAGCCTTCAACGCGATCGCGCACAGCTTCCGGGTTTCCACCGACTCTGGTTGCAATCACCGCCTTGCGGAAGGCCATAGCTTCCAGCAACGAGTTTGAGAACCCTTCAGTTTCAGACGAGCAGACGTAGACATCGATCAAAGGGTAGACGGTTCGTTCGGGCTCATCGGAGGTGGTGATGTGGAAAGCGTCTTTCAATCCCGCATCGGCAATCTGTGTGGTTAGGCGAGTCAGTTCGCCCCGGTCGTGCCCGCACATCACAAAACGAGTATGCGAAAACTCACGGTGCAGACGCGCCGCCGCGCTGACAAAATCCGCATGCCGCTTACACGCGCGAAAATTGGCGACGATGGCGAATACGACGTGCTCGTCCGACCATCCAAGCGCCCGACGGAGATCGGTTCCGCTCCTGGGTGCAAAACGCCTGGTGTCGACGCCGTTGTAGATGGTCGCAGTACGCTCCGCCGGGTACGAATCCAGGTCGACAATCTCGCGGGCAAGCGCGGCGCTGTTCCCTAGCATGAAGTCCGTCCGGCGCAACGCATAGCGTTCTGCAGCAGTTAGAAATCGTGAGCGCCGATACAAGCCCGCCGAACCTCGCCGGCTGGCAACAATTAAAGAAACTCCGGCCGCGCGAGCCGCGAGCGAACCTACGATCGTAGCCGCTTCAGGCAGGAATGCATGGAGAACGTCGGGCTGAATGTGCCGCAGCAGTTCTCGCGCCCTTCGCAAAAATGATGGGAATTTGAGTAGATTCGATCGATCAATTAACCCGGAGGTCTTGGGATTCCCGAGCGAGTAAACTTGCTCGACCACAGCTTCGGCACGAGAACTTGTATCCGGACGGAAAATGATGAGGCTCGGATCGAACACGGAGCGATCCAGTCCACGCAGCAACTCGAGCAATTGGCCTTCTGCACCGCCGGTCCGCAAGGATCCAATGATGTAAGCAATTTTGATTCGAGCGGCCACGCTCACGCTCCTGCCGCCCAAGCGAGATTCTGCTGCCTGACGCGGTACAGCAGGTCGCGAACCACAATCCGCTTGCGCCAGAATGAATCGAAAATACGATCCCCCAGACTGCGCCGTCGATTTGACCAGCGCTGTCGTACTTCTTCCACCGTGGTGAATTGGCTGTGGTGTGCCTGAAGGAAAGCTCGGAGGTGATCGAACGACCGCTCTGCCAGCGTATTCGGATGGCAGCAAACGGTCCAAACGCCCTCTGCCATCTCTCTGACATCCCAGAGCTGTTGCGGAACCCACAGCGCGCCATCAAGGCGAAACGGGTAACGCGCAAAGCCATCAGAGATCGTAGTGATGCCGAGTTGTCCAAGCACCTTGATGGTCGTGTGGTCGAATCCGTGCCGAGGAGCAACCCAGATTTGCGGAGTTAGACCGTGAGACTGCAGAATGTGTATTCCTGACTCAATCTTGTAGCGTTGCTCGAGTTCGGAAGCACCGGCAAACTCAGTCAGGCGGTGCAAAGGAACCATGCTGTGACCGCGAACGTTACAAACATGCTGATAGCCGTGGAGAGCGATCACATATCCATTTGCTTGCAACCGGTTCATGCGATTCCAGAATGAAGGATCTTCAGGAGCAACTCTCAGAGAGGAATCCTGGTTGTCGGGCACGACCGCGACGATCGGCTTAATGCTGTAATGGTCGAGCAAGTCTGCCAGCTTCGTCCATTTCTCATGATTCATCGTCGGGCAAAAATCGTCGAAACGGAGCAGGTACTCAGCCATGAGAAACACCCTTATCCCAGGCACGTTTTAGCTTCAGAGCCGCTTTCCCCAGCATGGTCAGCGCAACTTCCCCGTAGTAAGTGGGCACAACGGTTCCACCGAATTCTTCTTTGAACCGATTAATCCGGACTTTGTCAGGATCGTCGGAACCAGCGTACCAGCCACCGAAATCATAGGTTCGGAAACCGGCTTCCTTGAGCTTCAGGAAGTCGCGCCAGTGATGATAACGATTTGCCCGGCCGACCCGTTGCCGATACTTACTGTTGTCGACGGTTCGAAACAACGAAGCCGAATGCAGCAAGCGAACCTGGTTGCTGCCGCAAAGATATGAATGCCAAACCAGGTCTTCGCCATCGGCTGTTTTTACGTTGGTTAGAATGAGTTTCCTGGTGTCCCGCATTAACCCCAGATGTGCAAGTTTGACGGCAGGCAGCCCGGTTGCGCGGGCAAATTCGTTGTAGAAACCCAGGAAAGATTCCATCGCATCATCGCCGGGCTGATCGTGATAGTTGTATGTGAGTTCATCCTTTGCCGCAGCACGGCGAATCGCATAACGCGTGTCGGATTTGATCTCGGTTTCGATCACAGCGGCTTCCTGCGTCAGATCCACGATCAGCGTGTGCCATTCCAGGCAGCGACCCTCTTCTACAGGCGTGCTCCGGTTGCGGAAACGCACGATGTCAGCCCCGGCGGTTCGCAAATCATCGTCGAACCAAATCTCTGCGATCCGCACTGGCCCTTTTGTCGTTAGCATCTCCACGCTTGTCCTGTGAGTTTTTCTGTAGAGGGCCGCGGGGCGACTTCGCCTAGCAACGAATTCCACTTATCCATGAAACTCTGTAGTCCGAAACGTTCGACTATTTCCGGACCACGGGCAGCCATACGCGCGCGCAGTTCGTGGTTGCTCATGAGCGCTTCCATCGCGGAGGTCAGGCCTTCCAGGTCTCCGGAATTTACCAGGAGTCCATCCACGCCGTCGCGAACGATGAATCGCGGGCCGGAGGGACAATCGAAACTGATGACCGGTAATCCACAGGCCATCGCTTCACAGAGCGCGCCGGGAAAACCCTCTCGCGAAGAGGACAATACAAACAGGTGGCAATTGCGCAAAACCGAGGTCGGATCTTCCAGCGTGCCCAGCAGGTGAATTCGGTCATGCAATCCCAATTCCTCCCTTAGCTGTTCTAGAGGAGCGCGTTCCTCGCCTTCTCCAATCAGGATGAGAGACCACTGCGGAAACCGCGAACTGAGGCCTGCGAATGCGCGGAACAGAGACTCAAATCCTTTGACCGGATGAAGACGTCCCATTGCCACCACCCGATATTTGCCCGGTAGCTCAGTTGAACTCCGCGTCGACGTCGTGCTCACCGAAACCAGGTTCGGGATGACTGTCACAATCCCTGTAACCAGAGGCTGCACCCACTCCGCCACATTATCGGTTAAGCATTGCACGGCCTCGGCGTTCCGATAAGTCAGGCGACGCAGCAAACTCCAGAATGGTCCTACATGCAGCACCTGCGGATCGGTCCGTTCACAAATGATGCGAGGGGCTCCCAAACCAATCGTGGCCAGTAGCACGCGAATGTTTGTGTGAACCGTGAAGCTTACGATGACGTCGGGCTGGGTCTTGCGAATGGCGGAGCGAAGTCTGAAGACCCGGCCCAGATTCGCCATAGTGGCTTCAACCACGCTTCTGGAACTAGATTGCAATTCCAGCGGGACATGCCGAACGTCCTCACCCAGACGAAAGAATGGTAAATCCGCACTAAGCGTAACGATTGTGACCTGATGGCCGAGTTCGCTCCAGGTGTTGGCCAGAAAGGAAATGGTTCGTTCGGCTCCGCCGCAACCGAGCCCGCAGTTGACGAAAGTTATGCGCATGCCGCCCCTCGCGCGATGGGTACGCCCGGCCCCGCCGTGATCCATTGCTGAAATACCAGCAATCCCCACAACTGGACGCTCCAGTCCCACTGCCCGTGCAAGTGCTCATGCCAGAGACGCCGGACTACGCTGGCATCGAAGATTCCCTGGTTTGACAATCGCGACTCGCTAAGGAGTTCCTCGGCCCATTCGCGCAACGGCCCCTTCAACCAGGCAGCCATCGGAACCGCGAATCCCTGTTTAGGCCGCTCCACTAAGTGCTTCGGAACGTATTTGTACAGGACCTGGCGCAGCAGCCATTTGGTCTGCCCATCACGCACTTTATAGCGCACGGGTAATTTCAAAGCGAACTCGACCACCCGATGATCGAGCAGGGGCACGCGCGCTTCCAACCCAACGGCCATGCTGGCCCGGTCCAGTTTGGTCAAAATGTCCCCGGGAAGATATCCCTCAATGTCGTCTAACATCAGGTCCGTAAGATCTTCGTGCCGATTGCCGTTCCTCGGGAGCGAATCCACATCATCTTGGAAGCCGATCATGATGGCAAACGAATTGAAATAATAGGACTGGAAGACGCGCTTGAATTGCCGAATATCTTGTGCTTCGAGCACCGCCTGAATGCGGGCCAAGTGCTGCACCGCCGCTTCGTGCGGACGCTTCCCCAAACCAAAGTGAGAGAACGCACGCGTTTTGAGCAGTGAGGTTCCCAAGCGCGCGAAGGAAGCGAAGAGACTTCGCAAAGGCGGCGGAATCCGGTTTCTGCGAATCCAGATATCGTTGAGCTTTGGATAAGACTGATAGCCGCAGAAAAGCTCGTCGCCACCGTCGCCGGAAAGAGCGACCGTGACAGAACGTCGCGCAAGCATGCTAACGAGGGTAGTCGGAATCTGAGAAGAGTCGGCAAACGGCTCGTCGTAGATAGCTGGCAATTGTGGAATCAGGTTGAGAGCATCGCTCGGCGATATGTGCTGCTCCACATGATCGGTTCCGAGAAACTTCGCAATACCTCGTGCATGCTTACTCTCGTCGTATCGCCCTTCACTGAAACCGATACTGAAGGTCCTGACTGAACAGTGGTTCATGGATTGCATCAGGGCCACTACCGTGGTTGAATCGATGCCTCCCGACAGAAAGGAGCCGATCGGAACATCGGAAACCATGCGAAGCCGCACCGCATCCCGCAATAGTTCATCTAATTGCGAGATGACCTCCTCATCCGTCGTAGCGACAAGCGGAAGATCAGTACTTCGCGGGTAATTGCAGGCTGACCAATAGCTCTCGAGCGAGGAATCCTGGGGATTTCCCGAACTGGCGGTAACAATCGTAGCCGGCATCAGTTTGCGAACGCCCACATAAATGCTTCGAGGCCCCGGGACATGGTTGTGGCACAGGTATGAGGCGAGACTGTCGCGGTCGATAACTGCCTTAAACTCGGGATGCGCGCGCAGGGCCTTCAATTCGGATGCGAACAGAAACGTGCCATTCGCCCAGCCGTAGTACAGCGGTTTAATGCCGAGTCTGTCCCGCACCAGGTACAGCTTTCTTGCGAAGCTGTCCCAAAGCGCAAAGGCAAACATTCCGATGAATCTCCGCACAGCTTCGCGCAGGCCCCACCTCTCGATGGCGGCTAACATCACTTCCGTGTCGGATCTCCCCCGCCAATCGGAATGCGCCAACTCAGCGCGAAGTTGCACAAAATTGAACACCTCTCCGTTAAACACCATCCAATACCTGCCACTACGGGAGACCATGGGTTGGTGTCCTTCCGGCGATAAATCGAGAATTGCGAGCCGACGATGGCCAAGTGCTAGGCCTACTTCTGGATCGATGTGCTGCCCTTCGTCATCCGGGCCGCGATGGCGGATGGTCGCAGTCATACGGCGCACGATTTCCCGCATATCCGCTGCCGACCTTGCCTGGCGGCGCTCTGGCGACCAATATCCCGCTATTCCGCACATAGAGCGATTTCTTTCTTACCCGGCAGATGCGCGAAGCCATGCGTCTGCGTAGGTTAAAAGCCCAGTAGCTAACAGGGAAGTGACTACGATACTGATCCCAAGACAACCGCAGGAGACAAATTTGTTGGACTCTTCTCTGCGCGTTGCAACAGAACGTGCACAGCCGTTCCCAGGACGAAAAAGGAAGCAGCGTAGAACAGCGAAGTCGAAAGTGCGATGCCCGCCACCCCAAAGAACCGCATGCAGATGATATTCAGGATCACGTCCAGCACTAGATTCAGCGCAGCGCTGTACATAATGATGTCATTGCGTTTCATCGCCGTCAGCACACGGACGATGAGAATATTCACGGCAAAAAACGGCATCTGCAGCGCATACATGGCTTGAACGTGCGCCACCACGGCAGCATCGGCAGCGGTGAAAGCCCCACGCTGCAACAACACTCGCACAATCAGCCGCGAGCCCAGGATCAGAATCAGAGTAAGCGGAACCGACAGCCCCAGCAGCAACCTCGAATACGTGTTCAAGGTTCGGCGACAGCCACTCCAGTTCTCCGCGGCTGCCATCTCTGAAAGATAGGGGATGGCTGCAGTTGTTAGTGAAATGGACATCAGATTCAGCACGACGCTGATGATCTTGTTTCCATAGTTGAGCGCGGCAACACTGCCCGGCGACAGCATTGCAGCCATAGCTTGATCGATAACCATTGCGCTGCTTCCGAGAACGCCGGCAGCGATTAGAGGGAAATATTGCTTTCGAACCTCGGCGATTCCGGTCTCCGTGCCGGGATCCTCCAGCGTTAAATGAATGTTGTACGCCTTCAATGAGAAAATTAATAGAGAGCACTCCAAGAAGGCTCCGGAGACTATTCCGCATGCCAATACCCATGGTCCGAACCAAGGAGCGAGAAATAATACTCCGGCGGTCATGATGATCGGAGAAAGAATCGGAGTGAATGCCGCGAAGGCGAATCGCCCTTCGGCATTCAACACCGATGAACAATTTGCGCTTACGCCTCCGAGAACTACGACGGGGAGAATGGCGTAATACAAATGAAGGGTCAACTCCAGCTTTTGGGCGCTGAAACCCGAAGCCAGGTGGGGGAGAATAAGTCGCCCCAGAACTGCAAGCGCGAGACACACAGAACTCAGCAGCACTGTGCTGTGCGAAAGAGCGCTCGTGAACAACCGATCCGCTGCTTTCTGGCCTTTGCTGTCGCGCACCTGAACGTACGTCGGTACGAGAGCTTGATTCAGCGAACCAGCCAGAATCGCGACAAAGTATGACGGTACGAGGTAAGCAAGAATGAAGGCATCGATCGCATCTCCCCGCCCGAATGCGCGTGCGGTGGTCGCCTCTCGAAAGGTGGCCGCCACCTTGACCACCAGCGAGAATGCCGCGACGATCACGGCAGCTCTGAATATCTTGTGATTCGCTGTCTTGGGCGACTGGAAAGCTGAAACTACACGTCCGAATGGCATTTTTTGACTAAATCAGTTACTGCGTACAGAGATTCACCTGTAGCTATGGGCTTTGAATTGCTCGTCCGTGCAAGCAACAACTTGAGTTGTGGTCTCGTCCTGCCTATTTTAGTGGAATCATCCGGGAGATTCGTTCGCCGTCAACGATCGCATTTTCCGTTCCCTTATCGACGAACTTGGTGCCTACCAGCGGAGTAAAGATGTCGTTGTGCCGGCTTCCGGACTCGAACTTTGCGTCAAGATTATTTGCTTCGTAGCGAACTCCATATAAAGCGACCTCGGCGGCATGGGCGCCAAAATGATAGGCTACGTCCCAATTCTCCAAATCTCCGCCAATCACGACATCCTGCCCGCACTGGACGAAGTCCACACCGATGCTGCCAGTATCTCGCATGCCGACAATGTGGGGATGGATAACCGTCACGTTTGCCACGGCAAAGTTGCCGATTGCAGTCAACTGCAGCCCGATATGGCCGTTCATCAAGTACGCGCTTTCGATCAGGCCTCCCGTGTAATTGCCGCTGCCGTCCAACCGCAACAGGACCTGGTTGTTTGGTTTGTAGAATCCTGAAATCCGGCTGCGGTAAATGGAGAAGTCGATGGATCTGGCCAGGTTGATTCCGGTCGCGTTCGAACTGGCCCCGGAAATGTCAAGCGCGATGTCAGACCAGGAGAAGCCGAGTGTGTTGTCACTGGCGGCTCCCACGGAAACTGCTGCGCCGTCGCCAGTGAACGTGAGATACGTGCCACCGTAGGAACGACCGCCCATCAGACCCCCGAACGGCGTAGCTCCTACAAAGGCGACGTTTTGAGTGCCTGGCGCCACGTAGATATGAAACTTGCCCATATTCAACCGGACCACTCCCAACAAAATGCTGAGATTCGATTTGTTGATATTGATGTCGCGAGACAACGTTTGCTTCCCGCCAAGGTTCCTGGCATCAATGATGGCACCCTCATCCGGAACGGTCTTAAGAGTGGCCAGAAGGTGACTGCTAAAATCATTTCCCGGAGTTTTGTCAGCGTAGAGGACCTGTGCCGCACCCAGCTGAGTGAGGAACATCCCGACGACGCCAATCAGCACGAATCTGCGCAACATATATTCCTTTCGATCGATGAAATATTGGCTACAGCCCGGAAGCAGTTGTTGTTACCGGACCCGGGCCGGAACACGAATTCCATCTATTGAGGGTTCGTACCGGCGGTGCGTGGCATGCACGAGGATCGAATGCCGTACGCGCTCGACTTGTTCAGCAAGCACCGCACTATGCGTAAGCAATAATCCGAATACAATCCAGGTGATGCGATTCGAATTCCAGTCGATGGTGGTCACTCCGATGCACCAGCAAACCAGAACTCCAAACCAAAGCAGCTTCGCCCCCCGCGGCATTTTCCACATACTCACAAAAAGAGCGAGCAGAAGTACGGAAAATATCGCCAGACCGATCGTGCCCTGCTCAGTGAGAATAGAGACGTACGTGTTGTGCGCGCTCATTCCCAGCCCCACCGCCTGATCAAAGTTACCGATTCCGATACCCAGGAAGGGATGGTCCTGGATAATGTTCCAGGATGCGACCCAGACGGCTACTCGACCATTGAGATCCCCGGACTGCAGTTGCGAAAGAATGGTCGAGAGGCGGGAAGTCGCTACCTCTGGGATCCAAGCGTACGCTGCCAGCAATCCTCCCGTAATTCCACAAACCGCGACCGCCTTCTTGGAAAGATTTTCCTGGGCGGAGAATAGCGGCAGGAAGCAGATGCCGACGAGCGCAACCACAAAGGCCGAGCGGGACGCAGTGAGTGCGATAGCAAACAATGCGACAAAAACATAGCTTAATGCGAAGAGCCGGATATGCAACTTGCGCTGGCGGACACCCATATAGATGGCAAACGGCACTCCCATGGCCAATCCCAGGGCCAGTCCGTTGGGATTGACTCCTTCATCGATGCTGTAGCGAAACTGCTTGGCGCCGAATGGAACGCCAGTGTGGATGAAATCCAGAATGGTCTGGCACGAAACCACAAATCCGCTGATGATGTAGGTCCAGAGCAACTGGTTGATGCGCTTGATACTATCCGCAAACTCCCAAATTAACCAAACTGACCACATGACCTGGAGGTTGGTACGCGCCATGTATGTGCTCTGTTCAACATCGACCGTCCATAGAATGGTCAAGAAAGAGTAGAGCAGGACCACCAGGCAGAGTATGTGCTCAGTTCTGGGGTGTCGAATCGCACCGTTGAAAAGCACGGCGAGCACTCCGACGACGAATGCAAGCACCCCTGCAACTCGGGCGATCCCGCCCAGTTGGTCGCCGAAATTGACGGCGTCCTGCCATGGTACGACGAAGATGAAGAGTGCAAGGGACCAGAAGGCAAGTTGCCGCATAGAGTCTGCTGAAACTACATGGCCGTTTGAAATTGTTGGGGCTGGGTAGCCTTTGCCATTACCTGTTCGACCGCCTGGCAGGTCATAGCAATGTGTTCGTCAGAGAGGGTCGGATGGACAAGGAACATGATGCTGGTTTCGCCCAATCGTCTCGCCGAACCCATACGCTCGGGTCTGCGTCGCGTCACGAAGGCCTTCTCCAAATAAATCTCGCTACAAGTGCCGACAAAACAGGGAACTCCTTCGGCGACGATTGCCTGCATGATGGCATCGCGGTCCCAGCCAGCCTGCAGCGTTTCCGGACGCACGAAGGTGTAATACTTGTAATAGACGTGGCGGCTATCGTCGGGCGGCACCGTGACACGCAGTCCGGGCAGCTTGGAGAATCGTGAATTCAGTGTTGCCGCGTGGCGGCGGCGGGTTTCGATCCACCGCGGCACCTTCGTCAGCGCTACGCGGCCAATCGCCGACTGTATCTCCGTCATGCGCCAGTTGGTGCCGAATGATTCGTGCAACCAGCGGAAGCCAGCCGGGTGGTCACGGTTGTGCGTGGCATCGTGATTCTTGCCGTGATCCTTGAAACTCCAGGCGCGCTCCCAGATCTCGCGGCTGTTGGTGGTGAGCATGCCGCCTTCGCCTGCAGTCGTCATGATCTTATCCTGACAGAAGGAAAAAGCCGCTGCATCGCCGATAGAGCCGACCGGACGGCCCTTATAGGTCGCGCCCTGCGCTTGCGCGCAATCCTCGATGACTCGCAGATCGTACTCCGCTGCTAACTCGAGGATCGAGTCCATGTCGCAGGGCCATCCTGCCAGATGTACTGCGAGGATTGCTTTGGTTCGCGGCGTAATTGCCCGTCGAATGGTTTCCGCGGTGATGTTCTGGCTTTCAGGATCGACATCGGCACAAACCGGACGCGCGCCGCGCATCACGGCGCAACTCGCGGACGCGATAAAGGTGCGGCAACTGGTGATGACCTCGTCGCCCCGTCCGATGCCGAGCGCATGCAGAGCAAGCTCCAGCGCGACCGTGCCATTAGCCACACAAACGGCGTACTTCGTGCCTACCGATTCAGCGAATTCGCGTTCGAACCGGCGACCCTCCTCGCCCGTCCAGTAATTAACCTTTCCGGAGCGGAGGACCGAGGCTGCTGCCTCGATTTCATCACCTTCGAAATAAGGCCAGGGCGAAAAAACTAGCCGTTCCTGTGCGGACGATGGCAGGTTTTGTCGCTGAGCCGCGGTTGTGTTCATAGAGTCGCTATGAAAGGATCTGATTTGGTGCTGCGCTCACCACGACTACTTGCCAGCGGCGGCGGTTTTCGCGGCCCTACACGGACGAGCCGGCACACCGACAACGGTTGCATCGGACTCGACATTCTTGGTAACCACGGCGCCCGCGCCGACAATGGTGTGGGAACCGACCTGAAGATATTGCAGAATCTGCGCCCCGGTGCCGACCAGCACGCCTTCGCCGATTACCACGCCGCCAGAAATGTTGGCTCCAGGGTTGACCACTGAACCTCGTCCGATGCGCACTTCGTGGCCCAGGGTGACGCCGAAATTCACCAGCGCAAACGGTTCCAGCGCGATGTTCACGGTTGCGACCGTCCCGGCTCCGATGAAGCAACCTTCCCCCAGTTGTGCCGAGTCAAGATCGATTACCGCCGTTGGATGGATGAGTGCTGGCCATTCGATTTCTTTCAGCAACGCTGTGATCCCAGCAGCAAGTTCTAATCGAGTCGCTGGGCTCCCGACGCCGAGCGCGAGCGCATCTACCGAGGAACGATTCTGTTCAAGCCAGCTGAAACCGCCGAGCACCCGGTCGCGAGTGTCGTGGCCTCCGAGACGCGAGACGTCGCTGACGACGTAGCCGAGGAAATCGAACCGGGGTTCGGCCCGATTGATCCAATGCAGCGCTGACGCAACCTCACGAGCCATCCCACCGGCACCGATGATGACGATTCGCTTGCGCTTCATCAGGCGTTTCCCTGTTCCCGCTCCGTGTTTACGCCTACAAACTCTGGCATGGTTGCGTGACCCGGTGTGGAAATACCAACGCACTTCAAGACTTTCCAGGCGGTCGTTGCCAGAATCTTGAGATCCAGCCAGAAGCTCCGGTGATCCACGTACCACAGGTCAAGCTCGAACTTCCGATTCCAATTCAGAGCATTCCTACCATTGATCTGCGCCCAGCCCGTGATCCCTGGCTTCACTTCGTGCCGACGCATCTGTTCCGGCGAGTAGCGGTTGAGGTATTTCGGTAGCAGTGGCCGGGGACCGACCAGGCTCATTTCGCCGCGAATCACGTTGATCAATTCGGGCAGTTCGTCCAGGCTAGTGCAGCGCAGGAACCGTCCAAATGGCGTCAGGCGCTCCCCGTCCGGGAGCAATTGACCATTGGCGTCATGAGCAGCGGTCATAGTGCGGAATTTGAGGCAGGTAAAGAGTTGACCGCGCAGCCCCGGCCGCCGTTGCCGAAAAAGGACTGGCGAGCCGGCGAGCAAGCGGACAACAACGGCAATCGCGGCCAGGACTGGGGAGAGCACAAGGAGCAGACCGATTGCCGTCAAAAGATCGAACGACCGCTTTGCCCATCGACTGGTCTGCGAGGTAATACTATCCGAATGATTTCGACTCCTCCCCTGCTTCTCTTGAAGAAGGTCGCGATACACCTGGAGGTGCGCCCGCCAAATCACCTCCGGGCGAAAATCTCGCTCCATTCGCTCGCGTCCGGCTCGTCCCATGCGCGCTCTCGCTTCTGGATCGCCCAGCAGTTTATCGATGGCCACAGCAAGAGAATTCGAGTCCCCAACCGGCACCAGAAGTCCAGTAACGCCATCGAGAATCGAATCGATTGCGCCTGTGGCATTCGTAGTGACGACGGGGACGCCGCTGGCTTGCGCTTCCAGCGCAACTCCAGGAAATCCTTCTCGGTAAGTTGGCAGCGCGAAGATATCCATGACTGCGTAGTAGGGTGCGGTGTCGGCGACGAATCCCAGCCGGATTATCTCCGGGTCTGACTCGATATAGCGTCGAGCTCTACCCTCCACGGGATTCCCTTGTTCAAAATCTCCAATCAACAGCAAACGAGTGTTCGCGCGAGTTCCTTTAATTCGCCGGAACGCCTGGACCAACTCTCGAATCCCTTTATCCTTCACCAAACGGCCAACGAACCCGATTACAAGCTCATTCTCGGCAATGCCCAGTCGCTCGCGAATAGCATCAGCTTCAAACCGCTTCTGATCGCAGGGAACAAAGCGGACTAGATCGACCCCGCGGCTGCCGTTCGCCAACACGGTTGTTTTGTTCGCTGGTACCAGCTTTAGATCAACCACCCGCGAACCCAGGCTCGGGCTGATGCACACCACGCGATGGGCGCATTGGCAAGAAATCCATTCGGTTGCCCACAGCAGGGCGCGCTTGAGTCCGGTTGTGGTCTCCAAGCGTAGCCCGCGCAAGGTGTACACCCGGCACGGTACTCCAGCCAACCAACCGGCCACACCGCCAAGCAGCCCAGCTTTAGGCGTGCTGACATCCACCAGGCTAGGATTCTGCTGCTTCATGGTGCGGAATATCTGGTATAGAGAGATCAAGTCCCGCAGAGGACTGATCTCACGCTGCATCGCTACGGCTACTCTCGCGGCGCCATGTCGGCTGGCTACCTGGTCAAGCAATTCTCCGGGAGATGAGACTAACGTCGCCCTTATCCCCGCGTCCTGCAGGTATCCTAAGAAGCCACCGTAGAAACTACAGGTAAGTGGCGAGGTGACGACCAACAGAATTTTCTTAGAAGACGGACTCATTTTGTAGTCCAAGGTGGACAGGCGTTGCACTGGTGGCTGGCTCGAACGAGTGCAACTGGACTGCTTAGGGCATTCGGTAAATCGTTGCCGAAGCCGCTCCGGGCATTGCGGCTCCAATTCCCTTCAGAACGTTCTTGCCGGTGCTACTCGGCACAAACAAGATGTCATTATCCTGCAGTGGCATGTCGGGAGCCTTGGACGCCAGGATCTTCTTCAAATTCACGGGAATCTCTTCGCGGCCTTGCGCTGTGGTGCGAATAATCCGGACGTCGCTCTTCGCCGCCGTGTAATTCGTGCCCATCGATAATGCAACCGCTTGGAGAACGGTTAGATGCTGGTCGTGACTCATGGGAAAACCACCGGGGCGTAGAACATCTCCGATGACGTATACAATTCCGGTTCGCTCCACGAAGATCGTGTCACCGGGCAGAATCTCCGGGTTGTTTACGGGCTGGGGAGCCGCGCCCGATGTTACGCTCACATTGTCCGGCTGATCCGGATGATTGGCATGAGTGATGGTGATAGTCGTGCCGGCTAACGCAGTAAGACCTTCGGCCATAGAGAGATAATCGAGCAAGCGATGCGCCCCGAAAGCGGGGTAGACACCCGGTTTATGGACCTCGCCTACGATCGAAACCCCTTGGGTTGCAGACTCGGTGACGAATATCGTGACTTGTGGATCCTTGAGGAAACCGCCGTCGATGAATTTCTGGCGAATCATGTTCTGAGCTTGTGCGGGCTGCAGCCCTGCCACATGAATCGAGCCTACCAACGGCAGCAAGATATCGCCGGAGTTGTTGACACGGAGTTTTCCTGTTAGTTCCGGAGTGTCAAAAACACTCATTTCCACAAGATCGCCGGCGCCAACCGGGCCTGCCGCACCACTGCTGAACCCGGAGCTCCCCACGAGGGGAGCAGGAGAAGGTAAGACCGGCATTCGGTCCTCCTGCGCAAACCCAGCCTTGGGTACGCAGATCATCAGGAGAAGCAGAGCCGTACAAAGGCCAGGGTAATTCTTGACTTTATTCATGCACATCCTCGAATAGGCTGTGGGCGCTAAGAATGCTTATCAGACTACGTTTCAATGATGACCGTTGCCGTTGCCGTTGCCGTTCCCACCTAACTGGTCAAGGTGGTAATAGCTGTGATGTTCATCGCCGTAATATCCATAATATTGCCGATAGTCGACCGAGTTAAAGGAGAGGTCGTTCACGACAACACCGGCGATATTGGCTCCCGCCTTCCTGAGGACATCACGCGCACGTATCAACGACTGGCGGCCTGTCTGTTCCGACCGGACAATGAGCACGACCACGTCCGCAACTCGGGCGCACACTACGGCATCCGTCACAGCCAATACCGGCGGAGTGTCAAGCACGATGTAGCGGAAGGTTTGCCGCCAGCCCTGCACTAATTGATGCATGGCGCTCGAAGCGAGCATTTCCGAAGGGTAAGGCGGCATGTGTCCAGCCGGAAGGACATGCAGACCGGGAATCTCCGCGATATTGACGACCGCTGCTGCGGAATCCTGTGTTCCCGCCAGGCAGGCGCTCAAGCCTCGGTTCATCGCTATGCCCAGGTACTTATGGATCGCCGGCCGCCGCATATCGGAATCGACCAGGAGGACGCTCTCTCCGGTCTGGGCCAGGACCACCGCCAGATTAAGTGACGTGAAACTCTTGCCTTCTTGCGTCATGGCACTGGTCACGAGTATCACTTGCGGGGGCTTCTCCGGTGAGGACAGGAGGAGAGAAGTGCGCAAGGCTCGAAAAGCCTCCGCGCCACCGGAATTGCGCTGCTCCATGGTTACGGGCAGAATCAATTGCGGCGGGTCCGTGCGAGCTAGTGACCTTTGTCCATTCTTGCCTTTCGAAGCAACGCTGGGGATGATGCCAAGTGAAGGCAGGGAACCGTAGGTCTCAATGTCTTCCGGGGTGCGAATGGAATTATCGAAGTTTTCAACCACGAAAGCCAGAACAATCCCCAACAGCAGACCCCCTATACAACCTAGGCCAATGTTCAACGGGATCTTGGGCGCGACCGGTTCGCTCGGTATACTGGCCCCATCCACAATGTTGATGTTGCTCGATTTCAGGCCTGCCAGGATGCCTGCCTCCTGCAGTTTTTTAAGCAAATCCTCATAAAGGTCACGGCCGGATTCCGCCTCTTTCTGCAGAATGCCATACTGCACCGCCGCTTCGTTCATATTGAAGGCTTCTTGCTTCTCATCCTCAAAGCTGTGTTGCAGCATCTGCTCGGATTTAAGTGCTGCCTGGAACTCCGCGCGTACAGCTTCTCCGACCTTCTCCACTTCTTGGCTGATGCTCAAGTCCAGCTCGCTTAATTGGGATTGCAGCTGGGCGACGCGAGGATACGAGGCTCCATACTTGGCCGCCCACTGCGCGTATTGTGATCTCGCTTCCGCCCGCTCCTTGTAAAGCGCTCCGAGCACACTCTCGGGAGCGATGTTCGCAATCAGCTCGGGGTTCTCGGTCATCGCGATGCGATATTTCGCCTCCTTCACAATGCGATCACCCTCGGCCGCGGCCAGCGCTTTGTTCAGCTCCTCCAGTTTGTCAATCACGATGTTGTGGGTTTCGTCGGTGCCCAGGATTCCTGTTTTCTTCTGATACGCGATCAGCTTTTCCTGCGCGGATTCGGAACGCTTCTTCAAATCATCGAGTTGTTTCGTCAACCATTCGGAAGTTTGCTGCGTGGCTCTGTATTTAGTCTGGAAATTGTGTTCGATGTAGGTACTGGCTACCGCATTGACGACGTCGGCGGCGAGTTTGGGATCCCGGCTGCGAAAATGGATCTCGACGATCTCGGTTTTGGGGTCCAATCGGGCATTCATGGACTTGTGAAACAGGTCTGTAACTTTTGCCCGCTGCTGCACATCCAGGCTGTCAAAGTCAGCCGTGGACAGTTGGCCCTCCTGGCGGATGAAGTCCTTATTGCGGTGGAGTCCAAGCTGCTTGATCACGCTAAATGCGATGGTGTCACTCTGCACAATTCGTAGCTGAGTCTCGAGTTTCGTGTTTATATCGAGACCGATCGGCATCACAACCTGGCCAAGGCCGAGGTCATCGGTGCCATCGAGATCGAGTAGGAGTTCGGCGGATGCCTCGTATCGTTTGGGAAGAATCAGAGAAACGGCGGTGACCAGCAACACCACTGCCGCCAGACTGCCGAGAACGAGCCATCGCCGCTTTCGGAGGACGCGACAGAGCTGGACAATCGAAATCTGATCGTTGCAGGTGTCCACCGTGGCGGCATGAATCTGGGAGAAAGTGAATTTCCCCAAGTCACGATTGCCTGTTGTTACAAGCTTGTTATCGGTCATAAAGTTTTTGAGGAATGGGGCTCATCCTCCACTGGTGCCGTGATCCTTCAAGGCAATACCTCGCTGACTCCGACACCGGGCAGCGCGTGCTCAGGTAATAGTGCCTTCGTCCAGAATTCCGTGTAAGTCATGATGGCGTCATCGACACTGACACAGAGACTAGTTCCGTCCATCAGCACCGATTGAAAGCCCTGATGCGCGGCAATCAACGCAGCCAGACCTAGAGCTGCGATGCCGGGGTCGACATCGCGGATTAGGCCTTTAGATGAACAACGCGTAAGATACTCGCGAAGTGGCTGAAAGAGTGTGACTAAATGCTTCCGCAAGATGCGGTCGGCTCCGTAATCCAGTTCAAACAAGCATAGATAGAGCAGGCGAATGGTCTCGGGCTGATGATGCAAGGTCTCGACTAGCACAGCGATAATCCCAGGCAAGACAGTTCGCGGATTCTCATCAACTTCGAGCCGTCCTCTCAGTTCCTTGCTGATTCGCAGACGCCGGAGACGAGATTCAGTTGCCGCCCAGAAGAGATCTTTTTTCCGCGGAAAATGACGGAACACTGTAACTTCGCTAACCCCTGCCAGTCGGGCGATCTCATGAGTGCTGCTGGCAGCAAAACCCTGGCGCGAGAATAGCTGCACGGCCGCTTCAACGATGCGGTCCGCGGTGCCGTTCGTGATTTGAACCTTTGAAACGGGCATTGGGTTTAGTTGTGGTTCAGCTTGGGACAGAGAAAGAGAGACGAAACGGAATGAGAATAATCCGGCGCCACTAGAGAGCTTCCACAGCGTCAGCATCCAACTCGACGGCTACACTTTGTTGAATGAGGTCGACCGTGATCACGACGCGCAGGCCTTTGGCATTTCGAACCAGGGTGCCTTCCAATCCCTGCAAAGGCCCGGCATGAATGCGCACCCTGCGGCCGATTGCGAGGCCGCGATATGGTTCGAATTTCTGCAGGTGCAGGCCGGAACGCAGAGTTTCAATCTCGAAATCCGACAGCTGAGCAGGTTCGCCCTTGGGGCCGACAAACGAGAGAACTCCGGGCACATCGAGGACTCGCACGCGTTCGCTGCGCGGAATATTCACAAACAGGTACCCGGGAAACAGTGGAAGTTCGACTTGCGCCTTGCAGCCATTTTTCCAGCGGTGAATGCTGCGGAACAAGGGAAGAAAAGATTGCACACGGCGGTGTTCGAGATGTTCGCGAACCCGTTTCTCATGTCGCGGACTCGTATAGACGGCGTACCAATGGGGAGGGCGCCCGGCAGTCGGAAATAATGGAGGCGGTAATAAGTTCGCATTCGCTGAAGTGCTGCCGTTGATCGCTTGAGACAAGGCTTCGCCCCCGTCGCTTAGATAGCGTTTGTTTGCTTTGAAAATTTGGTTGGTACTCGCGGCCGATGTTGAAGACCGCATACTGTAACCGCGAGTTCGTAGGCTTGCGGTGTAAGTAGGCGACTACACTCTTCGCCGCGGTTCTAGATGCATGGCGGGTGCCAATTCGGTATATTCGCTAACTTGTTTTTTCTTGGGTAGTTAGCGGTTCCGATTCGGGAAGACCGGGCATGTTGCGTCTCAAAAGGAGAGAAGCCTCAGGAATAAGTGGGGCGTGAGTGTCATGGTTCGAGATTTTGAGATTGAAGGTCATTGCAAGCAGTCCGACAAAATCGATCCTTATTACTTATTACTTCTTATTTCCGCGGCGAGGAACCTTTATACACTCGAACAAGCGATGGGTCTGCATGAGAACAAATCCTACTCCCATCGCAAGCTTGTCTGTATCCGCGGGAACGGGAGCTTTAGACAACGGATATTCCAGGGCAGGCGGGCGGGGCGTCTCAAAGCGAGAGAAAAATTTGGCAATTCCGTCTCCTGTGTCTCATTCGCGATACGAAAAACCACATCGACATAATCTTCAGAATAGATATCCGATCGGCCGCCCGAATTTTTTCTGGGCCGCGAGCAAGATGTAGCATGGCGTGTAAATGCGCGATGCTACACGTTTTATCCTCATCTTCCGCCGCGCGAAGTGCAATCCAAAGTGCTTGATCCTCAGCTACTAGTGTCGAATGCCGAGGGCAAGTTAGTCTCGGTGATTAAAGTGCTCTAATGCAGCGGGGCTCCGCGGATGATTCGGCCTTGGCCAGCGTTTTCGTAACTGGCGGAGAATGGCATTCGCGAGACTGAAGCTTGAGCACCGGGAGGAAATGGTGCGTAACCGTTATAAAAGGTCTTACATCTGTATCACGTTTGTACTGGCATCGACGCTTTCGCTGATGGCGCAGTCCGATCGTACGGGCGGCCAACGGTGGGAAGACGTTCAAGCGACCGGCGAGCCTCTTCTTATTAGCGCTGCCCTGGTCGAGGCTCCAGCATTCGGCGTGGGCAGTGAATCCGATCTGCCGGACGCTCCAAGCAGCTCCAGATCCGACTCGTCAACCGCCGACCCAGCGCCATCCCCGGTTGTTAAGAAAGAATCTCACGGAGCGCTGCCCGCAGCCACAGGTGGCCCGCTCTCACCCGATCGCAGTGTTGCAGACCGGAACTACCTGCTGATCAACGGCGGAATGATCGGCGCAAGTATTTTTAACGCGGAAATGACCATACACTGCCTGCAGAAACATCCGTCGTGTAACGATGTTCCTTCGTCCCTGAAGAGCCGAACCGCGCTTTACGGCATCGGGATTCCCGCCGACCTCGGCATTGCGTATCTGAGCTATCTCATGAAGAAGAAGCACAGCCGTATCTGGTATGTACCGTCTGCAATTGTCGGCGGCGCCAACCTGTTTCTGGGCGTACGTGCTTATCGCTGGTCGCAGGATCAATGAAAGCGCTGAGTTCTCGCTTTCAAATCAAGGCTGGCAGTTACCGCGCTGCGATCACGTCGTAGGGCCGCATCATTTCGTTGTCCTCGTGCTCGAGGATGTGGCAATGCCAGACGTAACGACCGACAAAACCTTCGAAGCGAACGATGATTCGTGTGACCATCCCCGGATCCGCTCGCACCGTATCTTTCCATCCGGCTTCGTTCGGATCGGGCGCTACCGCCGGCCCCGTGTACTTCATCACGCCTTGGTTCTTATAAAAAAAAGGTTCAAAGCGGCGCCGGTCGAGGATCTGGAATCGAACCAGATGCAGATGGATGGGGTGGGAATCATCGGTCAGGTTAATCAGGTTCCAGATTTCCACCGAGTTCAGGACCGGATTTTCCGTGACCGGCATACTCCAGTGAGCACGGTTGAGCAACATGGTGACCGGGTTCTGCGCCCGGTCGTCGATTTCGCTGAGCGAAAGCATGCGGGTTTTGGCGGCTTCGGATTCCGGAATCTTGGGTACGGGCCGCAGTGCCGAAGGCAGTGAACTTGTGTCGGTGGTTTTGTTTCGTGCGACTCGAAATTGCATCACCGTGAAGGCATCGCTCTTGAGGACAATCTGTTCGCCCGCGTGCTCGGCGAAATCCACGATTACGTCCGCGCGCTCGCTGGGCGCAAGCAGCAAATGGTCGAGCGAAACCGGCGCGGCCAGCAATCCCTGATCACTGCCGATCTGGTGAAAACTCTGTCCGCTGGAAAGCGACAGGTGAAAAAATCTTCCGTTAGCCCCGTTGAGAACGCGAAAACGATATTTGCGCGGCTCGACTTCGAGATACGGAAACAGTTTCCCGTTCACTAAAATGGCATCACCAAAATACTCAGGAATCCAGGGAGACTTTGGATCCGGCGAAACCGGATAGTAGAGTTGGCCCTGCGCGTCGAACATGCGATCGTAGATCACCAGAGGAATTTCGTATTTGCCACTGGGCAGATTCAGAGAGTCCTCGACCGAGTCACGAATAAGAAAGACGCCGAGCAAGCCAGCGACGACATTGAGGCGGTTAATCCCAAGAGTATGGTCGTGATACCACAGCATGGCCGCGTCCTGGTTATTGGGATAATGATAGAGTGCGGATTTCCCCGGTACATACCAGCTCTCCGGATAGCCGTCGCTCTCGGGAGGAGCCTTCGCGCCATGGAGGTGAACCACCGTACGGACATCGGGTTTGTCAGTCTCCGCGCCGTGAATGTTGTGGTCAATGGGCAGAAAGTGCGCCGTTGGTAGCTCGTTCTCCCATTCCACCAGCAGTCCTTGACCGCTTCGCGTTTCAAGGGTTGGTCCCGGGGAACTCGAACCAAATCCCCATAGCCTCGTCGGTTTCACATCGCGATGTACTTTACTTTCGATCTGCCGCATGGCGAAGCGATAATAGGGAAGTTTGGCGGTCGGCTCCGTCGGGCTCGGGCGATACCCGCTAGCCTGCGCGAACTCGGGAATCGGAAGCGGATCCACAAACTGCGTCAATGAATTTGGATCGAGGAGTGGCCGCACCGGCGGCATTTGCCGGTTGCGCATGGCTTGCGGAATCATCAGACCCGCACTTATCATCCCACTCTGCTGTAGGAACCTTCTTCGGGTAACGGACACTCCCGGCTTCTCCTAGCGAGAATCTGATTTGCGGCCGCGATTCGACAAAAGACGACCCGACAAAATAAGAACGAGCATGCGAACCACAAGTCTCGCATGCCCGTTTCTGTTTTAGCTAATTCAAAATGGCTCACCCACCAAACTGCGTTGGTGATGCCGGTTTCTTATCGCGCTGGCTCGCCAGTGTTCGGGTCGAGGAACAGGCGACCGTCCCTTCTCCCCCTGCTGAAGTCGAACATTTGGCTGATGGAACTGGCGATTCCGTCAAAGGATCCCTGACCGATGCGCTGCCCGCCGAGCCAGTTATCCTCGATAAAACGGATGACCGAAGTCTGATCGGTCACGGTGTGGTCGACGAAGTTCTGTCTTGCCCAGGGAGAGACGACCAACAGGGGCTGACGCGGACCATATCCGCAGCGTCCAAGTGCGTGTGCATTCCCCGAATTGATTCCAGGCAGGGAATTGGTGGCAGTGCCACAAGCATCCGGCCCAGTGAGAGCGTCGGCCGGACCAGTGGATTGATTCACGATTGGGCTCATTTGGTGATCGTACCAGCCGTCGGAATCGTCGTAGAGAATGACTACGGCCGTGCTGTCCCAGTCGCGCTGTGATTGTAGAAAGTTGATGACCTTTACGATGAAGTGCTGTTCGTCGATGGGGTCAGAGTAACCAGCATGGCCATCCTGATAAGCGGGCGCCTTCAGGAAATTCACGGCCGGGAAGTTACCTGCTTTCACAGCAGCGAAAAAGTCCTCAGTATCGTACTCGTGATTCGCTGGACCTGCATTTCCGATTTCAGCGATTGATTTCGGGCGCGTGTGGTTCGGATTCGCGGTGGACGCGTAGTACTCAAAGAACGAATGGTGTGGAACATAATCAGCGGTGGTCCCTGCGAGTCCGGTCGAGCTTCTTGCGCAGCCCGTGGTGCCATTGGGGTTCTTGATATTCAGGTTAAAGCCGCCCATGAACGATCCCCAGGTCACGCCAGCCGCGGTGAGCAGGTCGCCGATGTTCTTTGAACCCATCTGGGCTTGGCCCCCAGTGGGGTTGGAGCATACATCATTCAGCGGGTCAGGGTCGCCGATCATTGTCAGAGAACCGTCTCCACCATCAACCTCGCCGCCGGTACCATTCAGAGTCTTGACCACGCCGTTGGTCTGGCCCGACACGAGATTGACCACGCCCGGCGAGGAAGGACCGAATGTGCTGCTGAAAGAGTTATCGTTCATAGCGAAGTATTGAGCGTAATTCCACAGGGCGGTGACGGTGTTGCCGTCGAAGTAGCCCATGGTCAAGCCGGTTGTGTCGACGATGCCTCCCCCGGAAGGCGGCGGCCCAGCCGTTCCCATCGATGCCGGAAACAGATCCATAGCGCCCGCGTCGAAGCCAATTTGCTCAGCGGTGTAGTCATGATCTTGATCCGCAGTCACGGCCTGGGAGCGATCCAGGCGGAAGGGATTCGTCGCGCCCGCTCCATTCGCTGTATTCAAGTTAGGGTTCAAATTCAAGAGAGCATTAGTGAATCCGTTCACCGTGGGTGTCCCGGGCAGGGCGTGGAATTGCGGTTCTCCCTTGGGGTTGAGCGCAGTTGGGTACGTCCCGAAATAGTGGTCAAAGGAAATGTTCTCGTTGAAAATCACCACGATGTGCTGGATGGGCATATTTTTCGGTTGCGAAGCGCCAAATGCGGGCGAAACACTCGGTCCCAGGGCTGTGGTTAATGCTGTGAGTAAGGCCAGCATTTTCCTGGGGGTGGCTGATGCTCTGATTCGGTTGAACATATTCCTCCTCGTTCCTTCGGTCAACTGTCACCGCTTGCGTTGAACGGATCGTTGCCGAGGAATAGGAAGCGTAGACGGTCCGTATTTCTTGCTGGTGACACGATTGTTAAAGATGTATGAATTTGACATCGCAAACTTGACCCAAGTCCCGGAATCCTAGCAGGGCGGGCGATTCTGCCCTGGGCTGCACTTAGCCGGTTCTGATTGACCTGCACCCCACTTCATCAAAATCCCCGCCGCAAGCAACCAGAATGTGCCACGTTCCTAAAACGCCAGCTTGTTCTGTTTTCGTAACACTCGCGGACCGAAGCATCCAACCAAACCCTCCTTGTGTTAACAAAAGATTGCGGAGACAGGCCGCCGCAGCGCACCTCGAATCAAGGCCGTCCGCCTACATTGTAGAAACGTGCCGGAAAGATGCGCGAAAGGAGGCACTACGTGGGCATGCTCGCAGCCAGTTCCGCTTCGAGAGCAATATCCGCTTTTGCTCGAGGAGCCAGGGTGCTCGGAGAAAGAATATTAATTGTTGAAGACGAGAAAGAAACCCGCGGGGTGTTGCGGGATTATCTCGAGGACAAAGGGTACGAAATCGCGACTGCTGAGACCTGCGCACTTGCAGAGCAAATCTGGCATACAAGTCGACCAGATATTGCTATCCTCGATTACAGTCTGTCTGACGGAAATGCTCTTGGCCTTATACCTCGTTTGAAGGCCGTTGATCCTTCTGTTCCCATTATCATCCTGACCGGGTATGGTTCGATTGACTTAGCCGTAGAAGCTCTCAAGCTGGGAGCAGATCTTTTCTTGCCGAAGCCTGCGGAATTGGCCGCTCTCCACCTTCTGATCCAGCGCAGTCTCGACAGTCGGCGAAATCATCGTCAGCAGTTGGCGGAACGGCTCCGGAGCAGTCGCGGAATCATGGATCCTTTCCTGGGCAAGAGTGACAGTGTGCGAAGACTTGCTGATCTGGCTCATAAGCTTGCGTTGAGCGATGCTCCCGTTCTAATCCGGGGCGAAGCTGGCACAGGCAAGGGAACCGTGGCAAGGTGGCTGCATCACAACGGTCCCCGGGCCGGTGAGACTTTCATTGATCTGAATTGTGGTCGATTTCCGGGTGGCCTGCTGGATGCGGAACTATGCGGAGACGTGCTGGGACCCGTCGCATCGCAGAACCGCCCCGGGCTGCTCGAGATCGCCCAGAAGGGGACAATCTTCCTCGATGAGATTGAAAATGTGGATTTCCAGATCCAGCCAAAACTGCTGAAGATCATGGATGAAAAACAATTTCGCAAGCTCGGCGAAGTTTGTGATCGAAGAGTGGACGTTCGCTTCATTGTCGCGACTCAGCAGGCCACGCTGCCGCTCGTCCTGCGCAAACAATTTCGGGACGAACTGCACCATCGCGTCAGTTGGACTTCTCTTTCGCTCCCTCCTCTGCGCGAGCGGTTGGAAGATCTGCCCATGTTGAGCGCCCACATCCTCCGCGAGTTGGCTGCCGATTTAGGGATCGGAAACCTGGAACTTGGAGGGGTTGCGTTGCGAGCGTTGCAGGGTTATTCCTGGCCGGGAAATATTCGGGAACTTAGAAATGTTCTGGAGCGTGTTGTGCTCGTCACCGGAAAAGATGTCTCGCCGAGCCAGGATTCTCGTTTTGACGCGCACGTCGAGCAGTATCTAGCAGGCATTGGCCGCTCTGGAACTCTAGAGGAGATCGAGCGCGGCTACATTCAGCAGGTGCTTCGCGACGAGCACGGCCGCGTCCAATCTGCGGCCAGAAAGCTCGGCATTCCCCGGAGTTCCCTCTACCACAAACTGAAACAGTACAAGATGGGGTCCGGTCTGCGGTCGGCTTCCTGACACAGAACCATGCGCTGCCCCAACTGAGCGCTCGCTGAAACTCAAAGAACGGGTCGTGGTAGATTCAGCCGCCCGCGCCGAAACAATCACCCCGCGACCCGGCGCACGCCGTTATTGCCCGATTGAGCTCGCGACTGAAGAGAAAACGTTGTTTGAGCTGCCGCCGATAAGCCGTATCGTCCCGACCACTAGAACCAGAATCACGGCAAGCATCACGGCATACTCTGCAATGTCCTGGCCCTGTTCCTCAGACCATAGTCGTTTCATCAACTTCTCCATTAATTTCCTCCATTGTGTGTGGTGGCGCGCGCGTTAATAATGCCCGTAGCGTACGCCATTGTCAATTCAAAGTTGCATCCGCCGCGGCTATTTTGTCCCCAGCCAGCGTTCGTAGTGCAAGCCATTTAGAATAAGCGACGATGAGTTTCGTGCTCGAGTTCGAGAATGTCACGAAAGAGTATCGCAGCTTCGCCAGCAAGCGACGCCTGCGCGCTCTCGACAGTTTCAGCCTCGCGGTTGAGGCTGGAGAGATCTTCGGTTTCCTCGGACCAAACGGTGCAGGCAAGAGTACGGCTATTCACCTCGCCATGGGTTTTATGCAGCCCACGAGTGGCAACGGTCGTCTGCTCGGAGAATCCTTTGGTGATCCGGGCGCTCGCCGTCGTGTGGGCTTTCTCGCAGAGAGCGTGGCCCTCTACCATCGTCGTGCCGAACGGTTGGTTCGCTTTTACGGCGCGCTCAACGGCATGGGGGGAACTCAGCTTGATAAACGCGCGCGAGAAGTTCTGGAGATTGTGGGTTTGCAGGATCACGCGAACCGTAATGCCGGAAAGTTCTCTCGTGGCATGTTGCAGCGGGTAGGACTGGCTCAGGCCATGGTCAACGATCCCGAACTGCTGATTCTCGATGAACCCACCTCAGCCTTGGATCCCTTGGCGCGCGTCATGGTTCGCGAGTTGCTGATCGGGGCGCGCAACGCCGGCAAGACCATCTTCCTGAGTTCGCATTTGCTTTCCGAAGTAGAGTTGATCTGTGATCGCGTCGCCATGCTGCATCGTGGCAAACTGGCTCGGCTGGGGAGGACTACAGATCTGCTTCAAGCCGGCGGGCGAACGGAAATTATAGTCCGCGCCATAGCCCCATCGCATTTCGAAGGCGCTGCAGCGCGGGACGGCATAGTCAGCTTCTCCGTACCCACTCACGGCCAGCGTGCGGCCTTGGAAAAAGTCTGGAACCTGGGAGGCGAAGTGGTCAGCGTCAATCCAGTGCGCCGGTCCCTGGAAGAGATTTTCCTGGAAGTGACTGCCGAGCCACTATCCCCTTTGTCGAAAGGCGTTCAGTGAAACCGGTTCTACTGATCGCAATTAATTTCGCGCGCGAGCAGCGCTGGCCTATTCTAACTTTGCTGTTGTGGGTTCTGCTGCTCGCATTTCTCGGCCTGGTGACGGATATTCATCGCGAACGCGAAGACTTGCTCTTCGTCTTCAAACAGGATGCCGTCTATGTGCTGGCATTCAGTGTCTTCTTCGGCGGCTCGGCCATCTATAACGAACGCCGGTCGCGCCGGATTCTCGGCGTGCTTTCTAAAGCAGTAGGGCGCCAGCAGTATCTTTCAGGACTCGTGCTCGGCGTAACTATTGCGTGCGCGGTTTATTGCTTCGCCCTCGGCATGACCGGAAGCTGGACACTCGGGAGTGCGAGCTTTCCCATCTCGCACGTCTGGTTCCTTATGGTTTGCCTGCTTGCCGCCTGTGCGCTGGCCGGCACGGTAGCGCTGATGTTCTCCACCTTTCTGAATCCCTTCTTCGCCGCCGGCGCCACCGCAATTGTCCTTGGGTTTCCGGCGTTAGCTGGTCATCTCCTGGGTCCGCGATGGGGCTTGGTGATACCGGTGTGGGAACTCGGAGCCACGGTGATCAATTCTTCTTTCGACTCTCCGGGATCGGCTTCCTGGTTGGTTGTCGGATTGGCCGGAGCGGAGACGGTAGCATTCTGGCTGCTGTCCGCGAGGATTTTCGCCTACGTAGATATCGCCGTCGCGGTAGAGTGATTTAACGAGCCCATTCAGCCGCGGTGCGCGCGGCATAGTCGAGCAGCCGTCCGGGAAGAACGCCGAGATAAATTGTTGCTGCCAAACTGATCGCCAAAGCCGCTCCGAGTCCGATGGGAATCGGTAATACCGGCACTTCCTCTCGCGCTTCGCGCATATACATCACGACGATGAGCCGCAGGTAGTAATAAGAAGCAACGGCGCTGTTGAGCACGCCAATAATCACCAGCCCAACCAGATTGGCCTGCAACGCGGCGCTGAACACATAGAACTTGGCGAAAAAACCACCGGTAATCGGAATGCCGATCAAGGACAAAAGAAAAATCGTGAGGATCGCCGCCAGCAACGGACTGCGCCGTCCCAGTCCCTCGTAATCTTCCAGCGTGACATAACGCTCGCCCTCGCCGCTGATGTGACTGATCACGGCGAAAGCCCCGACGTTCATGGCTGCATAGCTGGCCGTATAGAACATCACTGCAGCAATGCCATTGTTCGGCAGCGCGGCAAAGGCGATCAGCATATATCCAGCTTGAGCAATCGAAGAGTATGCCAGCAACCGCTTTACGTTGTCCTGTACGAGAGCGCCGATATTGCCTAGAGTCATGGAAAGCGCAGCCGCGACCCAAATCAACCAAAGGCGCCCGGGAGCGTCGGCCTGAAACATGATCCGCAGCAACACCGCAAACACCGCCGCTTTGGGAGCGGTTGACATGAATCCCACGATGGGCGCGGGCGCACCTTCATAAACATCGGGAGTCCAGACGTGAAAAGGAGCCGCTGCCACTTTAAATCCCAGGCCCACGAACATGAACGCCACTCCGACATAGGCAAGGACCGGGATATCCACCGAGTGAAGAGCATCGGCGATAATCGTGATGCTGGTCGAGCCCGTGGCTCCAAACATCAGCGCAACTCCATAAAGAAAAAATGCAGTCGCAAAGGAACCGAGCAGGAAATATTTGAGGGAAGACTCACTGCTGATGGCGGCGCGCAGGCGAAATCCCGCCAGGATGTAAGTGGAGATCGAAGAGATTTCCAGCGCAATGAAGATGAGAACCAGTTCTACTGCCGAGGACATCAAGCTCATGCCCACTGCGCCAAACAACACCAACGCGTAGTATTCGCCGGCCCGAATCCCCTGCACCTGCATGTACTCGAAGGAAGTCAGAATTACGACCGCGGTAATCGCCGCGACCAGAAAATGGAAGAACACACTGAAGCTGTCGACCTGCACCATTTTCCAAAAGCCGAGGCCGGGATATTGCGACTGGAACAACGTTGCGACCAGCGCTGCCAGAGAGCCAAGCAGTGCAACGATTCCGAGCGTCTTTTGATTGCGGCGTTGGTCCAGGAAGGGATCGAGCAGCATGACGATCATGCCAAAAACCGCCAGCACGATTTCTGGCATGACGCGAAAATAATCAACCGCCTGAGGGACTACTTGCGTCATGTCGTTGGCGCTGCTCACCGGCCCACCATCTTGCTGGCGAGTTGCGCGAACGGCGCCAATGCAGTTTGTACGGCGGGATCAATCGCGTTCAGCCAGAGCAGCGGAGCGACGCCCATCACCAGAGCGACAGCCGCTGCTGGCCAGAGGGCAGCGCGTTCGCGTCCACTGAGATCGGGCAATGAGAGATTAACTGGATGCGTAACTTTGCCGTAAAAGACCCGCTGATACATCCAGAGCAGATAACAAGCGCTCCAGATCACGCCGCTTGCACCCAAAATTCCGTAGACCGCGCGGTCGCGGAACGCGCCACTCAGTACCAGGAACTCACCGATAAAACCATTGAGCAAAGGTAATCCCACGGATGCGAGCACGATGAATAGAAAAAACGTCGCGTATACGGGCATCGGAGTGGCGAGGCCGCCGAATTCCGAAATCTCGTAAGTATGCCGCCGTTCGTAAAGGATCCCCGCCAGCATAAACAGAGCGCCCGTCGAGACTCCGTGTGCCAGCATGACGAAGGTTGCGCCATCCAGTCCCGCCTGCGTGAAGCTGAAAATCCCCAACACGACGAAGCCCAGGTGGCTGATCGAGGAGTACGCGATCAGCTTTTTCATATTCGGCTGGACCATCGCGACGAGCGCTCCGTAAATGATTCCGATCAGAGCCAGCACCATGATCCACGAAGCGTTGCTCCGCGACTGCTCAGGAAACAGGCCGAGATTAAATCGGAACATGCCGTACGTGCCCATTTTGAGCAGCACGCCCGCCAGCAGAACCGAACCTGCGGTGGGCGCTTCCACGTGCGCATCAGGAAGCCATGTGTGAAAAGGGAAGATCGGAACTTTTACCGCAAACGCGATGAAGAATCCGAGAAAAAGCCAGGTCGCCGCGCCGCCAAAGTTTTCGATCTGGCCGTTGTGAATTGCAGTCTGGATGCTGACGAAATCAAATGTGCCCGTCTTCGCGTAAAGCCATAGAATCGCCGCCAGCATGAACATCGAGGCGACCATCGTGTACAGGAAGAATTTCACAGCCGCATAGACGCGGCGTCCATGCCCAAAAACGCCGATCAGCAAAGCCATTGGGATCAGCGTGGCCTCCCAGAAGAAGTAAAAGAGAAACAAATCGAGCGCGACGAAAACGCCGATCAGCGCCGTCTGCAGAACAAGCAGCAGGATGAAAAATTCCTTTACCCGTTCGTTAATCGACTTCCACGAAATAAGCACGCATAGCGGAGTCAGAAACGTTGTCAACACCACCAGCCACATGGAAACTCCGTCTACCCCCATGTGGTAATGGATATTGGGATTCGAAATCCACAGATTGTTTACTTCGTACTGGAAGGCGGTTTGCCCACGCTGAAAATGCACCGGCAAATGCAAGGAAAGAACAAAATCGAGCAAGGAAACTACGAGAGCAAACAGACGAATATCCCGGTCGCGCCGTGGAAAAAACAACAGCAAGAGCGCGCCAGCCAGGGGAATAAACGTCACCAGCGTGAGCATCGAGTTATCCAAAGCTGTGCTCATCTTGTTCCCGTCCAAACCATGTAAGCGATCACGACGGCTGCTCCTGCTGCGATCCAGCCGGCATAGGTGCGCAGATTCCCCGACTGCATGTGGCGCATAGCATCGGAAACTTCGCGTGCGCCCTCGGCGCTGTTATCCAGGGTCGCATCGATCACGTCCCGGTCAACGCCTTGCCACAGAATCCGCGTCGAACCATCAATCAGAGGCTTCACGAAGACCGCCGCGTATATTTCATCCACGTAGTATTTGTGGACGACAGCTTCATAAAAGCCGCCCAATGCGTGCGCGATCTCCTGCGGCAACTGGGGGCGCCGCTGGTATAACAGCCACGCGAGAAATAATCCGGAGGCGGCAGCAAGAACTGAAATGCCGGTGAGAAGACCTTCCGAACCGCCGTCCTCTTTCGGTTCGGGTGCCGGAGTTGCTGCGGCGACTTCGTCTGACGAATACGCAGTCACGCCGGCATGAAGCGCGGGCGAAAGAAATTTGTCGAAGCGCTCAGCTCCGATCCAACCACCGCAAACCGAAAGCACCGCCAAAATCACCAGCGGTATGAGCATGATCTTCGGGCTCTCATGAATCCCGTCGTGGCCATGCTCCAGTGGCGCGGGTGCCCCGGCCCGCGACCCGCCGACCACTTGCAAATGATCGTTGCCGTGGCCTGCCTCCGCTTCACCGCGGTACTCGCCAAAAAAGGTAAGGAACCAAAGCCGGAACATATAAAAGGATGTCAAGAAAGCCGTGAAGACGCCGATCGCCCAGTAAACCCAGCTTCCATAGGGGCTCGAGAACGCCTTCCACAAGATCGCGTCCTTGCTGAAGAAGCCTGCGAACGGAGGGAATCCTGCGATCGCAAATGTCGCCGCCGTCATCGTCCAGAAGGTCCACGGAATGTAGTGCCGCAGACCGCCCATCTTGCGCATGTCCTGCTCGCCGCCGACGGCGTGGATTACCGAGCCTGCCGCGAGAAACAGGAGGCCTTTAAAGAACGCATGCGTCATCAGGTGAAAGATCCCCGCCGAATACGCGGCCACGCCGCAAGCCATGAACATGTAGCCAAGTTGCGAAATGGTGGAGTAGGCCAGAACTTTCTTGATGTCGGTCTGGCAAATGCCAATCGTGGCAGCGAACAAAGCCGTCAGCGTTCCGATAATCGCAACCACCATCAAAGCTTGCGGCGCGCGATCGAAAACCACATGCGACCGCGCGACCATATAAACTCCGGCGGTCACCATGGTCGCGGCGTGGATCAGCGCGGAAACCGGCGTTGGGCCTTCCATCGCATCCGGCAGCCAGACATAGAGCGGGAGTTGGGCTGACTTTCCAGCGGCGCCCACCATCAGCAACAGACCGATTGCGGTCAACAAGCCCGCGCCGGCGGTTTCAGCGGGCATCTCGCCTACGATCCGAAACACCTGAGCAAAGTTCAGCGAGCCGAAATGTTTGATCATCAAAAACAGCGCGATCAAGAATCCGAAGTCGCCGATCCGATTCACGATGAACGCCTTCTTGCCGGCCGAAGCGGCAGAATCTTTTGTGAACCAGAACCCTACCAACAGATAAGATGCCAGCCCCACTCCTTCCCAGCCGACAAACATCAGCAAGTAGTTGCTGGCCAGCACCAGCGTCAGCATGAAGAACATGAACAAGTTGAGGTAGCAGAAGAAGCGGTAGAATCCGCCTTCTTCCCACATGTAGCCAACGGCATAAATGTGAATCAGCAAGCCGACCCCGGTGACGACGAGTAACATCACCAATGAAAGTTGATCGAGGTAAAACGCGAAGTCCACCTGAAAATCGCCCGCGCGTATCCAGGATGCAAGATTCTCCACATGAGGTAGAGCTAAAGAAGAAAACTGGGCGGCAATCCAGAGCGCCATGACAAACGCCGCGCCACAAAATCCAAGCGCGATTGCCAATACGGTCTGCCGGGAAAAACGTTTGCCGAAAAGACCATTGATGGAAGCTCCCACCAGCGGCAGCACCGGAATCAGCCAGAGATTAAGGTTCGGCGTCATAGTTTGAGCAGGTTTATCCGATCCACATTGAGAGTCTCTCGCGTGCGGTATACCGCGATGATGATGGCCAGTCCAACTGTGGCTTCGGCGGCCGCTACCACCATCACGAAGAACACAAAAACCTGTCCGCTGAGCGCGTGCCATTGCGCCGCGAATGCGACGAACGACAAATTTACTCCGTTGAGCATCAGCTCAATGGACATAAAGACGGTGATGATATTGCGTTTGATCAAAAACCCGGTGACGCCGCAGGCGAACAAAATCCCGCTGAGGACCAGGTAATAAGAAAGGGGTACCATTCAGCCCTCCCTCTTGTCGGGCTGTTTCGACCCGGGATGGCTGGCCAAAACTACGGCTCCCATAATCGCGATCAACACCAGCACCGACGTCACTTCAAACGGCAGCAGGAAATCGTGGAACAGCAACCATCCGATAACTTTCGGGGGCCCCGGGAGTGCGCCAACCGCGACGTTTCCCGTTCCCGACCGTGCAAGCAGTACCCACGCGACAAGTACAGTGCCGATAAGCACGCCAGGGACTCCAAAAAGCATTGCCACTCGGCTGCCTTTGCTGCGCTCTTCCACGCCAGCGTTCAAAAGCATGATGACGAAGACAAACAAAACCATAATCGCGCCGGCATAGACAATCACCTGCACAGCCGCCACGAACTCAGCGCCTAATAGTAAGTATTCGACGGCGAGCGAACCCATCACAACGACCAGCGACAAGGCGCTGTTGATCGGGTGCCGCTGCACCAGCAGATTTATCGCACCGGCAACGCAGATCAACCCAAACACCGAAAATACGAGCAGATGAAGCATTTTGTTTTTGCGTTATGCTCTCAATGCAACAATCAAAGCCGTGATGACCAGGTTCGCGATAGCCAGCGGCAGTAGAAATTTCCATCCGAACGCCATCAACTGGTCATAGCGAAACCGTGGCAACGTGCCACGAACCCATATATAAAGGAACAAAAACGCGAATATCTTAACTGCAAACCAGAACACGGGCAGGACTGCCTGCAGAAGAGGCGGACCAAAGCGATGTGGCCCATTCCATCCGCCGAGAAACAGCAGCGTCGCCAGACACGCTACCGTAATCATGTTGGCGTATTCCGCCATGAAGAACATGGCGAATTTCATGGCGCTGTACTCGGTGTGGTATCCGGCTACGAGTTCAGTTTCCGCCTCGGGTAAATCGAACGGAATGCGATTCGTCTCCGCGTAAGCCGCCATCAGATAAATAAAAAAGGCCACGATCTGTCCCTGGAAAATATTCCAGCGCGGAATGAATCCCCAAAAGGTACCGCTCTGCGCATCCACGATTTCCCGCAGATTGAAGCTACCCGCCATGATCAGCACGCCCACCAGCGATAGCCCCAACGAGATTTCGTAACTTACCATTTGCGCGCCGGCGCGCAATCCACCGAGCAGAGAGTACTTGCTGTTCGATGACCACCCCGCCAGAGCAACGCCGTACACGCCGAGCGAGGTGATGCCGAGCACGATGAGCAATCCAATGTTGACGTCGGTGATTTCGAGCGGTGTGTGGATCCCGAGCACCGTCACCCAGTTGCCGATGGGAATGACTGAGATCGAGGTCAGCGCGAAAATCAGCGCAATCATGGGGGCCGCGATGTACAGCGGTTTGTAGACGTGCGGCGGCAGCAGATCTTCTTTGAAGATGAACTTCACGCCGTCCGCTAATGGTTGCAGCAGGCCAAACGGGCCGACTCGCGTGGGGCCCCAGCGATTTTGAATGTGGCCGACAACCTTGCGTTCAAGCCAAACCGTATACGCGACCGCTGTGAGCAATATACCGAGTGCGACTACGATCTTAATGACGGAAACGAGAATGAATACGCTTAGGGTCAACGATGTCTTTCTTTGAAAAGCTCAACTTGCGCAATCCTCATTGGCTTCAGACACAAAGATTCGCGCTTGTGATACAACGTGTTATTTGATACTCCCCGCCAAATCCTTTGCGGCTAATGCCGCTCGGATGACAGGACGAGGAGAGTTGGTGGTTCAGTCGGCTGCAACTTCCGTTTCCGCTGGTTGCTTGTGTCGATTCTCAATTACCGAATTCAGAGTGCGGGAATAACGGCCCAGTGTGCCCGAACTGAAAAGATTGTCTTGCGCGGGCATAATCAATTTGGAATCGTGCAAGGCTCCAGGCCCGCTCGAAGACAAAGTCGTATGCTGATCGTTGCCGGCCAAAATATTCATCCGTGAAACATCGTATCCCGGCACTAAGCGCTGAATCTCATCGAGAATTGCCATGGGATCGAACGAGCTCATTTTCGGTTCGAGTCCATTGGCTTCAAGCCATACCGCGTGACGGTCCGCTTCGCCGGATTGCGCTCCTCGCGATTGCCCCATGTCCGTGCCGACTCCTCGTCCAAACGGTACCAACCGTCGAACGTCGAAACCCATCGCCCCGGCAATTCGCACAATCATTTCGAAATCTGACTTTGTGCCTGTTACTTCGCCTGCCTTTTTTACTAACTGCAGGTCACCACAGGTGTTAGTGAAGGTTCCGGACTTCTCATATGCATTCGCAGCGGGCAAGACCACATCCGCGATCACGGCGGTCTCGGTCAGGAACATGTCCTGCACTACAACAAAGCTATTCGAAAAGGAGAAGGGATCGATGGTAAATTGCTCGACGGGATTTGCGCCCACTACATAAAGCGCTTTTAGACTACCGGCTTTCGCACCTTCGACCATCTCAGGCAGAGTCAAGCCGGGTGCTCGCGGAACGGTGGCCCACTCTTCGTGAAACTTGCCCGTATCCGCTACTCGATGATACCCCGGAAGCAGGTCTGGGTAGAGTCCCATGTCGGCGGCGCCTCGCGAGTTGGCGTAATCGCCCAGGCAAACAACTTTCGCGCCCTGAATGCTAGCAGTAAGTTTCGCCACCGAAGCGATGTCCGCACCCCGAATCTCTGCTCCAAAAACAACTACGAGGTTCGGTTCGCCGCGCAGTTTGTCGCGCAAAGTGATCCACGCAGCGCGGCTGACTTCTTCGGTCGTGATCGCATCGATCGCCGCGTCCTCGCCAGCGAGAAACGCCGCCAATTTTCCTTCCGATCCTTCCGGAATCTGGATGAAGCTCGCCGCTTGCCGGCGCAGCTTAATGGGTTGCGAATTGATCACGTACAAGCGGGCCCGATGCAACCGGACATTGTTCCGAATTTGCCATGCCAGCAACGGATGCTGCTCGGTGGGATCGTTGCCGATCAGGAGAATCGCAGGCGCATTGAAAACATCCCGCATGCTCGCCGTTATTTCCGGTTTGCCCGTGAGCGCCGCCGCCAGAGCAGGGAAGTCTGCGGTGCGATGGTGGTCGATGTTATTGGTTTCGAGCACGACGCGGGCGAACTTCTGCAGCAGATAATTCTCTTCGTTGGTGGTTCGATTCGAGCCGAAAACTCCAATCGCGTGCCCACCGACCTGGTCGCAAATTTCCCTGAAACGTTTCCCGATCAGTTCAAACGCCTCTTCCCACGTGGCCGGGGTCAGGCGGCCATCCTTGCGGATCAATGGCTGTGTCAGCCGGTCCTCGTGATGCGCGAAATCGAAAGCGTAACGCCCCTTGATGCAAAGGAAATCGCCATTGATGCCGCTCTTGTCGCGATTGTCTCCGCGCACAATCTCCATGCCGGTATCGGAGCGGCGCACGCCCAAGGTCGTCTTGCAGCCGTCGGCACAGTGCGTGCAAGTCGTGCCCACGTGTTTCATCTCCCAGGGGCGCGTTTTGTAGCGATATGCCCCGGACGTGAGCGCACCCACGGGGCAGATGTCGATGCACATGCCGCACTCCTCGCAATCGAGATGATCGTCCTGGTTGGGCGCGATAATAGAACTAACTCCGCGATTCTGAACGCCGAGAGCCCAAACATCCATGCCCTCGCCGCAAACTCGGACACAGCGGTAGCAAAGAATGCAACGTGGGCGATCGAAGAAGACTACCGGAGACCATTGCTGTTCTTCCTTATGATTTTTGGCGTCGATGTATTTCGATTCGGCGGCACCATAAGAGAAAGTCATGTCCTGCAGTTCGCATTCGCCGCCCGCATCGCACACCGGGCAATCGAGTGGGTGATTGCCCAGCAGCAATTCCACCATGCCCTTGCGCGCCTGATGAATTTCCGGCGTGTCGGTCGAAACGATCATGCCCTCGCCAATCACGGTCGTGCACGCCGTCTGCAGCTTGGGCATTTTCTCAACCTTGACAAGGCACATCCGGCAGGCGCCTTGCAACGACAGATTTGGGTAGTAGCAAAATGAGGGTACTTCGATGCCCGCGCTCTTGCAGGCTTCAATCAGAAGGGTTCCTGCGGGTGCCGTTACCTTCTTGCCGTCTACGGTGATGTTTACGTCAGCCATAAGAATCGTCGTTCGTCTTTGGCAAGACCGCCAGTGCCGGCTGGGTTAGCCGACGACCGCGATCAAGCCAGTACTGCTGCGGGTTCGGTCACGCCCGCTTTTTCAAACGGACAAGGCTTGCCTTCCAAATGATCTTCAAACTCCTTGCGGAATTTCTTCACGATGGAAATCGTGGGCATGGCCGCAGCGTCGCCGAGCGGACAGAAGGTGCGTCCCAGCATGTTTTCCGACAGATATTGGATGTTATCGATATCTTTCTTAACCCCGCCGCCGTGGTGAAATCGAGTCAGCGTTTTCTTCAACCAGTCCGTGCCTTCGCGGCAAGGGATGCACCATCCGCAACTCTCGTGCTGATAAAACTTCATGATCCGCAAGGCAAAATTCACCATGCAGGTGGTTTCATCCACAACTACGACGCCTCCGGAGCCGAGCATCGTGCCCGCTTTCATCATCGAATCAAAATCCATCGAGACGTCGATCTCGTCCGCAGTCAAAACCGGACAGCTCGATCCTCCCGGGACCACGGCTTTCAACTTGCGTCCACCGGAAATTCCGCCGCCCACCTCGTAAATCATTTTCTTCAGGTTGTAGCCCATGGGCAGTTCATACACTCCGGGCCGATTCAAGTGACCACTCAAACAGAAGAGGCGGGTCCCGCCATTCTTGGGAGGTCCTAACTTAGCAAACCATTCTGCACCGCCAAGCAGAATATGCGGCACGCTAGCCAAAGTTTCTGCATTGTTAATGACTGTCGGTCCACCCCACAGCCCGACTACCGCGGGGAACGGTGGACGGATTCGCGGAATGCCGCGCTTGCCCTCAAGCGATTCCATCAGCGCCGACTCTTCACCTACTTCATAGGCGCCCGCGCCGCCGTGCCAGTAGACCTCGAAGTCGTAACCGCTGCCGAAAATGTTCTTGCCGAGAAATCCGCGGGCATAAGCGTCTTTGATCGCCTTCTGCATGATTTCGAGCAAATATCGATACTCGCCACGAATGTAGATATATCCGGCGTGTGAACCCGTCGCAATTCCCGCGATGACGACACCTTCAATCACTGAGTGCGGATCGTGTTCGAAAATTAAACGATCCTTGCAGGTTCCCGGCTCGCTCTCATCACCGTTGCACAAAATGTATTTCGGTTTAGGTGACTGTTTGGGAACAAACGACCATTTCATTCCCGTATTGAATCCAGCGCCGCCACGCCCGCGCAGGCCAGAATCCTTCACCAGATTAACGATGGCATCCGGCTGCATCCCTAGTGCTTTCTGAACGGCTTTGTAACCGTCGAGCTCCAGATAGCGATCGATATTGGTCGCGCTTTTGCCAAATCGCTTGGAGACGACTTTCACTTCGTCGGGATGAGAAACCAAGTCAGCCATTTTAGTGAGTCAATGATTCAACGAGTCATTGACTCAATTCTTTCTGTATTCGTCCAGGACCTTGTCCATCTTCTCTACAGTCAGGTTCTCGTGGAAGTCATAATTCACTTGCGCTGCCGGAGCCCAACTGCATGCCCCGATGCATTCGACTTCTTCCAGCGAGAACGTTCCGTCAGGCGTCGTGCCTTTGTGTCCGATGCCCAGCTTCGTCTTGCAGTGATCGAGAAGCTCCTCGCCACCACGCAACATGCACGCAATATTCGTGCAAACCTGCACATTGAATTTACCGCGAGGCTTAGTCGTGAGCATGGAGTAGTAGCTGATCACGTTGCTCACCTCGAGCTCAGTCAGATCCAAGCGCTGCGCAATTTCGTGAATGACGTCAGGGCTCAAATACCCGACTTCATCCTGGGCGTACAAGAGCGTCGGGACCAAGACAGACCTCTTCGTAGGATAATGGGTCAGCATATCCGAGAAGCGCGCTTCGAATTGGTCGGAAAATTTCATTGCGTGGTAATAACATCGATTGTCATTCCGAGCGAAGCGAGGAATCTTGGTTTGCGCTTGCACCGCAAGAACCTAGATCCCTCGCTTTGCTCGGGATGACAAATTTAAAGTCTCTTGTCGCTCCCCTGACCTTGATTAGGTGACGTCTTTCTAATCCCGATCACCGGTCAATCTCCCCGAGAACAATGTCGATACTGCCAATAGCGGCCACCACATCGGCCAGCAATCTTCCTTCGCACATCTTTGGCAGCAGCTGCAGATTCGCCAAGCAGGCTGCCCGCATATGCACGCGATACGGCTTGGCCGTGCCATCGCTCACCACGTAATACCCCATCTCGCCGCGTGGCGATTCGACCGCCTGATAAACCTCCCCGGCCGGAACTGCAAAGCCCTCGGTAATGATCTTGAAGTGATAGATGAGAGCTTCCATCTGCGTCTTCATCTTTTCACGGTCGGGCAATACAACTTTCGGCGCATCCGCTTTGATCGGACCTTCCGGCATCCCGTCGAGCGCCTGCTGCACGATCCCAATCGATTCACGCAGCTCCTGCACTCGGCAAATGTATCGGGCAAACACGTCGCCGTCCTGCGATACCGGCACTTTAAACTTGAAATTCTCGTAGCCCGAGTAAGGCATGTCCCGGCGCAAATCGAAATCCACTCCACTACCTCGCAGCGTCGGTCCACTCGCGCCCAATGCGATAGCATCTTCCGCCGTAATCCGTGCTACGCCTTTGGTCCGCATCGTCCAAATCGGATTACCCGTCAACAGATTTTCGTACTCATCCACCTTCGAAGGGAAGCGGTTGGCGAAGTCTCGCACACGGTCGAAGAATCCTAGCGGCGGCTCCAGCGCCACCCCGCCGATGCGGAAATACGAAGTCATCATGCGCTGACCGCTGATGGCTTCGAACAAGCGCAGAACATCTTCGCGCTCGCGAAAGCAATAAAGGAAAACCGTGAGCGCGCCAATGTCCATGGCATGCGTGCCCAGCCAGACGAGGTGCGAGTTGATGCGGGTCAGCTCGTTCATCATCACACGCAACCACTGCGCCTTCGGAGGGATCTCCAGCCCGAGCAGTTTCTCGACCGCCAACGCGTAGCAAAGGTTGTTGGTCATCGGGCACAGGTAGTCGATGCGGTCGGTAAGCGGCACTACCTGCTGGTAGAACTTGGCCTCGCAAGTCTTTTCGATTCCAGTGTGCAGATACCCAATATCGGGCATGAGACGGACGACAGTTTCGCCATCAATCTCGAGAATCAGGCGCAACACTCCGTGCGTGGACGGGTGCTGCGGGCCCATATTCAGGATCATGGTCCGATCCTGACCAGGTTCGAGCACGGGAGTGGAGGTCATGTGGGCCATAGCGCGTCTAGCGATAGCCCTCCACCGGATAGTCCTTGCGCAACGGATGCCCTTCCCAATCTTCCGGCATCTGAATGCGCCGTAAATAAGGATGTCCGGTAAATCGGATTCCGAACAGGTCAAAAACTTCTCGCTCGAAGTAATTTGCCGATGGCCAAACCGAGGTCACCGATTCCACGGCCGGATTGTCGTTGTCCAGCCGCACCTTCAGCCGTACTCGCTCCTTGTTGGGAATCGACAGCAGCGAATACACCACTTCAAAGCGCGGCTGCGAAGGATACCAATCCACGCAAGTCACGTCCGAAAGATAATTAAAGGGACAAGTCGGGTCGTCACGCAAAATTACGCAAGCTTCGCGAATGCAAGAGCGCTCGATGTAGATCGTCATCTCATCGCGATCGAATTTCGCTGCTTCGACCGCAGCCGAGTTCCACGAGCGCAGCCTTGCCACTGCAGGATGGTCTTTCAGCGCGGCCAGGTCGGTGATGGCGGGAGTCAGCGGCATTAAACCTCGCCTCTTCTCACCGACGGAGTACCCCAGTCCAGTACACCCTTTTTCCAGATATAAACGAAGCCCACCAGAACGATGCCGATATAAACCAGCATCTCCCAGAAACCAAACATCTTAAGCTCTCGCAAGATGACCGCCCAGGGATACAGGAAAACTGCTTCCACGTCGAACAGAATAAAGAGCATGGCCACCAGGTAAAACTTCACCGAGAAGCGCTCGCGCGCATCCCCGACTGGGGTCATGCCGCATTCATAAGGGGACATCTTGGCCCGCGTAGGCCGCCGGTAACCAATGAACCAGGACAACAGCACGATGGCCGAAGCCAAAGCACCTGCTACGATGAGGTGAATCAATAATGGCAGGTAGCGCGCGAAGTAATTGTCGGGCATAGAGGAGCTATATATAATTCGCAGCCAAGTATTAACTAAACATTCTAGACTAGATTTCGCGGCTGGGAGTGTCAAGCCACGGCGCGATTTTGTGATGATTTTTTAACATTCTTACGAACATTTGCCGATGGTTGAGTAGGATTGGCTAAGCATGATTTTTGGCTTCAACACCGATGTGAAGCACGAGGACACGGTTTACCACGTGCAGAGTGAAGCGCGCGAGAGCGAACTGCTCCTGCAGACGCAGGTGTTCGTTCGCGGACGCTGCATCGGCAAGCGCGCCACCTCTTACTCGGACCAGGCCGCCGAGTCTGGATTCACCGACCAGCAGAAAGAACAGATTCTGCGCGAGCAGCATCGTCTCGTCCTCGACTCCATCCGGGACGGCCGAGTGGAGGGCGTTCTCGACAAAAGCGTCGCGCCCGAAGTTCTGGCTGCGATCAAGGAACTCGATGTCTTGTGGCTCAACGCCGGCTCGGTACATTCCGATCGTAACCTTACCCTGCGCCTGCGCGTGACCGAAGGCGGCTCGGCCGTCGAGGGCGCGCGGCTGACGGTTCGCTTCGCCCGTCCCAATGCCGCTCCGTTCTACACCCAGGTGGTCACCGGCTCTGGTGGCGATGCTGAAATGAAGATCGACGTTGACGAATCCTCGCTCCCAGATTCTGCCGTGCTGGTGCAAGCGAACTACTCCGGGAGAACCGCAACCCGCAAATTCCAGTTGCGCAAAGTCGAGGCCTAGCTCGACCGCTTCGCTTGCCGCCAGCTCGCGGTTACTGCGAAAATCCAGAAGACATGAAATTGCAAATCAACGGCGAACCTAAGGATTTCAATCCTCCGCTCACGCTCGCTGGACTTGTCGATCAACTCGGAATGAAGACAGACCGCGTAGCCATCGAGCTGAACCGAAGCATCGTGGCTCGCGATCTCTGGGCAAAAACTAGCCTGGCTGAGGGCGACCGTTTGGAGATCGTTCACTTCGTCGGCGGGGGGATCTGAGAACTGAGAGCCGGCAACTGATAACTGAAAAACCCTCCGCTTCAGAATTACGGCTGTAAATCTCTCCTGGGAACTTGTCTAGTTACCCCCTTGCTGCAGAAATCCACAGTTGACATGCGCCAATCCGTGCCTAGAATGTTTCAAACATTTAGCTCTTGGATTGTTTGAAACATTTTCGGTCTCTACATGCAGCAACCTTTCACATCTCGCGATGTGGTTTCGCTGACCGGCATCACGTCCCGGCAACTGCAGTGGTGGGATGAGCGCCACATTGTCGTGCCCGCGCGGAAAGGCCGCCGCCGGTTGTATTCGATGGAAGACCTCGCCGAGGTCGCGGTGATCTGCGAGTTGCGCCATCGCGGATTCTCTCTGCAGCGCGTCCGCAAGGTCATGCGCTTTCTTCAGCGGGAGTTCGGCAAGCGCCTGGCCGAGACCGTTAGCGGCACGTCCGAATATCACTTGCTCACCGACGGCAAGACTTTGTATCTCGAAACTTCGCCGCGGCAGATTGTGGACATCTTGAAAAACGCGCGCCAGCCCATGCTGACAATTTGCCTCAGCGACACGGTTAGGCAGGTGCGCGCCGAAATCCGCGCTAAAAAAAATAGTGGCACGAGTCGATCGAGCTCATTGCGCAAGCTAAGACAGGCTTCATAAGCAGGGAAGTTTGGTTCCACATAGTGGCCCCATAAGGAGGCAAAATGGTTGGAGAACTGGACGTCCTAAGCCAATGGATCCCGGAACAGATGCTCCCCGGCACCATCTTCGTGCTGGAGAACGCCGGCCGCGTCGGAGAAAAAGACGACCCCTACTGGGCCGTGCTCTCCTGCCCCGAATGCGGCACGCTTGGCCTGATCACGCGCAAACAACTCGCCGGACTGCTGCCGGTAATCTGCGGTTCCAGCCAGTGCCCCGCGCAATTCTTCATCAACGACAGCCAGGTTGTGAGCCGAAAACCGTTCTGACGCCGCCCGCATGAGGACGACCGCCGACTCCTTTATTTAGCAGACTGCACCTATTCTGGTGCAGCATTTCCTTCAAAAAAATCACTCGATTCCGCCCAAAATCTAGAAAACAAAGGACCGGAAAAAATTCTGCCTCGTAGATCTATGGTTCTTAAGGTAGTTACAGGCAAAATATTCTAAACATTGGAGTTAGCACGGCCGTCGGCTACCTCCGCTATCGGCAACAGCAAGGCGCTGGACGAAGCTTTTCGCCTTCATCTTGTTGATCGGGCTCAGCCAGTTGCTAAACAAGAGCTGCGACCTTGTCAGGTTGTCAAAGAACGATATTATCTTATAGATAACCTGTGTCGCTCTATAATATCGAAGCGACGGAATGAGATCAAGGGGAAAGTGGATGGGCCCTGAGGGTAGTTCCCGAAATGGGAATCGTAGAAGTGCACGAGCTGTATGGCCCTGATGGCGCAAGACGATCTATAGCCATGACATCTGGGGCTGTCTCCTTGCTAAATGTGGCGAAACCCAGGTTAGCGCCCGAGGAACAGTGTTAAGAGCCTGAATATGCAAGGAACGGGCGCCAACCTGGGCCACCTGCCCTGATTATGGCGTGAGTTCGAAGACAACCCCGCAGCCGAAGCCAGAGCAGTCCGATGTATTGCCGCCGCCTTCAGTGACGCCGAAGATGTCTCCGGCTGAATTAAAAAGCAGATTGCTTTCGGGACTACTTCCGTCAGCACCTCCAGTGAAGGCATAAAGGACGCTCTCGGTCCACGGGGGTTTGCTGGTGGGGGTAAGCTTGAAGACGACGCCGCATCCGGCGTTGTTTTCCGTGCCGAAGGTGCAAGGGCCAGCCAGGTCCCCCCCGTTTCCGGTGTTGCCGTAGAGATTCCCCGATGAGTCAAAAACCACGGGCGAGGCGTCAAACGCCCCGTCGCTACCACCAGCAAAAGCATAGAGGACGGTCTCGTCCCAGGTTCCTTGCGTCAGTTCAAACACCACACCACAGCCGGCGGGGACCCCGATTCCGTCTCCTCCAAGGCAATTGTTTGCTGTCGTATTGCCCCCGTAGATGGTGGTGCCATAGACGTTACCGCGGGAGTCAAGCGTTACGTAAAATAGGGGAATACCGCCGTCCGTGCCGCCCGTAAAGGCATGAAGTACTGTCTCCTTCCAGGGCCCGTGCGCACGTGGAGTCAGCTGATAGACAACACCGCACCCGGGATCCCCAAAGCAACTTACGGAGTTGTCGCCGCCTAAGTACGCTGTGCCGTAAAGATTTCCTGCGGAATCGAACGTCAGGCCGCCATATGGCAAATAGCCGCCCGTGCCTGTGGTCTCAAACGTGTGAATCACCGATTCAGTCCACGGGCCTTCGGCGGTGGGCGTCAGCTTGAAGGCGACACCGCATCCGTAGGGCGTCCTTCCTTTACAGTGGGTATCGCCGCCGCGGGTGGTGGTGCCGTAGAGATTCCCTGCCTTGTCGAAGGTCAGGCCAGCCCAGGGTTCGCGTCCGTCCTTGCCCCCGGTGAAGGTATGGAGCACGGTTTCTTTCCAGTCCCCGCGCACATCGCGAGTAAGCTTAAACACCACGCCGCATCCGGGGACGTTTTCCAAGCGACAATTGGCTAGTTTCTTGTTGCCACCAAAGGACGCGGTGCCATATAGATTGCCAGCGGAGTCCAGAATCACACCCCCGGCGGCTATTGCTCCGTCCTTGCCCCCGGTGAAGGTGTGGAGCACGGTTTCCTTCCAGTCCCCGTGAGCATCGCGAGTCAGCTTAAACACCACACCGCATCCAGGGACGCCCGTATAGGGTTCGCAGCTCGCGGATTTGTTGCCGCCCCCGAAAGTCGTACCGTAGAGATTGCCCGCAGAGTCAGCAACCAGTTGAATTCCACCAACAGCACCGTCCCTGTTCCCGGTGAAAGTGTGGAGCACTGTCTCCGTGTCCTCTGCCAGCGTAGATGCGACCAGCAGCAGCGTGACCGCTATCGCCAGGATTACGTTTCGTGCTGCCCTGTCATGATGCGTCATGTCTCTTCTCTTCTTATTCATTGTTAGGTTCTCCTTGGGTTCGAGGTTCTTGGGAATTGGGAATTGGGATTCGGTACTGACACCCCCTCGAGAGCCAAGGAAAACCTCGGCTGCTGTTGTGTCATAGCTGAAATAGGACTATGCTAGCCCGCACCGTCTCGCAGCAGGGACTCTAGGGAACAATTCGGGCCAAGTCATCATCAATTTTGATGATGCGCGGAGATTTTTGTGGTAGGCCGGAATCGCACCATCAGCCTGTTGTACGAAGCCGCTATTAATCCATCCCTCTGGCCGAGCGCTTTGGCGGCATTCGCGGACCTCACGCAGTGCCGGGATGTAATTCTGTCAGTGATCGACAAGAAGCGTGGGAAGCCCCGGTTGTTCCTGTCAGGCTGCCGCGTGTTCAGCCCGGAAGCGTTGCGCGCTTACCTGACTCATTATTACAAGGTCGACCCCTTACTGCAGTCAGCGGCTCCTAGCCGTCCCACTGGAAGCCTTTTGCTGTGCCATGAGTACGTATCGCCAGACGTCGCCGCAAAGAACGAACTTTATCAAGACCATTTGATTCCACTTGGGGGCCGCTACATGGGCGGGTGGTGCCTGGAAAACAATGAGGCGATACAGGGAGCTTTCACGATGCAGGCCCGCGATGCTCCCTTCGACCGCAAGAAGGTGGCACGTTGGGGCTCGATGGCGCTGCATGCCCGCCACGCAGTTTCACTGAGCCTGCAACTGGCCGAGCGCATGAGCCAAGGCGCGATGCTGCGACAAGCCGTCGATAACGCAGGCCTCATTTGCGTTATGGTGGATCGGGATTCAAAACTTATCGATTGCTCCGCTGCCGCCGCTGCGCTGCTTGCACGCGGCGGTTCGCTGAAAGTGAGCCTCGGAGGTCGCCTGGCTGCGGCTTCCGCAATGGGAACCAAGCAACTGCGCCAGTTAGTAGCCCTCGCAGCCAGCGGCGGTGGCGGGGGACTGACGCGTATGACAAACCCTGCCGACGAGAGCTTCTGCATGATTCAGGTTGTTCCTGGCGGCGTGTCAACCGACAATCCCTTCGATGCTCGTTATGCAAGTTGCGCGCTGATTTTCGTTCGGCAGCCTTCGGAATCACGCCCCACCGATGTCGCACAAATTCGCGTAGCTCTGGGTTGCACGCAGGCGGAGGCGGAGGTTGCTGCAGCTCTGGTCAGCGGGCATTCGCCGACTCGCATCTCAACCGATAGAGGAGTCACCGTGACCACCGTCCGCACACAGATTCGATCCCTGCTCACTCTTGCAGGTGTGAACCGGATTCCAGAACTAGTTGCTCTTTTGGCTGGCTTCAGGTAGGAAGGCTGCGCCAGCCGCGGTCACAAGCCAAACGGGGAAAGTCAAAATCCCCACCCGCATCAGGCGCCCGGCATCGGAATGTTCTTGCTGCCGCTTCAGCGCTGAGTCTTCACACGGTCCAGCAGCAGCGGGACCTGCTCGACGATTTCGATATCGAATCCTTCTAGCGCCGGGACCTTTCGGGGATGGTTGGTGAGCAAGCGAATTCTCCGCAGATTCAAATCTGAGAGGATTTGCGCTCCGATGCCGATCTCGCGCTGGGTCTTGCGCTCGCTCTCCGGCAGCGACGGAAGACGCTTGTCGCGATGGAACGTGAGCATGCTGCGTTCCCCCATCTTCTCGACCGAAAAGCCTTTCGAAGTTTGATGCAAATAGATGAGCGCGCCCCGGCCTTCACGCGCGATAGCCTGCATCGAGCCTTCAATGGTTTCGTGACAATCGCAGGCAGTCGATCCGAAGACGTCGCCCATCACGCAATGCGAGTGCATGCGGACGAGCACGGGCTCTGTCCCACGTTCAATCTCGCCGCGCACTAACGCAACGTGCGATTCGCCGCCGTCCACTTCGCTTTCATAGGCGATCAGGCGGAACTCGCCGTAGCGGGTGCCGATCAACGCTTCGCCAACGCGATGCACATAGCGCTCATGCTGCATGCGGTATCGGATGAGTTCGGCCACCGTCAGCATCTTCATGTCGTGGGTTTTGCAGAACTCAATGAGGTCGGGAACGCGCGCCATGGTTCCGTCGTCGCGCATGATTTCGCAAATCACGCCTGCCGGAACCATCCCCGCCATGCGAGCGAGATCAACCGAGGCCTCGGTTTGGCCAGCGCGGACGAGCACGCCTCCTTTGCGAGCCTGCAGTGGGAAGATGTGCCCGGGACGCGCCAGATCTGCTGGGCGAGTGGCGGGATCGATTGCGACTTTGATCGTGCGGGCGCGATCGTAGGCTGAAATTCCGGTGGTCACGCCGTCGCGGGCATCAATCGCTTCGCAGAATGCGGTGCCGTAGTTCGAAGTGTTCTCGGCGCTCATGGGACCGATGCGCAGATGGTCCAAGCGCTCTTCGGTCATGGCCAGGCACACCAAACCGCGGCCATACTTGGCCATGAAGTTGATCGACTCGGGCGTGACTTTCTCGGCGGCGAGCGTAAGATCGCCTTCGTTCTCGCGATCCTCGTCGTCGACCACCACGACCATGCGGCCGGAGCGAATCTCCTCGATGGCGGTAGGGACATCCGTGAATGCCGATTGGGGCGTCATTCAATGTGATTGTAGCAAAAGCGCTTGCGGGGAGATCATAGGACAAACGGAATGCCTGTTACTTTGCCAACTCATGCTCGGCTCCCCGGAAGAGCGCCCGCAGCGAGCGTACGACCCAGCGCGTCAACACAATAATGACGATCAGCAACAGCCCGACAATCGCGATCGCCGCATACGGATGCTGGGTGGCGAACCAGGTGAGGAAGATGGCAAGCCCGTCTTCTCCCAGACTTAAAGTCCAGTTGGAAACCGGCTCCGGCGAGGGCGTAACCGCCGCGCGGACGGCGGTCTTGCCTCCGTGCGCAGCAAGAGCAATGGCGCCGCCGGCGACCGTCGCTGCCAGTTGCTCCCATGGGGAAAGCGTTGCAGTGGCGCGGTAGGCAAGCAAAGCCGCGATAGGGACGCGAATGAAGGTATGTAGCGCGTTCCAGATCAAGTCGAAAGCCGGAATCTTGTCGGCAAAGAACTCGATGGCGAACAAAACCCCGCTGGCCGCTATCACCCACCAATTTGAAAGCAATTGCAGCGCGGGGGGCAGCGGTAAAACTCCGGCATGAGCCAGTAATCCGAGGGTCGCGACAGTGGCGTAGACGTTGAGTCCGGCTGCGAAACTGGTGGCGACAAGTAAAGCCACCAGTTCACTCGCCGGGATATTCGTAACGGTGAGGGCGGAGGGCACTTTACCTCTATATACCTCTTGGTTCGGGCTTTGCAGCGCAAAAATAAAGGGTCGCCGCGTGGGCGACCCTCAAGATTGTTATTCCTGTCTTGTTACAGTGTGGATTCGATCTCGAATCCCCAAGCTTCAAGTAAAGGTTCAGGAATGTACTTCGAATTCTTATTGCGCCGAGCCCACTCGCGCAACCGGGTGGAGCGCAGGTACTGGTCAGGAGAAAGCTTGTACTCGCGGACCACTTGCTCGAATTCTGTAATAGTAGGAGTAATCGGCCCGATAGGTTCCGGCTTACCCCAGTTAGGATTTCCGCGTCGCTTTGCCATAGATATAATGCCTCGTGCGTGAGATAAACTTACACCGGTAGAAAGTTAGATTCATCCGCCTCGCAGAGGGATTCACACCTCCGCCGACGGCTAACAGATCGCATCAAGCCCCGCACAGCTGACCCGTTGGACTAACCGGAAGACTCTGATTCTATGGGTGTTTTTCGCAAAAGTCAACAAAAATCGTAGGCATGGGTTGAAGCATGTTCGGGTAAATCGATGATAGCTAAGGATGTTCGGAGAACGAAGCCACTTGTGCGGCTCTCCGGATCCTGAGATCCAGGTGAAGTTGAGATCTATGTAAAACGGTAGAATCCGCTGTTCAGTTCCTGCGCTTCACATCCGGCGAGATTACTGCCGTAACCCAGCCACAGAGCCGCATCATTGACCGCAACAGGGTACCAACCTACATTTCATGAAGGAGGCAGTATCGTGAAGGATATTTATGAAGTACTCCGAAAGAAGCAAGCCGAGCAGGCACAACTGGGTAAACAAATCGAAGCCTTGCAGACCGCCGCTGAGCAGCTTCGCAGCGTAGCCCATTTACTTAACGAAGAAGAAGCCCACGGAGAAGGAGCCGCGATCGGCGGCTGATGAGTTTAACGGAGTTCGTCCGCGATGAGTTTGCAAGCTCTGGTTCTGTGTTCTGACGAAAAGACCACGAAGGTGCTGCGACGGATCCTCAGCGATCTGGAAATCGCCGTCGAGTTTTGCGGCGATGCAGATTCGGCCGTCCGCAAACTGACTCGCCGGAGATTCGAAGCTGTGGTCGTCGATTGCAACGACGAGGACATGGCTGCTCAAGTCCTCAAGAGTGTCCGTTCCGCTCCCTGTAACAAACGCTCCATCGCTGTCGCCATGATTGACAGTCAAACGGCCGTACGCAGTGCCTTCGCCCTGGGCGCGCATTTTGCTCTTTATAAACCCATTTCCGCAGAACGTGCCAGAACCAGCTTTCGTGCGGCCCGGGCTCTCATGAAGTGCGAACGCCGGCGTAATACCCGCGTGCCCATGCAGATTCCGGTGGCTCTGGTGACCGAGAATGGGGCAAGGCAGAGAAAGGCGCTCACTACAGACATCAGTCAAGGTGGTATGTCGCTCAAAGTCTCGCGTCGGGCGCAGGACTCCGGTCCCATGCGCATCAAGTTCACTCTGCCAGGAACCGACCACAGCATCGAATGTGCGGCGGAAGTTGCGTGGGAAGGCGATGGCTCGCAGGCGGGGATTCGGTTTGCGAATCTGTCCTCTGAACAACGGGACCATCTCAAGGTGTGGTTGGCCCAGCATGCTCCAGAGATGGAAGTCGATGATCCCCCGGCCCCATGTAAGCTCACCGATCTCAGCTCGGGTGGCTGTTATCTGGAGATCGCCGCGCCGTTTCCCATGAACACGAGGGTGATCCTGATCATGCGCCTGAAAAAGCTGGAGAGTCGCGTCGAAGGCGTGGTGCGGGTGATGCATCCAGAAATCGGCATGGGCGTGGAATTTACCCGGACCACCAACCAGCAGCGCAAACACTTGGAAGAATTCATTCACGCGCTCAAGAATCACAAAGGAGCGCAGCCCGAACTGGTGGTCGAACCGGAAGGCATGAATGATGTTGAATCAGTGAGCACTCCGGCCTCGGCGCTCGATGACATCGACGATCCCTTGCTCGAACTTTTTCAGCGTAACACCGACTTTACTGCCGAAAGCTTTTTGAGCGAGCTTCGCAAACAGAGAAATTCTCCTCCCCTGGAAGCCCAGGCTGCAGCTTCTGGGTCTTTATAACGCTCACCTCGCGGCAACCTGCTCGGCCAGCTCTCTTTTTTGGTAGATACGATCCAAGAATCGCGCGAATTCGTACGCGCAAAGAACGCGCGCGAATCTGTACTCACGCGGCAAAGACCTGCCACGGAGCAGAATGCCCGATTGGATCCCGCACCTGCCGCAGCCCAACCACAAAAACGCTGGCCCGACTCTGGTTGCCATGGTTCACTTAGACGAGGTGAACGCGTTTCGGCCTTGAATCCTAACGAGAACCTAACGTCATAACAGCCTCAACAATCGGCGTGACATGACCACCCACGAAGATTCCATCCGCAGCACCCTTTCCGCGAACCTCTACGCGGAGCAAGCTGCGGCGGCCCATCTTTGTTCCTTGTTCATTTACAAAGCGCGTATCCGCAGCGTTCGGGATGAGATCGTTACGCATCATGTAAACCGCCAAAGGCCCCATGCAACTTCCCGACGCCGGGTCTTCTGGAATTCCATATTCAGGCGCAAACATGCGGGAATAGACGCCATCAGGGGTTAACGCAAACAGAAAGACGCAGAAGGGTTCGTTCTCAGCGCCCTTGAGAGTCTTCAGACCCGCCGAATCGAGCCATGCTCGATCGACCGCAGCCTTATCTTTCGCGGCAACCACTACTGTGGGATTTCCCGCGCTGAGTAGTTGCGGGCTCATGGGAAGCAGATCCTGTGTTTCGAGCCCCAGCACCCGGGCGCAGAGAGAGGAGTCATAGAACTTTTCTTCGCGAACCGGAGGCATCCGTAACCAGATAAGTGGCCGTCGACCTGCTTCAATGCGTAATGGGACCGGGCCGACCCGCTCTTCCAGAATGAAATTGCTGCTGTCTCGCGGGACGATGTTTTCTTGCAACAGCACAAACGCAGCACCAACGGTAGGATGGCCCGCAAATGCCATCTCTTTTGTAGGCGTGAATATCCGCACACGCGCCGCGCAATCCTTGTGCGTTGCCGGAAGAAGGAATACGGTTTCCGCCAAATTGAGTTCTCTGGCGATCTTCTGCATGGTGGTTTCGTCGATTTCAGCCGCGTCCGGGAATACCGCGAGCGGATTTCCCGCCAAGGGATCCGTGCTGAAAACGTCAACGACTACATAGCGGTAAGACTTTGTTCCGGGCATTAATCCTTAACCTCCGCGATCAGGTCGATTTCAACACAGGATCCGAACGGCACTTGAGCGATCCCGAAGGCGCTGCGAACGTGCATTCCCATATCCCCAAATACCTGTTCGAAGAGCTCCGAAGCGCCGTTGGCGACCAGATGCTGTTCCGTGAACGTGGAAGTGCTGTTCACCAGCACCATCAGCTTCACCATGCGCTTGATCTTGTTCAGGTCGCCCGCCGCGGCGTGGAGCGTACCAAGGAGATCGATGGCCACTGCACGAGCGGCCTCTTTTCCCTGTGCCGTCGTGAGATTCGCTCCAAGCTGGCCGACCCAGGGCTGGCTGTCTTTCTTAGCGATATGGCCAGACAAGAAAAGCAAATTGCCGGTCCGCAGGAAGGGCAGAAATGCCGCCACCGGCGGTGTCAGTTGTGGAAGGGCGATGTGTAGAGCGTCAAGCTTTTCGTAGATCGACATGATTGAGTGTCAATTGACACTTAGCTAAGTAACGAAATGAAGTTATCTCACAAAATTCGCTTGTTGTAAAGGCTCGAAAGCCTATGTCGGACAATCCCTGGATTTAAGAGGAGCTGATTTTTATGCATCTACCTCGTAAAATCTCAACCTTCGCGCTTCTGGGGCTCGCAATGCCCACCACCACACTCGTTGGGCAAAGTTCTCAGACCGTAAGTCGCGCCGAAGCGACAAAAGCGATTGAAGACGGCAATATTACGTGGGGCAAAGCTCGGGTAGCCATCGACAAGAACGCATTCGAGAGGATGCTGGAGCCGGATTTGTACGTCCAGCTTTCGGATCGCAGGTTAACCCGGGCAACAGTTCATCGATCGCATCTCCTCCTATCCGTCAGGCATCACATTGACACGATTCGATTCCAGCGTTCTTACCGTCGAACCGAGTTGCGACGACTGGGTGGCGAAAATTCATTAGAAAATCGAATACGAACGCAAGGGCTCTGACGGCAGAACAGAAAAGGAATATGCGATCTGGATCACTCGCGACGGCTGGAGAAAGTGAGCAGCGACAATGGCCGCTCCTCTTTTCCGAGGAAGTTGGCCATGAGCATTGGAAGGGCACACCGCCACCCCTGGCGAACTGGTAGCGGCACGGTATGAATATGGACAGTTAGCTAAAAGACCCTGACGGGCCATCCGATACTTATGCCGCAAAACGAAAACAGCGCGGCATACGCGTGGCCCCGTTAAATTCTTGGTGCCCGGGACCGGAATTGAACCGGTACGTCTCTTTCGAGACCCGGGATTTTAAGTCCCGTGCGTCTGCCAGTTTCGCCACCCGGGCGGGCGGGGAAGTCGTTGAAGCCAATATATCAGTTCGCGGCGGGTGGACTCCTGGCGCTTTGTTCGGAGGTCGTTCACGCGTTCGTCACGCTGGCTGTTTGTTTTTCCTTTATGTAGCTGTGTGTCGTTTTGCGTCGCTGTGGGGCCCATGCGAGAGCCACTAAGGACACGGCGGGGAACAGAGGATTTCGCGGAGTTGCAACGCCCGCGCTGGTAACTCAATCCCGTGAGTCCTCTAGGGCAATGGGTGGTTTGTGAGCAAATAATTTCCGCCGTTCTCGGCTACAATGTGCAAGTTGGTCCGGCCGACGACTTGTTCCAGATGCGGCACATCCGTGCCGTAGGTTAGAAGATACCAGCGGGATTCTTCCTGCCATAGCGATACGAATTTGTTGTCATCGATGAACACTTGCGGAGCGTCGGGCGCATACGATCCATATTCCAGGTTATTCATGCGCCCGTTCAGAAGCAGCGCAGTCCGATCAGTGTAAAAAAAAAACGGAAGAGAAGGCATAGTATGCGTCGGCTTCGATCAACTGGCCCGGCGGGCTCTGTTGTAGCCGCTCCGCGAGCGGGTACGAGCCGAGATAATTGTCGAAGCGGATCAGGGCAATTCGGGCACCCTGAAAAAAGATGATCATGCTGATGGCGATGACGAAAACTGTTCTCCGGATATTGTTTCGGCCAAACGCTAGCGCCACTGCGCAACCTCCGAAGGCAAAGGCCGCAAGGGCCAGGGGCAACTTCAGGTAGGCGAAAGCATTAAGCGTCAGGTCCCAGATGTGGCCGAGAGCATGCGTGTAGAGTTCAGGATGTTGTGTCAGCGCCTGTGAGATGTCGCCGGGCGCGGGAACGCGCCAGACGGACAGAAGCAAGACGGCCAGCACGGCAAACAGGATCGAGGACGTACCGAGCAGAACATACGTTCCCGCCCGCACCCAGCGGCCGCCGGCGCTGAGAACCGACCCTGCCAGCAACGCCAGCGCGGGATAGATGGGCATCGAATAATATTCCTGCGTCGTCGAGAATGTGAAAAACAACATGACGACGCCTATCCAGCAAAGTGCCATCAACCTTGTTCTGCCTGCGCGAGAAGTCGGCTTGTAGTCGAGGGTCGGCGCAGAGAGTAAATAGAAAGACCACGGAAAGATCCAAACCAGATTCAGAATCCAGAACCAGAACCTGGGGACAGTGTCATAGTCGCGCGGATATCGCAAACCCAAAAAACGCAGCAGGTGTTCGTTGAAGAAGTAAAACCAGAAGAATCCGTGATATTCACCCGGACCGCTGTGCAGGGTGAACACAAAATAAGGTGGATTGCGCAGAGTTGCGAGAACATACCATGGAACCGCGATCGCCAAGGCAACCGCAATCGCGAGCCACAGATGGAGACGCCGCCATGCCGTCCAAGAGAACAAACTGCGGGTCACTGCCATGTAAACGAGAGCCGCCATTACAGGGAATACGGCGGCAATCAGGCCCTTCAGCAGAAGTCCCGCTCCCAGGCAAAGGCCCAGCAGAAGGGACCAGCGCAGCCAAGATTCCGTGTCAGGTTCAAGCAGACGCAGCCATGCCCAGATCGCGCCGGTGATCGTCAAGACCAGAGTTGCGTCGGGGATCAGAATGCGCGTGAACAGGAAGAGGCCAACAGATGTGCTGAGAGCGATGCCCGCGTAGAGTCCGGCGGTCTCGCTGAAGGCCCAGCGCCCGAAGCGGTAAGTCATCCAGCACAAGAGCACTACCGCCAGAGCGTGCGGAAGTCGCGCGGCCCAGTCGTGGACGCCGAAGATGCAGTACGCAACCGCGATCATCCAGTAATTGAGCGGCGACTTTTCGAGATAGGCGACGCCGTCAAGCCGCGCGGTGACCCAGTCTCCGGAGGACAGCATGTTGCGGGCAGCCTGCGCCTGAACCGCATCGACGTCGTCCATGAGATGCGGAGGGCTGCCGATACTTAGGAGGAAAACGAGGCTAGCTGCGGCTAAAACGATCCAATCGGTCCGAAAGACTCGAAGAGCAGACCTGACATGTTGATCTTCGGAAGCGGCCGCACCACGTTCCTTCGTTTGATCCACATCAAGAAGGTTATCAAACCCCCTCACCGATAGTTAAAATCCGCTCCCTCTTCCAGCTTTGCGAAGGAAATCTCATCACCCGGTGACTGATTGAACTTCTGTCACAGGAATTTAACGTCCGTCTTGTGAGCCCTGATATTAGGCTGGCGCAATGACTCTGTGGAACTTCGCAGCCCGTGAATCGCATCCGTTTTTCCTGGTTCGTTTCCGAAGAATTGAAAGCGGCCATCGCGCAAAAGTGTGTAGCGGCGTCCGCGCCAATCGATGGTGTTGCCGAACAATCCCGCCACCCAAACAAAAACGCTGATCAGGTCCTGAAAGGGAACCAGCCACCATCTACGGCGGGTGAGCGGGTCGTGAAGTACCCAACCCGCCGTACTCCATGCGGCAAGCGCACGAAAAAACAGCGTAATCACTAACAAGGGCCAGAGCCTCGGGACAGTCAGCCAAAGCAGCAACGCGAGCGGCAGGGGATTGGTGAAGATCTGTCCCCAGTAGCCCACGGGACGTGAGCGTCGGGTACTGCGCGCCCAGCGCAAGCGATGCTGCAGATTGCTCTTCAACGTTTGGCTGCCGATGCGGTGCTCGATCACACAGGAAGAAAGGACTACGCGGTATCCAAGCTGGGGTGCGCGGTTGCCGATTTCAAAATCTTCGGCAAGGTAATGGCCAAGATCGGCGAAGCCGCCCATGGCTTCGATCACTTCACGGCGCGCGGCGAGAGTGGGGCCGAGGGCAAAGTTCATCTCGCCGACCAGCCACGCTACCAGCACCCCCGCGAGGAATTCCGTGTTCATGCCGATGGCTTCAAGTCGTGACCAAAATCCGTGCCCGGGCACAGCGCGGTAAGGGCAGGTGACCACACCCACGCTCCGGTCCTGGAACTCAGCTGCGACACGCCGCAACAGATCAGGCGGGACGTGGACGTCGCTATCGCTCATGACCAGGATGCTGTGCTGAGCGCGCGGCACCAGACGCCCCAGACTGTGCGCCTTCCGGTTGGGAACGGTTGGATCTCCGGTTTCAATCAGATGAACTCTCGGGCTCTGCGGAAACTCACCGCGTACTTTGTCCACTATGGCCACAGCCGGGTCGTCCATTCGGTCGACGGCAAACAGAATTTCGTAGTCGCGATAATCCTGGGTAAAGAAGCTGCGGAGATTTTCTTCCAGGTGATCGTCTTGTCCGCAAAGCGGTTTCAGGACGCTGACGGGTGGCGGGTCTGTGAGTGGCGGCGAAGGAATGGCCAGGTAACGGCGCGCGGCGACACTGCTGAGCACGCAGTAAACCCACGAGCCAACTAGCAACAGAACGAGTAGAGCCACGAGGGCCAATGTCAGCAACGCCATAACAGGTGCCAAACGATTGTAAACTCCTGCGCGGCGCGGTCAAAAGAAAACCATCCGACCCTTTGCCGCGAGCCAGTGAATTTCTCCCTGCACGTTGGAAACTTTCGTTGCAGATTGTGTTTCACTATAGGTGGTGCCTACGCGGAAAAGGCAATGCGTTTGATATCGTGACCGGTTCTCGAACGATGAGAGTCAGCCTGGGCAGTTCCGTTTTTCTCTTACTGCTGTTTTGTCCTGTCTGCTTTAGTCAGTTGCCGTCGTCTCGCTGTGATTCAACTGGTAGCCCACTCAAGGACTGTATTTACTTAACAAAGCTCGAGATTGGGCCCGATCAAGTCTTTACATCCGAAGAAAATCTTGCGGATCGTCGCGTGCGACTGTCAGCGATTTCCCCGACCACGACAGACGGTGAGTCAGATTCTGGGGGGACCACGCTCGCTCCAGAGCCGACCAGGCAGGAACACTTTCATTGGCGCAGAGCTCTAACGGAATCAGCCACCTTCCTTGTGATCGAGCAGGCCTATGTTGTGCACACCGATTTCAATTGGGTCGTATCTGAAAATGGAATTCCGTTTAATCACTATTGGCGCGACTACATGCAGTCTCTATCCGAGTGGACACATTCGGGCTGGAATGACGGCGATCCCAATTGGTTCGGCTACGTCGGGCACCCGATCCAGGGAGCATTGACCGGCTTCATTCAAATTCAAAATGATCCTCAGGGGGAGAAGCTCGAATTTTCCAAGACTAAGGCTTACTGGTGGAGTCGGCTGAAGGCTGGTTTGTGGAATGCGGCCTACAGTACGCAGTGGAATCTTGGACCGGTGAGTGAGATCACGGTTGAAAAGTATGGCACGAAAGACAGGCCGCCGTGGAATCACGACGGATCCTTTCCTTGTTCGCATCATTGCTTGACTGGCGTGGGCCAAATTGACATCGTCATGACACCGCTGGGAGGCACGGGGTGGCTGATAGGGGAAGACTTTCTGGACAGCAAGGTTGTGCGACGGGTAGAGGATGACACGCAGAACCGTCTGCTGATTGACACCGTCCGCGTCGCTCTCAATCCGATTCGAGGAGGAGCGAATATTCTTCACGGGAAGCCCCTTTGGTATCGTGCCTCCCGCGATGCGCAAGGGATGAGCCTGGTCAGTGACAAGAAATCGGCCGTCTCCGCACACGAGACCTCCAAAACGCAGATTCCCGACCACGGAGATGTGTTTTTTGGTTACACGCACACCGGGGCATCGCGTTGCCAGGCCATCTTTTTTAGCACGGTCGTTGTCTGCGATCCACTTTCAGCCAGGAGTTCTAACCTGAATGGCTGGAATGCAGCTGTAGAGAAAAAGTACCTCCGCTATTTTGGAGTGATTGCTGATTTCAGCGGACTATACGGTGGAGTGAATCAGACTAATTTCTTGTTTGGTGTGCGAGGCGGAGCCCCGATCGGAAGGTTGCGGCCGTTTGCAGAGGCCCTGATCGGCGCCGTGCACGCAAGCGAAAACGGCTCTGCACCCAAGTCGGATACCTCTTTTGCTGAAGATCTCGGAGTGGGAATCGATTTTCGGCTGATGCGGCTGCTCGGGTGGCGCTTTCAGGCCGACGAACTCAAGACAGGGTCGCCGGACTTTGAGCGGCGTAACCTTCGTCTGTCTTCCGGACTGGCCGTTCGGTTCTAGCTGTCCGCTAACCGCGTTGTTCCAGATGATCCATTATTTGGCTACTTGTATAACAAAATGGCGGATCGCTCGGGCTCGGCGTTGTCGAATCGATCCTTGGAATTTTGGTAAGATGCTTTAGTCATTAAGCAGACGGTTCGCATTTCGGGCCCGGAATCAGGGGCTCAAGCATTTACGAAGCAGAGGGATGCAAATATTAACTGCTATCCTTCTCGCGTTTTGCGCGGAAACCATATATCCTTGGGTGAAACTAAACACTGGTTCTAACAGAGCGCAGCACAACCATCGCGTGAGGGGGCGCATGCGAAGGGGGCAGAGGTCGTTATGTCTGATTCAGAGAACGTACAAGTTTTCATATTGGCTGAGAACCGGCTTTTGCGTGAAGCCCTTACACGCATTTTGGGCAAGAAAAACGACATCCGGGTGGTCGGAGCGTCCGCTTTCTCGCCTGATGTCGTCGCGCAAATCAGTAGTGCCAGTCCAGATGTTCTGCTATCCGATTCGGCCGCGGTGGCTCTCTCGGACTTACGCCTGATTTCAGAAGTACGTGCCGCGATCCCTGGCCTTAAGGTGGTCATGATCGGCATGGACGCAGACCCAGAAACTTTTCTGCGCGCGGTACGGGACGGAATTGTGGGTTTCGTCCTAAAGGACGCTTCCGCCATGGAGGTGGCTGCAGCCGTTCGTTGTGTGGCGAATCATGAGGCTGTTTGTCCTCCCAGCCTCTGCATGGCGTTGTTCGAGCGCGTGGCGAGTCAGAATCAGAACGCGCATCCTGCCAGCTTTGTGATCAGACACAATCTCGGTCTCACGCGCCGAGAGCAGCAACTTGTTCAAATGATTAGCCACGGACTCACCAACAAGGAAATAGCCTCGCAGTTGAACCTCTCGGAGCAGACAGTAAAGAACCACATTCATCGGATGCTGCGCAAGCTTGGCGCTGCTGACCGGTTGGGAGCGGTAGAGCTCTGCCGCCTGCCCGGAGCAGTCGCATGATCAATGCCGCATCTGGCATTGGTACTTTTGCGGTACTTATCTGTTACAGAAGCTGACGCGGTTGCTGTGTTTCGTAGGACCTTCTTGGTACTGCCTATCTTGAATCTCTGGGCCTGATTTGAGCCTTACTTTTTTGCGGAGAACAGGAGATACTGCCCGGCACGGAGAGGATCGTGCAAAAAATCAGAGTGTTGGTCGCAAATCGGCCGCGCTTGATGAAGGATTTGGTCCTTGCGACAATTGGGGATCAACCCGATATCGAAGTGGTCGGCGAAACCCAGGACGAAGCGGAAATCACGGAATTGGTGGAACGCACGCGTCCTGACTATTTGATCATCGCGTTGGAGAACCCCGAAGTCCGGCCGGGTTTGAGCGGCTTTTTGCTTGGCCGTTATCCGGAAATGAAGATTCTTGCGCTGGCCGCAGAACGGAACAGCGGCATCTTTTATTGGGCTTTTGTGGATATCCGTTCCATGCCTGTCGAATCATCCGAGCAGGGCATCTTAGGTGTTTTGCGAAGCAAGCCAGAGTTGGTTGGCATTTAGACGCACGGATGCGGATTACGAATAAGACGAAATCAAAGTTAGAGGTAGTCAGAGAACGCGTGTGGCTGCCCGTCCGAAAGTTCTCCAGGCCGCGAAGTAGTTAGCCGCTCGCGCTCATCTCTCCGCGACTTCGTGCGTTGAGAGGGGTTTGGATACGAGGTTGGTTGTTGTGATGACGCCGGCTGAAAGTTCGCAGGAGCAGTAAACCAACGGAATCAATACGGGTTAGCTCACAGATGCCCTGTAAGTGAGGGGGCGAAGCTGTAGCTGGAGACTCTGATTCAAAGGGACAATCGAGTTTGACGGAGAGTTCTAATCTCATGGTCGCTGCCGAATCTTTGCAGCTAGACTCGCAATCCGTCGCATCGCTTCAATCTCATTGGTATGCCGCACACGTTTGTTCGCGCCATGAGAAGCAAGTTGCCCGGCAATTGGAGGAGCGACGGGTGAGCTGCTTCTTGCCTGTGTATCGCAGCGTTCGTCGATGGAAGGACCGGCGCAAGGAATTAGATCTTGTGTTGTTCCCAGGTTATGTCTTCGTTCACCTCGATTTGAAGGATCGCTTGCGGGTGTTGCAGGTGCCTAGTGTGGTTCGGTTTGTGAGTTTCAATGGCCACCCCGCGCCGCTCCCCGACAGTGAGATCGAGGCTCTGAACAACGGATTAGCCGGGGGTGTGCGCGCCGAGCCTCACCCGTATTTAAAGGTTGGGCGCCGCGTGCGTGTGAAATACGGGCCGCTCACGGGCGCACAAGGCATCCTGGTACGCCGGAAAGATAAGTTTCGCGTCGTGCTTTCCATCGATCTGATCATGCGTTCGGTCGCAGTGGAAGTAGATGAGGCCGATGTCGAGCCTTGCTGACATGTTTCGCAACCGGTTGCGAGTCGCTACTGAAGATCAGAAAATTTCGGCTGCTGGCAGCCGCGCAGAGGTGTTATGAGTAGACCTTTCCGAAGTGTTCATCGTTGCCCGAAGCTGGTCTTGCTTTGCGTCGGAATAGTGTTCTCTGCGGTCGCATGGAGTCAGCAACCCGCGTCCTACACCCGCAGCAATGCAATCGACCAAAAGAATTCTCGCGCAGAACACGAAGCGGAACAGCTGGTTTCACTGTCAGCCGACAGAATTCTCTTTATCCTTCGAGACGAGCCGGGATTGCTGCTCCAAATCAAAAAGGCGCTTGTTCGAAAAGCTTTCGAGCAGGGAAGAATACTCGATCCGAATGACCTCACGGATGACGCTCTGTTCACGTTAATCCGCGAAGATCAGAACATCCGTATCATCGCGACAAAAGAGATCGTTGACCGTTCATATATCAAAGCGAAACCCACGCGCGAGGAACTCGCACGGAATTTACCTTGTCGGCAACCAATGCCCGGTGCTGAGGCCCTCGCCACTAAACAGCCGGATCAGGCAACGTCAAGCACGAATCCCAAGCCACTCCCGAGCCAGGAGGAGCAGTACTGGCTCAAGCATGAGGACGACTTGGATTGCTATCTGACCCAATATCTTCCCTATGGAGTGGCGCCTTACTCTGCTGCCCAAGGACAGTACAACCAAGCACTTTCTCCGCAACAAAACCCGGCGTCACAGTATCCCGGCCAGCAGCAATATCCGCAACAGCGTAATCCCCTCCAACAGTTTCCCCAGCAACAATACCCGCCAACTCAGTCTCCCGAGCAGGGGCCGACTGACTACCGCCGTCAGCTTGAAATGACGCAAATGCCATCCCAGGGCTACTTTGGCATGGACAGTGATCAGAGCGAGATGGCGAGCATCCAGCCTGAAGAACTGCCCAGCCTGTTGAGCGCCGGCCAGATGGGCGGGGGTCTTTCTTCAGGAATGTCCCGAAAGGGGCTCGGAGCGGGTGGCGCCGACGCTTCGGATTTGTCAATGTCCCCCGATTTAAGCTCTTCGTTAGGGTCTTCCTTAGGGTCCCCTTTCGGTTCGTCGATTGGCTCTTTGCTCGGAGGCCAAAACGGAGTCTCTGGATTGCCTCAACAGGCGCGTCTTGAAGATCAGACCCGATTTCCTCTCCAGCAGTACTCATATCCCAAACCGCCCCAGCAGCCGATGCTGCGTCATCGCCCCAATCCGTATGCTGACGTGCCTTCGCTCTACGATTTGTACGCCCAGTACTCGAGGCGTACTCCCCGACTCGAGCGTTTCGGAGAAGATGTTTTCCTCAATGGGACGGGGAACCTCGACGAGCTTCCCATGGATTTACCGGCCGGGCCAGACTATGTCGTTGGCCCCGGCGACGGTCTGACGATCAGTCTTACAGGAGGAATCTCGCAGAGACTACAGCGCGTGGTGGATCGCGAGGGTCGCGTTGCTTTGCCTGAAGTCGGAGCCGTCGAAGTATCCGGACGGAGTTTGGGTGACGTGCAACATCTCGTGCAGACCGTTCTGCGTGGCCAGTTCCGTGGTGTCGACGCCGATGTTTCTCTTTCCCGCATTCGGACAGTTCGCGTTTATGTGACTGGCGACGTCGAGCGGCCCGGACCTTACGATGTAAGTTCACTCTCGACGCCGCTGAACGCTCTCTATCTCGCAGGTGGCCCCACTTCAGAGGGTTCGTTGCGGGTTGTCCTTCACTATCGTGGCAAACAGCTCATTCAGGAGGTCGACCTTTACGACCTGTTGCTCCACGGTGTTCGTGGCGATGTGCAGCGGCTGCAGGCTGGAGACACAATCCAGGTTCCTCCGTTGAAAGGACAAGTCACGATCGAAGGGATGGTGCGACGGCCCGCGATCTACGAGTTGAATGGTGAAAAGGATCTGGCCGAAGTCTTGGAACTCGCCGGGGGTGTTCTACCTTCCGGAACTTTGCGCCACGTGGATGTGGAACGCGTGGAAAGTCACGAAGACCGCACCATGTTGCGTCTGGACATTCCCGAGACCGATAGCGACGCCAGTGTTAACAAAGCGCTCGAGGATTTCACCGTTCAAGACGGAGACAAGATCAAGATCACTCCGATCCTGCCTTACGCCGATAAGACTGTTTACCTCGACGGCCACGTCTCCCGTCCCGGGAAGTTTGCCTACACGGACGGCATGAAAGTCACCGACCTCATCAAGTCCTACAAGGATGTACTGCCCGAACCCTCAATCACCCACGCCGAGATTATCCGCCTATCCCAGCCCGACTTCGCGCCCGAGGTGCTGACCTTCAATTTAGGCGATGCCCTCGCCGGCAAAGATCAGGATCTGGTACTGAAGCCTTTTGATATCGTTCGCGTCTTCGGACGGTTCGACTTCGAAGATCCGCCAGTGATTACGGTCACTGGAGAAGTAAGGGATCCGGGGGACCACTTGACGAATGGGGTGCCTCACCTACGCGACGCCGTATATCTGGCTGGTGGCACAACCCGGGATGCTCTGCTCACCGATGCACAGGTTTTTCGCAAAACCAGCGACGGCAAGCTGGAAGTCATCAACGTGAATCTAGGCAAGGCGCTCGAAGGAGATGCGAAGGACAATATCGAGCTCGAACCCAAGGATCGAGTTTTCATTCATCGCGATCTCAACAAGCTTGACCCGCCCACGGTTGCGATTGAAGGTGAAGTGGCCCATCCAGGGAAGTATCCGCTGGGCGACGATATGACCGCCGCAGGATTGGTCCGTCTTGCTGGCGGTTTCAAACGTGGTGCCTACAAAGAAGAAGCAGACTTGACGCGTTACGAAGTAGAGCAAGGCAGCAAAGTTGTGAGTGACCACGTTATAGTTCCGATTGCCAAAGCGATGGAAGGCGAACCGGACGCCGACGTCCGCCTTCGCGATGGCGACGTTCTGGCAATCAAGCAACTTACCGGCTGGAAAGATGTTGGTGCGACGATTGCTGTAACAGGTGAGGTTGTTCATCCAGGCACGTATGGGATCCAGGAGGGTGAGCGTCTAAGTTCCATCATTCAACGTGCCGGCGGTTTCCGAAACGATGCTTACCCCTATGGGGCGGTATTTGAGCGACAGCAGATAAGAGACCTGGAGGAGAAAAATCGAGCTGACTTGCTGGATCGAGTGCAGAGCGAAGCCGCCAATATCAAGAGTATTCCTGAGCAAAATCAGGAAGACATGTTGGCCAAGCAGGCCGCGGTGGAACAGTATCAGACCACGCTGCAGAAGCTGCAAAATGCTCCTCCGCAAGGGCGCATGGTTATTCATATCTCAACCAATATGAAGCGTTGGGTGAATACTTCATCTGATGTCCAAGTGCGAGCTGGCGACACGATTTACGTTCCGAAGAGGCCCAGTGTCGTGTTAGTAGACGGCGCTGTTTACAATCCTACTGGCGTTACCTACAAGTCCGGCAAGAGCGCTGGGTGGTACCTCAGTCAAGCTGGTGGTCCAACGGGAACTGCCAATAAAAAGGGTGTCTTCGTAATCCGCGCCGACGGTTCCGTGGCTGGCGGCACTAGCGGCCTGTTTGGGGGAGGTGCGGAGAGTGCAGCGATGCAACCTGGGGATATGGTGGTTGTGCCCGAGAAGATATTCACTATCAGTCGTGCATGGCAAAATACTGCGATAGCCGCCCAGATTGTCACTGCAATTGCTATCAGTGCTTCATACGCCAAAAACTTCTAGTGAGTAGGACGTCGTTTGATTCTTTCGGGGTAGGTTTGACAGGTCGCCACGATGCAAGTCTCCCAATGATGCCCGGAAAGTTGGCCAATAAAGAATTCTGTGCGGAAAGGCCCTAAGACTCGGGAAAGGCCGGGAATTTCGTGCGGCTGAACGTCGTCAATCCTGAACATGGGAAAGGGAGGCGCATTATTGCTCATCAGGAACGATCCTGATTCTCCCGAACCCAGCCACGCGCTCTGTTCCCCGAAGGTGAATTGCACGTTATCAATGTTCAACGACACCGTGCTATTGAGCAACTGAAGTTGATTCACCTGCGGTGTACCGTTGGCCAACGGCGGCGTGCCATCCGCCGCCCCGATAGCTGACAAAGCCGCCGCAGAATAAGACGGCATCGCGGGCGCATGTTGGTACTCAGCTTGGAGATTAAACGCTAAAGGACCGGTTTCAGCCTCAGCACTCACACCAGTTATGTCGTTGAAGCCGGTCCAGTATGGTCGGCCGTAGTCATTGACCAGCGTTTGACCGAAGTGATAACTGTCGTGAAGTGGCGTTCCTGAAATGTCCGTCATTCGCGTGTATACGGAGTTAACTTGAGCTCCCACATTAGCGGCGCCATCGAGACGGGCTATTTCCGGAGCAAACTCTTGAGCAAGCGATTTGTAGATTCGGCCCGCCTCTACCGAATCCTCCACACTATTTTCGAGCGTGTCTCCAGAGTCCTGGACCATGCGAGCACATTGCAAACGAGTCCAAGGTCGTATGCCCAGCATGTTGGACTTCATGTAACCCAGGGCTATGAGCCGTTCCAGCAACGGATAAATCCAACTGTCGAGAGGGACATACGGAGAGGCCATGTAGTTCGGATTGCGAGGTTTTTCACCGGTATGTTCCGGCAATAAACTCCCCCATGGCGAACCACCCAGCTCTGGGTCGTGGTGCGCGCGATAGACTTGGCGTCCGAAGTACCAGCCTAGGGCGCTGCCGATGATTACATCGGACGGGAAGTGCTGCTTGGCAGTCACGCGCGTGATGGTGATTGCGGTGGCCAACCCATACGCTGCGGTCTGGCTGAGCCAGCCAGGATATTCGTGCGCCCAAACGCTCGCGACAGACCACGCGATGGCAGAGTGCTCGGAAGGAAACGAAGAACCTCCCTTAAAGAAGTCTCCATTTCCACTGTCTTGAAGAGGGCGCTGTCTTTGCGTCATCTCCTTGAGCAGGTACGCTACGCCAGTAGCGTTGATGGCAGCCTCCCCGGTCAGAAGTCCGGCTTCTTGCAGGTGATCGTCATGGGTCATGTGACCGAACAGGAAAGACGCTCCTGTCAAACCGATCATGGAATAAGCGCCGTAATCTGAAATATGCAGGCTGGTTTGCATGTGACTTGGGTTGACTTGCCTCGACCACCAGCTGTCGCTTGCGATGAAAGCTGCGGTAATCCCAGCCGCCGGGAGAATCCATTTGAGATCCTTTGTGCGGAAACGCGCGGGGCTGGTCCAGAACTGCTTTTGATCGCCTACCAAGTGTTTGACAAACGGTGACACCAGCCGGTTTTCAGGATCCTCGCCGGGCTGCAGTTCGTAGCGGTCCTCAGGTGCGCTCGCCTTTGGCGACTGTGTGGAACCGTCCGATAC
>Ga0207044_1006_pt1 | contig 83430 bp, 69 predicted proteins | sample Alteio_BWMinCont_68_FD_153300 | JGI IMG/M metagenome (GOLD analysis project Ga0207044, IMG submission 153300) | Enriched cells from forest soil in Barre Woods Harvard Forest LTER site, Petersham, Massachusetts, United States -... | ecosystem: Environmental > Terrestrial > Soil > Temperate forest >... | reverse complement strand
AGGGCGAAGATTCCGGTCACCCTCTGCGACTTGAACTACGTCGAGCCGTTGCAAGAGTGGCAGTTGGTGATTGCGACTCCGTGGTACGACAGCCGCGGCCCGCGTAAGTCCTACGACCGGGTCTTTCAGGCTCTACAGGATGCAGGCATTTACAAGGACGTCCCTATCAGGCGGCTGTCTGTGACGAGCCCGGCCGACCCTCTGGTTAAAGCTCTCGAACGAGACGTTAAGCTCCGGACGGAGGGAACCGTCCACATCGTTCGGAGCAGCAAGGCTCAGGGGTATAGCTACGCTGTAACTTTTGCCCCGTTTAGTGGCCCCGGAGGGGTTGTGCCTGCGAGACGCTTCGCGGAAAGCGATGATCTACGATCGTTTCTGGAGGATGATCTGTACATTTCGCCGAGCTCGATAGATGAGGCACTGTTAGAGCTTGAGCGCAAAGGCAGTGCGTCCATATTCAATGTTCAGCTCACCCGAAAAGAGCTTAGGAAATTGTCCCTAGCGTAGCCGCACTCGGTCGCTTCTTTGGATGTCATACTGCTCCCCCGCGCTAGAATGACTCCATGAGTCCCCGCCCGCAAACCAGCGAAGCCGCACTACCCGTCACGATACAATCAATTGTGTAGAGTAAGGCGGGAAACTTTGGAGGCATGGAATGAGTTTTTCGGCATCGGCGGCTGATGAGCGTGTGCTCGACGTGCAGTCCACGGACGATACGCTCAGCGTGAGTCCGCGCGACGGTCGCGTCATCGCTGTGCCTCTGGTCTGGTATCCACGGCTGCTCAACGCTACTTCCGCCCAGCGCCAGAATTGGAAAATTGCTGGCGGTGTTATGGGATTTACTGGCCCGACTTGGACGAAGATTTAAGCACGGAAGGATTGTTGCGTGGCGCGCATGCGCCAAGACGTCGGTTCACTCGAAGTAGGGGCAGTCTGTCAGCTACCAGCCTTTAGCTTGCGGCTAGATCAAAGGCCCTGCTCTACGAGCGGGGCCTTTTTTTGTTCCAGGAGCAATGGCCCTATCGGCGTGTGGTGCGTACAGGATTGTCCGCGCTACGCCTACCTACGGGGCTTATGGCGTTCGCAGAAAGCCGTGATACGCGCCTTTTGAGTCCACGAAGTACCCCGCGATACCTCCCACCGAGTCATTGGAATATGGGAGAGTTCCCTGAAAACCGCCGGTGCCTGCACCCGGAGCATCAAACTTTGTGATGCTGCCGTTCTCGGCACGCAGGAAGCCGTGGTACACGTCACTGGCGTCAAGGTAGTAACCCGCGATCGCGTCCGTTGGATTGAGATTCGAAGGTATAGTCCCTTGGCCGGCGGCTTTGCCCGCGCCTGCAACGTTGAACTTGGTTATGGCGCCGTCGGGAGCGCGCAGGAAGCCGTGATAGACGCCGCTCGTGTCTATGTATTCTCCCGTGACTGCACCCCCGTTGTTGATGCTTGCAGGTTCGGTACCCTCGAGTCGGTTAGTGCCTGAACCCGAAACATTGAAGGTCGTGAAAGTGCCATCGGCGGCGCGCACGTAGCCGTGATAGACATTCTTGGAGTCAATGTAGTCTCCGGTGATCGCCCCTTCTTGATTCAGACCCGAGAAAAAGTCAGTGAAGGTGCCCTGGCCGGGAGCTCTGCCCGCGCCCGGAGCGTCGAAGGTCGTGAAGGTGCCATCAGCGGCGCGCGAGAAGCCGTGATTTACATTGCTCGCGTCGACGTAGTATCCCGCGATTGTCCCGGCGATGTTAATGTTCGAGGCAAATGTGCCTTGTCCGGCGTTTTTGCCCGCGTTGGGAGCGTTGAAGGTCGTGATTTTGCCATCGGTAGCGCGCAGGAATCCGTGAAGCACCGTGTGTGCGTCAATATAGTACCCGGCGATCGCACCCGAGGGGTTGATGCCGAATGGAACTGTGCCTGCGCCGGCGACTTTGCCTGCGCCGGGAGCGTTGAAGGTCGTGATTTTGCCGTTGCTGGCGCGCAGAAATCCGTGATACACGGTGCCAGCGTCACTGTAATACCCGACTATCGCACCCGACGAAAGGATGCCGATGCCGAGGGTACCTTGGCCAGCGCTTTTGCCCGCTCCGGGAGCGTTGAACGTGATGATTTTACTTGGGCTTGTCTGGGCAGAGAGTTGAACTGTAATCGCCAGCGCGGCGAATAAGGTCGCCGCGGTAAACAGGGTCAAAGTTCTGGATTTCATGGAGATCTCCTTTTGAGTTTCAATTGAGCCCCGGATTGGAATCTTCCTTTTTGACCGGAAAACGACTGCCATTGTACCCCCGCAATTACTGCTCGCGTCAATGCGAAATAGCTTGCATCCCGTTTTCTGGGCAGCGAGATGGCGGCCGCACGCGGGCGAGGGCGCCCGCGCCACATGGATTGTTTGATGGGAATTTGGTTGGGTGTGATATAATACAGTCTGGGTTTATAACTTTGCGAGAACCTGGGTGCGGCTTCTGCCGGACCCTTTTTTATTGCTCAAAAAATGGGGTGAATATGGAGTTACAGGATGCGATTTGGGTGGGGGACATTGCAGCTGCGGGAGACACGCGGAAGTGGTCGGGGGAGTAGGCGGAGGCGGCTTTTTTGCACAAAGCGACTGGGCTAGGGTTGAGCGTGTTGACGCCCTGGGGAGACAGCGAGCGTTATGACCTGGTGGTGGGCACGGGAAAACGTTTGTTACGGGTGCAGGTGAAGTCGACGCGATATGTGGGCGAGAAACGATACACCATCACGGCGCGCGGGTGCACGGCGCCGTATACGGCGGATGAGATCGATTTTCTGGCGGTGTACATTGTTCCGTTGGATTTGTGGTACATCATCCCGGTGAAGGCGTTTGCGCCGCGAAAGTGTTTGAAGTTCTATCCGGGAGGGGGCGGGCGGTACGAAAAGTATCGTGAGGCGTGGTGGCGGTTGGGAGCCGATTCGGAGCGGCGATAGGCTTGGGGCGACGTGTCCTCGGAATCAAAGGTTCCGAGGCTTGGTATATACGTTGTAGATATGTCGGTGTATACTGCGTATATCGTCAGGAGGCGTCCAATGGCTGAAGCGCAGATCGTTAAATGGGGCAACAGTTTGGCGGTGCGGATTCCCAAGCCGGTGGCTGAGGCAGCGGGGGTGCGTGAGGGCGATGCGATTGTGATTGAAGTGGATGACGGACACATCGAGGTTCGCCGGAAAGAACGGGTTCCGAGCTTGAAGGAGATGGTGGCGCAAATTACTCCGGAGAACCGCTACGACGAAATCCCGAGCGGGCCAGCAAGAGGAAAGGAATCCGTCGAATGGTAGCTCGCTATGTTCCGGAAGCAGGCGACATCATTTGGATTGACTTTGATCCCCAAGTCGGGCGTGGGCAGGCCAAACGGCGTCCGGCCCTCGTAGTTACTGAGCGGAATTATAACCGCGCCAGCGGACTTGCGATCGTGTGCCCACTCACTAGCCGGCGAAAGCCGTATCCGTTCGCACTGCCCGCTACGGTGAGTAAAGTCGAGGGCGCAGTGCTGGTCGATCATCTTAAGAGCATGGATTGGGCGGCACGAAAGGCAGCGTTTCACTCCAAAGCAGATCCTGCGCTGCTGACCAAGGTTCGGGCATATCTGGGGATTTTATTGGGAGTGCGCTGAGGCCAACTGCCGAGCTTCGCTCGGTTGTACCGCCGGGGGCGGCTGTCTCCACGTGGGAGCATGGTCGTTCTGGTTGCTTGCTGAGCTAGACTTGCGGCTACTGTTTTCTATTCCGGGAGGACGTTCTCATGTTGTGCAAGTTTGTGGGGCTGGTTTTGTTGGTTGCTGGTTTTTGTTCTGCGGCTCTCGCGCAGACTCAGGCGGTTGACGCGGAGGGGCATCAGTGGTGGCAGCATGCGGTGTTTTATGAGATTTATCCGCGGAGTTTCATGGACAGCAATAACGACGGCATTGGCGATTTGAATGGCATTGCTTCGAAGCTGGATTATCTGAAGAGTCTGGGCGTGGATGCGATTTGGATTACGCCGTGCTATCCGTCGCCGCAGGTGGATTTTGGGTATGACGTTTCGGATTACGAGAATATCGATCCTATGTACGGAACGCTGGCGGATTTTGATCGGCTGCAACAGGAGGCGCAGAAGCGTGGCATTCGCATCATTATGGATTTTGTGATGAACCATACGTCGGATCAGCATGCTTGGTTTATTGATTCGCGGTCGTCACGCACCTCGGCTAAGCGCGATTGGTACATGTGGCACGACGGCAAGGGCTCGGCTCCGCCGAACAATTGGGTTTCAACCTTTGGCGGATCGGCGTGGACTTGGGATGCGAAGACCGGGCAATATTTCTACCACTATTTCTATGCGCAGCAGCCGGACTTGAACTGGCGCAACCCGGCGGTGCACGATGCCATGTTCGATGTGACGCGCTGGTGGTACAAGCGCGGTGTGGCTGGATTCCGTCTGGATGCGGTGGATACGCTGTTTGAGGATCCGGGGCTGCGCGATAATCCGGTGCTGCCGGGGCGGGATAAATTGGGCGATCCGGTTGAGGAGAATGTTTATAACACGAAGCTGCCGGAGGTACACGTCGTTCTGCGTGATCTGCGAAAGGTCGCGGACGAAAGTAATGCTGTGCTGATTGGCGAAACCTGGACCAAAGACGTGAGCGAGCTGAAGCAATACTATGGCGACCACGGCGACGAACTGCAGATGCCGATGGACTTCATGTTCACTAAGGTTGACAGACTTTCGGCGGCGGAATTTCGCCGGCAGATTGCGGCCGTCGATTCGGCGGGAGGCTGGCCGGTGTTCGTGCTGAGCAATCACGACATCGTGCGTTCGTCGGTGCGGTATGGGGATGGAAAGAATAATCGGGCGATCGAGAAATTGATGGCGTCACTTTATTTGACGTTGCGGGGCACGCCGATCATGTATTACGGCGAAGAGATTGGGATGGAGAATAACGATCCGGTGCGGAAGGAAGATGTGAAGGATCCGATTGGGCGGGTGGGCTGGCCGCAGGAAAAAGGCCGCGACGGGGAGCGCACTCCGATGCAGTGGGACGGCAGCGCGAACGCGGGTTTTACGCGAGGGACGCCTTGGCTGCCGGTTCCGCTTAGCTATAAGAAGGTGAACGTGGCGAGCGAGCTTAAGGATCCGGCGTCGGTTCTGCAGGTCTATCGGAGACTGCTGGCTTTGCGGCATCAGAATCGAGCTCTGCTCGATGGGGATTATGTGGCGGTTAATGAGAACGATACGAACGTGCTTTCTTATTTGCGGCGCTATAAGAATGAGGCGGTGCTCGTGGTTCTGAATATGTCGTCGCAGCCGCAGCGGGTGAGTTTCGATCTTGGGCCTCAGGGGTTTGCGGTGCAGAGCGCAAGCACGCTCTTTACGACGATGGGCGGGGGATCGAAGGTTTCGCTTTCACATCTGTCCCTGCAGCCGTTTTCGGTTTATGTGGGTGCGGTTTCGAAGTGACGGGCAGTGCTCCCACCTTTGCAAAGAACGCAAAGGTGGGGCACCCCGCGATTTTATTCTTGCCTGAAAAGCAGTACAGTGACCCTAGTGCATGATCTGAAATACCATGCCGGATCCCTGGGCTCCGCCCGCTTGCGTAGTGCCGTAGAGATTGCCGGTAGAGTCGAGAATCAGATCGCCGGTGGGATGGTATCCGTCGGTTCCCTGCCCGAAATCATGGACGACTTTGTAGGTCCAAGCGCCGCCGGTTGAGGGCGTCAGCTTGAACAGCGCGCCGCAACCGTTTGTACAGGTACTGGTGACGGCACCCAGCATGGTTGTGCCGTAGAGATTACCAGCAGTGTCCATGACCAGGCCTGCAACGGGATTTCCTGCGGGAGTATTGGCGAAACCGTGGAGCAATTTTTCTTTCCATCGACCATTCGAGTTGGGCTGCAATTGAAAGACAATGCCGTATCCCTGGTGGCCGCCCTGGTAGGCAGTACCGTAGAGATTGCCGGTGGTGTCGAGGATCAGGTCGCCATAGGGATGGGTTCCGTCGTAGCCGCCGGAGAAGGAGTGAATGACGCTCTCGGTCCAGCCGCTGGAACCCGGGGTGAGCTTGAAGATGGCGCCGTTGGCAGAAGCGCCACCCGCGTAGGCTGTACCGTAAAGATTGCCGGCGGGGTCAAAGGCAAGTCCGTCGTAAGGTGAGGCTCCGTCGGCTCCGCCTTCAAACGCATAGAGAACGCTTTCGGTCCAGCCACTGGATCCGTGGGTCAACTTGAAGACCGTGCCACAACCGGAACTGCAGACCGAACCAATAGTGCCGCCAAGCAAGGTCGTACCATAAAGGTTGCCAGAAGCGTCGAGGAGCAATCGAGCGTAAGGTTCGCGGCCATCGCTGCCTCCGCTGAAAGTGTAGAGCACGGATTCGGTCCAACCGCCGGAACTGGGTGTGAGCTTGAAGACAGTGCCGCATCCCAGATTGCAGTTGGTGCTGCCGCCGAAATTGGTCGTGCCATACAGGTTGCCGGATGAATCGAACGCAAGGCTGCCGTAGGGCTGGGCTCCGTCCTCGCTGCCGGTGAAGTTGTAAAGCACGCTTTCGGTCCAACCACCATTCGAGTTGGGTGTTATTTCAAAGACCGTGCCCTGATTGTCGGTTCCACCAAATTCCGTGGTGCCGTAGAGATTACCAGCCTTGTCGAAAATCAGGCCGGCATAAGGGAGCTTGGGATCGTTGCCTCCGGCGAAGCTATACAAGCTATTTTCCGATCCGGAGCCGCCGCCGGGAATAGAGGCTTCCGACTGATTCGAATAACCGCTCTCAACCCCTTGACTGTCGACCGCGGTGGTTACGTAGTAATAGGTTTTGCCGGCCTGGACCGTGCTGTCGGAATAGGCGGTGTTGGGATCGAGAGTCGAATTGAGTTTCGTATAGGGACCGTTGGGGCTACCGCCACGATAAACGTTGTATCCCACGATGTTCTGGGAGTTGCTGGGGTCCCAGGTCAGGTTTACGGACTGTGCGGATGCAAAGGCTGGAAGTAATAAAAATCCGAGAAGAGTGACCAGGCTACCGACTGACTTCGACTGCAGCGTGAGGTTTCTCACGGTACCGCCTCTCTTGCCCGTGCTTGCGCACGACCGGGGGATTGAAGAGCCGCTGCACCGCGATCCTGACTGCATCTTCGCAATCAAAAAACGTAATGTGCAACAGCCCCATTATTCGGGTCACGCGTGACTTCCCATAGGTCACGGAAGGACATGTGCGTTCGGAATCAGCACTAAGTATTTTTTGTCCACAGGGACATCCACGGCTCGGGGCGGGCTTTTCGTGCCTTGTCGTGCGAAAATGAATTCATCAAGCGAGGGCAATGCGACCGATTGCCTACTGCTTTGTTACACATCGATCACAACCAGAATTGACCGGCATCACTGCCTAAACAGTTAATTGTTAATGGGTTTTCGGGAGCCGAGACGCTCCTGTTTAGTCAACCAACCGAAATCGCCTACAGACCATCCAAAGTCGGTATATTCTTATGCCAGTATCCATGCTCGTCCGTTGTGAAAAGTGCGGTTACGAAAATTTCCCGCAACATCGTTATTGCGGGATGTGCGCGGCGGAATTGCGCCTTCCGGGTCCTGGCGGGAGTCAGCCAGCGCCTTCGCCGTCGCGCGTACCCCTGCCTCCAATTTCGTCGCGGCCGGTCTCGCAACCCTCGCCGCCGGCAAGAAACACACGAGAAGAAGTAATCGCGCAGAAGGTCAGCGGGCCGTCATTTCTCGGCTTGGGGAATGAACCTGCGGACAGTAGAAGCGTGAGCTACCTGCTGGAAGATGAAACGCCGCAGCACCGCGGCCGGAATCTGATTCTGATTGTGCTGATTGCTGCAGCGGCCGCGGCGGGCTGGCACTGGCGACAGGATTTGCGCGTTATAGCCAGCAGGCTTCTTAGTAGTCCGCCGCCCGCCAATGTTCAAGATGCAAATTCCCCGCCCGCGGCAGCAGCTTCGGCTCCGGAGCCGGCGCCGGCGCCGGCAAATGGGGCGAGCGTCGATAACGGAGCTCAGCAACCGGGTCAAGCACCGAGTGGCCAGTCGAGCGATCAGACGGCGACTCCGCCGGGGCAAGTTCCACCGGCTGGCGCGGCGTCAGGCACGGCGGATTCGACTCAAACTCCGCAGGCGAGCCAGCCACAAACAGATCAGCCGCCGGCAAGCAACTCAAAGGCCAGCAATCCGCCGGATAATTCTGCATCGAATTCGGCGGGTGCGAAGACCGATGACTCCGGAGATGCGGCTGCAAATCGGCCGGCGCCCGTGCGCAAGGCGGCCAAGCTGCAAACTCAATCTGGCGTAGAAGACCTCGAGGCTGAAGGCGAAAAATATCTCTACGGTAACGGCGTGCCGGAAAACTGCACGCGGGCGAGAACAAGTTTGCTGGCTGCGGCCCAGCGCTCAAGCGCCCAGGCTGAAAGCGTCCTGGGCACGATGTACGCGACTGGCCACTGCGCCACTCGCGATCTGCCGACTGCGTATCGGTGGTTCTCGCGCTCGCTGCGCAAGGACGCGAGCAACACCCGCATAGAACAAGACCTAAAGGTGTTGTGGAATCAGATGACGCCCGGAGAAAGGCAGCTGGCTCTGCGCGACGAGCGCTGACGAAGAAAAAGTTTCTCGGCGAAAGTCGACATCGTTGAGGTATGCATACATCTCTCCTTCCCCGAAATCGTTGAATTAATCATTTAGTTGCCAACAGTTGGCTTTCTATCGCGACACCTCGAAGACCGTCCCGCAATTACAAGAGACTCTGCCCCCATTCTGTGTCGTGCTGTAAAGGTTGCCCCGCGTATCGAGGATCAAGCTGGCAGCAGGCTGTCCCCCGTCGGGGGAGCCCTCGAAGCCGTAGAGAGTCGCGAACGTCCAGTTGCCAACCTTTCCCGTAGGTGGTTTGAGCCCGAAGACGGTGCCGTGGAACGTATTGCCGAAATTCGTGGTGCCGTAGAGGTTCCCATTCTTGTCCAAGATTAGAGCGTCTTCAGGGCCTGCGCCGTCATTTTCGTCCGTAAATCGGTAAAGGACCGTCTCCTTCCAATGCCCACTGCCTGCCTTCGGGGCGGCCAACTCGAATACAGCGCCATTCCCACCGATCGCTCCGGCGTACACGGTGCCGTAGAGAACGCCATTCCCACCGAACACGACGCCAGCGAAAGGCGTGGCACCATCTTGGCCATGAAAGCGGTAGAGCAGTTTCTCCGTCCAAGCGCCGCCTATTGTGTCCGGTGGTGTGAGCCTAAACACTGTGCCGCAGCCGCCTGGACCGCATTCTCCTTGGAGATCGCCTCCGCTTCGGCTCGTCCCGTAGATCCTGCCCTTACTGTCAAGCACCAGGCCGCCGTTGGGATTGGCTCCGTCCATGCCGCCCTTGAAACCGTGGAGCACTTTCTCCGTCCACTTTCCGCCTTTGGTCTTCGGCGGACTCAGTTCGAATACCTCCCCGCAATACTTGTAGTAAGGATCGCAGGTCGTTCCATACCCGCCGCCAAACTCCGTTGCTCCGTACAGATTGCCCGCGCTGTCGAAAACCAAATTGCCCTGAGGAAGATAGCCTTGCTTGGCGGTCGGAAAGCTGTAAAGGATGGTCTCCGTCCAGGCGCCGCCCTTCAGCGCTGGAGGCGACAATTCATAAACCGTGCCACAACCGGCGAGACCGAACAGCACGCAGTTTCCTGTGCCGCCGTAACCGCTCACGCCATAGAGATTTCCCGCGTCGTCAATGATCAGGCCACCACTCGGGACAGAAGCGTCCTTAGAACCCTCGCCGGCGAACATTTTGATCAGGGTTGCGGTCCAGGGATCGCCTTTCGTAGCTGGAGGCGAAAGCTCATACACCGCTCCACACTCGTAGCTGAACGGTTCGCAAGTCTTTGGGCCACCGCCCGTGGTTGCCACATAGAGATTCCCTTGCTTGTCGAACACGACTCCGCCTGCGGGTACCGATCCGGCGTCTACTCCACCCTGAAAGCTGTACAGGACCTTCTCTTTCCACTCAGCAGAGGCGACGGAAGCGAAGATGAGAACGACTACCACCAAGTGCAGCGAACAGGCAACCAGACGAGACTGTGATCGGTGTTTCATAACCGGTGGATTTCTCCAGATGGAATTTCGAGCGGTGCCGGGGGAGAACTAGGAACCGCACAGCTTCCTCGCATGTTACCTCCGGTTCCAGCCGCTGTCCAACGCAACTACTTCTTGGAGAACGAGGCAGTCGCCGGGTGGTTGCCCTTGACGTCCATAGCCCGTTGAGCCATTTTTTAAGGATGGGCCACCCTGGCTGATCTTTTTGTTGACGGGCGTGCGGGTTCCTGCGGAGTGAAGTGACAGCCGATTCCTCGCTTCGCTCGGAATGACAAATTAGTTTCAGTTCACCGTAAGCGGGGCGGTGACGCTTCCAATCCTGCCGCTGAGATTGTCTCGTACTACAAACCGTACTTGATAGGTGCCTGGGAGAAGTTGCAGCGCATTCTTGTAGATCATTCCCTCGGCCTTGATCTTGGGCATTGCAGAATCAGGGATTGCGCCTTTGACCGTCTGCGCGGCGTTGGCCGGGGGCGCACCAGTTTTGGTGGTCTGGGCGATGAAGTCGATATCGAAGCGGTTGTTGTCGGCTTCGTCGATGACATTGGTGGCAGGCACGTGCAGGGTGAATGCGGGTTTCTTTTTGTCGCTATCGGAAGTGGCCGGCTGCCACTCGAGTGTGACCGGAATTCCGGTGCTGTCAAAGGGAGAACTCAAGGCGAAGTCGACATCAGCTTTGCGCGTCAAGGCAGGATCGATGGTTGCGTTGGTTACGAGGAATCCGGTGCGCGCATGCACTTCCACGTCGGCGTGCGCAACCTGCACTTGCAGTTTCCGCCAGCCCGGCTTGGTGTCGTGATGATCGGCGTAGTAGCCAAGTAGATAGTAAGAAGAAGAATCATCCGCGGCGCGCTTGAAGCCGGCGGCCAAATCATTGTTGTTGTAATAAGCGTGACCGCCCGTCATCTCTGCAAAATTCTTGAGGCTGGCGATCGTTGAATTCTGCAATGCGTTTCTGCCCGCTGCGGCGTCGGCGAGTCCGGGGCCGCTGAGATCCCCGGAATAGGTTGCGTCCGCCATGAGTGAAGTGCCGACCAAGCCGCGGACATCGAGCGGGTAGACGGAAACCTGAGCGTCATTCAACGCCTGCAGCGTGCGCTCGTAGAGCAGCGACAGATTCCCTCCCGGCACAGCCGATGGAGAATCCAAAGTAAACGGAAAGCTTCCGGTGGCCCAGATGACAGATTTCCTTCCCGGAATGCCAGAGAGCGACAGCGCAATTGCGAGAAAAGCTTTCATGGTGTCTTCGATGGCGCGTTGCTGCTGGTACTGGCCCTCGACGGCGTCGGCGTTCAGAATAAACTGGCGCAGCCGGGATCCGGGATCGGCTCCCGGTGAAATGCCGCCGGTGAGTTCGCTGGGTTGGGCTTCGAAGGTCGCTAAAGCTTTGCCGTCGGCGCTGAATGTTTCCATCGAACTCAATTCCCCACCGGCTTTTTTGAGTGCGGCGATAAGAGTGGCGGGATCGCTGTTGAGTCCTCCTAGAACTCTCACTCCTTTGCTGCTGATCACGACAAGGCCGAGGCTACGTGCAGAATCCAGGGAGTTCGCCAGATACTTGATCAATTCTTTTCGCCCGGAGGTCTGATCGAGGAAGGGTGTGTTGATCGTATCCAACGCAATGACCGTGATCGAGACCGGTTGCTGTCCCTTGGCGGGAAGGTTGCTGAATGTGCCTGGAGGATTTGTAATTTGCGCCGGTCGCGAGCCGCTGGCGGTCACTTCCTCAAAGGTCGTAATCTTCTGCTGCTTACCATTCTCCAGTACTTTAAAGTCTTTTTTGCTCAAGTTGTGGACGTGGGTGCCGGATTTGTCGGTCACCACTGCTGGGACCAGGACGACCACTGTCTCCGACTTGAACTTGAGCATGCGCTCTTCACTGGCGTGTGGAGATGAATGATCGTCGGTGTTGGGAATGTTAATGGGCGCGACGGAGTTTCCGGGCCTACCGGTGAAGGGATCGGTAGCCTCTTGGCCAATGCTTCGAGCCCATGGCCCGACCGAGACAAGAATCAATAAGGACAAGAACCTCAATGCTCGACGCCCGTTCATAAACTCCTCCTCGTCATCATCAGGACGCTGTCCCCGGTACCAGAATACGCATGCGGGAATCTGGGATCGCGGCAGGGTTCGGATATTTCACTCCGCGTAGCCAGGCAGAAAAGATGAGACCCCAGATCACAAGTAGCGCGACATTGAGCCAGCTCGCCTCCGGCCCGAATGCCCCACCCGTAAGCCACGCTGGGCCATGGAAGCTGGCATTTAAAAGATGCCCGTGCGCGACTTGTCCGCTGGAAGGTACGCTGTAGAAGAAAACTTCGCCCCAACTCCATGCCGAGTGGATTCCGAGCGGCATCCAGAGATCACCAGTTCTTCTGAGCACCAGGCAGGTTACCAAGCAATAAAGCGTAGCCGCGACGGGGCCGAGGCCGTGTCCGCCGGGATTGAAGTAGTGCGCTCCGCCCATCAGAAGTGAAGTCACAACTGCTGCAGGCCAGAAGCCGATGCCGGTGGTCAAGGTGAACAGCAGATAGCCACGGTAGAAAAAGTCTTCGACCAGCGCAGATAAAAAGAGCGGCACGGTCCAGGCTGCGGCGTATTTCACGATATCCGCGCCATGAATAGCCAGCGACCCGAAAGAGAAAGCTGATGAAAGACGCAACACCACCAGCAGAGCGGTAAGCGACGCGAAGCTGAAAGCTGCTCCCTGCCAGAACTGGAGGCAGAATGCGCGGCGCCAGGGCAATCCGTAATCGGCGAGGCTTCGGCCCTCCATTCTCCCCATGATCCAAGCCGTCAGCAGCAAAGTGCTGGCGAGACCTCCCAACACGATCGTGCCTCCGAGGGGAGTGAAAAAGTCCGCGTGCAGCTTCTCCAGGACGGAATCGATCATCCGATTCGCGGCGTAGCCCAGAGGCAGCAGAATCGCGAAGAAAATCAGCAGACGCCATCCGGCGCGAAGGCCGTTTGGACCTTTTAGCGTGTTGTAGCGGGCCGTTTCGCCCGGCTGAAGAAAAGTGTTGCTCATCCCGAAAGTCTCAAATCGAGCTCGTTCTGTGCATCCAACACTAGCATTGGGTCGATTAAGGAAGTATGATTTTTTGCGCCAATTCGATGGGTAGCATCTCAAAAGAAAGGTAAGAATAAAGAGCTCGGCGAAGTAGTTCGGCGTAGGCTATGTCCACTGTTCCCACAGTTTTTGCTCGTTCGGTGCGTAAGATCGCCGACACCGCGGCGCTTCGCGGCAACGGTCGTCACTTGCTGCGCAGCGTGGGTCTCGACCGGGAGGCGATTGAAGATCCGACTTTACGAATTCCCTACGCCGACATGATGATGCTTTCCGAATACGCCGCCCGAATGACCAAGGACGCCGACTTCGGCCTCCACGTCGGCGAACGGGTGCAGCAGCAGGAGTACGGAGCGGTTGGATATTCGATCATCACGAGTTCGACCCTGGGCGAGGCGCTTCGCAGCTTGGTGCGGTATCTGCCGATCTGGACGAACGTCGGCGTCTTCAAGCTGGACGTCGAAGGATCGGTTGCGCATTTTTCGTGGGAGTTTTCCGACGCTTCCCTGCCCGAGCCTCGTCACGATTGCGAGATGTCCATGGCAACCGTGATGCAACTCAACCGCTCCCGTGCCGGCGCTCAGTGGACACCGCGAGAGGTCTGGTTCCAGCACCCAAAGCCAAGAGACACCAGCGAGCACGCGCGCATCTTTCGCGCGCCGGTTCGATTTGGCATGCCGACGAATGCTCTCCTGCTCGACAGCCGCTCGCTCGATATTCCGTTGAGAACGGCGAGGCCACATTTGCATCGCGCGATCACCGAGGCGGCGGAGCAGTTTCTGGCTAGGGATTCCGGCGGGGCTAGTTTTTCGCAAAGCGTGCTCAGCTTCGTTCGGCAAAGATTGAATAGCGGAGACTTTGATCTGGATTCCGCCGCTCGTCACTTCGGTGTCAGCCGGCGCACACTGCAAAGAAAGTTAAGACAGGCAGATATTTCCCATCGAGGCCTGGTGCAGCAGGCACGCCGCGATCTTTCCCAGCATCTTCTTCTCGACGCCAACATGACCGCCACAGAAACCGCCTACGCGCTGGGATACTCCGAACCCAGCATCTTCCATCGCGCCTTTCAGAAGTGGCACGGAATGCCCCCAGGAGCGTTTGGACGGGAGTGAGTCTCCGCTCATCGACCCGGTCAGCCAATTCTCGGATGAGTAAAATCTGGTCGAGCGACACATCACAGTAGTTCATTTGAGGTACTTCTCGGGCAGCGTCGATCCTGGCCGTTCGTCGTCCCACATTATGCTGGCCACCCAATAGCGCCCCTGCGCATGGATGATCTGGATCGAGTTAATGCCCCGTGTAAAAGGTTTAGGGTCATCCGCTGCGTGGCGGCTCTCATAAGTGCTCCAAACATGCACCAGGTTGCCGAACTCTTCGACGCGATTTGCGATACTCCGTTCGAAAAAGCCTTGCGTTTTGAAGTACGGGTCGTCGCGCTCAACATACATGTCCGGGGTAAGGAAGACAGCGTCACTTTTGCGTGCGGGCTCCTTCGCTGTGGCAGGAGCGTCAGCACGGATCACACCGAGCCGGCCATCAGGCAGAAAGAGAGAGCGGAAGCGGTCCCAATCGCGAGGTTTGCTTTGAGGCCCCGAGATCACGTCATAGAGCGCGGCTACGAGATGCTCAACTGTGTCTACATCGCTCGGGTTCTTGGCAGAGGGCCATCCGGGATGACCAGCGAGCGATCCCACCAGCGGAGAAGGCGCAGGTTTCGGCACTGTCGATGATTGCTGCGAATTCGCCTGTAGTGGAAAACTGACCAACAACATACTGAATGCAGCCAACCGTGTTGCTTTCATCATGAGCTCCTTAGAATCCAGTCCCAATCAAAGCGCGTATCGCCCGCCGCCGCTAGGTGAATGCAGGGCCATTTTGGGGAAACTCAGTCCATCTTAACTGCAACCTGACCGGAGTCGCGAGTTGCTCGCTGCCCGCTTGACTGGATTTTGACCCTATGGCCGGGGTGTTTGCGCGCGCCGCATTTATTTGCGGGACGGGCCGCGACATCTAAGCCACGAAGTTCAGGTTTTAGCAGCCGATGCAGAACTCCTAAGTTCGCGTCAGCGGATGTGTTCTTACTCGCTGGTCCACCTTCACGTTGTTTGTAAAAGTGGGGACTCATCCTGCCCCGGTCACACATTGACCCTGCGGCCAGCCAAGTCTCAATGAGTTTAACGGCCTGGTTTGGACAACCATGGACTGCGCGGACCTGCTTGGAACGTCCTGACCGCCATTTCCTGACGGAAATCGTTCGCGCTGGCGACGCAAGGGCAGCGGGTGTAAACTGGGCTCCGCTTTCTTCCCTCGAAGTAGCTAAGGACATGTCATGCGAAGAAAGAATCCACTGATCTTCTATGCTGCGGCTCTTGCAGTAGTTTTCGGCTTTGTGACCACGGCACCTCTTCTTCTTGCAGGCCGCAAGAATGCTCCGAGCCGCTTCAATAATAAAAGTGGTGAGGATGGGGCGCTGCCGTATGCCGGGTTGATTTCCGATGGAGCTGGAAACCTGTACGGAACGACAACCTCGGGCGGCGCTTATGGCGGGGGAACCGTTTTCCAGCTTGTGCCCAAGAACGACACTTGGACGGAGAATATACTGTACAGCTTCTGCCGGGTCAATGGCTGCCCTGATGGAGGGGGGCCCTATGCCGCGCTGATCTTTGATGAAGATGGAAATTTGTACGGCACAACCTCTGAAGGCGGTCCTTATAACCTAGGCGCCGTTTTCCGGCTTGCGCCTGAAAATGGCACTTGGACCGAAACTGTGCTGCATGGCTTCGACCGTAAGGACGGGGCGTATCCTGCTGTCGGCCTGATTTTCGACGCGGCTGGAAATTTGTACGGCACGACAGCTCGAGGCGGTGCATCTGGAAAAACCTGTGCGGAGGGCAAGGGTTGCGGCACCGTCTTCGAGCTGACTCCCGGAGCGAGCGGCGCTTGGACTGAGACTGTGCTACACAGCTTCAACGACGACGGCAAGGATGGGAACATCCCCAACGGCCTGATCTTCGATGCGGCCGGAAACCTCTATGGCACGACTTGGTATGGCGGGAGGGGATCATGTGATGACGAAATCGGACACGGCTGCGGCACCGTCTTCGAGTTGACGCCCGGAGCGAGCGGCGCTTGGACTGAGACCATACTGCACAGCTTCAACCGCAAGGATGGGTACAATCCCGCAGCCGCTCTGGTGTTCGATGCAGTCGGGAACCTGTACGGCGTCACCAACCATGGCGGGGCGCTCGGTAAGGGGACCGTTTTCCAGCTCTCGCGCAGCGCAGGCGGCACGTGGACCGAGACCCTGTTACACAGCTTCCAAAATGACGGCAAAGACGGCTTCTTTCCCTACGGAACCCTGATCTTTGATATGAACGGGAATTTGTACGGCACAACTTCTGAGGGCAGTCCTGACGGCGATACCTGCGGCGGTCTCCCCGGATGCGGCACTGTCTTTCAACTGGTCTACAGCGCAAACGGCAAGTGGAGGGAAAAGGTGCTTCACGGGTTCAACGGCTCCGATGGTCTATATCCGGTCGCCGGGCCGATCTTCGGTGCGGACGGAGCCCTGTATGGCACCGCCGCTTACGGGGGCAATGTAAAGCAATGCTCCGGCAACGGCTGTGGCACGGTCTTCCGCCTTGCGCCGGGGACAAACGGCAACTGGGCAGAGAAGGTACTGCACAAGTTCAGTTTCGATTGATACCTTCCTTCGGCAACCGGAAACACAAAGCGCCCAGACGGCGACATTCCCATTTTGGAACTGTGCCGACCGTCTGCCTACTTTTTCTCCTTGAACCCAGTCTGTCATTCGCGATAATATTGGAATGTGGATGTTATCTGTAAGATAAGCGCATTCTTCAACCGTCGCATCGTCGCACCCGTGATCTGCAGTTCCAAAACGGTACCGCAGGCCGTCGGCGAGCCTCGTAACTCCAATGTTTCCAAGATTTTGCCTCTAACTACCTTAAGAACCATAGATCTAGCGGGAGGAAAAATTTCCGGTCCTTTGTTTTCTAGATTTTGCGCGAAAATTAGAGTTTTTTTTGAGGTATTTTCTGCACTAGAATGTGTGCAATCCTAATTAAGCCTCCAGCCACGGTGTGACGCGGGCACCCTCGCCCGCGGGCCAGTGCCGACAGCCTGCGCCGTCGACCCAGCCCGCTTGTCGAAGATCGACATTACTGCTATGGTTTCGCGGTTCGCTTTTTGCGCTCCACGCTTGAGTAAGTGTCGGTAACGAAAGCGGATCTCGCCGCTCGGATTGGTGCAATCCAGCCTGGGCTTGCGGTCCGTACTTCAAGTGGAAAGAGATCCCCCTGATTGTCTGGCGCTGAGTTCAAAGGAGATCGGACCGACGCGGCGGTGCTGGCGGCGATCCGCTCGGGTGATGAGAGCGGCATGGCGGCTTTGTATGACCGCTACTCGGCTGTCGTCTACTCAGTCGCCCTCCGCGTGCTGGGCGACACCGGCGCGGCCGAGGACGTGTTGCAGGAAGTGTTCATGCAGTTGTGGCGTAATCCGGGACTGTTCGATTCGAGCCGTGGCAGCCTGGGGCCGTGGCTGGCGGTGATCGCGCGGCATCGGGCGATTGATGGGCTGCGCAAGCGGCGTCCGGAGACGGATATCGCAGATGTGGTGGTTTCGGTCGAGCCCGATATGGCGGGCGATGCTGAGCGGGCGCGTGCCATGGAAAAAGTGCGCGGCACCCTGGGCGCGATGCCTTCGCCACAGCGGCAGGCGCTGGAGATGGCGTACTTCGAGGGTCTGTCGCACAGCGAGATTTCGGAAAAGACAGGAGAGCCGTTGGGAACCATCAAGACTCGCATTCGATCGGGATTGCTGGCCTTGCGCAAGGCCTTTGCCACATGAGCCTACACGAACAATTCGCGGAGGATCTCGCACTCTACGCCCTGGGGACGTTGCAGGGTGAGGAGCGCGTCGCGTTGGAGAAGCATTTAGAAGGTTGTGCAGGATGCCGTCGCGAGCTCGAGCAATTACGCGGGGACATGGCGTTGATGGCTTTGTCGACGGCGGGTCCGGTGCCACCGCGGCGGGCGCGCCAGCGTCTGATCGAAGCCGTCGCGCGTGAACCGCGCCGGGCCGCCGTTAGCGCAAAGCGGAGTTGGTGGATGGTTGTGCCCTGGGTCGCAGCTGGCGCGTTGGCAGTGGGACTAGTTGCGCTGTGGTTGCAGAACTCGGACTTGCAGCACCGGATTGCGGGCTTGCAGGGTCAGGCAGCCCAACAATTAGCAGAGTTGCAACGGGCTCGCGACGTCGTCTCGACTCTCACCGCGACCGACGCGATGCGGGTGACGCTGGTTGCGGCGAAGACTCCGCCGCAGCCGCAAGGCAAAGCCATTTATGTTCGCGATCGGTCGAGTCTGATTTTCCTGGCCAGCAATTTGCAGGCGCTGCCGCCTCAGAAAGCTTATGAATTGTGGTTGATTCCTACCAGCGGCGCTCCGATTCCTGCGGGAGTGTTTAAGCCCGATGCGCACGGAAGCGCGGCCGTGGTCGAACCGCCACTTCCTCCGGGAGTACAGGCTAAGGCTTTCGCGATAACGGTCGAGCCGGAGGGTGGCTCGTCCGCTCCGACGCTGCCGGTTGTGATGGTTGGTTTAGGAGAGTAGATTGCAGTCCCGAAATCTTAGCTAAAACCGTGCCGCAGATTTGCTCGGCGTCCGGGACGACGTGGGTATCGCCGGAGGCAATTGAATGGCAGTGGCTCCAGTTGCGTCAACTGCGGCTGACGTCAAGCTTGCGGATCATACTCGCCATCAGATCGCCCTGCGTCTGCTTCCGTTTCTTTTTATCCTCTACATCACCAATTATCTTGACCGCACCAGCGTAGCCTATGCGGCGATTGGGATGTCGCGAACGCTCGGGTTCAACGATCGAGTATTCGGGTTGGGCGCGGGCATTTTCTTCGTCAGTTATGTGGCATTGCAGATTCCAGGCGCGCTCATGATTGAGCGCTGGAGCGCGCGGCGTTGCATCACTTCGATCTTGATCGCGTGGGGATCGTTGACCGCGCTCACCGGGCTGGTACATACGCCGGGCCAACTCTACGGGGCACGATTGCTCTTGGGTGCGGCGGAGGCCGCTTTCTTCCCTGGCGTCGTTGTGTACCTGAGCCATTGGTTCATTCGCGAGGATCGCGCCAAGGCCGGAAGCAATTTCATGGCGGCCATTCCACTGTCATTCATCGTAGGGTCGCCGCTTGCGGGATGGATTCTTGGGCATCCCTGGTTAGGAATTGACGGCTGGCGTTGGATGTTTCTCCTGGAGGGCATGCCTGCGGTCCTTCTCGGAGTGGTCGCGTTCTTCTATTTGACGGATTGGCCGAGGGAAGCGGCGTGGCTGGCCCCGGAGCGGCGCCGTTGGATTGAGCGAAAACTGGAGGAGGAAAAGCCGGTCAGCGAACGACCGATCGGCGTGTGGCAGGCATTGCGCTCGCGTCCAATTCTGCTGCTAGCGTCGGTGGCATTTCTTCAATACTTCGTTTATTACACCTTTATCTTCTGGATGCCCACCATGCTGAAACGGCAATTGGGGTTCTCGGATATGCGCGTCGGGCTGATTGGCGCCGTTCCTTATGTCGTGGCATTAGTAGTCATGTTGATCAACGGATGGCATTCGGACAAGACGGGCGAACGACGCTGGCACTCGGCGGTTCCGCTGTTTGTAGCGGCATTGACTTTGGTTGGGCTGATCACGCTACCGGCCTCGATGGGAATAACGATGGTTCTCTTTACCATTTTGTGCAGCACGGAAGCTTTCCTGCCTGTGTTCTGGGCGATGCCAACCGAGATTCTCAGCGAATCGGCTGCCGCTGCGGGTGTGGGAATGGTGAATGCAGTGGGGAGCGTGGCGGGCTTTGCCGGTCCTTACTTATTCGGTTATTTGAACAGTCGTATGGGATCGTTTTCGTACGGATTGGGACTGATGGCCGCGCTTGCAATTATCGGCGGGCTACTTGTGCTGCGGGTTCCGGCGGTACCAAGAGCGGCGGCGGAAACGACTGCTTTAGTTTAACCATTGTCATTCCGAGCGCCGCCTCTTGACGCGAGGAATCTGGATTGACGCGATCCACACAACACCAGATTCCTCGCTACGCTCGGAATGACAATCGGTTTGAAAGAAAGCTGGCCGAAGAACGAGTCAAGGAAAGCTTATTTGTGCTTATCCTTGTAGATGCTCTTACTGATGCGATTCTGCTGACGATTAATCCCGTTTTGTTCAGCTTTGGTCAGATGTCCGTTGTGCGCTGCCATGTCTCTCTTCTCACGGTTTTGGACGCTGGCTTCGCGGTTTTCCAGATTGCTGGTTTGCTTCGGGCTCAACGAACCATTCTTGACGCCGTTGGCAATGCGACTCTGCTGGTTGGCTTCGCGGCCATTTACCTGATTGACCCGAGGATGGCCGGGATCGACGACGCCCGCTCCGGCACCCGAGGTGGTTGTGGTTTGGGCAATGGCGGAGCCGACGAACATCAGCCCTCCGATTGCCAGCATCCAGAGTGAATTCGAGAGTTTGTTGATCATATCGGTGTAAACCCCTGCCGAAGATGGTAGTTCCTGGCATTACAAATCGGCGAGTTACGAAGGTGTTGTGCGGTTGGTGATGGCTGAAATCGACGTTTTGCCGTAGATCTTTCTGTCCAATTTCCAGACAACTTCCTGCCTACAGTTTTTGTGATTCGTTTGTCAGGGAATTTTCACAATAAGTTGACACCTTCGTGTCAAGTTTGTCGCTTCTATAAGTAAGACTCGAATTAGTGGTCGGCACGGGGAGGCATTATGGATACGAACTACTTGGTTTTATGCGGGATGGTCTGGGCACAGTTTGGCCAGGAATCTGCCGGGCGCGAACTGATTCGGGCGCTGGCTTCCTCGGACGATATGGTGCGCGTGGTGGCGCGAACCATGCTGGAGCAAGCAGGTGGAAGCTCAAAAGAGTTGATCGGACAGGCGTTGGCGGAAGACGAAATATCGGCTGGTATGGCAAGCCTGTGCGCGTTCGAGCAAGGGCGACCGTCGACGCTTAAAGGTTGGGATCGGGGCGTGTGGCACGAGGCAGCCTCGGCGTAAGACTGAAGATCAGACGCCAGTTCTTCGTTCTTTGTTCTCTGTTCTCGGTTACGCTTCTTCGCTCTCTGTCAATTTTGAGATCACGTTAAAGTCTTCGAGCGTCGTGATGTCGCCCTTGACTTCGCCGCTGGTGGCCAGTTCGCGCAACAGGCGGCGCATGATTTTTCCGCTGCGCGTCTTCGGTAGCATATCGGTGAAGCGGATGTCGTCAGGCTTCGCCATCGCTCCAATTTCTTTCGCGACCCAGCGGCGTAGTTCTTCTTTCAACTCCGGAGTGGGCGCGCGTCCCTGTTGAAGGGTGACGAAAGCCGAGATGGCCTGGCCTTTTAATTCGTCCGGACGGCCGACCACCGCAGCTTCCGCGACGGCTTCATGCGCGACCAGCGCGGATTCCACTTCCATGGTGCTCAAGCGGTGTCCGGAAACGTTGATGACGTCATCGACGCGGCCCATGATCCAGAAATAACCGTCTTTATCTTTGCGCGCGCCGTCGCCGGTGAAGTACGCGCCCGGAATTTGCGACCAGTATTGTTTCACGTAGCGATCAGGATCGCCGTAGATCGTGCGCAGCATACCTGGCCAGGGCTGGCGAATAATCAGGAACCCTCCCGAGCCGTCGGGCACCGGTTTGCCGTGCATGTCGACAACTTCGGGCACGACTCCGGGAAACGGACGCGTGGCCGAACCGGGCTTGGCTCCCACCGCGCCGGGTAGTGGCGAAATCATGATGTGTCCGGTTTCAGTTTGCCACCAGGTGTCGACGATAGGGCACTTCTCGTGGCCGATGACTTCGCGATACCACATCCAGGCCTCGGGATTGATCGGTTCGCCGACGGTACCGAGGAGGCGCAGACTGTCGAGCTTGTGTTTCCTCGGCCACTGTTCTCCCCACTTGACGAAAGTGCGGATGGCGGTGGGCGCGGTGTAAAGGATGTTCACCTGATGCCGGTCAATGATGCTCCAGAAACGATCGGGCTCCGGGCAGTTGGGAGCGCCCTCGTACATGACGGTAGTAGCGCCGTTTTGCAGCGGCCCATAAACAATGTAGCTGTGGCCCGTGACCCATCCGATGTCGGCCGTACACCAGTAAGTGTCTTCTTCCTTGAGATCGAACACCCATTTTGTCGTGATGTACGTGCCGACGGAATAACCGCCGGTAGTGTGCACGACGCCTTTGGGTTTTCCGGTTGTGCCTGAGGTGTAAAGAATGTAGAGCGGATGCTCGGCGTCGAGCGGTTCGGCTGGACACTCGTCGGAGACCGAAGCCATCAGCTCGTGCCACCAATGATCCCTCCCAGGTTGCATGTGAATTGGCGAACCCGTGCGCTTATAGACGACAACGTGCTTCACCGAAGGACAGGACTTCAACGCCTCTTCGACGGCGGGAAACAGTTTGACTTCGGCCGCCCGGCGATAGGAACCGTCTTGTGTGATCACGGCTACGGCTTGCGAATCATGGATGCGGTCGACCAGCGCGTTCGCGGCAAATCCTCCGAACACGACCGTATGCGGAGCTCCAATGCGGGCGCAAGCCAGCATGGCGACCGGGAGCTCCGGAGTCATGCCCATGTAGATAGCGACGCGGTCGCCTTTCTTGACTCCGAGCGACTTCAAGACATTGGCGAACTTCTGCACCTCGCGATGCAGTTGCTGATAAGTCAGCGTGAGTACCTCGCCCGGCTCGCCTTCCCAGATCAGGGCAGCTTTATTCTTGCGCCAGGTTTGCACGTGGCGATCGAGGCAGTTGTATGACAAGTTAATTTGTCCGCCGACGAACCACTTGGCCCAGGGATTATTCCATTCCAAAACTTTGTCCCACTTCTTGAACCAATGCAGTTCTTCCGCAATGCCCGCCCAGAACTTTTCAGGATGCTCCACCGACTCGCGATAGATGCGCTCGTAGTCTTCCAGACTCTTGATGTGCGCGTGCTTGCTGAAACCTTCCGGAGGTTCAAACCTCCGCTGTTCCTGCAAGACGGAGTCGATGTTGGTGTTAGGAGCGGAGATGGAAGCCTTGTCGGCCATTGATGGTTCCTCGCGGATATGGACTGGGCAAAGCTAAGTCGGATGGCATTCTACAGCGGATAAGAAGTTTTGTCTGTAACCGCAAAAGCCGGAAAAGGCCCGTCCATTCGCGCACTTACTGCAGGTCGAGAAACTTACTACGGTCCCTTTCCGAGGGGATCGGGCAAGAATCGTACTTGCCAAAGATTCGGTAACGGTTTCGTGCTACCAGATTGTAACCCCAGTTTCGCATCCACCTAGGTAGCGCCTGCAGGGCAGTACCTAGCGCGGCCCATCCTCCGCCAAGCTCCCGCAGAGCTACAACGGCTGCGTCGGAACGCGATGCAATCTGCTCTCCCGGTAGGCCGTAGTTCAGCACCACGTACATGGTGTCGAGATCGTCTGGGGAGGCCTTGTGGCGTCGAAGTATTTCGGCCGCGAATTCACTTTGCAAAGAAGCGAAACGGAAGCTGTCGTGTGAATCGCGGTTCAGAAGGAACTGAACCAGTCGGTTGCAGAGGCCGCAGACGCCGTCGTAGAGAATGATCGTATTGGGGTCGGGCGCAGCCATCTGGCGACTCTTCCATGCTACGCCTACAAAAGTCCGCGGACAGGAGTGTCCGCCCTACATCGTGCAATCAGCGACCATTCACCGGTTTGCGTTTCATCTCGGGTACGTAGTCTTCGACTTTCGCTTTTTCGAGCAGATAGACGCCCGGCCCCTGTTGGCCTCGGACGGTGCGGCAAAATTCGGCGACCGAAAAACCGGCATTCAACGCTTCGGTGAAGGCCCATCGGGTTTGCAGTCGCCACTCCCAAGCCAGCGCAGGATCTTTTCGTTCGACCTCCACGATGTCGCTGGGAATTTCAATCGCAATTCTTTGGCGATTCAACGCGGCAGCGAGGTCGGTGCGGGCCGGTTTTCCATCACCATTAAAGTGAATTAAAGGAGTCAAGGTAGAAAGTGCGTCGAGGACTTCGGCGCGATTATCTTTGCCCTGCAGCCGGTCGCTCACGCGGCGGCTCGACAGCGGCCACGTGACCCATAATCGATCCGTGCCATTGCGGTGCAGAACGCTGGATGTTTCCGGACCGTAAAGATCAACTTTGTAATTCTCCGATACCACTCCCAGTTTCGTGAAATTCAGATGCGCGTTCCTGCTCTGAAGAGGATCAAAGGTCCAGGTCATTTCGCTGATGCGAGTATCCGTGATACGCGGATCATTCGTTCGACTATCGGTTCGCCCATCGTCGACGCGTATCGCCAATACCCGTTCGCGCTGCGCCAGCTTCAGGTTATAGCCGAGGTGCGAATTTCGGTAGGGTTCGCGCACTGCCAGCATGTGGGAGTGCACAATCAAACGACCGTTCTCTAGACCTAGAAAGCCGAAGGCGAATCCGACGAGTTTCGTGCCGTCGAATGCGCCCACCCAGATGCTTCCTGCCTCCTTGGTTGCGATGACCAAAGTGAGCGGCGTGGTGTCGATATCGGAAAGGCCCCACACTTCCCTCTCGACCTCATCCATCTGCTTGAGGTCTTCGAAGGTCTGCAGGTCGCGAATTGTAACCGCCGACTTGGTTTTCGCTTCAGCCATTGGGAAGACTTGCGGGTAGAGGCGAACAAAATATACGCGAGAAGTTGAGGTCGCGCCAGTGGGCCAAACGCGTAAAGGATCAGTCAATGAAGGTAAATTTTTGTAAAGTCTTAAGTGCTTATTTTGTTTAACGATAAGATTGAATGTGCGCCGTAGTGGTCGGTTAGGTGCGCTTCCGTTGGTAACGCAATATTCAGCAACCGAATTGGGATTGCCGCGTCCAAACCTAAGTACCAAACCAGTTTACAATATGGTGAAGTCATCATTTTTTCCGGCAGAAAGAGGTTTACGCATGACAACGGCTTCCGGTGGACCGGGGTCGGCAGAGGAAAGGCAAGGTTTTACTTTCCAGCCGCCGCCGGTCGAGCGAGTCCACCGACTCGCAAAGTTAGCCAACCCATTGATAGCACTTATTTTCTTGTTGGCGGTTATGGCTTCAAGTTGTGGTGGCGATCCCAAGCCGGGGTTGGCCCGGGCAAGCGTAGTCCCCGTCGTTCCCGTGTCCGTTGCAACCGCAGAGCGCCGCGACGTGCCCTACTATCTTACGGGTCTGGGTTCGGTGAATGCCTACTACACGGTCAGCGTGAAGAGCCGGGTCGATGGTGAGCTGATGCAGGTAAATTTCAAGGAAGGGCAGAACGTCCAGAAGGGCGACCTGTTGGCGGTGATCGATCCCCGGCCCTATCAGGTTGCTCTAGAGCAGGCGCAGGCCGCACTGTTCAGAGATCAGGCCCTGCTTCGCGATGCTAAGCTGAATTTCGAGCGTTTCAAGGGACTGCTCCAGAGTTCAGGAGCTATGTCCCAACAGCAGGTGGATACGCAGGGAGCCACGGTAGACCAACTCGACGGAACCGTGCGAAACGATCAAGCGGCCATCGACAGCGCCAAGCTGAATCTGGTCTACTGCCACATCACATCACCGGTGACCGGACGGATTGGCCTGCGGCTGGTTGATCCGGGGAACATTGTTCATGCCACTGACACCAACGCCCTGTTCGTGATTACACAGTTGCAGCCAATCGCCGTTATTTTCACCCTGCCAGAAGACAGTCTTCCGGCGGTCGCGCCGCAAATGGCCAAGGGCACGCTCGAGGTCGACGCCTACAGCCGCGACGATCAAACCAAACTGGCTTCCGGAAAACTGCTGACCATCGACAATCAAATCGATCAGACGACTGGAACCGCCCGGCTTAAAGCCGTCTTCGACAACAAAGACAACGCGCTCTGGCCAAATCAATTTGTGAATACGCGCTTGCTGCTGAACGTCCGCAAAAATAGCACGACCATCCCGGCAGCCGCCATTCAACGGGGTCCGCAGGGTACGTACGTGTTCGCGGTGAAATCGGATAACACGGTCGAGGTGCGGGCAGTCACGGTTGCCTTCACGCAAGACAACGTTTCGGTAATCGCCAGCGGCGTCTCCCCGAACGAGGTCGTGGTCACTGATGGCCAGGACAAATTACAAGAAGGAAGCAAGATCGAAACGCGCCCGGCAGCTCCCTCGGTAAACAAGCCGCAGCAAGCTGCGGCAGGTAGCGGTACGGGATCCTCCGGCAATCCTGCTGCGAGCGCTCAGCGTTCAGGAACGCAATGAATCCGTCGCGTCTGTTCATTATCCGGCCCGTGGCCACAGCGCTGCTGATGGTTGCCATCATGCTGGTGGGGATCGTGGCCTACCGGCAGCTTCCGGTATCGGCACTGCCGGAAGTCGACTATCCGACGATTCAGGTGATGACGTTCTATCCCGGCGCCAACCCTGATGTGATGGCATCATCGGTGACAGCGCCTCTGGAACGGCAATTTGGCCAGGTTCCCGGCCTGAGTCAGATGACCTCGACCAGTTCATTTGGCAGTTCGGTCATCACGCTGCAGTTCGCCCTCGATCAGAATATCGATATCGAAGAGCAGCAGGTGCAAGCTGCGATCAATGCGGCTCAGACGTACTTGCCCACGGACCTGCCGAATCCACCCATTTACAGCAAAGTAAATCCGGCCGACTCACCAATCCTTACCCTGGCGCTGACTTCGAAGACGCTGCCGCTTTCGCAAATTGAAGACTTGGCGGACACGGCCATGGCCCAGAAGATTTCGCAAGTCACAGGTGTCGGCCTGGTCTCGATCAGTGGCGGACAGAAGCCTGCGGTGCGCATTCAGGCGAATCCCACGGCGCTGGCATCGTATGGCTTGAGCCTGGAAGACGTGCGGAGCGCGCTGGCCGCGGCGAACGTCGATCAGGCCAAGGGAACACTGAATGGTCCTCGCCAGTCGTTTACCATCGGCGCGAACGATCAACTGATGGTCGGCGATGAGTACCGTCCTATCGTTATCGCCTATCGAAACGGGTCTCCGGTGCGCCTCTCCGATGTGGCCACAGTGACCGACGGAATCGAAAACGTGATGCAAGCCGCGTGGATGAATCTGGATCCGGCGGTCATCGTGAATATTCAGCGCCAGCCCGGCGCGAACATTATCGGTGTCGTCGACCGGATCAAGAAGCTGCTGCCACAACTTCAAGCTGGCTTGCCGGCTGCGGTCAACGTCGCCATTCTCACCGACCGCACGATCACCATCAGAGCTTCGGTCAAGGATGTGCAGTTTGAACTGATGCTCACCATCGGCCTGGTCGTGATGGTGATCTTCCTGTTTCTGCGTAACCTTTCGGCAACCGTAATCCCCAGCATTGCGGTGCCACTTTCCATTGTGGGTACGTTCGCGGTGATGTACTTGCTGGGCTATAGCCTCAACAATCTCACGCTCATGGCGCTCACGATTTCCACTGGATTCGTGGTGGACGATGCGATTGTCATGATCGAGAATATCGATCGCTTTTTGGAGGAGGGTGATTCTCCACTGGACGCCGCGCTGAAAGGCGCGGGCCAGATCGGATTTACCATCGTTTCTCTCACGGTTTCGCTGATCGCTGTGCTGATTCCGCTTTTGTTCATGGGCGATATCGTCGGCCGCCTGTTCCGTGAGTTCGCGGTGACGCTAGCCGTGACCATTCTCGTGTCAGCTGCGGTCTCGCTGAGCTTGACCCCAATGATGTGCGCCAAGCTGCTCAAGCACAGAGATCCATCGAAGCGGAGTCGCTTCTACAACCTGTCCGAGGATTTTTACAACAGCGTGATTGCTTTCTACGGCCGCACCCTGAAGATTGTGCTTCGTCATCAGACGATCACTTTGCTGGTCACAGTGGGAACGCTGGTGCTCACGTTGTTCTTGTACGTGATCGTGCCCAAAGGATTCTTTCCAGTGCAGGATACGGGCGTGATCCTTGCCATCGCCGATGCTCCGCAGAACATCTCCTTCAAAGCTCTGGCAGAACGCCAACAGGCACTTACGCGCGTTATTCTCAAGGATCCAGACGTGGAAAGTTTGTCGTCCTTCATCGGCGTGGACGGCACCAACCTTACGCCCAACAGCGGCCGCATCCAGATCAATCTCAAACCTCGCGACGAGCGTAGCGCAAGTGCGTCGGATATCATTCGCCGGCTGCAGCCTCAGGTGGCGCAGGTCGAAGGAATCACGCTTTTCATGCAGCCGGTGCAAGACCTCACGGTCGAAGACCGGGTAAGCCGCACTCAATTTCAATACACGATGGAAGACGCGGACGCGAAAGAGCTGGCCAGATTGTCCTCGCAGTTACTGGACAAGCTTCGCACCCTGCCGCAACTTCGCGACGTAGCCAGTGATCAGCAAGCCGGAGGCCTTGAGGCGGATGTAACCATCGATCGCGACACCGCTTCCCGCCTCGGTATTCTGCCGCAGCAGATCGACAATACGCTGTACGACGCATTCGGACAGCGCCAGGTCTCGACCATCTACACCCAGCTCAATCAGTACCATGTGGTTCTGGAAGTGGATCCACAGTTTCAACAGAATCCCGGTTCGTTCAAGGATCTGTACGTAAAATCAAACACCGGTACTCAAGTGCCGCTTTCTGCTTTTACTCAAATTCATACTTCGAACACGTCGCTGGCGGTGAATCACCAGGGTCAGTTTCCGGTGGTGACGATCTCGTTCAATCTTGCGCCGGGAATGTCCCTGGGCGACGCCACTAAGGCCATCGAACAGGCGGAACAGGACATCGGCATGCCGCCGAGCGTTCATACCGCGTTCCAAGGTACGGCAGCCGCATTTCGTAATTCCCTTTCGACCGAACCATGGTTAATTGTAGCGGCCATCGTCACCGTATACATCGTTCTGGGGGTTCTCTATGAAAGCTACATTCACCCCATCACGATTCTCTCCACGCTTCCTTCCGCTGGTGTGGGGGCAATTCTCGCACTGCTGATTACAGGGAATGATCTTGGTGTGGTAGGCCTGATTGGAATCATCCTGCTGATTGGAATCGTAAAGAAGAACGCGATCATGATGATCGACTTCGCGCTCGAGGCGGAACGCGTGGAGCACAAACCGCCCGAGGAAGCCATTTTCCAGGCCTGCCTGCTGCGCTTCCGTCCGATCATGATGACGACGATGGCGGCGCTGCTCGGCGGCTTGCCTTTGGCTCTCGGTTCAGGAACTGGATCAGAGCTGCGCCATCCGCTGGGCATCACCATCGTAGGCGGTCTGTTAGTGAGCCAGGCGCTCACGTTGTACACGACTCCGGTGGTTTATTTGTGGTTCGACCGCCTCGCCAAGCGCTTTGAACGGTTTGGAGTTCTGAATCGGGTCGAGGAGCCCGCGGTTGGAGACTGAGTCATGAATATTTCCGCTCCCTTCATTAAACGGCCGATTGGAACGTCCTTGTTGACGTTGGCACTGTTAATGTCAGGAGCGCTCGCTTTCACTAAGCTGCCTGTATCGCCACTTCCGGAGGTGGAATTTCCGGTAATTCAAGTCTCGGCAAGCTTGCCTGGAGCCAGTCCGGAAACCATGGCGTCCGCGGTTGCGACTCCGCTGGAGCGGCAATTCGGCCGGATTGCCGGCATCAATCAGATGACCTCGATCAGCCAGTTGGGAGCGACTGGCATTGTTCTGCAGTTCGATCTGAACCGCAATATTGATGCGGCTGCCCGCGATGTCCAGGCAGCGATTAATGCTGCGCGCAGCCAGTTGCCTTCGTACCTGCCGGGCAATCCCTGGTATCGCAAAGTAAATCCGGCGGAGGCGCCGATTTTGATCATGTCGATGACCTCCGACAGCGTGACCCTTCCGAATATTTACGATCAGGCGAACTCCATCCTTTCGCAGAAACTGGCGCAGGTCAGTGGTGTGGGACAAGTTTATGTAGCTGGCGGGGCGAATCCAGCGGTGCGAGCGGAGTTGGATCCAAATCTGCTCAACAACACCGGGGTTGGGCTGGATGCCGTCCGGGCAGCTTTAGGGGCGGCGAATGCAAATAGCCCCAAGGGTCACCTGGCCAATGGGGTCAACGACTGGACCATCAACGATAACGATCAAATCACGCGCGCGGTCGACTATCGCCCGCTGATCGTAGCGTACAACAAGACCACCGGAGCCCCGGTTCGTCTCAGCGATGTGGGGGAGGTAAACGATTCGGTCGAAGACGCTCATATCTACGGTCTCTCGAATGGCAAACGCGCCGTTATCCTGGTTATTTTCCGCCAACCCGGCGCGAACATCATCTCGACCGTCGACAATGTGCTTGCCCTGCTACCCCAGCTTCGAGCCTCCATTTCCCCTGCGATCAAGCTTGAGGTGGTCTCGGACCGCACCACTACGGTTCGTGCTTCGTTGCACGACATTGAAATCACGCTTCTGATTTCTGTGGCTCTAGTCATCCTGGTGGTATTCGTTTTTCTGCGGACGGTGCGAGCGACGATCATTCCGAGCATTGCGGTGCCGCTGTCCCTGATTGGCACATTTGGCGTCATGTACCTTCTGGATTACAGCCTCGACAATCTGTCGATGATGGCGCTCGCGATCTCGACTGGCTTCGTGGTAGACGACGCGATCGTGGTGCTCGAAAACATTACTCGGTATCTTGAGCAAGGGATGGCGCCTGTCCAGGCCGCGTTTCGTGGTGCCCGCGAAATTGGTTTTACCGTGCTCTCGATGAGCACATCTCTGATCGCGGTCTTCATCCCGATTTTAATGATGGGCGGAATTATCGGTCGTCTATTCCGGGAATTCGCAGTCACCCTGAGTATCGCGATCGCTGTGTCTCTGGCGGTCTCACTCACCACGACACCGACCATGTGCGCCCAGTTGCTCAAACCCCTTCATGAGGAAAAGCATGGGAGGGCTTACAAGTTTAGCGAGAAAATCTTCGATGGCGTCTTACACTTTTACAGCGTCAGCCTAAGGTGGGTGCTGCGTCATCAGTTTGCCGTGTTGCTAATCACAATTGCGACCGCTTGCTTCAGTGTCTACCTCTTTAAAGATGTTCCCAAGGGATTTTTCCCGCAGCAGGATACCGGCCGGATTCAGGGCTCGGTGCAGGCGGCACAGGACATCTCTTTCGATGCCATGAGCCGCAAGATGCGACGCTACGTCGACATCGGAATGCACGATCCGAATGTCTCCACCATGATCGGCTTTTGTGGCGGCACCACCGCGATGAACCAGGGACGGATGTTCATCACCCTAAAACCCCAGGGTGAGCGGAAGCTGACTGCCGATCAGGTGATTATTGAATTGAGCCAGAAGTTCGCGGAAGTCCCGGGTGCCACGCTTTTCATGTACGGGCAGCAAGACCTGCAGATTGGCGGTCGCTTGAGTCAGGCGCAGTATCAGTACACGCTTCAGGGAGAGGATCTGAATCAACTCAACACGTGGGCGCCCCAATTGCTGCAAAAGATGCGTGCCCTGCCACAGTTGCAGCAGGTAAACACGGATCAGCAGGATAAAGGCCTGGAAGCGAACGTGATTATTGATCGTGACACGGCTGGGCGGTTGGGCGTGGCCGCAGCGGACATCGACAACGTGCTTTACGACGCTTTTGGACAGAGGTTTGTTTCGACAATCTACGAGCCGCTCAATCAGTATCACGTCGTGATGGAAGTGGATCCAAAATTTCAGCAGAGCCCCGACACGCTCGAGAGTGTCTACGTTCACTCTTCCAATGGCAACATGGTTCCACTATCGGCGTTCGCGCACTTCGGACCTGCCAACACCTCACTCGGCGTTAATCACCAAGGGCAATGGCCGGCGGTAACGATTTCCTTCAATCTCGCCCCCGGAATATCTCTTGGCCAAGCTACCACTGCCATTGAAACGGCCGAGCGGTCTATCAATTTTCCCGCAACCATTCACGCCAGTTTTCAGGGAACCGCCGCAGCTTTCAAGGATTCGCTGGCCAACCAGTCGGTCCTGATCATCACAGCGTTGCTCGCGGTGTATATCGTTCTAGGGATTCTCTACGAGAGCTACATCCATCCCGTTACCATTCTCTCGACGATTCCTTCGGCTGGCGTCGGCGCTCTCCTGGCGCTCAAAATCACGCATAATGAACTCAATGTGATCGGACTGATCGGCATCATTCTGCTGATCGGCCTGGTCAAAAAGAACGCCATCATGATGATCGACTTTGCTCTTGAAGCGGAACGGAAAGAAGGAAAAGCGCCGGTCGACGCAATTTACGAAGCTTGCGTACTGCGCTTCCGCCCGATCATGATGACGACGGCAGCAGCTCTACTCGGAGGGCTGCCGCTGGCTCTGGGTACGGGAACCGGTTCTGAACTTCGGCGGCCTCTAGGCCTCACTATCGTGGGCGGATTGATTGTCAGTCAAGCCTTGACCTTGTTCACGACTCCTGTCGTGTACCTGTACATGGATCGGCTGCGACTGCGGTCCAGTCGCAAGCGGAGCGAACTGCCTGGCCCGGTGTCGCCCGCCGCAAGCCACGCAGATTAAAACCAACGACCCGAACGGCAATCCTTCGGTCAGTCGTCAACCTCAATCCCAGACTGGATCGTTGGCAATTACCTTAGTTACTTGACCTGTCTAAAACTCAGACATAGCATCGCTTTAAAGTTGGTGAGGATGTTCAGAATTGCTTTATTTGCGGCTGCAGTAGGATTGCTATTGACCGGGGCACACAAGGCCGCAGGTCAAAGCAGCGAATACAAAGTTATATCCGTCGCTAACGGCGGAGTCATCAAAGGGACGGTCAAGTGGTCGGGACCGGAACCCCACCCTGCTCGGCTTACCATCACAAAAGATCCGCAAATCTGCGATCCCGATTCGCACAAAACCCGCGATCTGGAACGGCTGATTATTGGCCCGCAGGGCGGTGTCGCGAATACAGTCGTATTCATCAAGAGCATCTCCGGTGGGAAAGCATTTGACTTGCCTCCCGAGCGCCGTTCCCTTGATCAGCATCTATGCCGCTACGAACCTCATATTTTATTGGTTCCCGAACGTAGCACCCTGCAGATGAAGAGTTCGGACGCCACTCTTCACACCATCCACATGGACGGTGCAGCCACTTACAACCTCCCCTTTCCTTTCCAGAATCAGACCGTTTCTCGCGATATGAATACTCCGGGGTTGGTGAACCTGAAATGCAATGGCGGGCATGTGTGGATGAATGCCGAGATGTTCGTCGCGCCGCATCCGTATTACGCTGTGACCGACGAGAACGGTGCGTTTGTGTTAACCGATGTTCCGCCAGGAGAGTACGAGCTTGTTGCCTGGCACGAGGGCTGGCAAGTCCTGGGGCAGCAATCGACGTTTGATGTTCTGACCGAAAAGAAAGTTGAGCGTCCTCTCTTTTCCGAACCTCGGACCTGGGAAAAGGCTGTCAGCGTCAGTGATAACGCAACCGCCGTTGTCAACTTCGTCATCTCTGCCAAGTAACCCGCCGAAAAGGTGATCTTTTGTCGGACGGGTTCAGCCGCTTTGCTCGGCCTCAGTCCACTTTGCAAACCAACACGGCAACATTCCGATAAGGACAATCAAGGCCCGCGATTCCTGGCTGTTGCAGAACCACCCAGCTAACTCCGTATTGCGCCTGGAGGCGGCGAAAATCCTGCGGTCGAAACTTGCTCCACCCGCTCTGCGCCTGCATTTGCCGAAGCCATTCATCTGCCATCGCAGGAAACATTGAAACAGCGCCGCTGGCTTTGACCCCGTCCGCTAGCATGCTTCGTTGCGCAATCGCTTCAAAACCGTTCTCGTCCTCGCCGGGAATGCGCATATACCAGGGATCGAGTGCGAAGATTGCATCAGACGGGGTGCTGGCTCGAATCCATTGGAAAGCCTGCACCCATTGATTTTTCGAGGCCACACCCGGCCATTCAACATGCGCGCTGGCGGGAAACAAGTCGCGTTGGGCCAGAAACATGCCCGCGCAGATGGGCACAAACAGAACAACCCATCGCCAAACTCGATTCTTCAATACGTACTCGCCCAGCAGGCCACCTGCGAATAAAAAGAAAAGCACATAGAGCAGGTACAAGCTGCGCATGGGCTGGAGCCGCGCCAGGCTCTCGAACCGTGCCGGGATCGACAACACAACTGCTGTAACCAAATAAACCAGCTCATAAACAATCAGCGCCCGGCACAACCGGTCAAGGTTACGCAACTGTCGCGAAAGAGCTATCCGGCTGAACCACCATAGGATTGCGAGCGGCGCGATCGCGCCTAGCCATTCATACCATTGCCAACGCAGCAGGTAGAAGTAGGAATGCGAAAGCGCCACGGGATGATAGGCCGGCGGGGGCGGATCGAATGAGATGCCGAAGGGTAACAGGCAGGCGAGACTGGCGTACCGTAGATCGAATTGCTCGATGCATAGGAGCACCACACAGTAGGAGAGAACAAAAACGGACATGAGCGGATGAATCGCCGCCGCAAAGGCGAGAAATAGCGCGGCCTGCAAATACTTTCTATCGATGACCTTGACGACGGCGAAAATCGCGGCGAAAGCAACCAAGTTTCTCGGATTGAGGTATTGATCCAGGATGTACAAAGCGGTTCCAGCCACTGGCAAAGTCAGGAGCGCGGCGATCAGCCCTACACCGGCCCAACGCGCTTTTTCATCGGGAAAGCACCGGCTGATTAACTGCAGGCACGCAAGTAGAAAAAGAAAAATAGAAGTCACTTGCCAAAAGAAGACCACGACTTCCAGCGGCAGATGACTCATTCGCACCGAGGCGGCAATGAAGTTCGGAAACAACGTCAGGTGGGCATGTGATTCGAAAAATTGCGCGTTGAAAGGAAAAAGCTCCGGATGCAGGATTTTCTCGACTCCCGGAAGGTAAAGGGCCGCGTCCTCCGCCCAAGGATGGTAGCCCTGGACCAGCAATGCTCCCAGAGTGAGGAGTGCCAGAAGCAGGAAATCCCTGAGTTTCAAAGCGAGTCTCCGCGAATGGCTTGGGGGCTATCCACAATATGATCTTTTTCTTGCAGTGACTGACCGGGATTGTACACATCCTGGGTAAGAGGGCCAAGCCGTTGGCGCGGCGTAGAGAAGAACTCCCAAAAATTAAGAAGCGCCTCGCAACTCTTTCGAGTCGTGAGACGCCCGAACAGCCCTCCCCCAGAACTGCTCGACCACAGAATATTTTTTCTCCTTTTAGATGTAAATCCCACATTGGTGCCAGTTGCTGGCACGAAACGGCTATCTTTCAACTACTTTCGATAGTAGACTCGCGCCTTTCCCGGTGCGGGCCGGTTACTGCCGTAATCTGCCTAAAGGCTATAACGATTGACGATTGCTGGCCGCCTCCTTAGATTCGCAGCAGGGGGTTGTATGAAGGATATTCATGAGGTTCTGCGGCGCAAGCAGGCCCGCTACGCACAATTGTCCAAGCAGATCGAACTGCTGCAGCAGGCGGCCGAGAAATTGCGCGAAGTGGCTCCTCTGCTGGCTGAAATCGAGGACGACGACGCGGCGGTTTTGGCCGACGTCGATGAGCAGCCCAGCACCGCGGCCAAGGCTGCGGCGGCTCCTTCGGGCGCTACCACTGCCCCTGCCAAGCCGGCTCGCGGCGTGGCTCCTCGCTGGCCCTAGCCCACGGGGATTTGATTCACCGGACTTGAGCAGCATATGACGTTTCAAGCGCTATTGGTATCCAAGGACGAAGAGGCCGCGGCAGTTTTGACTCCGCTGCTCGCCCGCTGCGGTGTTGCGGTCGCCAGCTGTGGATATCCGGAATCCATGTGCCGCTTGACAGAAGAAAAGTTTGACTCGGTTATCGTTGACTTCGATGATCCGCACAGCGCCTCGTTGGTATTGCAGAATGCCAGCCAGACGACTTCCGGCGTCAAAGCCGTAACCGTTGCCCTGCTGAGCGACAAAACGAAGGTGCGCAACGTGTTCGGCGCGGGCGCCAATTTCATCCTCTACAAACCAATCGATGCGGAGCAGGCCGAAGCTAGTTTGCGCGCCGCCACCGCTCTCATCAAGCGTGAACGCCGGCGGTCTTTCCGCGTGCCTGTACAAGTGCCGATACAGCTTCAGGTCCAGGACGGGCCGCCTCTCGAAGGCATTCTGCTCGATCTCAGTGAAGATGGCATGGACGTTCTGGCGGCGCAGCCGCTGTGCCCTGGCGCCACGATCAGCGTTCATTTCAATCTTCCCGACAGCGACACAGAAATTCAGGCGTGCGGAGAACTCGCGTGGGCCAGCCCCAATGGGCAAGCCGGCGTACGCTTCATCGACCTCTCCGAAAGCCTTCGCGCCACGCTGAAAACCTGGGTAGCCGCCAACGCTCCCGAGATTCCGCCTCCGGATCCCGAACCGGTTTCGCAGTGTACTCTGACCGATCTCAGTCTGGGTGGATGTTACGTTGAAACCGAATCGCCTTTTCCCGAGCGCTCAGGCATTACCCTGTGTCTGAATGCAGAAGACGTCGAAGTCCAGGCTGAAGGCACGGTTCGCGTGATGCACCCTGGCTTCGGCATGGGCATTGAGTTCGCCGCGCGTACTACCGACGAGCGGGCCCAGGTGGCAAGGTTCATCGGATTTCTGACCAGTCGTCCGGGGATGCTTCCTGCATTACAGATTACCCCACGCATCCTTGCCGCCGGCGACCAATACAATCCGCCCGACTCACCACCCAAGGAAGAACTCGACGACCCCCTGCTGGAATTGCTCCGCAGCCACGAAACACTCAACCAGGAAGAATTTCTGCAGAAGCTCCGAGAGCAGCGAAACTCAGAAGAAGTCACCTCGGCCTGAAGATGGCGCTAGGTCCAATCGTGTTCCCTTATCAATAAATTTATATTTGTCATTTCGAGCGTAGTCATCCTTTGCGCTCGTGCCCCGGCCCCAATCACGGCCCCGAGAAATCCCACTCCAAAAACACCAAGAGGCCCGCACGCCGTCTCTCGTGCGGACCTCTCAGCGCCGGGTCTGTTCCACCTCGAATGATCAAAGTCTAAACAGCGGCGATTTCCAGCAGGTGGCAGCCAAGTTAATTTCCCGTGAAATCCCATCACATTTCCACAGTCTCTTGATCCCACATTGCCCATTTGCCTGCCTTAGGCCACAATCTCTGTGACCGCATCTGGATGCCCGGAGGCAATTCCCTGCTGAACTCGTCTTCTTTGGAGCAAAGAGTCATGAAGCAGGAAGATGTCGGGACGAGTTCCGTTGGCGGACCCATTTCGCTCCTGCCTCTGCTCGTGGTGATGGCAGCCTCATTCGCAGTGATTCTTCCATTCTTTTTTCTCGGCAGTCCTTCAGGGCACGATTTCGAGTTCCACGTAAACTCCTGGATGGAAGTATTGGGCCAGTGGAAGTTGGGAATTATTTATCCGCGATGGGCTGCTCTCGCGCAGTACGGATACGGAGAGGCTCGATTCGTTTTCTATCCGCCGGTTTCATGGACACTCGGGGCTGCGTTGGGAGCGCTGCTGCCGTGGAAGGCTGTTCCTGGCGCTTATGTCTGGCTCGGATTGACGCTCTCCGGATGTTCGATGTTTCTTCTTGCACGAAATTGGTTGGGCCGTCGCGACGCGATTTTTGCAGCGGCACTCTACGCCGCAAATCCTTACTTCGTCGTTATTGTGTATTGGCGAAGCGCGTTCGCGGAACTGCTGGCGGGCGCGCTCATGCCTCTGCTATTGCTCTACGTCCTGCGATCGGACGATGAGAATACAAACGCAGTGGTCCCCCTGGCACTGATCGTAGCCGCAGCTTGGCTGACGAACATTCCCGCTGCCGTAATACTGAACTATTCTCTGATTCTGTTGGTCGTGATTTTCGCATTTCTTAAGCGCTCGCCACGAGTCCTGCTCCGCGGCGCGCTTGCTGTTTTGTTCGGCGCGGCGCTTGCGGCATTTTTCCTGATACCGGCGGCATATGAACAAAGATGGGTCAACATCGCCGAAGTGCTGTCTCCCGGCGTGCGCCCGCAGGACAATTTCCTGTTCGTGAAACTCGCCGACGTTGATCACAATCGTTTCAACTTGCTCGTCTCGGCAGTGGCATCAACGGAAATAATTCTGCTCGCGATTGCGGCGTTTCTTTCCCGTACATGGAGAAGCCGACAGCCTCGGGTTTGGTGGATGCTTGTGGGTTGGGCTCTATTTGCGACTCTTCTCAACTTTTCGTTTACCGCGTGGTTCTGGAATCACCTGCCTGAGTTACGCTACCTCCAACTCCCGTGGCGCTGGCTGCTGTGCTTGAATGTCGCGCTAGCGTTACTCGCGACCCTGGCTTCGCGGCGCTGGCTTGTACGCGTGCTGATCTGTCTCGTTATGCTTGCCGTCGTCGTTTTCGTTTGGCATCGCATCCAGGCTCCATGGTGGGAGACGTCTGCGGATTTCAGAGAGATGCTTGAACACCAGCAAAGCGGGGCAGGATATGAGGGCACCGATGAATACGTACCGATCGGAGCCGATCCGTACGAAATTAAGCAGGACGCTCCCCGGGTAGCTCAGGATGACAGCGACACTCCCAACCAAATCCAACAGCTTCAGATTCAACAATGGAATGCTGAATCGAAGATGTTTACAACCGTGCTCACGCAGCCCGGAGAACTGGTATTGCGGTTATTCAACTATCCCGCGTGGCGCGTCGAAGTGAACGGCCAGGCAGTCGTCACTTCCACCCAAGACGTCACTGGACAAATATTGATCCCGGTTGCAGCCGGCGAGAACCGCGTGCGCATCGTGTTCACGCGTACCTGGGATAGGACTCTCGGAGGACTTATTTCCGTCGTTACCGCATTATCTCTCGGAGTCTTTGTCGCACTTCGGCGCAAGCGCCCAATATCGAACGCGGCTTAACATTTCCCGATTCAAAATGTGTTGGTAAACATTCCGCCGATGTTTATCATTTCTTAGAAGGAGCAAGTCTTAGAAGGGTAAACGCAAAGCGAGTGAATCACGTTCTCATTGCGACTTCGAATGACGGCAAGTTGCGCGACTTTGCCGGCGCCGCCGTATCTTTTGACATCGAGATCGTCCCGGTTCCAAACTTTGCAGCGCTGCCGCCAGTGATCGAGGACGGTCTAACTTTCGAGGAAAATGCGCGGAAGAAAGCAGAAGCTTACAGCTCTGCGGCTCCGGGGGAAATCGTTCTGGCAGATGATTCTGGCCTGGAAGTGGACGCGCTCAAGGGCGCTCCGGGGGTCCATTCCGCGCGCTACGCAGCCGACGCGCCGCACTTGATGGACAACAACACTGATGACGCAGCCAACAATGCACGCCTTCTGCGGGAGTTGAAAGATGTTCCTTCCGACAAGCGCAGCGGCCGATTTGTATGCGTGCTTGCCGCCGCTCGCAATGGACAAACATTGGAGGTGTTTCGGGCAGAGGTCGAAGGCACAATTTTGAACCGGCCGCGAGGCACAAACGGCTTCGGTTACGATCCCCTGTTTTACTTTCCGCAGATTCAAAAAGCCTTTGCCGAATTGACTTCAGAAGAAAAAGCACAATACAGCCATCGCGGAGCTGCTTTCCGCCAGTTCCTGGCTTGGTATCAGCTCATGAAAAACGGCACTACGACTTAAAGCTGTGCTGCCAGTATTACGTTATGCTTCCTTGACTTCCCTTCTGCCGCGACAACATAATAAAAGGTTCCGTTCTCATACCTGAACTGATAAGGAGCATTCTGTGGCAGCAACCGCCAGTCCTGTGGCTCCGGTGCCGGTTAAAGGTGGCGTGGCTCCGCTGCGGGCGGGCCAGGGATATTCGTTTTGGCTGCGCCGTCTGCACTCGCTCACCGGAATCGTCCCGGTTGGGGCGTTCCTGTTCGAACACATCCTGATTTCGAATGCTTCCGCCATCGGCGGTCCCATCGCTTACGCCCGCCAGGTGCGCTTTCTGGCGAGCCTTCCGCTGGTTCCGATCCTCGAGCTGTTTGGCATCTGGCTGCCTATTCTTTTTCACGCCCTCTACGGTTTCTACATCTGGTATCGCGGAGAGACCAACGTCGGCGAATATCCCTGGACCGGAAACTGGATGTACGCGGCGCAACGTTGGACCGGTGGAATCGCATTCGCCTACATCCTCTGGCACACCTGGACGATGCGCTTTACCGGCATCGATTTGCACGAATTCCCGGGCGCGTCTTTCGGCAAAGTACAAAGTGAAGTATTCCAAACGCCGCTTTTCTTGTTTTATGTCGTAGGGCTGATTGCGGCTTCGTGGCACTTCGCTTACGGCATCTGGTTGTTTTGCGCGAAGTGGGGCATCGTTTCAGGCGAGCAGGCGCGCAAGCGGTTCCTGATTTTGTGTTTGGCATTTTTCTTTGTGTTGACCGGCGTCGGTCTGGCGAGCCTGACCTCATTCCGGTCTCATGCTCTGCAACCGACAGATTCTGCGGGCGCAAGCATGGTTGAAGCGGGGCCGGGCACGACGAATTAAAGTTCACGGAAAGCGGTGCTCTCGAAGATGGCGTCAAGTCCGAAAATCATTGTTATTGGTGGCGGCCTGGCAGGTCTTTCCGCCGTCATCAAGATCGCGGAGATGGGCGGGCACGTGGATCTGTTCTCCATCGTCCCGGTGAAACGCTCGCATTCCGTGTGCGCACAAGGCGGCATCAACGCAGCCAAGAATTTAAAAGGCGAGGGCGATTCTACCTGGAAGCACTTCGACGACACCATTTACGGCGGCGATTTCCTGGCCAACCAGCCTCCGGTAAAAGCGATGTGCGAAGCCGCCCCCGGCATCATCGATCTGCTCGACCGCATGGGCGTGCCTTTTAATCGCACTCCCGAAGGCTTGCTCGATTTCCGCCGCTTCGGCGGCACGCTCTACAACCGCACTGCTTTTGCCGGAGCTACCACCGGACAGCAACTTCTCTACGCACTCGATGAACAGGTGCGCCGCTACGAGTCTGAGGGCAAAGTCAAGAAATACGAGCACTGGGAATTTCTCTCGGCGGTGCTCGATTCCAATAAAATCTGCCGTGGCATCTGCGCCATGGATTTGCGTTCCATGGAGGTCCGCACTTTTCCGGCGGACGCGATCATCATCGCGACCGGCGGTAACGGGGCAATCTTCGGCAAGTCCACCAACTCGGTAGTCTGCACCGGATCCGCGCAGTCCGCGCTTTATCAGCAAGGATGCTTCTACGGCAACGGCGAATTCATTCAGGTTCATCCCACCTGCATCCCCGGAGAAGACAAACTGCGCCTCATGTCAGAGTCGGCTCGCGGCGAAGGCGGCCGCGTCTGGGTTCCGAAGACGCCGGGTGATAACCGCGATCCGTTGTCGATTCCGCAAAGCGAGCGCTGGTACTTCCTCGAAGAGTGGTACCCAAAATATGGGAACCTGGTGCCGCGCGATATTGCTACGCGCGCGATTTTTAAGGTTGTCTTCGAGCATAACCTGGGCATCGACGGAAAGCCAATGGTGTACCTCGATCTGACTCACATCGACCCCAAGATTCTCGACCGCAAGCTGGAAGGCATTCTCGAAATCTATGAGAAGTTTGTGGGCGATGACCCGCGCAAAGTTCCCATGAAGATTTTCCCCGGCATGCACTACACGATGGGAGGGCTGTGGATCGATTTCAATCAGGCCACGAATATCCCCGGAATTTATGCGGCAGGTGAGTGCGAATATCAATATCACGGGGCCAACCGCTTGGGCGCGAATTCGCTGGTCTCGTGCATCTTCGGTGGATTCGTCGCAGGACCCGCGGCGGTGCAATATGCCCGCAATCTGCAGACAGCGCCCGGCAACGGACATTTCGACGCCGAACGTAAACATCAGGAAGAAAACAATTCCATGCTGATGAAATCGGATGGCAAGGAGAATCCATTTCGTCTATGGCAAGAATTCGGCGAGTTGATGACCGCCAATTGCACCGTCATTCGCTACAACAATAAATTGAAGGAAACCGACTCCAAGTTGTGCGAGATGCTCGAGCGCTTCCGCCACATCAATCTCAACGACCGGACGCAGTGGGCCAATACCAGTGTGGTTTTCACGCGCCAGCTCTACAACATGCTGCAACTCGGCCGCGTGATTGCGCAAGGTGCGGCGATGCGGAACGAATCTCGCGGGGCCCACTACAAACCAGACTTCCCCGAGCGCGACGACAAGAACTGGCTGAAGACGACGAAAGCCTACTTCGCGCCAGATGCAGACGAGCCCAAATTCGAATTCGAGGCGGTGGATATTTCATTGATTCCGCCCCGCCCCAGAAAGTATGACGCGGTGAAGTAACCCATTTGTCATCGTGAGCAAAGCGAAGGATCTATGCATTTTGCCAATATCGAGACAACATATTACTTCTCCGCATCGCTCCGCATGACAAAGTGTGACCTAAGAGCTAAAGGCTAATCGCTAAATGGCAAATACCAAAACCGTAATCTTAAAAATCAAACGCCAAGACAATCCCAACGCTAAATCGCACTGGGAAGAATTCGAACTCGCCTGGCACCCGGGCATGAATGTGATTTCTTCAATGATGGAGATTGCCCGCAATCCCGTCACCCGCGACGGCAAGGCAACTACGCCTATCACGTACGACTCCAATTGCCTCGAAGAAGTCTGCGGCTCCTGCGCCATGCTCATCAACGGACGCGCGCGCATGGCGTGCTCCGCCCTAATCGATAAGCTCGAGCAGCCCATCCGACTGGAGCCGTTCACCAAGTTTCCGGTCATTCGCGACCTGGCAGTTGATCGCAGCGTTCTGTTCGAAAATCTGAAAACCGTGAAGGCCTGGGTGCCCATTGATGGCACCTATGATCTGGGCTCCGGCCCTCGCATCAGTCCCGAAGAACAAGAGGCGGCTTACCCGCTTTCACGCTGCATCTCTTGCTGTTGTTGTATGGAAGCCTGTCCGCAGTTCAATGACGACACCGGCTTCGTGGGCGCGGCTACGATTTCCCAGGTTCGCCTTTTCAATACGCACCCTACCGGCGCCGCTCTGAAACGCGAACGATTGGCCGCGCTGATAGGCGACGGAGGCATCCAGGAATGCGGCTACGCCCAGAACTGCGTCGAGGTTTGTCCCAAAGACATTCCCCTGACGCAATCTATTTCCGAGGTCGGCGGCGAAGTTATCAGACAGGCCGTAGGAGATCTTTTCCGCAAGTGACTGGTTCCACCACAGACTGGAATGGGCCAAATTGTCCCATCAGTGACGTTTTCTGGGACACTCACCACCAAACAGTGTTATAGTGCGCACTTCATCGTCCGGCCTCGAAACTGTAAAAGCTGTTTTCTTAAGTACATGGGCCGTCGCGGTCTGACGATCTGAAACGGCACGCTGGCTGCAGGCATAAACGGATTAGCAGCGTAGGACGCGAGGGGTAACAACTGGTAATCTGGCCGAGCTACTCTTTAGTAACTTCGCAACCGAAAGCTGGCTTGGCAACAGGCGGCGGTGATTTAAACTAGCCGCTTGCATTTGCGGTACGGGAACTGAGGCTCACTTCGTGAAGTGTAAAACAGGCCGAGTTTTTCTGTTGATATTTCTGGCCGTCGCTGTGTGCGGACAGGCTTTTGGCCTGCATCAGGTCGCGCCCAGCCAAAATGCACGTCACGCCGGCAAACGTCATGGCCGGCTTCGCCGGATCCTTTGGAATCCGGTATTCCGTCCTTCCCGGGATTCGTTGCTGCGCCAGAACGAAGAAATCGACCGCCTCGAATTGCCGCGCATCCAGAATCAAGCAGAACTCGATCAGTTGATTGCACGCCAGGAACTGGTTCCTATCGTTGCCAGCCAAACCCTGCGCTTCGATCCCCGCCTCGACCCTGATCGTCGTTATTGCCGTCCCTGGACGCGCGATTTTCTCGACGATCTAAGCGAAGCCTATTACAAACAGTTCCACGCCCCGATTCAGGTGAATTCGGCCGTGCGCACAGTACAGGTACAGAAAAAACTTCGCCGCCACAATCGCAATGCCGCACCCGAGAAGGGCGAGACCGCGTCGTCACACTTGGCCGGGATTACAGTCGATATCCAGCGCCGGGGCATGACCAAGCAGCAGGTAGCTTGGATGGAAGAATACCTCATGCCGCTCAGAGACGACGGTCTGGTTGAACCGGAGGAAGAACGGCATCAATGGGTATTTCACGTAGCCGTATCCGGCCGTTACGCCGACTCGCAGGAATCGAAGATGCCATTCGGCGTGCAGCCAGACGGAATGCAGCAAGACGAAGCACAGTACGACCCACTCGGACAGCCCCCAAGCATCGCAGCCGAGACCAACCCGCAACAATAACTCGAACCTGACAATCAAACTGTCATCCTGAGCGTAGCAACTGATTCACAAGGCGAATCAGTTACGCAGTCGAAGGATCCCGTGTTGCCACTCCCGATTCAACCGCGTCAAGGGATTTTCACCAAGGGTTTCTTCTTCACCACAGGCCATATACAATCGTTCCCTTACTCATGCACACGCTCAGACGCAGCCCCTCAGCCATAATTCTTTCCGCTCTCCTGATCCTGACCTCTACGCATGTGTTTGCTCAGACATCACCCATCAGCCCTAAAGCCCGCGCCATCCACGACTCGGCGATCGTAATCGATACCCATGCCGACACGCCACAGCGTTTTCTCGACGAGAACTTCGACATCGGCTCAACCGATCCCAAGGACATCGGACACATCAGCCTCGACAAAGCCCGCGCCGGCAACCTGGGCGCGGAGTTTTTTTCCATCTGGGTCGATCCCGAAACCAATCAAGGTCACTTCGCCCAGCACACCCTCGATCTTATCGATTCCGTTTATGAACAGTCCGCGCGTCATCCCGACCGAATGATGATGGCCTTTTCGACCGATGACATCGAACGCGCTCGCAAGCAGAAAAAACTTGCCGCTCTCATGGGAATCGAAGGCGGTCATTCCATCGAAAACGATATTCATCTGCTGCGCGATTTCTATCGTCTCGGCGTCCGCTACATGACTCTCTCCTGGTCGAACACGAACGAGTGGGCCGACTCGTCCGGAGACATCGATGATCCCAAGATCCAGCATCACAACGGACTCACAGATTTCGGCAAGCAGGTCGTGCTCGAAATGAATCGCTTGGGTATGATCGTCGACATCTCGCACGTCGCCGACAAAACCTTCTGGGACACGATCGCCACAACCAAGGCTCCGGTGATCGCGTCGCACTCCTCGGCCCGCGCTTTGTGCAACGCTCCCCGCAATATGACGGACGACATGCTGCGCGCCGTAGCCAAGAATGGTGGCGTCGTCGACGTGAATTTCTTCTCTGGCTTTCTCGATCAGAATTATTGGAATGCGCTCCAGGCTCAAAGAACGGAGCAAGCCGCCGCAACTCGTGCCTACCTCGACAAACTGGAAGCTGAAGGAAAGCAGATAACGTATGTCGATGACGATCGCATCACCAGAGAATGGATGGCCAAAATCCCGCGCCCGCCGTTCACCGTGCTAATCGATCACATTGATCACATCGCCAAGGTCGCTGGCATAGACCACGTAGGCCTGGGTTCCGACTTCGATGGCGTAAGCGGGGCGACCCCCGCTGGGATGGATTCCGCGGCCGACTTGCCCAAAATCACACAAGCCCTGCTCGATCGCGGATACAGCGCCGAAGATATTCATAAGATCCTCGGCGGCAACGTCCTACGTGTCTTCAAAGAAGTGGAGCGCGTCAGCCGGGAGCTGCAGGCGCAGCCATCCAGCAAGTAATTCCGCTGCTGCTGTCGTACAATTCAAAGTTCGGATTTATCACCTTGATCTAGCACTGAAGGAGCCACCATGCGCAAATGCTTAATTCTAGTTTCAGTCATCCTTTTGTCGTCGCTGACGTTGTGGTCGCAAGCCAAGCCAGCCACGGCTTCCGCCCAACCCACGGCTGTGATCGACACCACCGCGGGCAAACTCACCTGCACGCTTTTTCCAGACAAGGCTCCCATCGGCGTGGCCAATTTCATCGGCTTGGCCACCGGCACCAAAGATTGGACCAGCCCCGTCACTCACCAGAAAAAACACGGTGTTCCACTTTATGACGGCACCATCTTCCATCGCGTCATTCCCGACTTCATGATTCAAGGCGGCGACCCGCTGGGCACCGGAACCGGCGATCCCGGCTACGCTTTCAAGAATGAAACTTCGAATGACCTCAAGTTCGATCGGCCCGGCCGCATGGCTTACGCAAACGCTGGTCCCGGCACCAACGGCTCGCAATTTTTTATCACTGAGATCGCCTATCCGAGTTTGAACGGCGGCTACACCATTTTCGGCCAGTGCGACGCAGCCAGCGTCACCTTGGTCAAGCAAATCGCCAGGATGGGCCGTGACTCCAACGACCGTCCCTATAAGCCGGTGAAGATCAACCACATCACCATCAGCGGTGCGAATTAGACAAAGTTCCTGTCATTCCGAGCGCAGTCGAGGAACCTTGTGTTTGGCTCGGATCGAGCGGAACAGTAATACGCGGAACAGCAATGAGTGACACCAGAAAGGAATCGCAATGACCCGCCAACCCGGCACTTACGCAATTTTTGATACTTCAGAAGGCAGCATCGTCTGCCGTTTATTTGAAAAGGACGCCCCCAAAACCGTCGCCAACTTCGTGGAACTCGCCGAAGGCAAACGCGAGTGGACGCATCCCGTCAGCCGCAAGAAAAGCAACGACCGCCTCTACGATGGAACCATCTTCCATCGCGTGATTCCCGAGTTCATGATCCAGGGCGGAGATCCCGCGGGCACCGGCATGGGTGGCCCCGGCTATCAATTCGAGGACGAAACCAAAGGCTCGCCGCACAAATTCGACAAGCCCGGCAAGCTCGCGATGGCCAACGCCGGCCCTAACACCAACGGCTCGCAATTCTTCATCACGCTTGCCCCGACGGCATGGCTCACCGGCAAACATACAATCTTCGGCGAAGTAGTCGAAGGCCAAAATATCGCGGATAAAATTGTGAGCGTCCCCCGCAATCGCCAGGACAAGCCGAATAAAGATGTGGTCGTGAAGTCAGTCACGATTGAGCGGGTGTAGGAAAAAGTATGCCGCACTCCGTCGTGAGAAGGGCCCGACTTCAGTCGGGCCGTAAAGCTCGAAAAAGTACGTAAGGCGACGCTTGTAAGCGGGATCTTTCGAAACTACAGACGCCGATCTCGGGCGTTTTCCGCAACCCGACTTACTTTTAATCTTGCGGTCGATTACTTAAACCCCGATTACGGCCACCAACTCTTTCACCGCCTCGGCGCTCTTATCCAGCGCCGCCTTTTCTTCCGGCGTAAGCTTGATCTGAATAATCTGCTCGATCCCCTTCGAGCCCAACTTCACCGGCACGCCCACATAAAGCCCCTTGATCCCGTACTCACCCTCCAAATAAGCCGCACAAGGAAGAATCTTTTTCTTGTCTTTCAAAATAGCCTCAACCATCTCCGCAACCGCAGCCGAAGGCGCGTAATAAGCGCTGCCAGTCTTCAGATATTTCACAATCTCGGCGCCACCATCGCGGGTCCTTTGCACCAGACGAGCCACAGTCGCCGCATCCATCAATTCAGTAATCGGGATTCCGGCGACGGTAGAATAACGCGGCAACGGAACCATCGTATCGCCGTGCCCACCAAGGACAAACGCCGTCACATTCTCCACGCTGACTTTCAACTCTTCCGAAATGAACGCCCGAAAGCGGGAAGAATCGAGCACCCCGGCCATCCCGATCACGCGCTCGCGAGGAAAGCCGCTCATCTTGTAAGCCGCCTGCGCCATGGCATCGAGCGGGTTCGATACGATAATCAGAATGCAGTTCGGTGAATATTGCACGGCCTTGCCCACCACATCCTTCATGATCTTGTGATTGGTGTTGAGCAGATCATCACGACTCATGCCCGGTTTGCGCGGGATGCCAGCAGTGATTACAACGATGTCAGAATTGGCAGTGTCGGCATAATCCTGCGTGCCCATAATGTGCGAGTCGCGTTTCTCAATCGGCATCGCTTCCAGCAGGTCCAGGCCTTTGCCTTGCGGGACGCCTTCGACAATATCGATGAGCACTACGTCCGCCAGTTCCTTGGAAGCGATCCAATGAGCAGCTGTCGCGCCCACGTTCCCAGAGCCAACAACCGTAACTTTCTTACGCATGAGTTCCCTTTCTAAGTAAGAAGATTAAATTTGACAACCACGAAGACACTCTTCGGTTTCGCTGAGGGCAGGCTCCTGTACGCAAAGCGAGAAACAGCTTATCGTTGAGCCCGCCTTCCTTTGTGGACCTTCGTGCCCTCTGTGGTTAATGTTTTTTTATTATTACCGCGTCGCGCTCAACACAGCCGCGTCCATATTCCCGATGATGTGTGTAGCAAACTCGCTCGTCTTTACCTTGGTCGCGCCTTCCATCAGCCTTTCGAAGTCGTACGTAACTTTCTTCTGCTCGATCGAGCGCTCCATACCATGCTCAATCAGATCCGCCGCCTCATTCCAGCCCATGAGCCGAAACATCATGACTCCCGAAAGGATCACCGAGCCGGGATTAATCACGTCCTTGTCGGCATACTTGGGAGCGGTGCCGTGCGTGGCTTCGAAAATCGCATAACCATCGCCGATGTTGGCGCCCGGAGCGATGCCCAACCCACCAACCTGCGCCGCGCAAGCATCGGAAATATAGTCGCCGTTCAGGTTCGACGTAGCCAGCACCGAGTATTCGTCCGCTCGCGTCACCACCTGTTGAAAAATCGAGTCGGCGATGCGATCGTTCACCATCAACTTTTTCTTCCACGCGCCCTTGCCGTGGGTTGCGTAGATCGCACTCAACACGTCTCGCACTTCCTGATAAATCGACTGCCGGAATTCTTCCGTTGCAAATTCCAATCCCGGCTCGGTCAAGTTTGCGTTTTCCTCAATCGTAAGATTCGGATTCTTATCTTTATTGTCCAGAATCCAGCTCTCGCGCTCGGTAACAACCTTGTCGCGGAATTCTTGCGTGGCCAACTCATATCCCCATTTGCGAAACGCGCCCTCAGTGAATTTCTGAATGTTGCCTTTATGCATGATCGTGACAATCTTGCGCCCGCTGTCTAAAGCAAACTGAATCGCCATGCGCACCAAACGCTTGGTACCGGTCACGGATATCGGCTTAATTCCTACGCCGGAATCCAGCCGCACCTGCTTCTTGCTTCCCTTCAGCATGTCTTTATTCAAAAACTCGATGAGCTTGGCAGCCTCGGGCGTGCCTTCTTCCCACTCGATTCCGGCATACACGTCTTCCGTGTTCTCGCGATAGATCACCAGGTCCATGCGTTCCGGATGTTTCACTGGCGACGGCGTGCCCTTGTAATACTTCACCGGACGCACACACGCGTAGAGATCGAGAATCTGTCGCAGCGCCACATTCAACGACCGCATACCGCCGCCCACTGGTGTAGTCAGCGGGCCTTTAATGGCAACGCGAAATTCACGGATCGCATTTACTGTGTCATCGGGCAGCCAATTGTTGAACTCAGCCTTCGCTTTCTCACCCGCGAACACTTCGTACCACGCTACCCGACGCTTGCCCTGATAAGCTTTCTCCACCGCCGCATCAAACACCCGCACCGACGCTTTCCAGATGTCACGACCCGTGCCATCCCCCTCAATGAAAGGAATGATCGGATTGTCAGGCACCTGGTAGCGTCCGTTGCTGTAGGTAATCCGCGCGCCGGTAGCAGGCACCGGAAGGCCGTTATATGAGACCGCCATCACATATTCCTCCAGAAAGTGTAAGAGAACCAACAATTATAAAGGTTCAACGCACGCGGAGCGAAATCGCGCCCGCCCACTTACCACCTTCGCGTCCCAAAATACTTTCTCACCCCGACCGCGTTGTATCTTCCCCACGGACCATTGTTGCCCAAGTCCGCGGTGCCCAGATTGCGGTCGCGCGCGCCCAATCGGTCGAATAGGAAATGCTGGGTCACGCGGAATTCGAATCCCTTAGCGATGTAAACTCCCAGCCCCCACGAATGCTCGATGCCAATCGCATCCCATGACCACGTGTACAAATTCTGCGGAACGTTCTTGCCAAACAAAAACGAAGGCTGGCCGAACAGCATGAATCTTCGAAGCTGACCTTTGCCGAACGGACGCACTTCTAAAAGCCCCGAAATCATATAGCGAGCGAACAGGCTGCAGGGAGCGTTTGCGCCTCCATAGCTGCCGGCGTTTCCAGCGCACAAGTTTGGATCGATCTCGTTGTGCGGAGGCGCCAGGTCAAACTGCGCATAGCCATACAGCGTGTCCTTGGGAAAAAACATGCGGTCCGACGTACCGGTAATGGGATCATTCTGCGCCCACAATGCTCCGGGCAACGCCAGGCATAGGACTGTCCACAGTAGCAGCCGTTTCATGTAACCTCCGGGAAGATTTTTCTTCTGTCGTTCGGGGGAATCTCGATCTACCTAATTCGCTGGGCCTCCATATCGCTTTTGGAGCCTCCCGCCCAGCTTGCGTTTGAGCTTGCTTTTGGAAGAGTGCCATTGTACCGCACCAAGTCTCGGGCAACCCTTCTACGCGAATTGGAACGATAGAGGCGTAGCTAGCTGTGTCTCTACGTTTCGCCAACTGCGGCCGCTTTACTATCCTGCTACAATCTCCCCGCACCTCCGAGCAATCCAAACCCTTTCGTTATGGACTTCGACCAGCTCGAAACTTTTCTCGAAGTTGCGCGGCTCAACTCGTTCTCGCGTGCGGCCGAGCGGCGATTCCGTACCCAGCCGGCAATCTCGTCGCAGATTCGCTCGCTTGAAGAAGAAGTTGGCGCGAAGTTGTTAGACCGCTCGGGGGGGAAAGTTTCAGTCACCGCATCGGGCAAGCTGTTCCAGAAATTCGCGGAACAAACGGTGGCGGCGCGCAAAGCCATGCTGACCGCGATCGCAGAAACTGAGCGCGTGCCTCGCGGCGAGATAGTGGTCGGGGCCAACGAAGGCACGTGCCTTCACATCCTGCCCGAAGTTTTCGCTGAGTTTAAGAAGCAATACCCCGGCGTGAGCGTGAACATCAAGCGCGCGGACTACGCCAAGATTCTGGAATCCGTGGTCGACAATTCCGTCGACTTCGGTGTCGTTTCCCTGCCCGTAAGCGATGCGCGTCTGACCGTCGTTCTGATTCATCGCGATGAACTCGTGATTATCGCTCCGCCGCAACATCCCTTGGCCAAGATGAAATCAGCCACGATTGCCCAGGCGGCGAAGTTTCCCCTCGTCGTGCCCAAGATCGGACATACCCGCGACGCGCTGGAAAATCTTTTCTACGAACGTAAACTCAAGCCGCGATACACCATGGAACTTGATTCCAGCGAACTGCTCAAGCGCTTCGTAGCCGCGGACGCGGGCGTGGGCTTTATCGCCCGCTCAAATGTGCTGGAAGATATGCGAGCGAATTCGCTGGTGGCGATTCCCATCTCCGACGTCACCATTCGCCGTGATCTCGCCCTGGTTTTCCGCAAAGACAAAGCCCTAAGCCGCGCTGCGCTGGCGTTCATCGACATCGCGGTGAGGATCAAAGGCATGGACGCCGCAGGGTGTCAGTAACGCTGATTAAGAGGGTTTTGAGTGTAACGGCCTGTTAGCGTCAGTTGACATTAACTTCCGGTTTTCCGTCAACCGCTAGCTACGGCAGCTCTAGGTCAATAGCGTAGATTTCGTCGGTACTTAAATCGCGAGTAAAGAGTGCCGAGCCGTCGGGAGCAACGCCGCTCCAGCCATACGCAGGAGGGGCTAAGTACCTTGGCAGCCCCTTTAAGTCGACCAGAAGCTCCGAGCGGGTCTGGCCGACCTTAACCCTGCGAAACGTCGGATGGTCAGTGAAGCTGCTGTCGTAGTAAAGATAACTTCCATCTCGCGACCAGTTCACATAACCCACCACGCCTGGCTCAGTAATCCAGTCTGACCACTTTTGGGTCTTGAAGTCAAAGAGCCGCAGCTTTGTAGAATCTAGGTTAAGCGCCGCCAGATACCGGCCATCGGGCGACCATCGTGGGCTGAAAAGATTCTGAGAACCAGGGACAGTAGAGACCTGATGAGTGACGAGGTCGAGGATAGAGATGATCTGTCCTTCGGAACCTGAGGCTCCATTTCGTCCAAAGGCGATTTTCTTGCCTTCGGGAGACCAGGTCGCGTCCAATTGGGGCTGGTCTTCCGCGAGCATTTGCTGGGGTGCACCGCCCTGGGCAGAGATCAGAAACGTCTGCAAAGGCCGGCCGGGCTGGCCAGCTACATAGGCGATCTGGGTGGCGTCGGGAGACCAGTGGGGCAGGCCGGCCAAGACCGGCGGATAGGTTAGCTGCAGGCGATCGTTGCCCTCCACGCGGCTGCGCCAAAGTGTGCAATCGGGATAGGAAACATAGGTGACCCACTTGCCGTCACGCGAGAACTCCAGTTCGCCCGCGGATATCCCTGCAAGAAATGGCACAAACTGCTTGGATTTGGGGTCGTAGCGGACAAGTTCTCCGCGGCCCTGCGATGCACTTACAAACAGTTTCTTGCCATCGGCACTCGGCACCAGACTTTGGAACGACAGCGGACCGGTGGTCAACTGGAAAGGTGTGGAAGAATGCTGATGAAACGGTCCCGCTGGTTCGCGCATCGCCCAGACATTCGCTCCAGAAGCAGTTGAGTTCAAGAAAAAATAGTAGCGGCCGTCCGGCGTCCATGCACCGCAGCATTCGCTGGGCTGGCTCCGCCATCCCGGCAGTACGGGATGAAGATCGCTCCCGTCCGTGCGAATCTCCCAAAGCGCGGCAGAGCTGTTCTGGGACAGTTGGATAGTAAAGCGAATACGGGTTCCATCCGGAGAGAAGCGCGGCAAGATAGGCGTGCCCGACACCGTGAGCAGCTTGCGCGGGTTTGTTCCATCGGCGTTCGCCTGGTATATGTCGGAGGCTTTGAAAAACACCAGGTGGCGGCCGTCGGGCGACCATGCGCCATCATGGCCGACAATATCGCCGAGACGGCGAGGGGCTCCCGACGGCAGAGGCAGACTCCAGAGGGGGTCCTCGGCCTCGGTTCCTACAAAGCTTTCCGTCAAGAGCTGCGTATGATCGGGCGATATGTCCTGGGCGCCCGCATTGACAAACGGAGTTGGAATCGGGGAGGTGTCCCCTCCGGCGATTGAAACCTGCACGATCCGGTATGGGTCTCCCCGCTCATTTACGTATAACCGGGAGCCGTCGGTCGCCGCGACGCTTTTGGAGACGCCGTCGCGAGTGAGCTGCGCAGTGGCCAGCACTCTGGGTGGAGGCGGCGAAGAACTGAGCCAGGGAAACGTGGCTGCTCCAATAAGGACCATCAGTACAATCGCGACCGGCCACTGCCAGCTGAGTTTGCGAGCTGGTGCCGGACTGGCTACGGCCTCGACCTTCCCGGAGGTCGTGTCCCGCTTCAGCCGCTTCAGGTCCGCCCGAATCTCGGCAGCGGACTGGCAGCGAACGTCGCGGTCTTTCTCCAGCGCCTTGTTGACGATTCGCTCAAGTTCGGCTGGCACGTCGGGATTCAGCCGCACCGGAGCTACCGGAGCGCGTTCCAGAATCGCGTTGAAGATCAACGCCGAAGTGTCGCCTCGGAATGGCAGCGTTCCCGTGCACATCTCGTAGAGCACCGCGCCGAAGGAAAAGAGGTCGGTGCGGGCGTCGAGTTCCTTGCCACGCACCTGCTCCGGCGACATATACGCGACGGTTCCGAGCGCACTGCCGGGGCTGGTCAGATGCCCCTCGGACTCAATCGTCGCGGCGCTCAGGCCAACGCTCTCTGGTTTGAGAGTGACTTTCGCCAGTCCGAAATCGAGAATCTTCGCCTGTCCGCGATTCGTGACGAAGATGTTCGCAGACTTGATGTCGCGATGGACAATTCCTTTCCCGTGCGCGGCGTCGAGCGCATCGACGATCTGGATGCCCAGATCGAACACAGCCTCGATCTCGATAGGCTTGCCCCCGATCCGGTGCCGGAGCGTCTGGCCCTCCAGCAGTTCCATGGCAATGAAACTGCGCCCATCGGCCTCGTCGATTTCGTAGATCGTGCAGATGTTCGGGTGATTTAGGGAGGACGCAGCCTTAGCCTCCCGCTGGAAGCGGCTGAGAGCTTGTGTGTCGTGCGCGAGTTCGTCGGGAAGGAACTTCAGGGCGACGTAGCGGCCGAGCTTCAGGTCTTCCGCCTTGTACACCACACCCATCCCCCCGCCGCCGAGTTTTTCGACGATGCGGTAGTGCGAGATGGTCCTGTTGATCACTCGCGCGAATCTTACGTCTGTGAACCGGGCAAGTCAATGAAAGCCGTGGAGTTGGCGGTGGCGCGGAAGGATTGTTGTCGCAAAATCCCAATGCCACTCATTCGAGGAGATGGTCGGTCAAAATCGCGAAAAGTGCCTTGCCGCCGAAATCTTGTCAAGCCCCCTGGACGGGTCATTTTCTTCTAAGCTGCTGATTTGGTTCGGAAAATAAATATTCAAACGATGCCATAGTTTCCCTTCCAAGTTGCTATTCTTGAAATAGGGACCAAATCTCGAAATTAACAGGCGCGACCGGGACATCCGGCTCGCGCCTTTTTTATTGGAGTGAAATGAAAAAGAAATCGCGCGATTCTTGCGAGCGTACGCGGCCGACCGTGCGACTAGTCCGCGGGCCGCTCAAGACTAAAGAAAAAGGCGAGTTGGCTGAACTTGCATTTCTGCACAAGGCGGCGAGCCTGGGTTTTGGCGTGGCTCAGCCTCACGGAGACAGCGAACGCTATGACTTCATCCTTGATTCCGGCGAGCGTTTCTTGCGAGTGCAGGTGAAATCGATTTTCGGCTTGGTTGAAGGGATCTATCGGGCGCGGTGCACACACGGCGATAAAATACTCTACACGGCGGATGAAATTGATTTTCTGGCCGTCTATATCGCTCCATTGATGGTTTGGTACATAATTCCGGTCGACTGTGCACCGGCGTCCGGTGTGCTGGCTTTCTATCCGTCTGGACGCGAACGAGGCAGTGGGCGTTTCGAAGAGTTTCGTGAGGCTTGGCATCTGATGGCTCCGGGAGGGGATTTGTGCCAACCGGGAACATTACGCTGCGTTCGCTCGACAAATCTCCATCGCAAGCGTTTCGTCGAATAGGCTTCTCGCGTCCCACCCTCCCGCCAAGAACGCGGGAAGGATGGGGCACCCGCTTTTATGTTTGTTTGCGGAGTCTGGGGTAGAATCTTGTCTCGTGCGAATCTTTGGATTCCGGTTGTTATTGGTCGGGCTGTTTATATCCGCTGGCCTCGCTCAGAGTTCGCGTAAGCTCGCACCGAAAGACCTGCCGCCTTCGGCTTTCAAACTTATTTCCATCAAGACGACGGGTACGAAGCGGTATACGTCGGACGAAGTCATCGCGGCCAGCGGGTTGCAGATCGGCGAAACCGTGAGCGAGGACGATTTCAAGAAAGCGGCCCGGGTGCTTGGCGAAACCGGAGCTTTCGGGGACATCCAATACAGCTTTGAATACTCGGCTGACGGAACCAAGCTCGACTTGCAGGTTCAGGATGCCGATCGGTTCGTTCCGGTTCACTTCGACAATCTGGTCTGGTTCTCGGATCAAGAGCTGCTCGACCAGCTTCATGCCGCCGTCCCTTTATTTCAAGGGCAGTTGCCGGTTGGTGGCGATCTTGCGGACGAAGTTTCAAATGCCTTGCAAGGCTTGATGATTGGGCGCAATCTGCCGGGGCGCGTCGACTATCTTCGGGCGGCACAAGAAGACGGCCCGGTCGAAGCTTTCGTTTTCGCGGTCACTGGACCTCGGATTCACATTCGTAACGTGGCATTCGCCGGAGCGGGTGCGTCGGAATTGCCGCTGCTCGAATCGGCTGCGAAAAAACTGCAGGGCACGGAGTATGTGCTGTCCATACTTCGGATTCACGAAGACAAGAATTTCCTGCCGATTTATCTCGAGCGGGGATATCTTAAGGCCAAGTTGGGCGATGCTCAGCCCAAGGTGGTTCAGAACACTCCCGAAGAAACGACCGTGGATGTGACCTTTCCGGTCGACCCAGGACGTCAATACAAGCTGAGTGAAATCGAGATCGGCGAGCACAAGTTATTCTCTTCCGAAGCGCTGCGAGCCTTGATCCACGCGCAACCTGGCGGGTCAGTCAATGCGGTTCAGCTCGACAGCGACATCGAAGCCATGAAAAAGCTGTACGGGACGCGGGGGTACATGGCTGCAAGCATCCAAGCGGATCCGGAAATGGACGATGCGAACTCTACCGTGAAATATGTGCTGCGCGTTCGAGAGGGCGACGTCTACTCGATGGGCGACCTGGAAATCCGCGGCCTCGACTCGCACACCACTGCCCGACTGCAGGATGGCTGGACGCTGCGCGGCGGCGATCCTTATGACTCCAGCTATCCCAAGCGATTTCTGGATCATGAAGAGAAAGAAATGGGGCTCATGGCCGACTGGAATGTCAGCGTTCGGGAATCTTTAAATCGTGACGATAAGACCGTCGATGTGACGCTGCGCTTCGATCCCAAAGCGCGCTAGCCTGCGCTCGAAAATGCTTGACGCGTATTGCTATCCCCTTTCAAATGGAAACATCTAACCGGAAGCAGCGGCATATTTAACTCACAAGGAGAGTTTCATGCGACTTATGCGAACGTTTGCGGTGGCCCTGATTCTGGGCGCGGCACTAATTCCAACCTCATTTGCGGCCAAGGTCGAAACCTTCACAGGGACAGTCAGCGACGCCATGTGCGGAGCAAAACATATGATGGAAGGCGACGACGCAGCTTGCCTTCGCGCCTGCGTGCAGAAAGGCTCGAAGTACGCCTTAGTCGTCGGCAGCAAAGTTTACACTTTGGATGCTAAGGACAAAGCCACGCTCGATCAGCTCGACAAGTTGGCGGCCGCGAAGGCCACGGTGAAGGGCACATCGGACGGCGATACGATTGAAGTCAGTTCGGTCGCGGCAGCCAAGTAGTTTTTCGGGTTCGAGAGGCGGAAACCCGAATTCGGGTTTCCGCCGAATTTTTTTGGCCTACGAACCAATTTTCATATTCTCTTTACAATTCACTATGTTAGATTTGACCCTCATCTAACCATCGGAGGAACAACGAATTGTCCAAGGACATGGTCCCCAAAAAGATCTTTTTCACCAAGGGGGTCGGCAAACACAAGGAACGCCTCACTTCTTTTGAGCTGGCGCTGCGGGACGCTGGCATCGCGGCGCAGAATCTGGTTCGGGTTTCGTCCATCTTCCCGCCACAATGCAAGCTGGTGCCGCGATCGCAGGGACTGAAGTATCTGAGTCCGGGAGAAGTTGTGTTCGCGGTGGTCGCGGAGAACTCGACGCGCGAGCCGCATCGCTTGCTCGCAGCCAGTATTGGCGTCGCGATTCCGGCTGACCGCAACACTTATGGCTACTTGAGCGAGCACCACTCTTTTGGCGAGACCGACGACTCGGCGGGTGAATATGCCGAAGAGCTTGCGGCTGAAATGCTGGCTACAACACTTAATGTGGAGTTTGATCCGGACCGGTCGTGGGACGAGAAGAAAGAGATTTACCGGATTTCGAATAAGATCGTGCGGACGGCGAATATTACGCAGTCGGCGGTTGGGGATAAACGCGGGTTGTGGAGTACGGTGATTGCTTCGGCTGTTTTGATATTTGACTAGTTATCAAAACTAGTCTTTCGCCCCGCTGGGGCTTGTTCCTCTCAAACTTCTAACCCACGGCTTGCGCCGTGGGCTGCATTCTTCCGCCGCTTCGCGGCTGCTTTCTGCTCGGTGGAATAAATTTACTTCTTTGCCACCGCTTTCTTCTTCCCTGCCGTTTTTGCTTTACTGAGTCGTTCGAGCACAGCGGCTACAACCAGCGGCAATCCGACGGTGGCGTCGACAAACAGCTCGCCGAATTTCCCGCCTTCGGCTGGTGGGACGAATTTGCCCCACGAAATCGCTTCGCTATAGGGGCTGCCTGAAAGTCCTCCCCAGTAGACTGGTTCGGGACAGATTCGCACGCCGTAGTGGTAGCGCTTCAACGGAACGTTTTCTCCCAGACGCCGATGGCGCAACTCGCAGAACGGTCCGAATTGCTGGGCCCAGTTGCGCGGAACGCCTCCGCCGATGGTGAAAATTCCGAGTCTGGTCTGGCGCAGAAGCGTTGCCGCAAAATGCTCGAGATCTTCGAATGGATCGAAACGCAGCTTGTGTCTTCCGGTCGATTCGCGCAAGCGATTGTTGAGGGCGACGTCTAGACCCAGTTCTGAATCCGTAAATGCCGGGACAAATACTGGCACGCCTTTTTCATACGCCGATTTCAGAATGCCGCGCTGCCCTTTTGCGTGCTTGGCCAGGTGCGCTCCGATGGCGTGATTCAATTTGTAAGAGCAGAGCACCTCGCTGTGGTCCCAGCCTTCCAGGATCTGGGACATTACTTCTTCGACGTCGTCCAGGTTCTGCTCGGGCTCGAGCGTGTCGTAAACCCGGTTGTAGCCCTGCTCGTAGAGCTCGGTGTCGGAAACATCCGGGTTGTAGCGGAAGTGAGCGCGTCCGGTGGCCTCGACCAGGCCGTGCGCCATCAGCGCGCCGGTAGATACGATTGCGTTTACGATTCCCTGGTCAATCAGGTCGGCGATGATCAGGCTCTGCTTGGCGACGGTCATGGCGCCAGCCAAAGTCATGACCACGAAGCATTCCTCGTCGCGGGCCATGGCTTCGAGCACGTCTGCGGCTTCGCCCACCTGGCGGCCGGTGAACGCGGTCTTTCCCATCGCGCGAACCAGATCGTCAACCGACCGAACCGCGCTGAGGTCCAGCGATTCCAGCGGAATTAATCGGTCTTCGATCGGATTATGCAGCTTGCGGTCAATTCCTGCGCCGTCGTGATTGCCGTTTTTCAAAGTCCACCCCCCGCAATATGTCGAAGCACTACTCTACTAGAAGGCAGCGAACTCCTGCTACCACCGAGGAGAATTGGTGCTGGCCAGTTCGATAAGGAAGCGAGCCAGACGCGCGATTATTGCTTCGCAAAATACGCGACGCGTCGCGCGGCTCGCCCAGATCCTTCGCTGCGCTCAGGATGACATCCAATTTTAAATAGAACAGATCCTTCGCTACGCAAAGAACGCCTGCTCAGGGTGACAATCAATTTAAATAGGGCAGATCTCCCGCCGCGGAAAGCACGTTTTGCTCGGGATGACAATCAAAACTGAACCACTGCCGGGAACTGGTATTCTAGTTGTCCGAAAGGAGCGTTCTTTGCCGCCGGAAAAATTCAATGTCGGACTGGTGCAGATGTCGATGACGTCCGACCCTGGCCAGAATCTCGAACACGCAATCGAGCGGGTACGCGAGGCTGCAGCCAAGGGGGCGCAGATCGTCTGCCTGCCCGAGCTCTTTCAGACGCAGTATTTCTGTCAGCGCGAAGATTGCGACCTCTTCGATCTGGCCGAGCCAATCCCGGGCCCGACGTCAGCAAAACTCGGTGCGGTAGCCCAGCAACTTCGGATCGTGCTGATCGCGTCGCTATTCGAGAAGCGGGCTGCTGGCGTTTATCACAACACTGCTGCGATGTTCGACGCCGATGGCACGTTGCGCGGGCTCTATCGCAAGATGCATATCCCCGACGACCCGCTTTATTACGAGAAATATTATTTCACTCCGGGCGATCTTGGTTTTCGGGCTTTCGATACCAACGTGGGACGCGTGGGCACGCTGGTGTGCTGGGATCAGTGGTATCCCGAAGGAGCGCGGCTGACCGCATTGCAGGGGGCGCATGTGCTTTTCTATCCGACCGCGATTGGATGGCATCCCGCCGAGAAGGCTGAGTTTGGCGTGGCTCAACACGATGCCTGGCGCACGATTCAGCGGGCGCATGCCATCGCGAACGGCGTGTACGTAGCCGTGGTCAATCGCGTCGGTTTCGAAACTGGGGACATTCGCGGCAAATCGGCCCCTGGAGCCGGGCTGGAATTCTGGGGTGGGTCATTCTTATGTGATCCGTTCGGCCGCGTGATTGCCGAGGCTTCGCATGATAAAGAGGAGATTCTCGTGGGCGAAGTTGATTTGAAGGCGCTGGAAGACGTCCGCCGGAATTGGCCGTTCCTGCGCGACCGCAGGATTGACAGCTATGCCCCGATTACGAGCCGGATGATCGATTGATTCGGTGCGGGAACTACTCTTTCGCCCCTCTGGGGCTTGTGGATTTTCCGCCTTTCGCCCACGGCTTACGAGGTTGCGGAAAAATGCCATTTACGGTTGTACCATCGAGTTCCAGCGGCTGAAGCCGGGCCATCTTTTCATCGAGTTGCGGTATGCCTGAAGGCATACCCTGATACGAATCGAAAGTTTTTCCACAGCTTGTTACGCCGTGGGCTGTTTTCTTTCGCCGCTTTGCGGCTGAATCATCGGGCTTAACCACTGAGGCGCATGCCAGCTAGATCTTCTATTTCCGGAACGAAGCCTGCAGCCAATGACCTGCGCATGCCTGCTGAATGGGAGCCGCATGAGGCTACCTGGCTGGCTTGGCCTCACTACCGCGACGACTGGCCGGGAAAGTTTGAACCGATTCCGTGGGTCTACGCGGAAATCATCCGCCAGTTGGCTCGGCACGAACGTGTCGAGGTAATCGTCAACGATGTGGCGTCGGAAAAACGCGCTCGTAAAGTCCTCGACCGCGCTAATGCGCTCTGCGATAACGTTCGCCTCCACCGTTGGCCTACGAACCGGGTCTGGACGCGCGATTCCGGCTGCACATTTGTAACGACGCGGCTGTCCCCATGCGAGCTTGCCGCGGTCAAGTGGCGTTTCAATGCATGGGCCAAGTATCCGAACTACCAGAGCGACGAAAAAGTCGGCAGCCTCATGGCAAAGGCTGCTAGTGCCCGCGAACTCCGCCCAACCTTCGGCAAGCAGCGCGTGGTCCTCGAAGGCGGATCCATTGACGTCAATGGTCAAGGCACTTTGCTCACTACGGAGGAGTGCCTGCTTAGCAAAGTCCAGCAACGCAATCCAACGATGAAACGCGGAGATTACGAAAAGGTCTTTGCGGATTATCTTGGAATCAAGAACGTGATCTGGCTGGGCTCCGGCATAAGTGGCGACGACACTCACGGCCACGTGGACGACATCACTCGTTTCGTCGCTCCCGACACGGTGGTGACCGCCGTTGAGGCTAACCCCGACGATCCCAACTATGAGCCGTTGCGAGAGAACATCCGCCGTCTGCGGGCCGCCGCCGATCAAGATGGAAAGTCTCTCGCACTTATCGAACTTCCCATGCCCGCTCCGGTTGTTTTTGAAGGACGCCGCCTGCCTGCCAGTTACGCCAATTTTTATATTGCCAACGGTGTGGTGCTAGTCCCGGTCTTCAACGATGCCAACGACCGCATTGCCCTCGACACGCTGGCTGATGTATTTCCTGACCGCGAAGTCGTCGGAATTTACTCGGGCGATCTGATCTGGGGATTTGGCGCGATGCACTGCATGACGCAGCAGCAGTCCAGGGCTTAGCAATTAGCACTCAGCCGTCAGCATTCAGTCAGGTGGGTTTGTGGGAACAATTAAGCAGAGGAGCGCACTCGCTAAGTGCTGATTGCTGCTTTCTCATTTCTTATACTGCGTCGGTTGGGGGCCCTTCTCGAGCATCTCGCGGTTCCAGATGGCGCCTTCGCGGGTATAGCTGGCGAGCTCGAAGTCCTGGGTTAGTTCCAGTGCGTCTACCGGGCAGGCGTCTTCGCAGAGTCCGCAAAACATACAGCGGCTGAGGTCGTAAGTGAAGTTCGTGAGTTCTTTGCGGCGGGTCTGTTCGTTGCGCGCGCTGGTGACTACGATCAGATTCTCCGGGCATGCCAGCGCGCACAAATCGCAGGCAATGCACATGGTCTCGTTGGTGTCGGGATTCACGTTCAGCCGCGGCGCGCCGCGATAGCGCTCGGCTACCTGCGGCCGCTGCAGGGGATACTGTTCGGTATAAATCTCCCTCGGGTCCTGATAGCGAAACGTAACACTCAGGCCCTGAAGTAAGTCCAGCAGGAAAACTTTGCGCAGCAGCTTCGGAATCTCCATGACGAAGTAAGCATACCATCAACCCGAAATCCCAGAAACTCCCGGTGGAATCCCCATCATCGACACAGGCGTGGGCCCTCAGGCTCGTGTGGCGCGTTTACAATGGTCTGGCCAACAACCGATGACCAGCGACGAGCGACAATCAGCCGCATCTGACGAGCTTTGGATGGAAGAGGCTCTACGAGCTGCGCGACGGGCGCTCGACGCAGGAGAGGTTCCGGTAGGCGCGATCGTCGTGTGTGGCGGCGAGATAATCGGTCGCGGATGGAATCGCAACCTCACTGACTCCGATCCCACCGCCCACGCCGAAATCATCGCTCTGCGCGAAGCTGGGGCAAACCTCGGCAACCATCGTATGGGAGACTGCGAGCTGTTCGCTACGATTGAGCCGTGTCCCATGTGCGCCGGCGCCTTGGTTTATGCTCGCGTCAAACGATTGGTATACGGGGCGGATGATCCGAAAGCTGGAGCAGTCCATTCGGTCATGGCGGTGCTAAACCATCCGCAGTTGAATCATCGAACGGAAGTCCGTGGAGGCGTGTTAGCGGGACGATGCGCCGAGCTGTTGCAGGCGTTCTTTCGAAGCCGCCGCGGGGAAGACGCTCGAACTGGATCGCAAAAGACACTTTGAAACCTCGGCCTGAAAGGCTCGTTTGTGATCGAGATTGCCATGAGTTTTGCGGCGGCCCTATCCAGGGTTAGAATGGCGCTATGAAGCCGCTCCGCCTCCGCGGAACCGCCCGGGCCTACCTGATGTCGATTGCCTTTTGGTACGGGATTGCGCTGCTCATGGGCCTGCAATATAGGCCTCTCAACCGACAAAATCTTTGGTCCTCGTTGATCGAGATGCTGATTCAGGCTGGAGCTCACGCTTTTCCTTTCGCCTTGTGGACGCCGCCTATTTTCTACGTGGTTGCGAAGTACATTAGCTTTTCGAGAAATCGTTTTCGGTACGTGCTACTGTGGCTCCTCGGGGCGGTGCCCTTCGTACTGTTTTACTCGGGGATGGTCCTGCTGCTAACCCCGCCCTACGATGATGCGCTACAGAAATACGTTTCGTGGTCCATCCATTCATGGCTGGAGATTACTCGATCAGGATTTGCGGACGAAACATTCTTCTTCCTCGCCATCGTCGTGGCCGCCCACGCTTACGAATACTTCAAGCGTGTGCGAAGGCAGGAGGCTGAAAGATATGAGTATCAGCAGGCGCTGGCTGCCAGCGAACTGCAGGCGCTCAAGATGCAACTTCATCCGCACTTTCTTTTTAATACCCTGCATGGGATCGCAACCCTGGCTGAAACTGACCCCAAGAGCGCCAAGGCCATGATCGTAAAGCTGTCGAATCTCTTGCGGACAGCACTGGACCGCGACGGCTCGGATCTAATTCCGCTCGAGGGTGAACTAAGGTTTGTGAGGGAATATCTCGATCTTGAAAAGATGCGCTTCGGGAGCCGGCTCAAGATTGATTGGCAGATCGCCCCCGAGACCTGCCGATTGCTGGTGCCGCAGATGATCCTTCAGCCATTGGTAGAGAATGCAATTCGGCACGGCGTTTCCTCATCACGCGAGGGCGGATGGGTCGAGGTGACGACAAGTGCAAGCAATGGGATACTCAACATCCGGGTGCGCAATAGTGTTGGTGGCGAGACGTCCAACGGAACCGGCGTGGGGTTGAGAAACGTTGAAGCCCGTTTGAAGTATCTGTATGCCGGTGATGCGAGCCTGCGTCTTACGGTCGCAGAGGACCGCACTGCCTCAGCGAGTTTGGTCTTGCCGGCCTTGAATTCCCAGCCTGCCAGCGTGCCCGGGCGCCACGTCCAGAATGTCCTTGAGGAGGAGGACCGGTTATGCGCGTTCTCATCGTCGATGACGAACCCTTAGCGCGCACGGCCTTGGCGCAGATTTTGGCTGCCCGGTCCGATGTCGAGCGTTTTGATTCGGCTAGCGACGCCATCGAAGCTCAGGAGCGCCTATCCAAACACAGCTACGACGTAATGCTGCTCGACATCAGTATGCCCGAGCTATCGGGTCTCGAATTATTGGGCCGTCTACAGCAATATGGGCGACCGTTGCCCTCCGTCGTCCTAGTAACTGCGCACGCCCAGCATGCAGTGGCTGCCTTCGAAAAGCATGCCGTCGACTATGTGTTGAAACCTTTTTCAAGTGAACGCGTGAACCAGGCTCTGGAGTTTGCCTTTCGAAGGACGGCGAGCGAACGGGCGGCAAGATTTGTCGAGTTGATGCCCCATCTGCCGATGCTGCAGCAAAAATCTCCCAAGATTGCAATAAAGAGCAACGGGAGAATCCTCTTCATCGATCCTCGTGATTTAGTTGCGGTGCAGGCAGAGGGTAATTATGTTTTGCTCCAACAGGAGGCGGGTTCGTATTTGTTGCGAGAATCGATTTCGACGATTGCGGAGGATCTCAAACCATATGGATTCGTTCGAATTCATCGGTCGGTGTTGGTGAATGCCTCTTTCGTACAAGAGATCCGTCCGTGCGCCACCGGGGAGTACGAACTTCGCGTGAGAGGCGGGAAAGAATACACCGTCACGCGAACCTACAAGAAGAATCTCAGAGCGCTGGCGCGGTTCTGGATGGGAACTGGAACCTTCCTTGCCGATTGAACAGTGATTCCTACGGGGTCCGCCCAGGCCGGACTCCAAGATTTCGCGGGCGAGCTACGGATTCCGCACGAAGCCGTGAAAAGCACCGTTCGCGTCAATTTCGTATCCCGTGATCGAACCCTCTGCGTTATTGAGCACCGGGAGCGTCCCCTGACCCGCACCTGTGCCTGCGCCGGGAGCGTCGAAGGTAATGATGGCCCCGTGGCGACCAAGCAAAAAGCCGTGGCTTACACTGCTGCTGTCAATGTAACTTCCCGTGATCGCTCCCTCAAAATTAAGTCCTTCCGGCAGGGTACCCTGGCCAGGGCCTGTGCCTGCGCCGGGAACATCGAATGTAGTGATTGTGCCGCCCGAAGCTCGCACGAATCCGTGAAGCACATTATTTGAGTCAACGAACACTCCTGGAATCGTTCCCGCCGGGTTGAGACCATCGGTGTCGGTGCCCTGGCCTGCGCCTGTCCCTGCACCTGGGGCCTCGATATCGGCGATGGTGCCCTCAGGAGCGCGCACGTATCCGTGCAGCGCATTGTTCGAGTCAATGTAAGCTCCTGTCAGCGCTCCCTCGGGATTGAGTCCAATCCCTGACGACGTACCGGTGCCCTGGCCAGCGCCGGTGCCTGCGCCCGGTACATCGAAAGTCGTGAAGGCGCCCGCCCTCGTCCGCAGGTACGCGTGAGCTACACCATTTGAATCGTAGCCATAGCCCGCGATTGTTCCTGCCGGGTTGATGTTGAGGGCCAGCGTACCCTGCCCGGAACCTCTGCCAGCGCCGGGCGCGTTGAAGGTTGTGAACTGGCCGTTGCTCGCGCGCACGTAACCGTGCATCACTCCGCTCCCGTCGATGAAATACCCCACGATCGCGCCTGCTGGGTCGAGGCTGAAAGCGAAAGTGCCCTGTCCCGACGCTGTGCCCGCGCCCGGAGCGCTGAAGGTAGTAAAGCCGTTGTTCCTGCTGCGCAAAAATCCGTGGGCCACACCGCTTGAATCGATGTAGTAGCCGTAGGTCGTCCTCTCCAGGTTGATGCCCTCTGCAAGCGTGCCTTGACCCGCAGCTGTGCCTGAGCCGGGGGCGTCGAAGGTGATAATTTTCTGAGCACTCGCAAAACTACAAGCCAGAGGTATTAGACACGCTATCTTTAAGACCTGCCGTCGGTTCATGAGCATCCTCCTCAGTTGAAGTGAATTAAAAACGGGTTGGCCTTGCTGGAATTTCTCGGGATATGGCGTGCACATGCGATGTAAAACGAAACTTACCGCGACTCCTACATTCGCTTGGCCTGCTCCCTAGCATGGCCAGCGGTGCATCCGAGCTGGGCGTACCGCACAGTTTTCCTCAGCGGTGCCGAGATGCATCCGTCTTGCCATCCACTGGATTGAGCGCACGGGTTCCGGCCAGAATTACAAAACAGAAGAAATCAGGGGTGACTCTACAACGACGAGCTGCAGACATACGTGGTTCACAATCGAGTGCGAATCAGCGATTGTTCAGGTGTCAATAGAATCAGGCGCTCATCTATGAGAAATGCAAATTCTGGACGGCGGGGTCTACCGAAAACTGTAAGTTATTGACATCAGCCGGACTTAACTGGCGGAGAGAGAGGGATTCGAACCCCCGATACCCGTAAAGGTATACACGCTTTCGAGGCGCGCGCCTTCAGCCACTCGGCCATCTCTCCGCGCCACTGGTCGATTCGATCTATTTTCATTTTATCAGGGAAGCTCTCGGCCACATCGGCCCGAGCTAAATAGGAGATGAGGATCTGGAGTGCGGGCAAAGGATGGGCCGCGGGGGCCCACCCTTTGCGTTGGATCCGGTCTTACATACACGGCGGCCCTGCATCGGTCGTGAAAGTGTTGTTATCAGAAAACCAACCGTTGACGGCGATAGAGGGTGCGCCGAAGAACCAGGAGAAGAACGCCAACTCCTGCAGATGGTATGCGTAGCCGTTGGGCATGGTCACTGTCGGGATGTCGGTCCCTGTTAACGGATCGCCCACCTCAAGGTTGTTCTGGCAACCCGTTTGTTGTCCGATATGCCCCCAAGCGGGCACGGGATTGTTTCCGAAAGGATCGTTCATCCACTCCGCTACCTCGTGCGCAGAGACCGAGGTATCAAAGATCGTGGCTCCAAACACGCCAGTTGTGTCGAAATCCATCGGCGAATAAGTCTGAATGGGTAAGCTGGTGGTGCCGTGGTAGCCCAGAATGCAGCAGGTGTTGATGTTGGTGACCGGAGAAGCCATCACAACGTTCGCGAGGAGGAAAATGGGCAGCGAGCCGGGATTTACTCCTTGCGAATAGAGCGCAGGGATGATCGTACTGTCCAAATACGCGTCGAACCAGTTGATGTCGATAATCCCCAGCGGTGCGCAGAAGGGCGGATTGCCAAGGGAGTTGGTAGCCAAGGCCAGGCCGTCGGCTGCCGGCACGTTGATATAGACCGTGTGGGTAGTCGTGACCGGGTGGAGCATTACATGGTAATCATTCTTCTGGGTGCCGTAGAGCCAGAAATTGGCCCGCTGGAAGGCATCCACGTATTGCGTGGTTCCCACGTGGGTGCCGCCAAATGTAAAGCTCGCCGACTGAATGATGGGTGACTGCCGATACAGAGTCAGCGGAACATCGTTCGGCGCAGTCAGGCACGCCGTGTTTGCCACTGTGGGGTTGAGGGTGGTCACGCCGGGCTTGGTGGTAACTTTACCGGTCTTGAAATTAACGTGAGTTCCAATCAAGTTGGTCGTAATTACCACGGGAACAATCTGGGTCGGCACGTTGACATGCTGATTTCGTTCTTCGCCAAAGGGATTGCGTCCTACCATCACGCCAGAGTAGTTATTGTGGTCTCGGGTTGAGGAAACATTGAAGGTCCACAAAGGGAGCATGGAGCTGTTTGGGCTGCGCTGGCTCAACGCCCTACCCGAATGAGGCATAACAGTGGTGTAGGCTCTGAGTCTCGCGTGATCTTGCGCAGCAGGATCCTGCGCATAAGCTACGGTCGTGGCAGCAGACCACAAAAGTGTGGCCGAGAAGAAAAGCAATAACGCTTTGCGTTCCATTGGACACCTCGTGAGTTTGTCGACTTCGGATACGCTTTCCAGAAGTCCGTCTGAGCAACGGACAATTTTCTCCCGGTGGCAGGCGTAGTCACAGGAGATGACCGGGGGAGCACCCGGGCGGACAGAATTATATACCCGAATCGCGCACAGGGAGAGCGGAAATCCGACCAGGCGGTTGGACCGTCTGGCAGAGCCGTTCTAGCCTGGTCCTATTTCACGAACGTCAGGCCATGCGGCACAGCCCAGCGGAAGATGTAGGCATAGAGCATGACGATAATTCCAACGATGGCCCCTAGAGCTACCGAATGCCAAACCACAAAACGAAAAATGATTCCTTCGTTACCGACTTGTTCGGTGGCAGCCGTGGCAATCGTAATGGATTGTGCATCGACCATTTTCCCCATGACTCCGCCGGCGCTATTGGCCGCGCACATAAGAACCGGGTCGATGCCGAGCTGCTGAGACGTGATTCGCTGCAAACTTCCAAAGAGCGCGTTGGAAGCCGTATCGCTGCCGGTGAGCGCAACTCCCAGCCAGCCCAGAAATGTGCCGAAAAATGGATAGAGCCACCCTGTGCGGGTGAAGGCAAGACCCAGCACCGCGTCCAGGCCCGAATACCGGGTCACGTAGCCCAGACCCAGCATGAATGAGATCGCGATCATCGCCAGCCTCATTCGCACCAAGGTGCGCCAGAAAACTTTCAGGAGTTGAAGCGGCCGCAGGCCCAACAGAAGTCCGGAGACGATCGCGGCGAAGAAACAGCCGGTCCCAGTTGCCGACAGCCAGTTGAAATCGTATCTCGCTGGCTCGGCAGTGGGCTTGGTCACGACCGGCGCGGCGCGATATACCGCGTTGTGTAGATAAGGCACATCCCAACCAGCCGGACCTGGTCGAGGTTTGCCATCTGGCAGCACAACCCGAAAAGCGGGCGTAGTGGCTCGGTTCATCGCGAGCTTAATCGATGGAAGCCCCCACAGCAGCACAAAGACGGACAGGATGGCAAAAGGCATCCACGCTCTCAAGACTTGCCCCAGGCTGTAAGGATGCACTTTCACATATCCGTCAAACTTCTCTGCCGTCCACTCCCCGCCAACCTGGTCCGCGATCTCGGAGGCGGGTGGCGGCAGAGCGATTGCGTCTTGGTCGTAATCGAAGCGCCAGATCTTTTTCGGTTTCCAAAAGCGAAGGAAGAGTACAACAGCAATGATCGAGACCACGCCGCCCATGATGTCGACTAGGTTGCTATCGACATAGTTCGACCAAAAGAACTGGGTGAGAGCAAACGAGAATCCGACCACCAGAATGGCAGGAAGCACCTCGAAAGTTTCCTGCCAACCCACCATGGTACGCACCAGCCAGAATGGAACAATGACTGCTGTAAAAGGAAGGATGCGGCCAATCATGGCGTTGAGATCAGATTCAGGTAGAGCGGTGACGGCCGCAAGGGTGTGAATTGGCGTGCCGATGCCGCCCCACGCTACCGGCGCGGTATTGGCAATTAAATTCAACGCAGCCGCGTGAAAAGGCCTGAACCCGAGCCCGATCATAAACGCCCCGGCTATAGCCACGGGCGCGCCGAAACCGGCCGTGCCTTCGATGAAAGCTCCGAAACAAAACGCGACCAACAGAACTTGCAACCGGCGGTCGGCAGTGATTCCAGCAATCGATTCCTTCATGATTTCGAACTGCCCGGTCTCGACCGAGATGTCATACAGATAGACAGCGGCAAGAACGATCCATGCGATCTTAAGCAGACCGAAGGCCACGCCATATCCGAAGCTCATTGCGGCCAGGGCCAGTGGCATCTTGAAAAACAGAATTGCAACTGCCATCGCCGTCAGAGCGCCTGCGATGGCGCACCAGTGTGGCTTCACCTTGAATCCGGCCAAGAGACTAAAGAGCACGACGATCGGAAGCCCGGCCACCAGCGTGGAGAGCCACCACTGACCAAACGGATCGTAGGCTTGGGTCCAATGCATGACCTGCTCCCTTCGCGAAGACAGCGCGCCGCTTGATTAGACTGCGAAATTATCTATCCAGAAACGCTTTACAAAGTGCTTGCCGCAGGCATCAACTCCACTCCCAGCTCTTTGGAATATTCACGTACGAACGATCCAGAGCTGCGATGGACGGGCAGCCGAGCAGGCGTAGCGTACGATCCACGTCAGTTCGTAAAATCTCAATCGCACGCGTCACGCCAGCTTCACCAGCCGCCGCGAGGCCGTAGGCATACGCCCGACCGCACAAAACAACGCGCGCGCCCAGGCAGATGGCTTTGATCACATCGGTGCCTCGACGAATACCTCCGTCCATGAGCACTTCGACTTGTCCGTTCACGGCTTTTACAACTTCGGGCAAGGCTCTCAGCGAAGCTGGAACACAATCAAGTTGCCGTCCACCGTGATTCGAAACCACCACGGCCGCTGCGCCCTCATCGGCAGCGCGACGAGCATCGTCTCCGGTCAGGACACCTTTAACCACGATCGGTCCGCGCCAGTGCTCACGAATCCAACGCAAGTCATTCCAGGTAACTGCCGCACGGGCCAAGGCCGCGTTGATGTCGACTAGTGTCATCGGTCCCTGCCCGGGAATGACGACATTCGGAAGTCCGGGCAAGCCGCCATCGCGCAGAAAGCTGAACAGCCATCCTGGGTGCATCAGTAAGTGTGGGAGAAAAGGGATTTTCGCCAACAGGCCGCCACTGATTAACTCCTTCGTGCCATTGCGGAAATCCCGCTCCCGCATACCGGACACCGGCGTATCAATGGTGAGCACCAAAGCGGAGAATCCGGCGGCCTGCGCCCTTTCGATCACAGCCTCGGCTGCGCTGCGACCACCCATCAGATATAGCTGATAGAACACCGGACCGCTGGATGCCGCTTTGACATCCTCGAGCTTGTGCCCGGAAATGGTGGACAGAATGTAAGCAGTGCCCGCCGCGCCGGCCGCCCGCGCGGCTGCGACTTCCCCACCTGGATGCATCAGACGGCTGTAACCGACAGGAGCGAGCAAAAACGGTAGCGAAAGATTGAAGCCCAGAACCTGCGTACACAGCTCACAACTTTCGGGGACAACGGCATGACGTGGGCGGAAGGTAATGTCCTCGAAAGCACGGCAGTTCTCGCGGAGCGTAACCTCGCCCTCGGCGCCTCCGTCCAGATAGTCGAAAACTGGCTTGGGCAGCCGGCAGCGCGCAATGGGACGAAAATCCTCGATGCTCACCACGCGGGGAGAGGCGACTGCACGGGATGCTCTGGTCATCGGCGATTCCAGTAGCTGCAATTCCTCAAAACAGGCTAGCTATGTTAACACCGGAAAACGAAAGAAGAGAAAACCGAACAGTTAGATGTCAATCCGCACGTCCGTGTGCCGCTTCACGTACCAGCACGGGGCGTAGCCGAAGTGAGGAAACAGCGAACGAACGCATACCTGGTTTTCTGGCGGGGGATAGTCGTATTCTGTCCTGCCATTCTTTTGCTGAATCGCATAATAGGGCTGGATGGTCACCGTAGAAAACGGATCGCGGCCTTGGGGAATCTTAAAGCGGACAACAAGATAGTCGCCGGCGTATGTGAACGACGCCAGTAAAACGGCAGCGCCAGCAATGCGGAGGAGTATGCCTTTCAACCGTGTTTCCCTAACCTGCCGTGACCTGGTGTCGTTTCTTGAAACGGTGCAAACTCCGATCCTTGCCGAGCGGTATTCCTCTTACCCAGTCGAAATCAGCAGGGTTAGCGCGTTGAAAATAATGTCCACGTGGCGAACGCCGGACTTCGTCGTCGCGAGATCATAAAGACATTTGGCGATTGCGTTTTTCTCGGCAGTCAGGGCCATGCCATCTTCATCGGCGGTGAGCGCGATCACCGCCGTGCCGTAGCCCTTCGCCATGTGCAACGCTTTTGAGGTACGCTTCTCGCTGCCCTGTAGGTCAGCAAACATTCGACGATTAAGTGGGCCGGGTCCTCGGTGGGGGATCGGCGTATCTTGCTTTCGCACCGAAACTGAAAACCCTAAACCCCTGGAACCGGCAATGCCGGTGCGCCATCCGCCACCTCAGCTTGATTGAATACCGCGTTGGCCCCCATGTGTGCTGGCCGGGGGGCCAGCATCTGTTCTTTGCGGTAAACCAAATTGCTGGCGTTAAAGCTGGCGAGTTCGAAACCATGCCCGTGAGTGATCGCATCCGTGGGGCACGCCTCGACGCAATATCCGCAGAAGATACATCGATTGTAGTCGATGTTATAAACCTTGGCGTAGCGCTCCGCTCCGCTCACCCGCTGCTCGGCTGTGTTCTCCGCCGCCTCGATGTAAATGCAATTCGAGGGGCAAGACGCCGCGCACAGGAAACAGGCAACGCATTTCTCCAATCCATTCTCGTCACGCTGCAGGACGTGAACGCCGCGAAAACGCTCTTGAAACTTGGCGCCGCGAAGCGGTCCCGGCCCGTCAGGATAGTTCTCTACTTGCGTGGGTTGGAACATCTCCATGAACGTGATGCTCATGCCCTTGGCGATGGCCGCAATGTTCTTCAAGACTGGCATACACACTTAGTATATCGGAAGCCGTATCCCAGCCGCAGGATTGGCCAGCAAATGGCGCTTGCGGCGTGCCGGGAGGCGGAATTTGGCAGCGCAGTGACGGGCTATGCTAGGTTAGGTCTCAACTGCTCGCAAAGGCTCTGACAGCCTGCGCATAAGTTGCGAAAAGCCTGGAAGGTCTAGCGATTGAGGGCCGTCCGACAAAGCTCGCTCGGGGCAAGGATGAACTTCGACCATCAACCCATCGGCTCCGAGAGCCGCCGCCGCGCGAGACATGGGAGCAATCAGGCTGGGGCGGCCGGTTCCATGCGAAGGGTCAGCAATCACCGGAAGATGAGTTAATTCCCGGGCCAGCGCGATCGATGCCAGATCCAGCGTGTTCCGAGTTTCCGTTTCAAAAGTCTTGATGCCGCGCTCGCACAGAACAACATTGGGGTTCCCGCCCGCCACGAGGTACTCTGCCGCCAGGAGCCACTCCTTCACACTGGCCGAAGGGCCGCGCTTCAAAAGCACCGGCTTGTCTACTTTCGCCAGGCGGCGCAGCAATGCGAAATTCTGCATGTTGCGCGCGCCGACTTGCAAGAGGTCGGCATGTTCGCAAATCACGTCCACATCTTCGGTGCTCATGACCTCAGTGACGACCGGAAGACCAGTCTCTTGGCGCGCTTCCGCAAGCAGCCACAACGCTTCCACACCCAAGCCCTGAAATTCATAAGGAGAAGTGCGCGGCTTGTAAGCACCCCCGCGGAGCAATCGAGCTCCCCCAGCCTTCACGGCGCGCGCCGTCGAAAAGAGTTGCTCTCGCGATTCGACTGAGCACGGACCCGCAATCACGACGAAGCTTCCGTCTCCGATCTGCACTCCACCGACGTTGACAACAGTACGATGAGGCTTCACCTGGCGGCTTACCAGCTTGAAGGGCTGCGCGATCGCCACCACGCCGTCGACTCCAGGAGCTGCCGCGAGCGCCTCCAACTCGTGCCGGCGTCCGCCACTGCCCACTGCGGCGACGATGGCGCGCTCTTCGCCTCGCGTGAGGTGCGCCTGATATCCCGCCTCCTTCACGCGATCGATCACGTGTTGGAGCTCAGCTTCCGTCGCGCGCTCCCGCATGTTGATTATCATGTGGCTTCCGTTTCTCTTTCGACGGCACTTACTCAGCCGACTAAACGCCCCACAAGCACTGGTCAGGATCGTTGTGCAGCGTGTGATCAGCACCTGTGAGCCAATCTTCTCGCGCAGGGCTGCATACATCGATCGCGACGACATCTTCCAACACCTCGGACGAATGTTCCGCTCCCGGAGTAATGGTCAACATTTGATTGGGCCGCAGCATGACGTCCCCGGTAACAAAGTGAAATCGCCAACACCCTTTCAACAGAATGATGACTTCTTCATTCTCGTGACGATGGGACCGGGTGGATGAACCCTTGGTGACCTCGAGCCGGGCGATGCTCATCTTCTCTCCTTGCGCAACGGTGCGCCGGTACAGTTCTGTCACCGCCTCTGGTTGCATTAAATTCCAGTCGTATACATGCATGGGTTCTACCTCTCCTTCTCAATCCGCGCCGCTCGAGACGAACTCGGCCGTTGGCTGAGAGGTTTTCTCCGGACTCCCGTCCGGCGTAATCCGCACCGGGTCCAAGAACGTCATGAGCTCGCGCAAGCGTCCTCCTACTTGCTCGATGGGATGAGTTTGCTCACTCTTGCGGGTGGCGTTGAACCACGGACGTCCCGCTTCGTCTTCCGCGATCCACTCGCGGGCGTATTCACCGCGCTGAATCTCGCCCAGCATGCGTCGCATGGTCTTTCGCGTTTCGTCAGTGATCAGCTGCGGGCCGCCAGTGTAATCGCCGTGCTCGGCAGTGTCGCTGATGGAGTACCGCATGTAGTTCAAACCGCCGCGATACATCAGATCCACAATCAGCTTGAGTTCGTGCATGCACTCGAAGTAAGCGATCTCAGGTTGGTAACCCGCTTCGACGAGAGTTTCAAAGCCAGCCTTGACCAGCGCGCTCACGCCGCCGCAGAGCACGGCCTGCTCACCGAAGAGATCGGTTTCGGTTTCCTCGCTGAATGTAGTCTCGATGACCCCGGCTCGTGTGCATCCCAGCGCTTTTGCGTAGGAAAGAGCTAAAGCCTTCGCCGAGCCGCTCGCATCTTGATAGACAGCCAGCAAGCCAGGGGTTCCACCGCCGTCGATAAAGACTTCGCGCACACGATGGCCCGGAGCTTTCGGGGCAATCATGATTACATCCACGTCAATAGGCGGTTGGATGGTCGCGAAGTGGATGTTAAAACCGTGGGCGAAGAAAAGCGTTTTCCCCGCAGTCAGGTTGGGTGCAACGGCATCCCGGTAAATGGCCGGCTGCGTTGTGTCGGGCGCAAGAAAAACGATGACATCTCCCCAGACCGCAGCTTGAGTAGGGGAGACCACGCGAAGTCCTTCAGCCTCAGCCCGGGCGCGTGATTTGCTTGTCTCGGAAAGCGCCACCACGACTTCGACTCCGCTGTCGTGAAGATTGAGAGCATGTGCGTGACCCTGTGAACCGTATCCGATCACCGCGACTTTCTTGCCCCGAATGAGCGCCAGGTCGGCATCGTTGTCGTAATACATTTTTGCCATCGTTATTCTCCTTTGACCTTTGTTTTTCGAGCCCTGATGGGGAAACTTGATTCGTTATTGACAGCATCGTCCCTCTTCGTCCGACGGAACGTGATCGGCATTTCCCGCGCCGTGAGCCGGCGGATCGAGCACTTTCAAAAGCCTTGCTACGAGCCGCTCGCGGCCTCCAATCATGTGCAGACCACTCTCTCGTTGATGTTCTTCCAGGGTTTTTTCCAACTTCTCTTTCAGGTTTTCCATACTTACCTCCACAAATGATTACTAAACCGAATACGACACCGATTCGTCCTCCAACGAATCGTCTTGACCTGATGCGTTTGCGGAAGCTTCAGGTCTGGGGCCACGTGTCATGGCGACGCGGCCAGTTCGCGCCATTTCAAGAATGCCGTAGCCCCGCAATATCTCGACCAGGCCGTCGATCTTGTCCTCGGCACCGGTAGTTTCAATCACCAACGACTCGCTATTTACGTCCACGATGCGGGCGCGAAAGACATGCGTCAGTTGCATGATCTCGGCGCGTGTTTCCGGGGTCGCTGCCACTTTGATCATGGCCAGATCGCGAAACACCGACGGAGTCGATGTGACGTTTTCGACGCGTTGCACGTGTACGAGCTTGTACAGATTGGCTTCAATCCGAAGAGCGCCGGCTTCGTCGGTATCGACTACTATGGTCATGCGCGAGACACCGGGCTTCTCCGTGTGACCGACCGTGAGCGACTCGATGTTGAAACCGCGCCGCCGAAAAAGCGATGCCACCCGGTTCAGCACTCCGGGCTTGTTCTCGACCTGGACAACCAGTGTCATCAGCATGTTTCCTCACAAGTCCTGCGCAGTTTCAACCAATGGACTGGGACGACGAATCATGGCGTGAAGATCGGCGCCTGCGGGCACCATCGGGAAGACCGAGTCCTCCTGCTCCACGCAAAAGTTGATCACGTACGTACCGCGATGTTCACGCGCCTTGCGGATCGTTGGAACTACTTCGGCGCGCTGCCGTACGGCCGCTCCGGGCAAGTCAAACGCCGCAGCGAGCTTCACGAAATCCGGGCTATAAAGCGGCGTCGCTTTGTATCGTCGTTCGTAGAAAAATTCCTGCCATTGCCGTACCATGCCCAAATAACCGTTGTTGATAATCGCAACTTTGATATCGAGGCGTTCCTGCACGATGGTGGCGAGTTCGGCCATGGTCATTTGAAAGCCACCGTCGCCAGCCACGACCCACACTTCCGCGTCAGGCCGAGCGAACTTGGCTCCGATCGCGGCGGGCAAGGCGAAGCCCATCGTGCCTAAACCGCCAGAAGTGATCAAGGTTCGTGGCTGGTCGTGTTTGTAATATTGCGCTTCCCACATTTGGTGTTGGCCGACATCCGTGACTACGACGGCATTTCCACCCGTCTCGCGCCATAGGTCATTCACCACGTGCGCGGCGTAGAGATGGCCGTCGTCCGGCAAGTTCTGAATGTCGCGTACTGCCGAGTCGCCTTTCAGTTCCTGAATTCGCGACAACCACGGCTCACGATTCCCTGCATGAACTCGAGGTAGCAGGTCGCCGAGCACCTGGCGCAAATCTCCGATGAGTGCCACGTCAATCTTGACGTTCTTATTAACCTCGGCTTGATCGATTTCGATGTGGATCTTCTTCGCCATCGGTGCGTACGTTTTGAGATTGCCGGTGACGCGATCGTCGAACCGCATGCCCAATGCGAGCAGTAGATCCGCTTCCTGAATTGCCGTGTTGACCCAGGCCTCGCCGTGCATGCCCATCATCCCAAGGTTCAGCGGATGCGACGCCGGGAAAGATCCAATGCCAAGCAGCGTCATCGCGACCGGAACCTGCGCCCGTTCCGCGAAGGCGCGCACCTCGTGCATCGCCCCGGAGAGCAAAATGCCGTGTCCCGCCAGGATCACAGGCCGCTTGGCATGATTGATCAACTCGAGCGCGTCGCTATATTGCGGCGCGGCCGAACTGGCTGCGAGACAGCAATTGCGGTGTCCGGGCTCAGCCTCATCCCAATCGAATTCGCAACTTGCCTGTTGGGCATCTTTGGTGACATCGATGAGAACCGGCCCGGGTCGGCCCGACTTCGCCAACCAGAAAGCTTCGCGCATCGCGGGGCCGAGATCTTCGGCTCGCGTGATGAGATAGTTATGCTTCGTGATCGGCAACGTGATGCCAGTGATGTCGGTCTCCTGAAAGGCGTCGTAACCGATCAGCTTGCTGCCGACCTGCCCCGTGATGCACACGATCGGTGACGAATCCATCATCGCTGTGGCAATGCCAGTGACGAGGTTGGTCGCGCCCGGCCCAGAGGTGGCGATGGCGACTCCGACCCCGCCGCCGGCGCGAGCATAACCGTCCGCCATGTGCGCCGCGCCTTGTTCGTGGCGCACCAGCACGTGATGAATTTCCGGATACTTACAAAGCGCGTCGTAAGCGGGCAGAATCGCTCCGCCGGGATATCCGAAGATGTGCTTCACACCTTCCCGCTTAAGGCATTCCCAGATAATCTCTCCACCGGTTTTCTTCATGAGTCCTCGCGCACTAATTCGTAACCGCACCCACCGCCGCCGAAGAGACGTGGCGCGCGTATTTCGCCATGACGCCAGTCCGATAACGCGCTTCCGGCGGCTTCCATGACGCCAACCGTTTCTGGATTTCTTCGTCAGAAAGCTCCACGCGCAGTTCACGCCGCCCCACGTCGAAGACAATGACATCACCATCGTGAACCGCGGCAATAGGACCGCCGGAGGCTGCTTCCGGCGCAACGTGACCTGCCATCAAGCCACGCGTGGCCCCAGAGAAACGACCGTCCGTCAGCAATGCCACCGAATCGCCAAGGCCTGCACCCACCAGCGCCGCCGTCACGCCGAGCATCTCGCGCATCCCAGGTCCGCCGCGCGGACCTTCGTATCGGATCACGAGCACATCTCCAGTTCGAATCTGGCCCTGCTGGACGGCTGCGAATGCCGCTTCCTCACTGTCGAAGACTCGTGCCGGTCCGCGATGCTGAAGATGCTCGTGTCCCGCAATTTTGACCACGCATCCTTCGGGAGCGAGATTCCCTTTCAAGATTACGAGGCCGCCAGTCGACTTGAGAGGCCGGTCGAGCGGAAGTACGACTTCCTGCGCCGCTGTTTCGTTCGCGGCTTTTGCCTCATCGCCGATGTTTTTACCGCTGACGGTGAGAGCGCTTCCATGAAGTAGTCCGGCTTCATAGAGCCGCTTCGCGACTAGCCCGGTACCGCCCGCACGATAAAGATCAGTAGCGACGAACCGTCCGCCAGGTTTGAGATCGGCCAACAAGGGCACACGCTCCGAGATCCGATCAAAATCATCTAAAGAGAGGCCCACCCCCGCCTCATACGCGATCGCCAGCAGATGCAAAACAGAATTCGTCGACCCGCCTGTCGCAGCTACGCTCGCAATCGCGTTTTCAAACGCCTCGCGCGTGAGAATCTGCCTAGGCCGAAGACCACTCTTCAACAACTCCATCACTTTCACGCCCGCAGCCTCGGCGACTCCTGGCTTCCTCGCATCCAGCGCTGGAACGCTGGCGCTGCCCATCGGAGAAAGCCCGAGAAACTCGCAGACCATCGCCATGGTGTTGGCGGTGAACTGCCCACCGCATGCGCCCGCTCCCGGACATGCGCTGTTCTCCATCGCCAGCAAATCCGCGTCGCTGATCCGCTTCTGCGCATGCGCTCCGACGGCCTCGTACACATCTTGAATCGTGACGTCATGCCCGTGGTAACTGCCCGGGGCAATCGATCCGCCGTACAACACAAGGCCTGGAATATTCAACCGCGCCAGCGCCATAATTGCTCCGGGGATCGTTTTGTCGCACCCCACCAGCGCAACAATCCCGTCAAACTGATTGCCGCGCGCAACTAACTCAATCGAGTCGGCAATCACTTCACGGCTGACCAGCGACATTTTCATGCCCTCGGTGCCCATCGTGATTCCGTCGGAGATGGAAACCGTGTTGAACTCCATCGGTGTTCCGCCAGCGGACCGAATGCCTTGCTTCACTGAGGCTGCGAGCTCGCGCAGGTGATAGTTGCATGGGCCAATTTCGATCCAGGTGTTAGCTACTCCGATCAGAGGCCGTTTCAGATCTTGATCCGTGAAACCCACCGCCTTCAACATGGCGCGAGCGCCTGCGCGGCTAGGCCCTTGAGTCAGGGCTGCACTGTTGAGTTTGGTTTCGTTCATTCCCCGCTCCATATTCCGTCCGATCAAAAAGCCCGCAAAAAACTTAAGGCCATCATCTTTTCTGGATGATGGCCTCTGGTTCGATCTCTTCTGGGCTACATCATCCGCTGGCTCGGGGTGTTACAGCTACACCCGTAATAATAAAAATCACCAGCAGAATGAGTATCCGAAATAGCTCCGCCCGCAACCGAAGAACAGGTTTCCACGACGACAACAATGCTCGAGCGGGATTTTCCATGTTAAACACGAATGCAGTTACGCTCTTGGAATCCCAATACAATCGCATCTTTCGGGAAAACTGTCAACGCCCTAGTAATAGGTTGTAATCTTAATTTCTCATGGACAACAAAGCCATCGCCGGCATCCTCTACGAAACCGCCGACCTGCTCGAAATCGACGGGCAGGATTCCTTCCGCATACGTTCGTATCGCAATGCGGCCGAGGCCATCGAAGCCTTCCCGCAGCAGATCGCAGACCTGATCGACGAACCTAAGAGGGTTCTTGCCATCCCCGGCATCGGCAAGGGAATGCTGTTGAACCTGCAAGAAATGTTCAAGGAGGGACGGCTCTCGCTGCACGCCGAGATGCTCAAGAAATACCACCCCTCGATGCTCGACCTGCTCAAGATTCAAGGCCTCGGTCCCAAGACCATCGCTCTCATTTGGAGCGCGTATCACGTCTGTGATCCCGAGGGCGTGGAGAAATTAGCCCAGGATGGCAAGATTCGTACTCTGCCCCGCATGGGCGAAAAGCAAGAGCAGAAGCTGCTCAAATCGATTCAGGATTACCGGCGCATTGCTGGGCGCTTCCTTCTAGACACGGCCGAAGCTCAAGCCGGGAAAATCATCGAACATCTGCGCGCTTATCCCGGGATCGAAAACATTACGCCCGCCGGTTCCTTGCGTCGAGGGCGCGAAACCGTCGGCGATCTCGACATTCTGGTAACTGGAAAAGCTTGCTGTGACGATGAAGAACGTCAAGAACTTATTGACCACATCATCAAGCTGCCGGGACTGATGGACATCATTGCACGTGGCGAAAACAAAGTAAGCTTTCGCACGCGCGGTGGAATGCAGGTGGACGTTCGCCTGCTCTCTCCGGATTCCTTCGGCGCCGCCATGCAGTACTTCACTGGCAGCAAGGCCCATAACGTCGCCCTGCGCCAGCGCGCATTAAAGATGGGCTACACCTTAAGCGAATACAGCTTGGCTCAACTGGACAACGAAAAGCCCGTCGCCGGTAAAAGCGAAGAAGAAATCTACGCCAAGCTGAAGCTGGATTACATTCCTCCCGAACTGCGCGAGAACCAAGGAGAAATTGACGCCGCCGAAAAACACACCCTGCCGCTTCTAATTACGCAGGTTGATTTACAGGGCGACGTTCACATGCACACCGTCGAAACCGATGGCCGCAACACGATCGAAGAAATGGCCGAGGCCGCCCGCGCCCACGGATATAAATACATGGCCATTACAGATCATTCGAAGAATTTGGCATTTGCCAACGGGCTCGATGATCAGCGCGCCGTGGAGCACATCAAGCGCATCCGCGCCGCTAACGAGAAGATTGACGGCATTCGCATCTTCGCCGGAATCGAGGTCGATATTCTGGCCGATGGCACCCTGGATCTCTCCGACTCCGTGCTCGAGCAAATGGATCTGGTCATCGCCAGCGTCCATTCTCATTTCAGCCAAAGTTCCGCGGAGATGACCGACCGCATGCTCAAAGCAGTGGAAAATCCCAACACCTCATTCCTTGGACACCCGACCGGGCGATTGCTGCTCCGCCGCGATGCGTATCAGTTCGACGTCGACGCAGTCCTTAAGGCCGCAGCTCAACGAAAGGTTGCGATGGAGCTAAACGCATATCCGGATAGGCTCGACCTGTGCGACCGGCATCTCCGGTTAGCCAAACAATATGGAGCGAAGATCGTGATTAACACCGACTCCCATCACACGTCGCATCTCGATAAGATCCGCTACGGAATCTTGCAAGCTCGCCGCGCATGGTTGACCAAAGACGACGTGCTCAACACGCTTCCCGCCGAACCATTCAGCAAAGCCATGAAGCACGCATGGTAGGCGCGGCACAAAAACGCAAGCCCGCAGTCAAAAAGGCTGCCTTATCCTGGAGCAGCGGCAAAGACAGTGCCTGGACGCTGCATCTCCTCCGGCAATGCTCGGACATCCAGGTAGTCGCATTGATCACCACCTTCAACTCCGAAGCTGACCGCGTAGCCATGCATGCGATTCGAAGGTCGTTGGTCGAAGCGCAAGGCGAGCGCACCGGACTACCACTCTGGGCAGTCGAACTGTCCTGGCCGTGTTCTAACTCGGAATACGAAGATCGGATGCGCGCCGTTTGCCAGCGTGCAACTGCTGAGGGAATTACAGCCGTCGCATTCGGGGACTTGTTTCTTCAGGATGCTCGAGATTACCGGATTCGGCAATTGCAGGGGACCGGGCTCGAGCCGTTATTTCCGGTCTGGCAAATTCCTACAGACCAACTGTCTCGCGAAATAATCGCGGCCGGCGTGAAGGCAAAGATCACGTGCGTCGACCCTTCGAAGCTCGCGAGATCGTTAGCTGGTCAGGACTATGACTTGCGTTTACTGCAAGCCTTGCCTGCTGGAATCGACCCATGCGGAGAGAACGGAGAATTTCACACTTTCGTCTACGATTCCCCGGTGTTCAATCGCCCTATCGAAGTTCGATCCGGCGAAGTAATCGAACACGACGGATTTGTATTTGCCGACTTTCTACTCATGCCCTGAGCTCTCCGCTCGGCCACAATTGTTACAGCACGGTTAAAACTGCCTTCCGTCGGTAGGGATCACAGACGAAACTACAGTCTTCAAATTACAATTGGCTTGCGGTTTGTGCCCCCCAAAACCCAATGGCAAAGACAATTTCCACGCGCAACCTAAAAGCCATCGCCGTCAAGGCGACTGCGAAGAATCACGACCGTCGCAACGGGCGAGGCCACGCCAACATTGCCGCAGCCGTCGCGCCAGCCGTTTCTGCTCTGGACGATCCCGAGCTCTACGTGAATCGTGAGATCAGTCTTCTGGATTTCCAGCGGCGAGTGCTCGAGGAAGCGCAAGACGATACCGTTCCCTTGCTGGAACGGGTTAAGTTCCTGTCCATCGTCGGCTCCAACCTCGACGAGTTCTTCATGGTCCGAGTCGCGGGGCTCAAGCGACAAGTCGAGAAAGGTGTGCTCGAGTGCGGTCCAGATGGCATGACCCCCGCGGCACAGCTCGTCGCTATCCGCGAGCGTATCGCCACCTTATTCCATGCGGCTCACGAGTGCTGGCAGACGCAGGTCATGCCGTCCCTCCGCAAAGCCGGCATCGAGGTCGCCGACTATTCGCAACTGACGCCTGCGCAGCGGTCGGCCTTAAACAGATATTTCCATGAAACCATTTTCCCCACGCTGACGCCCTTGGCGTTTGATCCCGGCCGGCCTTTTCCTCATATATCGAACCTGAGCCTGAACTTGGCTGTGCTGATCCGCGACAAAGACGGCGTTGAACATTTTGCCCGAGTCAAAATACCGAATTCCATTCCTCAATTGGTCGCCGTCAAACTGCTGCCGCGCGAGAAAGGCGCAAACCCGAAGAATCCCCGGCAGTGCTTTATCTGGCTGGAGCAATTGATCATTGCCAACCTGAAGCTGTTGTTCCCAGGCATGAGAATTCTCGAAGCGCATCCCTTCCATGTGACCCGCGATGCAGACACCGCGATCCAGGAACTGGAAGCGGGCGATTTGTTGGAGTCGGTGGAAGAAGGCGTCTGGCAGCGGCGTTTCGCCGACGTCATCCGCCTCGAAGTGAATCAAGCCATGCCGCCGGCAGTGCTTAAAATCCTGATGGAGAATCTTGAAGTCAATGGCGACGATGTCTACCAGATAACCGGACCTCTGGCGCTGACACGGCTTCGATGCCTACCGGCAGCGGATCGTCCCGAACTAAAAGATCCCCCGTTCGTAGCAACGGTTCCTGCTGCCATCGAGTCCGAAGAGGAAAGAGACGATATATTTGCCGCCATTCGCCGGCAAGATATTCTTCTGCACCATCCCTTCGATTCCTTTCAGCCCGTCGTCTCCTTGTTGCGGCAAGCTGCGAAAGACCCGGCCGTGCTGGCGATCAAGGCCACCCTCTACCGCGTGGGCCGAAATGCCCCGGTGGTTGAGGCCTTGCTCGAAGCGGTTGAAAATGACAAACAGGTTGCGGTGCTGGTCGAACTC